>ENA-OVGB01000455-OVGB01000455.1-human-gut-metagenome-genome-assembly--contig:-NODE-455-length-48121-cov-5.504660_pt1 | contig 48121 bp, 38 predicted proteins | sample MGYA00237767_ERZ505413 | MGnify/ENA primary metagenome ERZ505413 (study PRJEB26158, sample SAMN06016410) | human gut metagenome | biome: human gut; feature: ankylosing spondylitis patient; material...
CCTCTCACGCATGACATAGGGGTTCGAATCCCCTATCCACTACCAAGCCTGCTGTAAATCAGCAGGCTTTTTTGTTTTGCCCCCATATTAACCCCCATTTTTCGAGGAATGTAATGCGCGGACGGGCTTTTCTTGGGATGGGACGCGGACGGGCTTTTCACGGGATAGGACGCGCGGACGGGTTTTTCTTGGGGTAGAAGGACGGGTTTTTCACGGGATGGGATACTACATACATGACGGCATGCACGGCGGCATGTCGTGCGGGGCTGTTACGTGTATTGAGGTATTGGCGGGTCTCTTTCGGGTTACTTTGCGGCGCGGCCTTTGCCCCATTTGGGGCGTATGTCGAGGAAGACCTCGAAGTTCATGCGCGGCATGGGGTGCGACAGAACCGAACGGTACTCCTCGTTGAAGAGGTTGTTTATCTGTACCTTGATCGAGGTGTCGGCCCAACGCAGCGAAATGAGACGCTCGAGCGACAGGTCGTTCATGAAGTAGGGGGTAAGGTATCCGGTGATTGTGGTGTCGTTGCTCGACATGGTGTAACGCTCCGAGTAGTAGCACCAGCGGTAGACCAGACGCCACGGCCCGTATGCCAGACGTCCCGTGACCGACGACGAGTATTCGGGTACGTATACCAGCTGCTTGCCCACCGAGCGGTCGGCATCGCTGATCTTCTCGCCCTCGTTTATGGATGGTGTCCATGCGAAGTTGCCGTCCAGCGAGAGGTTCCACTTCTCGCTCATGAGCCAGCGCAGCGACCCCTTCACCTCGGCGCCGTAGGCGTGGACGCGTTTGATGTTCTTGGGGGTCCAGTAACCCTTGGCGTTGGGCAGCCAGATGATCCAGTCGTCGATATAGGAGTCGAAGGCTGTGGCCGAACCCTTTATCGAGAAACGTTTGCCGTCGCCGGCGGCGGCCTCCACACCCCAGTCATACGAGAATCCGTTCTCCCGTTTCAGGTCGGGGTTGCCTCCCGGCAGGAAGTAGAGGTCGTTGAGCGTGGGGAAGCGGTAGTTGCGCGAGACGGAACCCTTGACCACGACCTGCCCGCGTCGCGAGACCGTATAGTCGACGAAGAGCGCGGGGATAACGGGCGAGGCGCTGTGTCCGTATAGCTCCTCGCGCAGTGCGGCCGAGATGCCGAGACGCTCCGTAGGGCGCCACTTTGCCGAGACGTATGCCGAGAGCTCCATGCGCGCCTTGTCGTACCCTACGACGGCGTTGCCCCCCTGCTGTGTTATGATGTTCTTGTCGGAGCTGACGACAAAGTGCTGGTGTGCCGTTATGTCGGCCGTGAAGAGCCACTTGCTGCCGATGTAGTATTCGCCCCCGATCTGCCCGTAGACGGTATTCACACGGCTGCGCGAGCGTATCATCTGCGCCATGACGCCGTTGCCCAGATCGCGGCTGTAGTCGTATGCCAGATTCGAGTTGACATACCCGGCCTTGGCCGAGACCTTGTAGTGGGTGCGTACGTGATCCCACGTCACGACACTGCGCAGCGTATGCTCGCGCTGGAGGTTCTCGTAGTCGTCGTCGGCGTAGCTGACGCTCAGCAGAGGGATGCCGCGCCGCGAATTGACATACCATGCCGTCAGGCCGAAGCGGTCGCCACGCCCCGTATTGTAATATACCTCCTGAAGCAGGTGCAGGTCGCGGAAGGCGCCGTTGCGGTTGCGCTCGACGGGGTAGTATTGGCCGATGATGTTGTGCTGCCCGTCGTATATGTTCTCCTTCTTGTCGCGGTTGACGTAGCGGAAGTCGTTGGGCGAGGATGAATATACGGCGCGTGTGGATACCTGCCAGCGGTCGCTGCCGTATGTGAGGCGCAGGTACTCGTCGAATGTGGAGAACGACCCGGCGCCCTGAACGTATTGCAGGCCGAATCCGCGCTGCCGTGTGGGTTCGGTCGAGAGGACTATGGCGCCGCCCAGACCGCCGCCCGTGACGTTCACCGAGGAGGTGCCGTGCAGCAGCGACGCATCGTCGATGAAGTATGACGGTATCATCGAGAAGTCGGTCATGCCCAGCATGGGCGAGTTGATCTTCATGCCGTTCCACGTCACCTGCGTATGCGAGGGCGAGGTGCCGCGGAAGGATGCCGTCGAGAGCGTGGCGCGCCCGTACTGCTTGATGAAGACCGTAGAGTTGAATGTGAGGGCGTCGGCCAGCGAGAGGGCTATGTTGTCGTGCAGCACGGCCGAGTCGAGGTGGGTGCGCTGTACGCCTATCTGTTTCATGGGGCGTGCGGCCGAGACCTCCACATGCTCTATGTCGATGGTGTATGCGGTGCGGGCGGCGGTGTCGCGATGCTGTGCCGCGGCCATGAGGGGCATGGACATGACGGCGGTGAGCGTCAGCATGCGAAGTGTTTTTATGGCGGTGTGTCTCATGGCGGCGGGGTTATTTCCAACAGAAGGCTCCGGGCGTGATGCCGACATAGAAGGAGTCGACCAGCTCGCCCGCGGCATCGTAACGGTAGATTATGCCGTTCTGTACGTAGTCGACGGCATCGGCGACATATACGTCCGAGGTTACGGGGTCGACCGTGAGCCCGTAGTATATGGTTCCGCGGCTCTCGATAAGGGGCCGCACGGGGAGCCGCTCGGAGGTGACGTCCATACGCCATATATCGTTGTTTATCCAGTATATCGCGCTGCCGGTGCCGTCGGTGACGATCTCCGAGGGGGCGTCGCCGAGGCGCATGCGGAACGTCTGCTCGACGGAGAACGTCTCGGGGTCGATGCGGTAGAGCGCCGGGGCCTCGTATCCGTAGGGGCTGCCCTCGTATCCGCCGTCGGTGACGGTCCACAGTTTGCCGTTGCGGTCGGCAACGAGCGACGTGGGCTGTATGCCTACCTCCAGCTGCGCGACGATCTGGTCGGTGCGGGTGTCGATCTTGAGCAGGCGGTTCTGGTAGGACCAGCAGTTGACGTAGACGTAGTCGCCTATCTGCACCATCTGCTCCGTCGAGGCGTTCTCGGGCGTCATGCCCGGACAGTCGATATATCCCGTGACCTCGTACCGCTGCGGGTCGATGATGCAGATGCGCGAGTCCCATATCTGTGTCACGTAGGCCTTCGTGTCGGATACGAAGTGCATGTACCGCGGGGATGTGAGACCCGTTATGCGCCCCACCTCGCGGAAGGTCGTAAGGTCTATGGCGAAGATGACGTGCGAGTTGTTGACCACGATCCACCCCAGATCGCCGTGTATGGTCATCGACTGCGCCACGTCGCCCAGCTTCATGCCGTTGGCGCGTGCGAAGACCTCGTTCTGGACGGTGTGCGCGGTGGGGTCGTAGTAGGAGAGGGTGGCGTTGCCGTACATGAAGTTGCCCTCGTTGATGATGAACAGACCGTCGCCCGAGGCTTCGGGCAGCTCGCCGTAACCCATGTCGTCGGGCAGCGAGTAGTCATACTTCATGCAGCCTCCGAGCGCGAGAAGCGCCGCGGCGAGAAGTATGCGTGCGAGGGCCTTTATGTCGGGGAGTCTTGTCATGTGCGGTTATCGTAGAGTCTCGTCGGCCATGGCCAGCACCTCGGTCGAGACCTCGCCCAGAAGCGCCGTGGCGTGGTTGATGGCGGTCTGCACCTTCACGAAGTCGATATATTGCAGGTTTGCGGGCGTGCCGTCGGCATTGACTGCATTGTCGATATCGAAGAGTGTCTTTGCCGCCGCGCCGTCGGCATTGTCTCCCGTCCCGCGGTCGGAGCCGTAGTTGTCGGCATAGCCCCACTCGTAGGCGCCGTTGATGATGTTGCCCGTCGAGGTGTCGGTGTATGTATTCGGGGCCAGACATGCGCCGTAGAGGGTATAGCTCTGAGCCTCGATCCATTGCGGATAGTAGAACTCCTGACGGTGGAAGTTGTTGTATGGTACTTCACCCTCGCCGCCGCGGTTGTCGCTCCAGCGTACCGGCATGCCCGCACCGCTCGGACGGTAGTAGGTGACGGCGTAATCCTCCACGGTCTGGGGCTTGCCGTACTCCGACCCCTTGAGCTGGTACCACTCGTCGTCGGGCAGGCCGTTTCCGTTGGTATCCTGCATGACCCATACGATGCCGGGCTCGGACGACGAGGCGAACATGTTGCCCGAGACGGAGAACTCCGCGCCGTCGGCGGCGGCGATGCTGTGGTCGAAGCCCGCGACGATATATCCGCCCCATGCGCCGAGCGATACGTAGAGCCCCTCGCTCATGCGTGCGGCGGCATAGTCGGCGGCGGCATCGGCCGTGGTGACGCCGTCGAAGCGCGAGCGGGGCTCGTTGATGAACTGGCCGGGTGCGGGCGTGTATTCATATATGCGGTCTGGGGCGCTCTGCGAGGCTGCGGTGGCGGCACGGCGGTATGTACCCTCCTCGGCACAGCATACGACCTTGACCGAGGCCGAGCCGCGTGCGCCTGCGGCATCGGTTACGGTGACCGAAACGCTCCACTCGCCCTGCGCGTCGGGTGTGAAGGGGAAGATGGCGCCGTCGGCCGTGAGGGCATCGTCGGCGACGGGCTTCCCGTCGATGCTCCATTCGTAGCTCTTCTTCTCGGCCGAGGCCGCAACGGGACGCAGATATATGGTGCGCCCGGCGGCGACGCTGCGCTGTGCGGCGTCACCGTATCGGGTCGAGGGCGCGGGGAAGGTGACCGCAAGGGGTGCATATTCCACTACGCGCAGCGTTACGGAGGCTTCGTCGCTGCCGTCCTCGTTCTCGGCGGTGAGGGTGAGACGATGGTCGGCAGCCGCGTCACCGAGGAATGTATATGTGGGTTCGCTGCCGACACTCTCGCCGTCAAGGCGCCACTCGTATCGTGCCTGCTCGCCGTTGGCTACCGATGGGGTTATGGTGTGCTCTGTGCCCGCGGCTACGGTGATGACTCCGTCCACGGCCTCGGGGAACGATATGACGGGCGGCTGCAGCTCCAGCACCTCGATACGCATCTCGACGCGGTCGCTGCCCGTCCGGTTGGTGACGCTCAGCAGCACGTAGTATGTTCCCGCCTTCTCCGAGGTGAAGGTATATGTGCGGTCGGTGCCGACAACGGTGCCGTCGATGCTCCACTCGTATGCGGCATCCTCGCCGTTCTCGACGGCAGGGGTGATGGTTACCGCGCGCCCGACCTTGACGGTATAGATACCGTCGGGAGAGTCGAGCGTGATGACGGGCTCGGGCTGTGCGGTGATGACGCCGTCGCTGTTGCATGCGCCAAGGAGCATGAGGGCGGCGAAGATGAGTAGTGCCGATAAACGTTTCATTATGTGTGCGGTTTACGTTCGTTCTGTTGTTGTGGAGGTTTTGCGGCGGGGTCGCGGCGGCCGCGCCCGAAAACAAAAATCCTCCGGTGCGGATTGCCTCCGGAGGATGTGTCGTGTCGGATGTGAAAGGTGGGGCGGGCGGGTCTCGCTTCGGCTGCAGATACCTGTACGTGCGGATCCCGATTCCCGATGGCGGCCGACGCCGGCTTTGCATTGTCCCGTCTGTCGCAAGCGGTCACATGTTGCTACCCTGTCCCGAGTGCGGCCGTCGCCGCTGCGCGGACGGAGGTAGAGGATATCTCCGCGGCTCCTTTCGATCCGGCCCGAAACTCGCGGGCGCAATCTTACATTCGGGCAGGTCTTCTGACTCGTTCCCCGCCGTGCGCCTTCCCGACCGACGGGTCAGTGGCGTCGTGCACGACCTTACCTCCGCAGAGGCGGAACTCACAGCAGCGAGTACTGTTCCGGCTTCACACCGGATTCCCTTTTAACCCCGTCCTTTGGACGGAGGCTCGAACGTTGCAAAGGTATATCTTTTCCGCGTAATAGCAATATTTTTTTGCGTTTCCGTGCTCTGGGCCTCGTCGTGTGTGCCGTCCAGCGCATATACGGTAAAGTCCGTTGTGTTGCCGTGATGGCCGTAAGGGGCGTTTTGTGCGCTTTTGCCCCGCCGATGGCGGGCGTTTCGAATAATATTTATAACTTTGCAAGTTACAATGCCTTTATGCGCCGCTGCCGCTGCGTCGCGGCCGACGCAGAGGCGTGAGACTAAGCCCGATGCTTGAGAAGTTAGCCAAACAGACCGCCATATACGGCATCAGCACCATCGTGGTGCGCTTCCTCAGTTACCTGCTCTCGCCATTCTATACGTGGTGGCTGAGCCGCGAGGAGTATGGCGTCATAACCGATATATATGCCCTGATACCCTTTGCGCTGGTCGTGCTCACGATGGGTATGGAGTCGAGTTATTTCCGCTTTGCGGGGCGCGCCGACGAGGCCGGCGGCGACGTGGCGGCGGCAAAACGACACCTCTTCGCCACGACGTGGGGCGCGACGCTGGCCGCGGCATCGGTATTCCTGCTGCTCGTGGTGTTGTTCCGCGGGGGCGTGGCCCGTCTGATGGGCGACGTGTATGTGGCCCATCCGCAGTATGTCGTGCTGGCGGCGGCGATAATATTCTTCGACGTGGCGGCCATGATACCCTTTGCGCGTCTGCGCGAAAGGGGCGAGGCGGGACGTTACGTCATGCTCAAGGCGTTGGGCGTATGTATAAACGTGGCGCTGGTCTTCGCCTTCGCCGCGGCGGGCCTTTATGATACCGATTTCGGTGTCGGGTGGGCCTTTGTGGCGAACCTCGCGTCGAGTGTGGTGACGCTTGCCGTATTGGCGGCCACGACCGAGAAGGTGGTGCCCGTGATCGACCGTCGGCTGCTGATAAGGATATTCGCCTACTCGCTGCCGCTGCTCATAGGCGGCGTGGCAGGCACGGCAAACGAGTTCATCGACCGCCAGATGATCAAGTACCTCGTCCCGACGGGGGCGATGGCGCAGCTGGGAGTCTACGGTGCCATAACCAAGATCGCCGTGGTGATGACGCTCTTCACGCAGATGTACCGTCTGGCGGCCGAGCCGTTCTTCCTGTCGAACTTCCGCAAGGAGGAGTTCGTCGAGTCGAACGCCGCGGCCCTCAAGTACTACGTCATGGTGGCGATGGCCATATTCCTCTTCATCGCGCTCTTCCGCGACCTCTTCGCTCTGATTCTGGGGCGCGACTTCCGGGAGGGTATCTTCATCCTGCCGGTGGTGCTGGGGGCGAATGTGCTGAGCGGCGTGTGGTTCAACCTCTCGTTCTGGTACAAGCGCGAGGAGAAGACCCGCTTTGCGATATATGTCACCTTTACGGGACTGCTCTTCACGGTGGTCTTCAACGTGGCTCTGGTGCCCCGCTGGGGATACTACGGCGCGGCGTGGGCGCGTTTGATAGCCGAGGGGGCCATGGTGGCGCTGAGCTACGCCCTTAACCGGCGGTATTTCCCCACACCCTACCAGACGGGACGTATCGCGACGTATGTGGCGGCCGGTCTGGCGCTCTTCGCCGCAAGCGAACTCTTCGCCCGCCATGCGGGGGCCCCGACGGCGGTGCAGTATGTGGTGAACGTACTTCTGATAGGAATCTATTGCCTCTATGCCGTGTGGCGTGAGCATATCGACGTGCGGGCTCTGGCCGCGGCCGTGGTGCACCGCCGCAGATAGGATGTAAATAGGACGGAATGAATATAAATATAGTGATATAAGGATATGAAGGTAAGGATAGTAAACCGTTCGCGCAATGCGCTGCCCCTCTACCAGACGCCCCTCTCGGCGGGTATGGACGTACGGGCCGATCTGGAGCAGAGCGTGACGCTCGCCCCGCTCGGGCGGGCGATGATACCTACGGGACTATATGTCGAGCTGCCCGAGGGATACGAGATGCAGGTGCGGCCGCGCAGCGGCCTTGCCGCCAAGCACGGCATCACGGTGTTGAACTCGCCGGGTACGATCGATGCCGACTATCGCGGCGAGATACGTATCATACTGGTGAACCTGAGCAGCGAGGCCTTTACCATAGAGCCGGGCGAGCGTATCGCGCAGCTTGTGGTGGCGCGTCACGAGCAGGTTGAGTGGGAGCCCGTGGAGGAACTCGGCACAACCGAGCGCGGCGCGGGAGGCTTCGGCTCGACGGGACGGTAAATATATCCGATGGTAGGAATAAACGCCTGATAATAAGTAAAAAAATGAAAATTTCGGTCGATATGTCTCTGTGCGGGCGGCTTGTGGCGGCTGTGGCGTGCGTGCTGCTCGGCGCTTGCGGCGGCACGGCATCTACTGACACTGTCGTAACGGATGATATAGTCGAAGTGCGGGAGCTGATTGCCGACGGCTCGTTCGGGGCGGGGGTGGCGCTCTCGCCGCTGAGTGTGGAGACTGTGACCTCGGGCGGAGGTTTTGCCGCGACGAATGTCGATACTCTTCACTTCGGGGACAGTAACGGCCCGACGGCATGGCAGATGTGCCAGTGGTGGAGCCGATACGATCTGGGCGGGACGCCTGCCGTGAGAACGACCGAGGGTACGTGTTATGCGAATGCCGGCAAGCGGGTCATGCGGCGCGACGACGGTACGCTGCGGCTGGAGGTGCAGGGTTCGGCCGAATATGATGCCCCGCGCCGCGACGGGGAGGCGTGGCCGCACCTGCTCGTGCAGCAGGATTTCGACCCCGCGCCCGTGGTGGGGGCGATGTCGAGCCTGACGCTGTCGATGAACCTGCGTGTGGCGTATTGCCGCAACGCCATGGATAGCGGCTATGACGAGGCGCTGCATACGGCGCAGACACCGTTCTATCTGCACCTGCGCAACACGAACCGCTCGTCGGAGGATTACGGCAAGGCCTTGTGGGTCGGCATCCCGACATTCGACTACCGTTACGAGCGTCTTGCCGCTGAGGAGAGCGTACATTGGGATACGGGTACCGCGACATATATCTATACCGTGCCGCCGCGCAGCATCTGGGGCGACATATCGTTCCACGACGGCAGGTGGCATGCCGTGTGTCGGGATATCCTGCCTGCGGTGAAGCGTGCGCTGGAGGCGATGCGCGAACGGGGCGAGCTGACACACTCCTCGGCCGACGACATGGCTGTGACGGGGATGAACTTCGGATGGGAGGTGCCCGGAACGTTCGATGCGGCGATAGAGGTGCGCGAGATGTCACTGCTTGCGGCCATGCGGCGTACGGAGCCCGTGCGCGTATGCCTTACGACAACGATGGGCGACATCGTGCTCGAACTCGACGACCGCACGCCACGGCATCGTGACAACTTCGCGGCGCTGGTGCGCGAGGGGTATTACGACTCACTGTTGTTCCACCGCGTGATCGGGGATTTCATGATACAGGGCGGCGACCCGCGTACGCGCACCGTCTCGGGTGCGGAGTTCGACGTCGAGGGGCCGGAGACGGGGGAGCGGCGTTATTGGGAGAGCATCCCCGCCGAGATACGTTTTCCGGAGTTGTACCATCGTCGCGGCGTGCTGGCCGCGGCGCGCGAGGGTGACGACGTGAACCCCGAAAGGCGCTCGTCGCGCACGCAGTTCTATATAGTCTGGGGCCGCCGTATGGACGATGCGGCGTTGGAGGCAACGCAGGAGCGTGTGCGCAGGCAGCTGGGGGAGTGGTTCTACTATCCCGACTCGGTGCGCGAGGCATACCGTACGGCAGGCGGCACGCCGCATCTGGACGGGGCTTATACGGTCTTCGGACGTGTGGTCGAAGGTATGGAGACGCTCGAGGCCATACAGCGTACGCCGACCGACTCGCTTGACCGCCCGATAGAGGATGTACGTATCCTGCGGGCACGTATCGTGGGTGCGGACGGCCGTGCGGATGATAAGGACAACGGACAAAATGACTAAAGGGAGGATATGAGATTTGCCGACATAACGGGACAGCGTGATCTGGTGCGGCACCTGACGGAGGGTGTCGACCGCTCTCGTGTGAGCCATGCGCAGCTCTTCACGGGGGCGGCGGGCACGGGGGCGCTGCCTCTGGCCATAGCCTATGCGCAGTATCTCAACTGTACCGACCGTCATGACGGCGACTCGTGCGGACGTTGTCCGAGCTGTGTGCAGACGGCGGCGCTGGCGCATCCCGACGTGCACTTCGTCTTCCCGGTGAACAAGCAGGGCAAGAAGAGCGGCGAGACGATCCTCAGCGGCAGTTTCATGCCGGAGTGGCGCGAGATGGTGGTCGCGACGGGCGGATATTTCTCGCTGCAGCAGTGGTACGACCGTCTCGATCTGGGCCGCACGCTGCGGGGGATGATCTCGGCGCGCGAGGCGGACGAGATAATCCGTTCGCTGTCGTTCAAGAGCTTCGAGTCGGAGTACAAGATCACGATAATATGGCAGCCCGAGACCATGACCGAGGATGCCGCAAACAAGATATTGAAGATCCTCGAGGAGCCGTGGGAGAAGACCGTTTTCCTGCTGGTGTCGGAGCGGCCGGACCTGCTGCTGCCGACGATCGTATCGCGTACGCAGGAGGTGACGGTGCCGCGTGTGGATATAGATTCTCTGGCGGCGCTGGCGGTAGATGAGCCCGACGAGCGCAAACGCCGCAACATGGCCCGTCTGGCCGCGGGCGACGTGCTGCGTATGCGGCGCCTTGTGAGCGGCACGGACGACCAGATGCAGCGCGAGGGATTCGACCTCTTCTGCCGGTTGATGCGTCTGTCGTACAACGACCGCCATCTGGAGCTTATCGAGTGGGCGGAGGATGTGGCGCAGCTCTCACGCGAGCAGCAGATATCGATGCTTACCAATGCGGCGCGCCTTTTGCGCGAGAGTTACATGCTGCATGCGGGTCTGGGCGGCATCAGCTACCTGTGGGGCGATGAGGCGGCCTTCTGCGACAAGTTCGCACCATATATAGGCAACGGCAACATCGAGCCTCTCATCGCACAGATCGAGAGTGCCATGCATCAGATTACGCAGAACGGCAACCCGCGCATCGTCTTCACGCACTTTGCGCTGGCCGTGAGCAAACATATAAACCGCCTGCCGCGATGAGCGCGCACCGGGCCATACTGCTTGCGGGAGGCAACCGCGGCGACGTGGCGGCGGCGATGGAGCGCGTGGCCGCATTGCTGGAGGAGCGTGCGGGACATGTGGCGGCCATGTCGCGGATATACTTCTCGGAGCCGTGGGGTTTCGAGGCCGAGGGGCGCTTCCAGAACCGCGCGTTTGTCGTGGAGACCTATCTGGAGCCCGAGCGGCTGCTCGACACCACACAGCAGATCGAACGCGAGATGGGGCGCAGCGAGATGGCCGAGTCTCTGGAACGGGCTCTGACGGGCGAGAGGTACGCCTCGCGGAGTATGGATATCGACATGATATTCTACGACGCACGGGTGATCTCGACGCCGCGGCTGACGGTGCCGCATCCGCTCTTCCACGTGCGGGCCTTCGCCCTGCGCCCCGTGTGCGAGGTGGCGGGAGATATGGTGCACCCCGTGTTGGGCGTCTCGGTGGAGGAGCTGTGCCGCAATGTGTGCGGGGCGGAGAAGATAGCTACGGAGGCGGAGGCAGCGACAGAGGATGGCGTGAAGGATGCGTTTAAGGAAAAAGAGTGAGACTATGGGACGACGATTCAAGATAACGGTGGCGGTGGCCGCGGCGGTGGCCGCGGTGGCGGCGACGGGGTGTTTCAAGAGCGTGGTGGCATATACGCGCTACACTATGGCCATATATAACCAGACGGAGGAGTCGGGGGCATATTCGCGTGCCCGCGAAATCGAATCCTATGCCTTCTATGTCGATACGACGGAGTGGCGTGTGGCCAGCTACGAGGATGCCCTTAACCGTACGATCACCAACAAGACTACGGGCGAGCAGCTCAGCGTGCCCGACGTTCTGGGCGAGTTCAACTCCTCGAAGGAGTATTCGATGTCGATGGTGCTGCAGCAGGAGATATCGATGATCGTAGTGGTGAACCCCGAACTGAAACTGTATGCCTATCGCAGCTATGAACTTCCGGTGAATCTGGAGAGCGTGCTGACCAAACTCTACATGTGCTCGTGGCGGCGTACATACACCTCGTCGGGATGGGTCGTCGTAAACCAGTTCTATGTCGAGCCGCCCGAGGAGACCCCCGAGACCCCGGATGAAGGTACGGGAACCGACGAGGGCACGGGCACGGATGACGGTACGGGCACTGACGAGGGCACGGGTACTGATGATGGTACGGGTACGGATCAAGGCACGGGTTCGGATGGCGGAACGGATGAAAACAATGGCGGCGCGGCCGCACGGATGGCAGGAGAGATATGATCAGGAGAGACACTATGAAGCATAGCCGCAGTGCCACGATATTGGTGCTGCTCTTCTTCGCGGGGGCCTTTTTGAGCCGCTGCGCCTCGATCGGCACGCCCACGGGCGGCCCGAAGGATACCTTGCCGCCGGTGGTGGTGGCCGTAGTGCCCGAGGACGGGGCGACGAACTTCAAGAGCAAGTCGATATATATCGAGTTTGACGAGTATGTGCAGCTGAAGGACCAGCAGAAGGAGATCTACGTCTCGCCGGCGATGGGCAAGAAGCCCGTCTTCACGATGCGCGGCCGCGGCATCTATATCCAGATCAAGGACGATTCGCTGCTGCCCGAGACGACGTATGCCATAGAGTTCGGGTCGTCGGTTGCGGACAACAACGAGAGCAATGCGCTGCACGGCCTGCGTTATGTCTTCTCAACGGGCAACACGATCGACTCGCTGATATGTTCGGGTTACACCGAGGACAGCTATACGGCCGACTCGCTGGGCAAGAGTTTCATCTGGTTCTACGAGGCCGACTCGGTGGAGACGCCCGATACATACGACTCGACGATCTTCAAGTACAAGCCCTCGAAGATCGCCCGCTCGCAGAATAACGGTATATTCATCGCGCAGAACCTCAAGCCGGTGCCTTACCGTGTCTATGCGATATTCGATGCCAACGACAACCAGACCTACGAGCCCTCGATCGACAAGGTGGGCTTTGTCGACGGGGTCTACAATCCGGCCGAGATGCCCGATTTCTCGATATGGTACGATTCGGTGCGGCGTTATCCTTCGGCCGACCCGCAACTCTATTTCCGGCTGTTCACGGATGTGAGCTTCCGGCGCCAGTCGCTGCAGGAGGCCACGCGTCCCGAGCAGCATAAGGTTGTGCTTTCGTTCGGGGCTTCGAATCCCGATATCCGTTCGCTGCGTCTGGATTCCGTCCCGCAGGACAAGATCATTGTGGAGCCGCTCAGCAAGGGGCGCGATACGCTGGCTCTGTGGCTCAACGTGCCGTCGGAGAGCCTGCCCGACACGCTGCGCGGCGAGATCGTATTCATGGCTCACGATACGCTGAACGTCCTGCGCGAGACGAAGGAGGAGCTGAAGCTCTCGTGGCGGCGCATCGAGTCGCGCGATCAGGAGCGCGAGCGCGAGCGCAACGAGCGCGCCCGGGCCAAGGCCGAAGCTGCGGGTGAGGAGTGGAAGGAGCCGCCCACGCCCTCGACCTTCGCCATGATAGACTTTGCCAAGAGCGCGGAGGTGAACCCCGAGCAGGATCTGCCTCTGGAGTTTGCCACGCCGCTTACGCGTTTCGACTCGACGGCCGTGGAGTTGTTGTCCTTCGGCGAGGGTGGCGACACGCTGCGCGAGCGGGCCATATTCATCCCCGACACGGCCAATGTGCGGCGGTGGCGTCTGCGGTCGCGGTGGCTGCCCGACCGTCAGTACCGTCTGCGCATCCCTCCCGACGCTCTGGCCGACATTACGGGCGAGGGCAACGACTCGATCACCGCATCGCTTACCGTGTCGAAGGTCGAGGACTACGCGACGCTGCGGCTGAAGGTCACGCCGCGGCACGAGGGCGACCTATATATCCTGCAGCTTGTGGACGCCAACGGCACGCTGCTGCGCGAGGAGCGCGGCGTAGGCGCCGGAGAACATACGATGCTCTATGTGCCGGCGGGGGACATGCGCCTGCGCATAATCGAGGATGTGAACGGCAACGGCGAGTGGGACGGCGGCAATCTTGTGGAGCGGCGCCAGAGCGAGCGGGCCGAGTTCTACAAGAACGACGAGCAGGAGGAGCTCTTCACCACGAAGACGGGCTGGGAGTTCGACCTGACGCTCGACATGAACCGTATATTCGCTCCGGTGACGATGGATGAGCTTGTGCGTCGTCTGGACCAGCGCGAGCAGACGCGCCTGCGCAAGGAGGCCGAGCGCCGCGCCAAGGAGGGCAAGAGGGATAACGGACAGAATAACCAGCAGCAGAGCGGCAGCGGCCTGAATATGGGCGGCATGGGCGGTCTGGGCGGCATTACGGGCAACATGTTCTGATGCGCGGCCGCGAAATGATACTTGCTTGAGATATGAAGAGATTTTTATACATACTGTTGGTTTCGGCGGCGACGCTGTTCTGTGGTGCGTCAACGGTGCGGGCACAGCATACGTTGGGCGTCTTCGGCGGCTACGGCTCGGCCTCGGCGCGATTCTACCCCGCGCAGGAGACAAAGATGGTCTTTGGCCGCTACAACTTCGGCCTGTCGTGGCGATACTACTCGCTGCCGCGTTTCGTCGGTGCCGTGGGTGCCGATCTGGAGCTGTTGCAGAGAGGGTTCTCATACGGTTACACCTACACCACCTCGATGAACGAGGACGGCGAGGAGGAGCGCGAATATTCGTTCTACACGCGACGCTTCAACTCGATCGTGCTGCCGTTGGTGTGGCAGCCGCATGTCTACATGGCGCGCAACCACATACGTCTCTATCTGGAGGCGGCGGTGACCTTCTCCTACAACTTCAGCGGCGACTACACCTATGAGGATACGGGAGCGACGGGGCGGTACGACATGCGCTCCGAGCGCGACAACCGCTTCGGGTACGGCCTTGCCGGTGGCGGCGGCTTCGCTCTGATCTTCGGCCGTTACGAGATGGGATTCCGTGCACGCTACTACTTCGGCTACTCGGATATCCTGCGCAACATGAACCGTTACTATGACAACGCCACGGACGGCGCCGAGAACCCCTTTGCGCGTACGCCCCTGAAGTCCCCGATCGACAATCTGGCCTTCAGCGTGACGCTTGCCTACCGCTTCAACAAGGAGGGCTTCACCTCGTGGAGCTACAAGCCGCGCCGCCGCGAGAAGATGAAAAAGGAGTTCCGCTTCTCGCAGAAGGGCGATATGGTCAATATGGATGCCATGCGGCGTTGACGCGTCGGCGTGAGGCGTGTGGCCGGTGGATGTAATGATATTGCTGAAATTATATTGTTAAGGCCCGTAAACGGAATATAAAAAATAGATAGATATGGAGACAAATCAGAATATGCGACAGCAGAAGATCGCGCGCCAGATCCAGCGTGACATGGCGGAGATCCTGCAGAAGGAGGGTGCGGCGATCGTGGCCGGACGCATGGTGACGGTGACGACGGTGCGTGTGTCGCCCGACTTCGCCTATGCGAAGATATACGTGAGTGTCTTCCCGTTCGAGCGGGCGGAGGAGACGATGCAGGCCCTCGAGAAGAACAACTGGTTCCTGCGGCGCGAGCTCGGGCGGCGCATACGCAACCAGCTGAAGGTGGTGCCCGAACTGCAGTTCTTCCTCGACGACTCGCTGGAGTATATCGAGAATATCGACTCGCTGTTGAACAAGTAACGGCGTGCGGTGATGGTGCGGTGGCTGCCATACTTCATCGCGGGGCGGTATCTGCGTTCGCGCAAGTCCCACTCGGTGATCAATATCATCTCGGGTGTGAGCGTCGCGGCGATGGCCACGCCCGTTGCGGCTATGGTGATCCTGCTCTCGGTCTTCAACGGGCTGGAGGGTATGGTGCGCACGCTCTACCGCGCCGTCGATGCCGACATCACGATACGTGCGGCCGAGGGCACGGTCTTCGACGCGGCGGCTGTCGATACGGCGGCCATACGCGCTGCGGAGGGTGTGGAGACGCTGTCGCTGGTGTTGGAGCAGGGGGCCATGGCCGAAGTCGGGGATCGGCGTACGATCGTGCGGCTGCGGGGTGTGGAGCGGACGTATGAGGATGTTGTGCCCGTGGCGCAGACGATATATGGCGGGACATTCGCCGTGGGTGTGGATGATTCGCGTAGCGTCGTGCTGGGACACCGCACGGCACAGGAGCTGGGCATGTCGCGGCAGGCGGCGGGAGACATGGTGACGCTCTATGCCATCAACCGCGCGCGCTTCTCGTCGCTGCTGCCAGTGGGCGGATATACGCGGCGGACGCTGCCCGTGGCGGGGTTCTACTCGATCGACGACGAGAATGGCGACGTGGCATACGTATCGCTCGACGTGGCGCAGGATATGTTCAACTATGAGGGGCGTGCCTCGTCCGTGGCGGTGAAGCTCGCCGCGGGAGCCGATGCCGACGCCGTGGCCGAACGTCTGCAACGCATCGCGGGCGAGGGTATGGAGGTGCTTACGCGCGAGCGCAGCAACTCGATATATCGGCTTATGGCCCTCGAGAAGTGGGGAGTCTTCGCCGTGGCGCTGATAGTGCTGGTGGTGGCGTCGCTCACGGTTGTGGGTACGATCGTCATGATTATGATCGACAAGCGGGACGATGCGGCCACGCTGCGCATGATGGGCGCGAACCGTGCTACGGTGCGCGACATATTCGTGGGCGAGGGGCACCTTCTGGCCGGCGTGAGCCTCGTGCTGGGCGTGGCCGCAGGCGTGGGCCTCACGCTTTTGCAGCAGACGGTGGGGCTGGTGCGGCTGCAGACAGCGACGCTCATGGTGGATATATACCCCGTGGAGCTGCACGCGGCGGACGTACTGCTCACGGCCGCGGCTTATATTGTCGTGGCACATGTGGTGACGCGCCTGACGGTGGGCGCCATGCTTAAAGATAACGCAACGATATGAAAAGAGTGATAACCATACTGCTCGTGGCCGCGGCTCTGGCGGTGACGGGGTGCCGCCGCTACAAGGTGATTCCGGACCGTACGCTGGGCCAGATCTTCCACGACGCGATGCTGACGAACGCCTATGTGGACAATCAGGGTGTGAATGTCGATTCGCTGAACATCTACGAACCGATATTCGCACGCTACGGCTATACGACGGAGGATGTGCGATATACGCTCGAGGAGTTCTCGCGCCGCAAGAGCGCCCATCTGAGCGACGTGGCGGAGTATATGATCCTGCTCTTCGACCGCGAGGCGGCGGAGCTGAACCGTCAGGTCGCCGTGCTCGACACAATCGACAACGTGGCGCGGCGGCGCGCTACGCGCACCGTGCTGCGCGACACGATGGTGCGGGTGTCGAAGGCGGCCGATACGACACGTCTGCGCTTCGTTGTGGACAATGTCCGCACGGGCGACTACGTGGTCTCGGCGACATATTCGCTCGACTCGCTCGACAAGGGCGTGGGGCGCCGCTACCGTGTCTATTGGATATGCAGCGACTCGACCGAACGCATCGGTTTCGGCGGCACGGTGATCAAGGGCGGCGAGCACGCCATACACCATACGCTCATATCGAAGCCCGGCGAACCGAAGGCGCAGCTGATCATCGACTTCAACCATACGGGTACGCGCAAGGGCTCCACACCGCCGCCACGTATGACGGTGGAGGATATACGTGTAACGTATACGCCGCCGACGGAGCAGTGTGTCGATGCCCTGTATGACGAGCAGCTGGATCTGCGTATCTTCTCCGACAGCATGATCCGCATGATCGAGGGCAGCCGTCTCTCGGCTGCGGACAGGGGCGGCGCTGCCGGAACGGGCGGCGGGGATGATGCCGACGTGGCGGGGCCGGAAGGAGCGGCCGCGGAGTCGTAGCATGCGTCGAATAGCTTCACACCTGCTCTTCGACAGAGGGGAGGTTATACCGCGTCCCGTGGTCACGGTAGACGATACGGGCCTTATCGTCTCGGTGGGGCAGTGGGAGCGGCTCGACGGCGACGCCTCGACGGAGTTCTATGCCGGAGCGTTGTGCGCCGGATTTGTCAATGCGCACTGTCATCTCGAGTTGTCGTATCTGCGCGGAGCCATCGCCCGCGGCACGGGCTTCGCGGGCTTTGCCCGCGCCATAGGCGCCGTGCGCGGAGGTTTTGCCATGGAGGATCGGCTGCGAGCTCTCGAGGCGGCCGATGCCCGTATGTGGCACGAGGGAGTGCAGGCCGTGGCCGATATCGTGAACGGCGAGACGTCGTTCGCGGCCAAGGCGCGCAGCGCCGTACGCTATCGCAGCTTTGCCGAGGTCTTCGGGCTGAATGCCTCGACGGAGGCTGTGCGGCCGCTGCTGCAATATCCCGATACGACGCTTACACCACACTCGACATATTCGATACAGGATACCGTCTTTAGCGAGGTGGTCTCCGATGCGGCGAACGACCCGTTGTCGATCCACTTCATGGAGTCGGACGACGAGGCGGCGTTGTTCCGTGGCGAGGGGTCGCTTGCGGCGTGGTACGGACGTATGGGGTGGCGGTGCGACTTCCTTTCGCACGGTTCGCCCGCAGGGCGTGTGGCGGATATGGTGCCGCGCGGGCGGCGTGTGCTGCTCGTACACGGGTGCCGTGTCGGGGAGGCGGAGTATGATATGGTCTCGGACCGTCTCGGCCAGACGTTATGGTGGGTTCTGTGTCCGCGGTCGAACGACTATATATCGGGATTGCGGCCGCCTGTGGAGTTGCTGCGGCAGCGCGGGGCGCGTATATGCGTGGGGACCGACTCTCTGGCCTCGAACGAGTGTCTTTCGATGGTGGAGGAGCTTAAGCTTCTCGGCGGTGTGCCTCTGGAGGAGGCCGTGGCGTGGGCTACGCTCAACGGTGCGCAGGCGCTGGGTCTCGACGGCGGGATCGGCTCCATCGAGGCGGGCAAGCGCCCGGGGCTGGTGCTCCTCGAAAATCTCTCATACGACAGTGCCGGGGCTCACCTTACCGCGGAGAGCCGTTCGCGGCGTCTGGTGTAGCGGATTATTGGGATATATGAAAAGGGGTGCGGACCGGTCCGCACCCCTTTTGTCGTTGCCATGCCCCGCTATTCGTAACGCAGGGCGTCGATGGGGTTCAGTCGGCTGGCCTTGCGCGCAGGGTACCACCCGAAGAACACTCCCGTGAAGGTACATACGGCAAACGAGATGAAGATGGCGAAGCCGTTGAAGATGAAGGGGTAGTCGAGCAGCTTGATTATGAGCGTCGAGAGCCCTATGCCGAGGATGACGCCTATGATGCCGCCGGCGATGGATATGATGACCGACTCGATGAGGAACTGCATCAATATGTGTCGGCTCTTTGCGCCGATCGACATGCGCAGTCCGATCTCGCGCGTACGCTCCGTGACCGAGACATACATTATGTTCATGATACCGATGCCGCCCACCACGAGCGAGATGCCCGCGATGCAGGAGAGGATCATGGTCATGATGCCGAGGATCGAGTTGAGCGACTCGAGCATCTCGGTCATCGACTGCACTTGGAAGTCGTCATCCTCGCCCGCACGTATATGGTGCTGCTCGCGCAGGATATCCTTGATCTCGGCGACGGCGGCCGACGACATCTCCTCGCTTGCGGCCGAGGCATATATGGCGTTCAGGTGGCGTATGCCCGCCATGCGGCGCTGTACGGTAGTGTAGGGGACGAATATCGGTTCGTCGTTGTCGCCGCCCTTCTCCTTGAGCGTAGCCACGACCTTGAGGGGTATGGAGTTGAAGCGTATGGTCTGGCCCACGGGCGACGAGCCGTCGGGGAAGAGCTTGCGGCGTATCTCGGAGCCTATGACGCACACCTTGGCCGCGGAGCGTACCTCGGCATCGCCCCACATGGCGCCGTCGTCGATCGTGTAGTTGAGTATGTCGACCATCTGCGCGACGCATCCCGTGATGGTTGCGGGCGTATTGTTGGCGCCGGCTATCGCCTGCCCCGAGGTCGATACATCGGGCGAGACCGACCGCAGATAGGATGACTGGTTGCGCAGCGCATCGAAGTCCGTCACACGCAGCCGCTGCAGGTCGGCGGCCGAGATGCGTACGCCGCCCCGCTCCCATGCGGGCTGTATGACTATGAGGTTTGTACCCATGCCGCTGATCTCGCGGCGGATGCTCTGCTTCTGGCTCTCGCCCAGAAACATCATCGTGATGACGGACGAGACGCCGATGATGATGCCCAGCATGGTGAGCAGGCACCGCATCTTGTTGTTGGCGAGGGCGCGCAGTGCTATGTGTATGAGATTCGCAAAGTTCATTGTCTCGGTATTGTGTGTGGGTTACTCCTCGGGCGGCATGGCGGCGAGGGTCTCGGCCGCGGAGGCGATACGGGTATTGACTGTGTCCTCGATTATGCGGCCGTCGCGCAGGGTGATCGTACGCGACGAGTAGAGCGCTATCTCGGGGTTGTGCGTGACGAAGATTATGGTGCGGCCCTTGGCATTGAGACGCTGGAAGAGGGTCAGGATTTCGAACGAGGTGCGTGTGTCGAGGTTTCCCGTCGCCTCGTCGGCAAGGATGATCACGGGATCATTGACCAGCGCGCGGGCTATGGCCACACGCTGCTGCTGGCCTCCCGACATCTGGTTCGAGCGGTGGTTCATGCGGTCCTGCAGTCCCACGTCGCGCAGCGCCTGCTCGGCGCGGGCACGCCGCTCGGCACGCCCCACGGCGCTGTTGTAGAGCAGCGGCAGTTCGACGTTCTCCACGGCCGTGGTCTTGGGCAGGAGGTTGTACGACTGGAAGACGAAGCCTATCTTGCGGTTTCGCAGCGTGGCGCGTTCGTTGCCGCTCATGCGGCGCACGGGTATGCCGTCGAGGTAGTATTCGCCCGCCGTAGGTACGTCAAGGCATCCCAGCAGGTTCAGCAGCGTCGATTTTCCCGAGCCGCTGGTGCCCATGATGGTGACGAACTCCCCCTCGCTGATCGAGAACGACACCCCGCGCAGTGCGTGCACCGTCTCGCTGCCGACGCGGAAGTCGCGGCGTATGCCCTCCATGCGGATGATCTGCTGGCGGGCTTCGGCATCCGAGGGCTTCGTGTTGACGGCGTGAAGGCTCTCTGCCGGTACTGTGCCGCCCGCTGCCATGTCGATGTTATCGGTAGGTCCCATGTCGCTACATTGATATGCTGACCGAAATATCCCCTTCGTCATTGTCGTCGGCGGCGAGCCCCACGACGATACAGTCGCCCGCGGCGAGTCCCGACGTGACCTCGGTCTGCACGCCGTTTGATATGCCCGTCGTCACCTCGCGCACGGTGAGCGTGCCGTCGCCGCCGCGCACGTAGACATGCTGTGCGGGCAGCTCCTTACGCTGCTGTGCCGTTATGTCCGAGGGTACGAACCGCAGCGCCTTTGCCGGCACGACAAAGACCCCGCCGCGCTCCATCGTATAGATGGTCGTGGTGGCCGTCATCCCGGGCTTGAGTTTCAGGTCGGGGTTCGGAGCGTCGATCACGACCTCGTATGTCACGACGTTCGATGTGGTGGTCGATTGCAGCCGCACCTGCCGCACCGTACCGTGGAAGGTGTCGTCGGTATAGGTGTCGACGGTGAAATCGACACGCTGGCCCTCCTTCACGGCGCCGATGTCGGCCTCGTCGACGTTGGCTATGACCTGCATCTGGCGCAGGTCGTTGGCTATGGTGAAGAGCGTTGGGGTAGAGTATCCCGACGCTACGGTCTGACCCTCGTCGACGGCGCGCGACAGCACTACGCCGCTGATGGGCGAGTAGATCTGCGTGTAGCCGAGGTTTATCTCGGCGCGCTCCAACGACAGCTTGGCCTGACGGTAGCTGCTCTCGGCCTTGAGATAGGCCGTCTCGGCATCGTCATACTCCGTGTCGGAGATGAGGCTCTGCTCGAAGAGGTTGCGCTGACGCTCGAAGTTCTTCTTCTGGAGCTTGTAGTCGAGTTCCGCGGCGCAGAGCGACTCCTCGGCTACGGACTTCTCGGCTTCGAGCGTCGAGCGGTCGAGCTGCGCGATGAGCTGGCCCTGCTCCACCTCCGAGTTGAAATCGACATATATGTCGGATATGATGCCCGAGACCTGTGTACCCACGTCGACCTTGTTCACGGGGTTGACCGTACCCGTGGCCGTCACCGAGAGGGTTATGGTGTCGGTGGCGATGACCTGCGTCTCGTAGTTGACCTCGGGGCTCTTGCCGCCGCGGCCGAAGAGCGTGGCCGCCACGATCACGACGATGAGCACCGCCGCAATCCAGATGATCCTTTTCTTCATTGTGTTATGTTGTTCGTTTTACATTGTCGTTGGTGTGTTCCGCCTGCTCAGAGCGTTATCGGCTCGCCGCGGTAGAAGGCGAGGATCTTGGCCGCCAGCACGGCCTTGTATTTGGCCTGCAGGCGTTCCGACATGGCCGCCAAGAAGTTGTTCTTCTCGGTATTCAGCTCCACGGCGTTGTTCTTGCCCTGCTCGAAGCTGGCCACGGCGAGACGGTAGCTCTCCTCGGCGTAGGCGAGTTTCTGCCCGGCAGCCATATAGTTCGACTGTGCGGCCACGGCGTCGCGGTGCAGCGACTCGATGGTCGAGAGCAGATCCTTGCGGGCGGTGCGGCTGTCGATCTCAGCCTGCCGCGTGTTGAGGCGCGCCTGCCGCACCGACGTGCGGGCGTTCTTGCCGTTGAAGATGGGGACGCTGAGCGAGAGCCCGATGCTCTCGTTGAGTTTCTGCGAGAGCTGCGAGCCCATCGAGAGACCCAGACCCGACTGGTGTCCCGTCGAGACGTTGGCCGAGAGCGACACCTGCGGGTAGAAGGCCGACCGCGCGGCCCGCTCGGCAAACTGCGAGGCCTCGATCAGGATATCGGCCTGCCGCGTCTCGGGCATGATGCCGAGGGCGGCGTCATAGACCTCCTCCACAGATGGTATGATACGCAGCACCTCGTCGTCCGAGATCTCTGGGAACTCGACGTCGAAGCTGGCGTCGGGGCCCAGCTCGAGCAGCTGCTTGAGCTGGAGACGGTATTGTGCGAGGTTGTTCTGTGCCGTCGTGAGGTCGTATTGTGCCGATCCCAGCTGCGAGAGCATCTGCGCCACCTCGGTACGGGCAACAGCCCCTTGTTCCAGCATGCGCTGCGCGCGGTCGGCCTGCTCCTCGGCCAGCGTGACGGCGCGGCGGTTGATCTCGACGGTCTCGGCGGCGTACATCACCTGAAGGTATGCCTGTACGACGTTGACCGTAATGTCGTTGAGGCTCTTCTCGACACCCAGACGGCTGCTCTCGGCGCGCCGCTCCTGCTGGCGCACGTTGTTGCGCAGGCGCCCGCCCTGATATATGGCCGTCGTGGAGCCTATGCCGTAGCTGCCGCCGTAGGAGAAGGAGCCGTCGGATACGACCTCGCCGTAATCGTTGATCAGCTTTATGGCGCTCTGGTGCGAGACGTTCTGGCCCGTGTTGAACGAGAGTGTGGGGTAGCGTGCCGCCTTGGCCGCCTCGAGCTCTATGTCGCCGGCCTCGGCCGTGATACGTGCGCTCTGCACCTGAAGGTTGTTGGCGCGGGCATACTCCAAGCATCGGGCCAAGCTCCACGGCTCGGATGATGCGGGTGATGTCTGCGCCGTCTGTACGCCCTGCCGTGCGATGGTGTCCGCCTGCTGTGCCGCAAGCGGCAGCGGGGCTGTGCCGAGGAGCAGGAGCGCAAGGGTGAATAGTCGGTTGTGGAACATTGTCTGTTTGGTTTTGCGGCTGCGCCTTTGGTCGGCGCTGCCTGTTCGCATGTTTCGTATATATAGTCGCTGCCGCCGTAGGGAAATTACACGCCGCGGCGATTTTTCCCGGTATTTTTGCGGCCGCCGCTGCGCACCACGTCGTATGATTGCCGTATGAGCGAATGTATCTGCGTGTCGTCGAGGTCGCTTTCGAGGCGTATGCCGATCCAGCTGCGCGGATCCATATTGTAGGGTGAGACGATACCCTCGTACCGCTCCGCAAGCTCGTCACGCCGCGCTGCCGGACACCTTACAGTACAGATATAGGGATTGTCGATGTCGATGAAACAGAAGATATGCCCCGCGGTATAGAAGGCCAGAATCGAGTGCCTCCCGCGGAAGAAACGCTCGAAGGGTAGTTTCTCGACGCTCTCGGGCAGCGACAGGCAATATTGGCGCAACTCTTCGATATTCATGTTTTTGGGGTATGTGCCGTGGCGGCGTTCAGAGGATCCTCATGGCAATGACGGCACACGCCTCGGCATCGGCCAGAGCGTGGTGGTGTTGCCGGAGGTCGTAGCCGCAGGCCGCGGCCACGGTGTGGAGCTGGTGGTTGGGCAGGGCGCGCCCGAAGTTGCGGCGCGAGGCGCGGCAGGTGCAGAGGAAACGGTAGTCGGGGTACTCCATGCCGTAGTGTTGGAATACGGCGCGCATGCACCCCTCGTCGAAGGGGCTGTTGTGCGCCACGAGCGTCAGACCCTCCACCATCGGCGCGATCTCGGCCCACACCTCGGGGAAATGGGGCGCGGGGTCGGTGTCGGCACGCGTGAGTCCGTGTATGGCGGTGTTCCAACGCGAGTAGTAGTTGGGATAGGGCCGGATGAGGCGGTATTCGCGGCTGACGATCTGCCCGTCGCGCACGATGACAACACCCACGCTGCAGACGCTGGTGCGGGCATTGTTCGCCGTCTCGAAGTCTATGGCCGCAAAATCTCTCATTCCCGTCTAATTACGGGCAAATATAGGCAAAGAGCGGTAGAGATGCAAATGAAAATCACGCCTCTGACGTCCGCATCATTCGTGTGGCCTTCAGGATGGAAGCATCGGCATTGCGGAAAGAAAAACCGCGGCCTTGCGGAGCCGCGGTATATGGGTCGGCATCGGGCCGCCGTCAGAACATGGCTATAAGCTCCTCGTTCGTGTAGGCGTCGGCGCCGTAGCAGGTCTTCAGGTAGGCCAGACCATTCAGGTAGTCCTCCTCGGTGAAGGAGTCGGTCGCCTGCTTGGCCACAACGACATCATAGCCGAGGCTGAAGGCGTCGGCCGAGGTGTGGCGCACGCACATGTGGGCATGCAGGCCCGTCATTACGACCGTCTGTACGCCGAGCTCGCGCAGCAGGATGTCGAGGTCGGTCTGGAAGAATCCGCTGTAACGGCGCTTGGGCACGACATAGTCTTTGTCCGAGAGTTTGAGTTCGGGGATCACCTCGGCACCCTTGGTGCCGGCGATGGCGTGGTCGCCCCAGATCTTGAGTTCACGGTCGATGCCGGCAATGTGGGCATCGTTGCAGAAGATTACGGGAACACCAGCCTTGCGGGCGGCGTCCAGAAGTTCGGCCGTGGCCGGTACGATGGCTTTGGCGCGGTCGCATGTGAGCGCGCCGGTCACGAAGTCGTTGAGCATGTCGACAACGAGAATCGCAGGGTTGTTGAGTTTTTCCATTTTGTTTCGGGTTTGCCGTTAGCGGCCTATAAAGATATGAGAAATTTTTATAAAACACCGCCTCCATACTCCCTCTCAACCCCTGCGCAGCGGGTCATAAGCCGCCATGTGTCGCTTCAGAGGGCATTTGTATGTATATGGAGCGGTGTGTCTGAGCTATGGCAAACCGCTGATATCCATAAAAAAGGCGGCCGGAAGCTGTCGTGCCTCCGGCCGTGCCGTAGAGATTGTCTTTTTTATGGATATTTTGATCCTTTTTGTCCCGTTTGATACGGGCAGTGGCGGCGGTGCGTTCCGCTGTGCCGCGACGCCCGGCCTACCGGGTTATTCGATGCCGCGGTCCGAGAGCATCTTGATGAAGTAGCCGCCCACGACCGAACGCGCTTGGAAGCCCACGTGCGTCGTGCTGTCGGTATTGTACCAGTCGCTCATCGGGACGCGGTCGGTGGTCTCGTTCATGAAGTCGTACATCGGGGCGATGAACTTCTCGAAGGTGGCCTTGTCGGGCGACATGGTGGCCGTCCATACGATCCAGTCCGACTTGGTGTAGTTGCGGCGGCAGTCCAGAGGCAGGCCGTAGCGGTTCTGCTTGGTGAGGTAGTAGGCGATCTCGGTGGGGGCGATGTCGTCGTCGAAGACGTTGTACCCGAGCATCTTGTCCCAGACGAGATTATATTTCTGGCTCCACGTGTCGCCCTCGTCGAACGTAAGGCGGTAGTGGTCACCCGCCGAGGCCATCTTCTTCCATGCGGCGGCCATGTCGCGTGCGGCGTTGGTGTACTTCTCCGCTACGTCGGCCTTGCCTGCCATGCTGGCGATGTCGCCATAGGCGGCTACACCAACGATAGCCTTGATCGAGAGGTTGGCGTTACGCGCCCAGTGTCCGGCGAAGTCGTCCGTGCAGAGCTGGTTGGCAGGATCCAGACCGTTCTCCACAAGGTAGTCGGCCCATGACGTCAGGGCATCCCAATGCTTGAGCGCATACTCGGCGCTTCGCTCCATCTTGCAGATCGCTCCCGTGAGTATCAGCATGTTGCCGCTCTCCTCGACAGGCATGTCGCCGCCGTAGGTCTGGCCGTTGGCCAGCGGGTAGGTGCCGACGTCGTGTGCAGGGAAGGGTTTGGTCCACTTGCCGCTCTCGGTGTAGTAGAATATGAAGTTGAGCAGGGCCTTCGCCAGCTCGGGGTTGTAGTAGAGGAACATCGGCGCCGAGGGGTAGGTGACGTCGACCGTACCGATCGAGCCGTTGCTGAAGTTCTCCTTCGAGAGCCATGCCAGCTCGCCCTGAGGCGTCTCGATGAGCTTGTGTGCGGCGATAGCCTGACGGTATGCCAGAGCGCAGAGCTCGGCATACTCTTTTCCGCCGGCGGCGTTTGCCTCCTTCATAAGCTCGGCGTCGAATGCGGCGCAGCGCTTCATGAGCGACTTGTAATCCTTGGCTGCGGCGGCGAACTGCTTGGCTATCGAACTGTTGCCGTTGCGATTCCAGTAGGGGCGGATGTTCTCACCGAAATACTGTATCGAATAGATGTCGTCGTAGCCGACCATGACATATCCCGACTTGCCCTTTCCGCTGACGGTGCCCAGAGGTGCGGTGATGGCCATACGGTCACCCTCGCTGCGGCCCTCGACGGTGCCGCGGTCGGCAAACTCGCGGCGCATGGCTACGGCGTTGCCCACCGAGCTGCGTGACGAGGCCTTGTCGGCGGCCATGTAGAAGTATCCCCAGTCGATGCGCACGTCGTCACCCTTGCGGCCCAGAATCTTCTGGTCGACGGTGCCGCTCTTGACATAGTTGAAGTTGTCGTCGTCGCCGCGCTCGCTCACGCACTTCTGCTCCGATGAGTTGCGCGCCCAGTCGGGTGCGGCCTCGAAGTAGATCTGCACGTCATGCTCGGCGCCGTCGTTGGATGCGACATCGTATGTGATATAGTTCACGGGGCGCGATACCAGATCGAGATCCTCCAGCAGCAGGGGCGCCGTGAAGCGCAGCGTCAGGTCGACGCCGCCGCAGGTGAACTTATATATGGTACTGGTGGCCTGTACGTCGACCGAGGTCTGCTCGGCCGTGCGGGTCATAACCTGCGAGTTGTTGTCGCGGCGGTAGAGTCCCATGTCCACAAGCGCGCCGCCCGTGCGGTTGTTGCAGTGCGCCGCCAGCACGACCTTGCCGTCGGCGGCCGTCGCGGCCAGCTCGGCCGGTATCTCCACCCAGCGGTCCTTCTTCCACTCGTAGGGCGTGGCGACGATCTGCTCGCCGTTGAAGTAGAGCTCGAAGGTGTCGTCATGCGAATATTTCACGAAGAGCGTGCCGCCGTTGAGTTGTGCGGGGTCGATCTGTATGGTGCGGCGCACCCAGATGTCCTTCGTGGGCCAGAGCGTCTGGACGTTCGTCTCCTCGGGGGTGCCGAAGGCCGCATCGCCGCTCTTCCATGACGTATCGTTGAAGTCGCGGCCCTCCCATCCGGCGGCGGGGGCGTCGAACGTATACCGTCCCTGCCACGGCTGCTCGTACGATATGGGGGCCAGCGCATCCATCGGTATGTCTTCGGCGCCCATGAAGCGGTAGAGCTCGCCGTCGACGCGCAGTGTACCCATGAGCGGGAAGTCGCGTCCGGTCCAGTGCTTGACCTGACTGTCGTAGAGACGGTCGGTCGTAGACCACGCGCTGGTGTAGGGATCGATGGTTATGAGCGGGTATGCCGGAGCCCGCAGGTCGTTTTTCACGGCCTCGGGTGCCGAGCATGAGGCCATAATCACCGCCGCAGCGGTGGCAATGAGTATTCGGTTTGTCATAATATGAGATTTTTGATCTATATTCTATATGTCGCGACAAAGATAAAAAAACGTATGGGCAAAGTTAAATGAAAAACACACCTGTTGCGCCTCTGGCGGTGCGAATATGCGGGAGTAGGGGCGCCGTGGCGGAGGAGGTGTAATAAACCGTCATAAATATGCATCGTATGCATATTTCGGCATGCATCGGCAAATATGGCTTCCAAACGACGCTGCAGCCGTTTTATTGTGTCGGAGAGGGTTGCGTGCGAAGCCGCGTAATGCGCCTCGCTGGCATTCGGTATATGCAGCTGTGATAAGAATGTGTCGATTTGTGATATATATGTCATATGTCGTATAATATTTTTTTTGCGCCGGGAATAACGATTTAGTGTCGATAGACACAAGTGCAAACAATCAATACATATATATTTTTTAGGAACGAACGATGACGTATTCGGATTTCCGTATGACGAGTATTTCGTCGTGCAGATCCGTGTCAGTCGTTTTTTTGCAACGTAAGAAGGTGTTTACACCATGCAAAAAACCAAATCTCTATTCATGAACATCGTACTGCTGATGTTCGCGCTGCCGGTGTTGGCGCAGAGCGGCGGAACAGTCACGGTAAGCGGTGTCGTAACATCCGCGGAGGACAAGTATCCTCTGATCGGGGCGCATGTGATTGCGGGTGACAACAACGGCGTAAGTACGCTCCTCGACGGGTCGTACTCCATAGATGTCAAGCCCGGCGATGTGCTGACCTATTATTATGTGGGATACGAGGAGGTAAAGTACACCGTCCCGGATGGAGCCGCAAGCATCAAACACAATGTCGAGCTCAAGGCCGAAACGAAATCCCTTGAGGATGTCGTGGTCATAGCCTACGGCGTGCGCAAGAAGGGCACCATAGCCGGATCGGTCTCGACGGTCAAGGCCGAGAAAATCGAGAACACCCCCACGGCGGCGTTCGATCAGGCGCTGCAGGGACAGGTCCCCGGCCTGACGGTACTGTCCAGCTCGGGTGAACCGAGTGTGGCGGCCACGCTCAGCATCCGAGGTACAAACTCGATCAACTCGGGAACGGCTCCCCTCTATATCCTCGACGGCGCCGCAATCTCGAGTGCCGACTTCAACACCATCAACCCGGCCGACATCGAGTCGATCTCGGTGCTCAAGGACGCCTCGTCGACATCGATCTACGGCGCCCGCGCCGCGAACGGCGTGGTCGTCATCACGACCAAGCGCGGACGGATGGCCTCGAAGCCCAGCATCACCTACCGCATGCAGCTCGGATTCTCGCAGCTGACGCAGAACAACTGGGACCTGATGAACACGGCCGAGCGTATCCAGTATGAGAAGGAGATAGGCCTCACCTCGGGCAAGAACTACGACCTGCTGGGCAAGACGGATGTGAACTGGCTCGATGCCGTATATAACAATGCGGCGCTGCTGCAGAACTACGAGCTCTCGGTCTCGGGCGCGAGCGACCGCACGAACTACTACATCTCGGGCGGATACTACAATAAGGACGGTATCGCGGTAGGGTCGTATTTCGACCGTTATTCGCTTCGCGCCAACGTTGAGCAGCGTGCCGCCGACTGGCTCAAGATCGGTACCAACACCATGCTCAACTACCAAGGCATCGAACAGGCTGACGAGGGTTCGTACACGCTCGTGACGCCCATCTCGGCCGCGCGCTTCATGCTCCCGTACTGGAGCCCGTACCGGCCCGACGGGTCGATCGCCTCGATCGACGACGGCACGTGGAAGGGCGACGGCCAGAACCCTCTGGAGTGGCTCGAGAAGAACCGCCGCGAATACAAGAAATACAAGCTGGTGTCGAACATCTTCGCCGAGGCCACGCCTGTCGAGGGCCTGACGATACGTTCGCAGTTCAGCATAGACTACTCGCACATGACGGGCTTCGGCACCTCGACGCCGAGCTACGGGCCCAATCTGGGCGAGGGCAGCGCACAGCGCATATCTACGGACGGAATGTCGCTCTCGGTGACCAATACGGTGAACTACCAGTTCCGCAAGGGAGACAAGCACTCGTTCAACTTCCTCGTGGGTCAGGAGGGTGTGGGCTACCACTATGAGGACTTCTCGATCCTGACCGAGGGGCAGAACAACGACCGTCTGGTCAACATATCGACCGGTACGCGCGCCTCGTCGTGGAGCGATACCACCGACGACGACTACGGCTACCTGTCGTTCTTCGGCCGCGGCGAGTACAACTACGACAACCGCTACTATGCCGACTTCTCGGTGCGTACGGATGCCTCGTCGCGTTTCGGTGCCGACCGCCGGCGGGATTCTGGTCTGTGAGCTTCATGTGGAACCTGCGTCAGGAGCGGTTCATGGACAATGCCAGCCGCTGGCTCACCAACGCCCAGATCGCCGTCAGCACCGGTACCTCGGGTAACTCGTCGATACCCAACTACGAGCACCTCGCCCTTGTGTCGGGCGGGTCGGACTACTTCGGCAACGCCGGCATAGCCCCCTCGCAGCCGGGCAGCGACAACCTCGGCTGGGAGAAGCTCTGGACTACGAACATCGCATTCCACTTGGGATTCTGGAACCGTCTGAACGTAGACCTCGAATTCTATAACAAACGTACATCGGATATGTTGATGCTCGTGCCCGAGTCGTATGCCAACAAGGGCTACGGATACAGCTGGGACAACATCGGCGTGATGGTCAACCGCGGTTTCGAACTCAACGTCACGGGTACGATATTCTCGAACAGGAACTTCATGTGGTCGGTAAACGCCAACGTGTCGTACAACCGCAACCGTATTCTGGAGCTTTATAACGGCGTTCAGGAGTACGAGATGTCGCAGACGTCGATGAAACTCGTCGTCGGCCACGACTCGGGCGAGTTCTACATCAACCGCTTTGCGGGCGTCAACCCCGTCAACGGCGATGCGCTGTGGTACACGCGTGACGGCGAGTTGACGAACGAGATGCGCGACGAGGACAAGGTTCTCGTGGGCAAGAGCATGACGGCACCGTGGATCGGCGGTTTCGGCACCAATATCTCATGGAAGGGTCTGTCGCTGTCGGCGCAGTTCTCATGGGTGGCCGACCGCTGGATGATAAACAACGACCGCTACTTCGACGAGTCGAACGGCCGTTACAGCTCCTACAACCAGTCACGGCGCCTGCTCGACCGCTGGAAGGAGCCCGGCGACGTTATCGACATACCGCGTCACGGCGTATATACCGAGTTCGACGACCGCCTTCTGGAGGATGCGTCGTTCCTGCGCCTGAAGAACGTCATGCTCAGCTACAGCCTGCCGTCGGAGCTGCTGAGCCGCAGCCGCTTCATCAGCGGCATCCGCATCTATGCCCAAGCGCAGAACCTGTTTACCATAACGGGCTTCTCGGGTCTCGACCCCGAGGGCGTGGGCAATATGTATCAGGCGCAGTACCCCATGTCGCGCCAATTCACCTTTGGTCTTGATCTTATGTTCTAAACGCATGACAATGACTATGTTGAAAAATATAAAGTATTATTTTGCGGCCCTTGTCCTGATGGTTGGGCCTACCTCGTGCCTCGAGAAGCTGCCCGGGTCGTCGATCCCCGAGGGCGAGGCCATGCAGACCTTCAGCGATGCCGAACAGGTGGTGACGGGCATATATGCCGGCCTTAAGAGCAGCGCGCTCTTCAGCGGCTCGCTCACCGTCATGCCCGACATACAGGCCGATCTGGTATATGCCGTCGAGAATTTCACCAACGTCTATGGCAGCGTGTGGCAGTGGGACATCCTCTCCACGGACAGCGATGTGGAGTCGGTCTATGCCGCCCTCTATACGATCATCGCCCGCTGCAACTTCTACCTCGACAGTATCGACGAGGTGATGGCAAACGAGCTCGATGTGACGAATCTCGGATATCTGGAGACATATACGGGCGAGGTATATACGATCCGCGCACTCTGCTACTCGAAGCTTCTGGAGTGCTTCTGCAAGGCCTACGACCCCGCTACGGCCGAGAACGAGCTGGGCGTGGTGCTGCGTACAAAGTACAGCGAGCCCGAACCCATGAAGCGCGCTTCGCTCAAGGATTCGTATGATCTGGTCATAGACGATCTGGAGCATGCGGAGGAGTATCTGGACAACGACTTCGACCAATATAACTCGATCTACGTTACGGCAGCCGCGGCACAGGCCCTCCATGCCCGCGTGGCGCTCTACATGCAGGATTGGCAGACGGCCATCGACTACGCCACGATGCTTATCGAGAATGACGCCTTCGAGTTGGCAGACGGCACGAAGAGCTACTCTTCGACGGATACCTATCTGACATATATGTGGAACTACGACTCGAGCTACGAGATCATCTGGGAGCTGGGCTTCACGACCACCTCTTACGGCGGGGCTCTGGGTCAGGTCTTCCTCAATGCCGACCGTGACTACAAGTACACCTATCCCGACTATGTTCCGGCGCAGTGGGTGCTGGATGCCTATACCGACAACGACCTGCGTTACGACGCCTACTTCTACAACTACACCACGGGATATGCCAACGGTCTGACGTGGCCCCTGCTGATAAAGTACTTCGGCAACCGCAACCTCATCTCGTCGGCGAATATGTACATGTATTCGATGCTCAAGCTGTTCCGCCTCTCTGAGCAGTACCTGATCCGCGTCGAGGCATACTGCAATCTGCCCACGCCGAACTATTCGGCCGCGAGCAAGGATCTGACGACGCTGCGGGCGAAGCGTTTCAGCGGCGGCGCCGGCGCCATAACCGTCAGCAGCAGCAACTGGCTCCAGACGATCTCGGAGGAGCGCGTGCGCGAGCTCTATATGGAGGGCTTCCGCCTGAATGACCTCAAGCGCTGGCACATGGGCTTCGAGCGCACGCCCCAGACCAACTCTCTGGCCGAGGGCAGCTCGCTCAAGATCGAGGCCGACGCCCCGCGCTTCGTATGGCCGATCCCGCGTCACGAGCTGGAGGCCCCGGGATCGGAGATCGAACCCAATGAAAGCAATAACTAACGAAATATCGACAAACAGATACGAACCATGAGACGAATTACCGCAATGTTGTTTGCCACCGCGGCGGCACTCTTGTCGGCCGTGGGTTGCGACTCGGGTAAAACGACCTACTCGGATGCCGAATACATCATGTTTACCGACACGCTGTCGACAGGCATGGTATTCCCGGACGAGGAGTATTTCACCGTACCCGTAGCGTCGACCGTGGCGTGCGACTACGACCGTACCATCGGAGTGGAGGTGATAGACCGTGGCAGCAACGCCATCGAGGGCTATCACTACCGTCTGCGCTCGAATACGGTCACCATCAAGGCGGGTGAGCGCACCGCCAATGTCGAGGTGGCCGGCATATACGACCACATAGAGGCTACCGACTCGCTCGGATTCAAGCTCAAGCTGGTGATGCCCGAGCAGGTGAAGTGGGACGACCTGTACGAGGGCTACGACCAGACGGATGTCGTGTTCTACAAGGGCTGCCGTTGCGAGGACGATACCTTCACGGGATGGTGCGTAGTGACCTCGATGCTGCTCTACAGCTATCCGAGTGCGTTGGATACGAACTACCAGCGTCTGATCCTCACCGAGAAGCACCCGACGGAGCCCAACACCATCATCCTGCACGATTTCCTTTATGACGGCTACGACGTCACGATGCGCCTGAACATGGAGGACCCGGAGGATCCCGTCGTCGAGATGGACGAGGATCAGGTGCTGAGCGACGAGCAGACCGTCTTCGGCCAGATCAACGCCGATGACAGGATTCTGGGTACGGTCAGCCCCAACAACTACTCGTACTACAACACGTGCCAGCGTTTTGCCGCCATCTGGCTCTATGTCTATCTGAAGGATATGGATACGATGGTCGGCACCGTGGGCGACTACTACAATATTCTGGAGTGGGTGTCGCTGGAGGAGGCCGTGCGCCTGAAGCAGGAGGAGAATATGTCGGGCGCGCGCGACCCGCGCGACTATATGTGACGATTCATAATGCGGAGAAAAAGAATAAACCCCCATTCTCTTTAATTATAGTATTAGCACAACTAAAAACCAATGCCTTATGAAAGTTTTACAGTGGACTTCTATTCTTTTGGGGAGCGCCGTAATGCTGTTCACCTCATGCTCGTCGTCGGAGGATGAGCCGGTCGTACAGCCTGTGTTCCCCGATATGGCAACACTTTCGATTCCTGCAGGCGAGACGACCTGCGAGGTGACGTTTACGCCCAATCTCGATTGGACGGTAAGCATTCCCACCGACAGTGAGACGGCACAGTGGTTCGACCTGCCGGACGGCGAGATGGCCGTAAGCTCGATCTCGGGCAAGGCCAGCACGACCCCCGTAACGGTCACCGTTGTGACTTCGGATCAGGAGCTCTTCGACGAGGCTCCCGTATGCGAGGTATCGCTCACGATGGGCGGCGAGACCAAGGTCATAGCCAAGATCACGCGCGGCACCACGGCCCGTACGTTCGATCTCTATGCGTCGGTATATGACGATAATGAGAATGACTTCATCATGCCGTTCGAGTTCTCGGAGTCGGCTCTGGAGAAGTACAGCGGCGAGGATGTTCCCGAGACCGCTCCCGACGGCGCCGTAGCCCTCCGCTGGCCTCTGCGCGTAGGCGGATACATGTACGTGTTCAAGAGCAAGAGCAACTTCGAGTATCTGGCATCGGTCCCCGCATGGCTGGAGGTGTCGAAGACGGCTATCGAGGGTGAGGACGGCGCTTACCAGATCATGGTCAACGGCCTGTTCACCGAGGAGAACATCGACGGCGGCGTGGGCATCATCGACTTCTACGATGCCAACATCGACAATACGGAGGATCCGGGCAACAACGCCCACAACAGATATTGCGTGACGATGCCCGCATTCCGTGATCTTGTCAAGCATGATGCAAACAATGCCGTATTCGCATTCAATGCGGAGGGCCAATATTCAAGCACCACCGCAGGCACCGAAGTGGTTGAGGACTACGCTACGGCCGGAGTGTCGAGCACGGCGGGTCTGAAGTTCTTCGTGCTCACGCCCGACGGTTACGGAGGCTATTATGCGGCCAAGGAGAAGACCGGCTGGGTTACCGTCACCGATGACATGTGGGACGAGACGGGCGAGATCTTCCAGCATCGCGATTATACTATCGCGGTTACGGCCAACAGCGGTGCTGCCCGCAGCGCCGTGCTTGTGGCACTGCCTCAGACGCTGGCTGCCGAGATCGACGAGAACGGCGATCTGGACGCACAGCTGCTCAAGGCCGACGGCAGCTACGACCTGAAGGATGAGTACAAACCCTATGTGTTCGCGACGGTCGAGCAGGATGCGCCTGCGTCGGGTTCGGGCGATGAGGGCCTGTCGGTTGTATGCCCCACGGATGCTACCACGCAGTACTATCTCGACAACGGGTTCCTCAAGTTCGAGGAGCTTACGGACGGCGATCCCAACACTGACGAGGATGTTGCCGAGTTCATGGGCGAGATCGAGTCGGGCGCCAAGCTCTACCGCTTGACCTACAACAACCAGAGTATGAGCGAGGGCTCGCTGCAGCTGCAGATCAAGGGCGAGTACAATATGGTGATGACCTATCCCTACGGCAATGAGTGGCTGGTATTCTACGACGCCTCGTCGGGTATGGTAGATGCCGGCAGCTGTGTCATAGGCATGTCGGGCGCCGATTTCGCGTCGGGAGAGGCCGGCAGCAAGGGTTCGATCGCATTGTACGATTCGAATTGGCAGATAGTCGCACGTATCGTTTGCATACGTAATTACTAATTGGTACGGGATGCCGGTTGCGGCCGGTGTCCGGATGATTGACGGAGCCCCGTTGAATGGGGCGGGGCCCCGTTTTCATGAAACTATAATTAAGGAGTTTTCAAGACAAGGTTTTTTATGAAACTTTTCAGACATAACGTAATGATCGTCGTGATGGCCGCCGTCGCCGCTCTCTTTGCCGCGGGTTGTGCCGATGACGACGGTGTGGACAATCGCGAGCTGGACTACGGATACGTACAGTTCAAGCTCTACAAGGAGGCGTCGGCGCCCGTATCGCAAACGGATGCCGTGAGCAACGACACGCGTGCCGTGGTCGAGGAGCTCGACTATCTGGCCGATGCCTGCAAAATAGAGATACGCCTTCTTTCGGGCAGTACGACCATAGCGCAGACCCTGACGCTCAACTATGCGGACAAGGAGAGTGCGGAGTTCGGACTCCGCAGTGACAAGCTGCAGCTTCTGGTCGGCGAGTATCAGATTGTCGCCTTCATACTCTACGATGCGGGCGACGAGCCGCTCTATCGCGGTACCACCCAGAACAACACGTTCGAGGTGGTTGCGGGCGGCCTTACCGTACAGGACCTCACGGCGGATGTGACGCCGCGTGGAAAGGTGCGATTCAATTTGAAGAAAAGTTTTGAAGGTTTCGACGGCGAGCTGGATTACGACGCCGCTCCCGCGACGCGCACGACACACGTCTCGCGCGAATATACCTTCGACGAGATATCCACGTTCGATATGACCGTACACAAGGTCGGCTCGGACGAGGAGGCCGTCACCTTTACGGGCCTTAAGGCCGACTTCTCGGTACACTTCGACGAGGAGAATGCCGAGAGCGACGAGTTCGGATACCAGACCTCGTCGATCACGTGCGATTCGTTGCTTTCGCTGCCGGCGGGGACATACGAGGTTGTCGGATATGTTACCTACGACGCCAACGACATCATGCTCGAGGAGCGTTACAACGAGGTGGTTGCGGGCAGCCAGTTCACCGTCAACGACAACGAGACGACGGATGCATCGGTAGCGGTCACGCTGCGCGAGGCCGACGAGTATATGAAGGACAATTACGCGTTGAAGGCCATCTGGGAGGCTCTCGACGGACCCAACTGGTATTACGGCGGCGAGGACTACAACAGGGGCTGCAACTGGGACTTCAACAAGTCGCCCGACCTGTGGAGCGACCAGCCCGGCGTCGAGGTGCACTCGAACGGACGTGTTGCCAAGCTTGTGCTGAGCGAGTTCGGCATCAGCGGCCACATGCCTGCCGCCATAGGTCAGCTCACGGAGCTTGTCGAGCTCTACCTCGGCACGCACAACGATACGAACTCGGGCACGTTCGACCCGATGCTCGACATGAGCAAGTCGCTCGAGGATCGCAACCGCAACCGTCTGGAGTATAACAGACAGTACCTTGCGGCGACGCACCCCGCGACGCAGATGTCGTATCCGTGCGCTCTGGCGCTCAAGGAGCACGGTCTGACCAGCCCGGCGATGGCACTCTATGAGGAGGGCTATTCGGAGTCGGAGGTGATCGACCGCAGGACGGGCCGCCATCTGGAGATCGAGCCGAAGGATGTGATTGCGGGACGCTTCTGCAACAACCTGCTCTCGCTGCCCAACGACATAGGGCGCCTCTCGAAACTCGAGTATCTCTATATCGGCAACAGCCCCATCGGCATGCTGCCCGATTCGATCGGACTCCTCAAGTCGTGTACGCTTCTCGAGATATACAACTGCCCCAATATGCACGGCCTGCCCGCTACGGTGAAGGATATGCCGGCGCTCGTGCAGGTCAACATATCGTGCAATTCGGGATCTGCGGCTACGCCCGGATGGACGAGTGACGAGGTGGCCCGTGCGATAGAGTATTTCGCGACGGGGGCATCGAAGAATATCATACAGATGCTCTACGCCCGCGACAACAATCTGGAGTCGGTTCCGGCCTCTATCGGCGGTATGGAGCATCTGGGCCTGCTCGATCTGGCATACAACAAGATCACGGGCGAGGTGGAGGCCTTCGGCCCCAACTTCGCACCCGAGGAGGTGCACTTCGAGCACAACCGCATCACGGAATTCAAGTCGGTGGATTACAACGGCACGCGGATCTTCTGCAGTCTGGACAATCTGGATTCGTTCTCGGCATCGTACAACAACCTGACTCTGGTGCCGGACATCTTCTCGAGCAAGACGGACTATATAATGTCGGGCGTCGAGTTCGCCTATAACGACATCACGGGCTTCGAGAACGGCAACAACGGCAAGTATCAGGGCATCAACGTCTCGACGCTGACGCTGTCGGGCAACCGGATCAAGCAGTTCCCCGCATGCCTCGCTAAGAGCGGCTCGCAGATAAATTACATCATCATGAGCGGCAATGGCATGACGGGCTTCGAGGAGGGCAGCTTCACCCCCGCCAAGGCGGAGAATCTGGCAAACCTCATATCGATAGACCTTACGTACAACCGTCTCACGGAACTGCCGGATGATTTCCACGCGGGCAATATGCCGTATCTGTACGGTGTCGACCTGTCGTACAACGCCTTTGCGTCGTTCCCGTGGAACCCGACCGACGCCTTGAGCCTTACGGTCTACGGGCTGCGCGGACAGAGGGCCGACGACGGTTCGCGCTGCCTGCGCGAGTGGCCTACGGGAATATACAAGCATACGGGTCTGCGCGGACTCTTCTTGGGTTCGAACGACCTGCGCAAGATCGACGATACGATATCGTATATGATATACAATCTCGATATCAGCGACAACCCCAACATAACCTTCGACGCCAGCGAGATATGCTACTATTGGCAGGCCGGCGCCTTCAACCTCATTTACGACAAGACGCAGAATATAGTGAATTGTCCCGAAATGCTCGAATAATACGCAACTATGAAAATACTGAATTATATCGTATTGTCGCTTCTCGTGGTATCCGCATGGGTCGGGTGCAGTAAGGACGAGAGCATCGGTTTCGACATCGACAACAACTCTATCGAGATAGATGCGGCCGGCGGCACCCGCAGCTTCAAGGTCTCTTCCGACGACAACTGGGTAACATCGGCATCGGTGCCTTGGGTGACGGTTACGCCTGCAAACGGTTTCGGATGCAGGGAGTGCAGGATCCTGATCGACTCGGCGCTGACGGCGGAGGTGCGTACCGGCGTGGTGCGTATCGCAAGACCGCGAACAGCTTGGAATACAAGGAGATCGAGATCCGTCAGGAGGGCTTCGACTATTCGATCGTGCTGGATGAGCCCGAGGTGTCGATCGACAACTATGCTGCGCTTGAGGAGCGTCATCTGGATGTCCGGGTAAGGTCGAATGTCGATTTCGACGTCAGGATCCCGGACGACGTGGCGAGCTGGGTGCGTACCGACGACTATGCCCTGACGCTCGACCGCGGCCTTCGTCCGCGCGAGGTTACGGTGTGTTTCAACTGGGGCATCAACTCGGTGCCGCAGGAGCGTATCGCCGAGATCGAGTTTGTCCCCAAGGACGAGAGCGGAGTCTCGTCGGATAGATATGCTTGCGCGCAACGACCGTCTCACCATCCGTCAGAATGCGGCCGCGGAGATCAAGCGCGGCACGCGCGAGGGCGACTCGGTTGCGCTGCTGGGCATAGCGCGCACGCTCGGCGTCTGGGGCGACAGCTGGGAGAGTTCGGGCGAGAAGATGGACAACTGGGATAACGTCGTGCTGTGGGAAGAGGGAATGGACGGATATGTCGATTCGCTCAAGGGTCGTGTCAAGTCGGCGCGGTTCTACATGTTCTCGACCAAGGAGGGCCTGCCCTACGAGGTGCAGTATCTCACGGGTGCCGAGGAGTTGGAGTTCTACAGTAACGTCAATACGTTCCAGCTCAGCCTCAGCACGGGCGAGTATATATGCAAGTTGGAGCATCTGAAGCGTCTGACCATCGGCGCGTACGGTTTGACCGAGCTGCACGAGGACTTCAAGAACCTCCGGGAGCTGGAGTATCTCGATCTGGGCAGCAACAACTTCCAGAGGGTGCCGGATGTAATCAATCCGCAGAACTTCCCCAAACTTCACGTGCTCAGGATGGCCAACAACCAGCGCAAGCTGATCTACGACCTGAGCAACAACATATCGACCGATTTCGGCGGTTTCTATGACGAGACGGCATATAACGGCGAGCAGTTCGGTCAGTTCCCCTCGCGGCTGCTCAAGTGGACGGCCGACGAGGCCAACGGCGTGACGGGTCTCGACACGCTTGTGCTCTCGGTGAATTACCTGCAGGGCAGCATCCCGTCGTTCGAGGATGACAACACGGTCGGTTGCTATACCGAGCATGATATAATCAACAGTGCCGACACGTTGCCGCGCAAGATGCTTACGGTAAAGCGTGTTATGCCGCAGTTGAAGATGTTCGCCATCAACCTGAACCGCCTGACGGGGCCTCTGCCCGAGTGGCTGCTCTACCACCCGTCGCTCGACTGGTGGAATCCCGGCACTCTGATATTTACGCAGGAGGGCAAGGACGAGCTGGGCAATCTGGCCGGATTCAGCAACCAGCCCGCGAATATGAATTATTACTACGAGGTTTATACGAAGAAGAAGCAAGCGAGCGTCGTCGGGGATGACGGCACCGCCTCATCGGGCAAATAATCGAATGCAGAGATGAAAACGAACAGACATATTCTAATGATTGCGATCGGCGTATTGGCGTCGGTCCTCTTGGGAGCCTGCACCAAGGATGACAGTTTCGATACGACCCCTGCGGGGCCTGTCGAGCCGGCCGAGATGACGGGCGAGGTAATAGTGAAATTTGCCCCCTACGTGAGCGATATCCTCGACAGCGTGGGCGCTGCGACCACACGCTGCGGCGCGCCGGCTACGCGCAGCGGCATATTGTCGGTAGACGAGGTGCTGGATCTGCTGGGCGGTTGCGAGGTCGAGCGTATCTTCCCCGTCGATACGCGCTACGAGGAGCGTACGCGCCCGACTGCCGTCTTGACCCTCGCGGGTGAGGTTATACCCTCGACGCGGCCGACATACGCCTATCCCCATGTCAAGGGAGCGCTGCTGCTCAAGCACGACGAGGTGGCGTTCGCGGCATCGCGCCGAGGCGTCGAGAGTATCGAGTGCCTTAACGGCGGCGATGATACGCTGCGCATAAGCGTAGATACGCTTCTGCTGCCTCCGTGCGTCAGGGCGGAGTTCGTGCCTGCGGTTCTGGCACCCGGAGGCGTGGGCGAGTTGACGGTGCGCTTCGACCCCTCTGCGGGACGGGCGCCGCGGCGCCTGCCCGTGATGTTGCGGGGGTTGGGCTTGCCGCCTGCGCAGGGCAGTGTTACGGTGCGCATAGCCCCGGAGGAGGAGTTGGAACTTGATGAGAATAAAAATTGACAATGATATGAAAAGAATCTTTACACTGATGCTCCTGTCGTTGGCTGTCGTGATGGGCGGCTGCGAGAAGGACAACACCTATGAGGACCCGGGGCTTGACGTTTCGCTCTACAATATTGCGGGCGTATGGAAGCTCGCTACGTGGAACGGCGGCACGGAGCTGGCCGAAGGCAGCTATGTATATGTCGAGTTGTCGTATCGCGACGGCAATACCTTCACGATATACCAGAATCTCGACAGTTTCGGGCCGCGCCGCATCACGGGGTCGTACAGCCTCTATACGGACGATGCTCTGGGTGCCGTCATACGCGGCATGTATGACTACGAGAACGGCGACTGGGCGAGCCGCTATGTCATCCGCGACCTGTACGAGGACCGCATGACGTGGATCGCCGTCGGCGACGAGACCAACGTCTCGGAGTATGTGCGCTGCGAGGCCGTCCCCGAGGAGATACTCTTGCAGTTCGGAGGCGCGGAAGAGGAGTAGTCAGCGGATGTTTTTCGGGCGGGCCGCCTTGTCTCAAGGGCGGGCCGATACGGTATGTTGAGGCGTCGTCCCGTATGGGACGGCGCCTTGTCTGTTCTCCGAAGGCAGGGGCTTTGCGGCGATTTGCATTGTGCGGATGGCCGCCGGACGGTGCATGTGGCGGCGGTGAGGGGCGTTTAATGCCTGATATATGGTGTATTTGTTTCTTTTTGCCTATTTTTGTGGAACGTAACGAGTGAGTTATTGCGTAAGGTCATGATAATAAAAAAAGTATTGCTTGCATTTTTGCTTGCGCTGTCGGCCGTTGCAGCCCGTGCCGACGAGGGTATGTGGCTGCCGAGCCTTATCGGTTCGCGCATAAAGGATATGCGCAGCAAGGGATTCCGTCTCTCGGCCGAGGACATATATTCGGTCAACAAGGCCTCGATGAAGGATGCCGTGGTGTTGTTCGGCGGCGGCTGTACGGGCGAGTTCGTCTCGGGGGAGGGCCTCCTGCTCACGAACCACCACTGCGGCTACGGATCGATACAGCAGCTCTCGTCCGTCGAGCACGACTATCTGACGGACGGTTTCTGGGCCGCTTCGCGTGAGGGTGAGCTTCCCGTGCCGGGACTCACGGTGAGCATCCTTGTGCGCATGGAGGATGTGACTGACCGCGTAGCTGCGGGCGAGAATCCCGAGGATATAGCGGCCGAGGCCGAGAAGGAGGGGCACCGGGCCGACGTGCAGCAGATGTACTACGGCAACCAGCAGTTCCTCTTCGTATATGATGTCTTCCGTGACGTGCGCCTTGTAGGAGCGCCGCCCTCGTCGATAGGCAAGTTCGGCGGCGATACCGACAACTGGGTGTGGCCGCGACATACGGGCGACTTCTCGATCTTCCGCGTCTATGCCGATGCGGATAACCGCCCTGCCACGTATTCGAAGGATAACGTCCCCTACCGTCCGAAGCGTCACTTCACGGTCTCGACGCGCGGCGTCGGGGAGGGTGACTTCACCATGATATACGGGTTCCCCGGCTCGACGCAGGAGTATGTCACCTCGGATGCCGTGGAGTATGTTGCCGAGGTGTCGGACCCGATGAAGATAGCGCTGCGCACGCAGCGGCTGAACATAATCTCTGCTGCGCAGGCCGAGGATGCCGCCGTGCGCATACAGTACGCCTCGAAGCACGCCTCGATCGCCAACGCTTGGAAGAAGTGGCAGGGCGAGGTGTTGGGGCTGCGCCGTCTGGGTACCGTCGGGAAGAAGCGCGCATACGAACGTGAGTTTGCGGCATGGGCCGCCTCGCGTCCCGAATATGCACATCTGCTCGACTCGATACACGCCGCATACGAGGCCGTGCGTCCCGAATACTATGTTGCGGAGCTATATTCCGAGTCGGTATTGTCGATCGAGGCCTTCTCGCGGGCGCGGGCGCTTGCCGGCACGCGGTCGCGTATGACCGATGACATGGCTTTTACCGATCTTGCCGTCGATACGCAGCCCGCATTCCTCAAGAACTACAATGCGGGGATCGACCGCGCCATAGCCAAGCGTATGGTCGCCGAGTTCATGGATCGCATGCCTGCGGGTGAGGTGCCTGCGGAGTTTGCGGCGGCGGTGTCGGAACATGGCGGCGTGGATGGGTATGTCGACTATTTGTTCGACAATACTGTACTGACACGCGAAAAGTTCACGGCGGCGGAGTTCGATGCCGATCCCGTGGTGCGGATGGCGGCGATGCTCGCGCCCCTGACCGACCGCATGGCCGCGGTGCGGGCCCGCAACCTGAGCGACATAGAGTCCGTACGCCGCTGGTACACGCCCTACATGCGGGCGTTGATGGAGTGGGACACCGACCGCGCATTCTTTCCCGACGCCAACCTCACGCTGCGCGTGGCATACGGCTCGGTCGAGGGGTATGAATACGCCGACGGCGTGATACACCATCCCGTCTCTACGTTGGAGGGTGTCATCGAGAAGGATAACCCGGAAATATACGATTATGACGTTCCGCAGCGACTGCGCGACATACACGCGGCGAAGGATTACGGCCGTTGGGGCTGCGACGTGGATGGCCGTTGGACGGTGCCCGTATGTTTCATCGCCACGAACCATACTTCGGGCGGCAATTCGGGTTCGCCCGTGCTGAACGGCCGCGGCGAGTTGGTGGGTATAAATTTCGACCGCACGTGGCTCTCGACCATGAGCGACATGGAGTTCGACCCCTCGGTATGCCGCAATATCGCCGTCGACATACGCTACGTGCTCTTCGTCATCGACCGCATAGGCGGGGCGTCGTACCTGCTTCAGGAGATGGAGATACGATAACAGGGACAAAAAGCAATACCGGTAATGTTCGAATCTCTCTTCGTGACGCATTCGGCCCTGCAGGCCGTCGTCGTCATCTCGATCGTGTGCGCCGTGGGGCTGCTGCTGGGCAAGGTACACATCTGGGGCGTGTCGCTGGGTGTCACGTTCGTATTCTTTGCCGGCATTGTGGCCGGACACTTCGGCGTGACGATCGATCCGCAGATGCTGCTCTTTGCCGAGACGTTCGGTCTGGCGCTGTTCGTCTATTCGCTCGGCCTGCAGGTCGGCCCGGGATTCATGAGCGCCTTCCGCGCCGGGGGCGTGCGCCTCAATATGCTGGGGTTGGCCGTCATAGCTCTGGGTACGGTCATGACCGTAGCCTTCTCGTTTCTTTTCGACGTGCCGATGCCCGACATGGTGGGCGTGATGTGCGGCGCCACGACAAACACCCCCGCGCTGGGAGCCTCGCAGCAGACACTCGCACAGATGGGACAGCCGACGGCCGCCCCCGCACTCAGTTGCGCCGTGACATATCCGCTGGGCGTGTTGGGTGTCATCATAGCGATACTTGTGATGAACCGGCTGTGGGTGCGTCCGGGCGATGTGGCCGCACCCAACGAGAAGCATGTAAACAACACCTTCATCGCCACGCTCCGCGTACAGAACCCGGGTGTCTTCGGCCGCGACGTGCATACGGTGGCCGAACTTACGAACGTCCCCTTCGTCATCTCGCGCCTGTGGCGCAACGGCGAGGTGATGCTACCATCGACCGATACGGTGTTGCAGGAGGGTGACCGCGTGCTTGTCGTCACCTCTCGCAAGGATATAGATACCGTGGAGGCGATGATCGGCCGCCGCGAGAGTATCGACTGGAACCGCGAGAATGTCGACTGGAACGCCATCGACAGCCAGCTCGTCTCGCGCCGTATCATCATCACCCGTCCCGAAATAAACGGCAAACGCCTCGGGGCGCTGCGCCTGCGCAACAGCTACGGCATCAATATAAGCCGTATATACCGCAGCGGCATGGCGCTCCTGGCCACGCCCGATCTGATGCTGCAGATGGGCGACTGCGTGGTGGTTGTGGGCGGCAAGCCTGCCGTCGAGAAGGTGGAGAAGGTGTTGGGAAACGCCGAACGCGAACTGAACGAGCCGAACCTGCCCGCAATATACATAGGCCTCGTTGTGGGACTTATCGTCGGGGCCATACCTCTGTCGCTGCCCGGTATCACGGTGCCCGTGAAGCTGGGCCTTGCCGGCGGCCCCATAATCGTGGGTATGCTTATCGGTACGTACGGGCCGCGCCTGCATCTTGTGACCTACACCACGCAGAGCGCCAACCTCATGCTGCGCGCATTCGGACTCTCGCTCTATCTGGCGTGTCTGGGTCTGGGCTCCGGCGGCGAGTTCTTCGAGACGGCCGTCAGCGCCAACGGCGCCATGTGGGTCGGACTCGGATTCCTTATTACGGTCATCCCGACAATCGTGGTCGGCGTGGCGGCCATGCGCTGGGGAAAGGTCGACTTCGGCTCTACGTGCGGCATGTTGTGCGGCAGCATGGCCAACCCCATGGCGCTGAACTACGCCAACGACACAATCCCCGGCGAATATGCCTCGGTGGCATACGCTACGGTATATCCGTTGTCGATGTTCGTGCGCGTGGTGGTGGCACAGCTGGTGCTGATGATATTCCTGTAAGTGCCGAAGCCTTGGATCCTGACGGCCGCCGTATGCGTATACGGCGGCCGTATCTTTTGCCGTCGGTGCGGGTTCGGGGTTTTGCCGTCGGCGCTGGTTGCGGCATCACGGCTGCGTGCGGCCGTACTTGCGGACGAAGAGGTCGCTGTTGCGGTTGCCCCATTCGATCATGGCGTCGATGATGGGTATGAGCGTAAGTCCGAGCGGCGTGATGGCATACTCGGAGCGGGGCGGCAACTCGGGATAGATGGTCTTGGCCACAAGACCGTCTTCGGTGAGCTCCTTGAGTTGGAGGTCGAGTACGCGGGGTGTGGCCTCGGGAAAGAGTTTGTGCAGGGCGCTCGGACGCAGCGGCCCGTGCCGCAACTCGTCCAGTATGCACGACTTCCACTTCGAGCCCATGAGGCTCATGGTCAGCCGCAGCGGGCAATCCAGATCGACGGGAATCTTGCGTTGATACATAATCTTCCGGGATGTTTGTTACACGACAAAAATACACATAATGGGCACAATGCGGCATATACCGAAAAAATTTTCAGTATATGAACAATTTTTCGGTACTTGACTCGGCGGAGCGTACGATGTACCTTTGCCCATGTCAAAACATCTTTCAAGAGACCTTAAAACGCAGATCGTTATGAGAGCAAGTATCGAAGAGTACAGGGCCGTGGAGGAGGCGGCCGCAAAGTTCGTCCGCAGTGTGGCGGAGGGTGACAGCCTTTATGCGCGCGAGCTGTTTATCGACGAGGCCGTGCTGTTCGGTTATCTGGACGGCAAGCTCGAGCACGGCAGTATCGAGCAGTTTTACCGCAATGTGGACAGTGTGGGCGGTGATGCCGGTTTCCGCGCCCGCATCGACGTCGTGGATATCGAGGAGACGGTAGCCGTAGTGCGCGTACTGGAGGAGCAGTGGGGCGGCCGCATAGACTTTACGGACTACCTGCTTATGATGAAGATGGATGGCCGGTGGCGCTGCGTGGCCAAGGCCTACAACCAGAATTCGAATACGATACAAAAATAACGTTGCCATGAAGATTACTGTTATCACGGGCTCTCCGCGCAAGGGGGGCAACACGATGGCCATGGTCCGCGCCTTTACGGAGGCGGCCGAGCAGTGCGGACATACGGTTAGCCGTTTCGATGCGGCGATGATGCACATAGGGGGCTGCCACGCCTGCCAGACATGCTTTAAGACGGGCAAGGCCTGCTCGTTCGACGACGACTTCAATGTCATTGCGCCGAGCATCCTCGAAGCCGACGCCGTGATCTTCGCCATGCCGACATACTGGTACTCTATTCCGGCGCAGATCAAGGGCGTGATCGACCGTCTCTATTCGTTCGTCGTGGGCGGACGGCAGATCGGCGGCAAGAAGTGCGGCCTTATCGTCTGCTGCGAGGAGCAGGAGATGGATGTTATGGAGGGTGTACGCAAGCCGCTGGAGCGGTCGGCCGCACTTCTGGGCTGGCAGATGGCGGGCGAGGTGCTCGTCCCCGGAGTGCTGAACGAGGGCGATATCGACAAGACGGACGGCTGCCGCCGTGCCGCCGAATTGGCCCGCAGCCTGTAGAGGCGGACGCACGGGCGCACGGATGCACAGGCGCACGGACGCCCGGATACACGGGCTCATGGACGCACGGAGCCGCATCGGACGAGAGATCGGATGCGGCTCTGTTGTATGTATGCGGATAGTTTTTTGGGAGAAAATTTTGCATTTAATAAAATAGTGGCTATATTTGCACACCTTTTCGAGCGTATGTGATGTGTACGACGCGCGAAATACCGCCTGCCCAGGTGGTGAAATTGGTAGACACGCTACTTTGAGGGGGTAGTGAACAATTAGGTTCGTGCAAGTTCGAGTCTTGTCCTGGGCACTGAACGCAACTCGTTGGAGAAATCCGACGAGTTTTTTGTTTTTGTACCGCGTAATGTGTTGGTCTGCCGATAGATCAGATTCAGTACTTCGTTGAAATGGTCAGTTCGATATGATTTTCCGTCGAAGTGCAGTTTTTGGGGAAACATCGAACTTACAAGTTTCATCTTTACATCGACGGGAGCATCCTCTATGTATTTTGGGAGGTTGGTAATCAGTGATATAGCATAATCCAACTTGTGTTCTATATTGGTTGCGTTAGGGTGTCCCAAAGAATCGACCCTATCGCTGATGGCATTTCTCTGTTCTTGGTAGCGGAGCTTGATTCTTTCAAAATCATCTTTGGAGAGTTCTCCATCCATATATTTATCCTCAAGCGCAGCTAAGCGTTGGTCTATTTTCGAGCGTTCGCCTTTAAGGGCTGACCGTTGGTCGTCGATGTCTCGTCCCATAGACTTATTCAGATCTTTCAATATTAAGTCGTACAGATTCATCACTGTAGTGTTGGGCGTCAAACTGCCGACGTAACGTCGAAATATGTCATTAGCCTCAAGCGCATTACAGCGGAAATGCTTACTGTCTACGGAACAGTGGTAATAAGCATACCTGTTGCCTGTGCAGCTTGTGCTGCGGGAACCCGTCAGGCTTGCACCGCACACGGGGCAAATCAAAAACTTCCTCAGGAACAG
>ENA-OVGB01000458-OVGB01000458.1-human-gut-metagenome-genome-assembly--contig:-NODE-458-length-47776-cov-11.437271_pt1 | contig 47776 bp, 45 predicted proteins | sample MGYA00237767_ERZ505413 | MGnify/ENA primary metagenome ERZ505413 (study PRJEB26158, sample SAMN06016410) | human gut metagenome | biome: human gut; feature: ankylosing spondylitis patient; material...
CTTGCATGTGTTAAGCACGCCGCCAGCGTTCGTCCTGAGCCAGGATCAAACTCTCAATAAAATGGTATCAACACAGACCTAAGTCTGAGCTAATCTTTATCGAGCTATTTGTCATAGCTTAAAACTTTTTATCCTTACTTCAGACCGTAATTGACTTAACCGGTCCTCCGCAAGCTCTGTGCATTTCGCACAGTTTTTCATCTGGTGCTTGTCAAAGTTTCGTTGTTTAATTTACAAGGTGCACGCTCCATTCGCGGAACAGTACGTTATTATACACGCATCCCAGGAAATGTCAAGCGTATTTTTCAAAGTTTTTTCGGTCTGTCACTTCTTTCAGTTTCATCATCTAAAATCCGCCCTTAGCTGTGCACAATGTCCACATTCGCTCCTCTTTCACCTTATTTTGTTAAAAATATCATCCTCAGCGCGCTGCAAAATCTTCCAGCCGCGGCTTTGGATAAATTGGCGGCTTTTCCAAAGACTAAGTGCAGTTTATCGAGTATAAAAGGAGTTTTGATAGATGAAAGCAACCGGAATTGTCAGACGGATCGACGACCTTGGCCGCGTTGTCATTCCCAAGGAGATCCGCCGCACCATGAGAATCCGCGAGGGCGACCCGTCACAGATAACATTGGCACGGTGGGAAAGATTCTGCTTCGCCATGCTGGATCTGTCAAAAAGATGGGGACTGGATTGTACATAGTGACGGAGGGCAGGCGGCCGACCGTGGGGATTCGGGAGGGGTGAAATGGGGGGAAATGACTGAGAAACACAAGGAGGCTTGACGCAGCACGTCAAGCCTCCTTGTGTTTACTGCAATAAATCTGCCAGATAGCCTTCGTCCTTTTTATGAGCACCGTGCGTTTGCTTGTACCTTTTGATGGTCTTTTATACGTTGCGCAGGAATGCTAAAAATGTTAAAATTAATGTAGAAATTTACACATACATTTCGCAAAAGGAGCTGAAGAATATGCGGCGAGAAACATTGCAGGAAAAATCGTTTCACGATATGTTGCCGCCTCATTTTGCCGCCATTGCCCAAGTATCATTTAGCTATCAAGACATGCTGCGAATTGCGCAGGACCACTTAAAGACATTCTACGAAGATCGTGCTGATTGGAAGAAGTGCATTGAACGCTATTTTCATAGTGCAGAATACCAAGATAATTGTCACTATGTAAGTACCTGCGAAAATATACCCATCGTGACAACCGAGCAACTGCACAGGATGATCCAAGAAGATGAGCAGTATCAGGTCAAGGTTAAAGAATTTCTAAATTTTCAACAAGCAATTGAAGCAGATAGGCAATCAGTTGCGTTGGACGACCTATATCATGCAGCAGAATTGCTGGGCATCCACCCTGAGCAGAAAAGTGTCGGGTTATATAATTGGATCATTTCCCGCGATGGCATGTCAAGCGAAGAAGAAATTATTATAAAAGAAAAAATATCAAATAACAAAGCATCTCTTAGTATCTTTATCGAAAGTCTCTCAACTTTGTTCATGCCAGGCCTGCAGTTGACATACCCCATTATCGAAACAGCTATGACGCAGCCAAAAAGTAAATACTACTACAGAGGTGAAAGTGCTTACTATGGAGAGTCGAAGCCTGGAATGTATCGATATCCCAACAATAGATCCCATGTGCAACAGCTTGTAAATCAGTTTATAAATCAGATTGTCCTAAATGAGGCCTGTAATTTTTTGGATAAGTTTGATGCAGTAAGGCACTGGAGTGCATCAAGCATTAACTATGTTGCCTTAGCACAACACTACGGAATAAAAACGCCGATGTTGGATATTACGAGCGATTTGAAAACTGCGTTATTCTTTGCGTGCTGCAAATACGAAAACGACCAGTGGCGTCCTATGACAAGGAACGACTTTGCAAATAGCAATAAAAAGTATGGGATACTCTACCGGTCTCCTACCGAGATAACCGACATGATGTGGGGGATATCAGATGAACGTGCGGAGCTTGATTTAATCGCTCCGATTGGCTATCAGCCATTTATGCGTTGCAGTGCCCAACATGGCTATATGCTTTTGGTCAAGGATGAAAAATACGATATGCTCAAGGATCCACTGTTTGACAAATTCCGATTCGAGCATGACGAGGAGTTCTGTAGATGGATTTTCGAGGAAATGGATCGCGGCAATAAGGTTTACCCTCATGATGACATTCCTCAGATCACAGAGTACATGGAAAGGATTAAAAACTCACATCAATTTTCTCAGAACATGTTTGATCATATGATATTAGAGAGTTGGCATTTTTCCAAACAGGAAGCACAGGCAGTCAGGCAAAAGCTGCGGGAACACGGATATACAATTGTGAGTGGCCAAAAAGAGTTTATTACACATAATAAGCTCAGAAAGATTAACAGAAAATATAGCGTAGATATTGCATGCTCCAAACTGGATATACCGCCAATAGCCCGTCCCATGATCAAGATTCCATGCGGCCCTATGGTCGAGCCAAACGATGAGCCTGATGGGCTTAAATCAGATTTGTAGAATGCAATCCTAATCATATATTGGGAAGACTACCATATTTCCTATGGTAGTCCATGCAGTTTTTAAATTTCACTTCTGTATAATCAAACCACTTTCTTGCATGGTGGCGCTATCGTATGCTATACTGAAATAAACTTGGATTTTTATGATAAGGAGGCGGATGCATGAACTGCAAGTTGACAATCGAACAAATCTGCACCATAACGGAATCTCCACTGTTTGACCGCAAAAGCGCCCGCATCGACGCAAAGACGCTTGCGATTCATCTGATTGCCTTTGCCAATGCGGACGGCGGTGTGATCGCGGTCGGCGTGGAGGACGACGGGACAATTACTGGCATTGATGCCTATCAGGAGCATATCAACGAGCTGCTGCGCGTGCCGTTTGATTACTGCAAGCCGTCTGTCCAAATCGAAACCGAACTGCTTGCCTGCACCAACAAAGACGGTAAGCCGGACCACATTCTGCTGATTGAGGTTTTGCAGAGCAACGAGCTTCACGCCAATCAGGCAGACGATGTTTTCTTCCGCGTCGGGGACAAATCCAAGAAGCTTAATTTCGGCGAACGTCTCCATCTCATGTATGCCAAGGGCACGCGGTACTTTGAGGATACCCCTGTCCCGGACGCGGCGATGGAGGACATTGACCTCGACTTCGTTCGAGAGTACACGCAGAAGCTCGGCTATCGGAAAAGCCCGGAGGAATATCTGCGAGAGAACAAAGAATTTATCTCCACCAAGGGCGGCAAGGAAGAAGTCAGCACCGCCGCCATGCTGCTGTTCGGCAAGAATCCGAAACACTATTTTCCACGCGCCCGCATCCGTTTTGTTCGGTATGAGGGCACAGAGGCCAAGGTCGGCGCGGAGATGAACGTCATCAAGGACGTGGTGTTTGAAGGCCGCGTCTTGCAGGTCATTGAGAAGGCGTTGGAGTTCGTGCGTAGCCAGATCAAGGAGCGCATCTACCTCGGCGTGGACACCCGTTTCGTCACCGAACCGGAATACCCGGAGTTTGCCTGGAAAGAACTGATTGTTAATGCCGTTGCACACCGCGATTACAGCATCAAGGGAACGGACATTCAAATCAAGATGTTCGACGACCGGCTGACAGTAGAAAGCCCCGGCACGCTGCCCGGCATTGTGCGTCTAAACAATATGCGGCACGTCCACTTTTCCCGCAATCCGAAAATTGCGCAGTTTCTGCACGAGTACGAATATGTGCAGGAGTTTGGCGAGGGCGTAGACCGGCTTTATGAGGTCATGGAAACAGCCGGATTACCACAGCCGGAGTACTGCGTGGAAGCATTTATGCTCTATGCGACAATTCGGAATACTCCTCGTGCGGAACAAGAACTTGAGTCCTCCGAACAAGATAGGACCCAAGTTAGGACCCAAGTTAGGACCCAAGTTAACACACAGGAAAAAATCTTGGCATTCTGCTCGTCGCCGCATAGCAAAACCGAAATTGCCGAGCATTGCGGATATAAAAACACCAAAGGATTTACCACACGCTATCTGAAGCCCCTGCTGGAAAGCGGGCAACTCCAGATGACCATTCCCGGTAAACCGAACAGCCGAAGCCAGAAGTATGTTACTGTCGGCACCGCACAGGGGAAGCAGCCATGAACGCGCATGAGTTCTATACTGCATTTGTCCGCACAGCGCAGGAAAGCACGCTGGTGACCAAAGAGATGCTTCCATCCTTTCCGGAAGTGTGGGGAACGGCGACCTTCCTCGACCTGTACCGGAACAATGAACTGGCGTACACAGAACTGGTCAACAAGTATATCGTCCACAAAATCATCAAAGATGCCGGGATGACGGCGCAGCACGAGTACTTCCGCATTGATACGGTCGGCTGGGTAACCCGCTATCAGGAAATGGAAGATGAGGCGCATAAACTTGACCTCAGCGCCCATCTGTGGGATTTGAAGATCGCCGTTGAGCACGAGAACTCCAAGCATGACTGGACGGACGAGGTCATCAAACTGATTCACGTCAAATGCCCGCTCAAGGTGGTCATCAGCTATAACTACTGTGATGAGCGCGATACGACCGAGTGGGAAAAGCTCAATTTCATCGCCCACTGGATGCAGGAGGTCAAGGCTTTTGCGAAAGGCGGCGATGAGGAATATTTGCTCATCTTCGGAAACTGCTTTAATCCGAAAACGAAAGCCGACTACGATACCTTTGATTATCGGGGGTATCTGTATAACCGGCAGACGCAGCGCTTTGACAGGATATAGGAAGCACAAAGGAATGCAGTTGTGATGGTGAGCCATACCTCCAGCAGAATTTTTGGGCAAGTTGACAGGCTCGGCAGCATTTGCCGGGCCTGTATTCTATATGCGTTTAATGTCTTACGGACATTTATAAAAAGGTCAGCTTAAAGTACTAACGTTTTAGTTCGGATAGGCAGATGAAGATTGTCAAAAGTATAGTTTTCTGCCGAACTTTATGATAAAATGATTTAAATGCAGACACCAATAGCTATGCCAATTTGCCATTATGAATTATTAATTGTTATGCTGAAGGGAGACCGTATATGGACGCTTTACCGAATGAAGAGATTCTTTATAAAATAGCAGACTTCTGGTTCGTTCGCTCGGCACTTCAAACAGTCGTCTTTAATAAACTTTTTTACGATGGATATGTCTGCTGTAATGAAGGATTATGTCCCAGCAACAAGGAATCTCTGCAAAAACAGCTCAAAGGGAAATCAGAGTTTTATTTGTTAATAGAGAGAAATCCAGATAATTTGCAGGAGCTCTACAACAGATGTCTTTCTATGCCAAGTCAAAAACGAACAATGACACGTGCAGAACAGCAAAGTGTTGTATATGTGCTGTTGCAGATGGTCAGGGGCAGCGCGACCGAATCATTTTGGCTTGTACTCCTTTTAGCTTTTTACTTTGAGAAAACGCGTTTTCATCAATGTGGAAATTTTATTGTCGCGGACGATGTTGATTTAATAAAAGTTGATTCATTGGATCAATACGTTAAAGAAGTGATGAATTTCCCGGATAATCGCAATCTGCTTTTCCGGGGTCACACAAACATAAATTATGAAATCAAGCCCTCGCTATTTAGGACTCCACAGTTTTATAAGAATGAGTACATGATGTATCAGGAGTTGGTACTTCGGTGCCCGGATGATTTTCTTAGATGTGATACGCATCTGGATTTCTTAGTTGAAATGCAGCATTATGGGCTGCCTACGAGGCTGCTTGACTTCTCATTCAACCCTCTGGTCGCGCTTTATTTTGCATGTGAGACAAAGGATAACACTGGCGAAGTCATTGTATACGCCGTGAAGAATGAGAGCATTTTATACGCAAAAGATAAGACTGTCACGATGCTATCATGCCTTCCTATGATGAAATATAAAAAGCAGTGTGATATTTGTAGTGCGATGAGTACAGCCGATTCACAGTTTATTCAAGAAAAAGATTTTGGCGAGTACTGGAATGAGCTCCGTATGGAACTTCCGCAAATTGAATCTTCGTTTGACAGTAATCTCCTGAGATGGCCAGTGTTTGTAAAACCCACACGAAGCAATAGAAGGATTACACATCAAGAAGGAGCTTTCCTTTTATGGGGAATTAACTCAATCATCTATTCTCAGTCTGAAGAAATTAGCTTCGACTTTATAGGCGACCAAGAAAAGTATCGCTTCAGCAAGGACGGGAAAAAGAGAATTTATTATGTTTCTTCTTCTAAAAAGGAAGTAATTCTGAAATCACTAAATCGATTGGGCATTAATGCCGCCTACATATACCCTGAAATTGACGATGTAGCTGCATATATCAAAAATTCTATGCAGTGATCAATCCTTGCAAGGGGTTAAATGGCAGGGAATGGCTGAGAAACACAAGGAGGCTTGACGCAGCACGTCAAGCCTCCTTGTTGTTTACTTCAATAAATCTGCCAGATATTCTTCATCCTTTTTATGAGCACCGTGCGTTTGCTTGTACCTTTTGATGACACCAACAAGCGTATCGATGTCCGAGCCGAAATAGTCCCAGTAAAACTGTGTGCTGTTGTCATAGTGCTTACGGTTATAGACCACATTCGCTTTGCAGAATGCCTTTGCGTCTATACGGTTCCTTCCGGCCTTGACCTTCTCAAACTCAGCATCTTTTCCCTCTGCGATTAGGATGAGCATTTCGAGCTCCGGCTTGGTACAGAACTTTCTGATTCCTTTAATTCGGCCTCGATAGTCGGCGGGAACAGAAAGTTTGTCTGTCAGCGTATCACCAATCCGGTACACTTCAAAGTCTCCGGTATAGATGTTCAAGTTTGTTTTGATAATTGGGGAGGTAAGCTGCCGGGCGTGGTACACATTCAAGACAACCAGATCATCTCTTGAAAACTTCAGGCGTCCTGCATCCAGCAGCATCTCCACAACCGCCTTTTCATTGGGGCCTTCACACATGACAAGAATCTTCACGTGCGCATCAGCTCCTTCTTCAGCCTCATCAGATCTTCGTAGTTAACGGAGGTCTGGAAGGCATTGTTGTAGAATTGCTTGCTTTTCAGCAGTTCAGGGCGAAGATCGTAAGTGTCATACATGTTGCTCAGCGATACTTTGCCGTTCGCTTTGGAAATCCAGATGTTGTCCTGCCGATTAAATAGATCCAGAACTTCGCAGTAGTGCGTCGTGAAAATCAGCGTGGCATTGCGGCGATTGACCGACTTGTCCTTGTAGAGACTAAGCATATTCTCGACCAAGGTTTTGTGAAAGTGATTTTCAACCTCATCGATAATCAGATCAAACCCATACAGGAGAGATGCGGCAACAAAGGTATAGAGGAGCATGCCCTTAGTCGTACCGCTGGAAAGGAAGCAGAGCAGCTCCTTGTCGGACATGATTTGATCTCCGGTCTGATCGCCTTCGAACTTCAAACGGAAGTTGTGCTCATCCTTCATAGAAATCTCGCGAATGTTCTCGTCGAAAATCCGTAGGATATGTGAAAGCATAGAGAGCGGGATTTTATACTTTTTGAGTGCCTTGAACATCAACTGATAGGTGTCGGAACCCGCTCCATCGCTGTCAAAATAGACTGCGCGTGTCTCTTTTTTCTGGAGGACAAAGAAGACGATGGAGGTATCCTCCGGAAGAGCGCCAATGTTGGATACCGGTTCAAAATCATCGTCCACATAGATGCTTTTGATTTTGGATTTGTAATACTTCTTTTTCTCAAGAGTTTGGTTCACAAAGCTCGCCTTGTTATTGAGTGTTGTGCTGGCAGTAAGCTCGGTGCGGTATCTGTAGATAACGCCCTCGTGATAGAAGGTAAGCTCCAGCTTGATGCCGTCATAGGAATAATGCTTATTCTCCAGGCAGAAATCACCGAGAATGGAATAGCAACAATCAAGCAGATCAACAGCGGTTGTCTTGCCGGAAGCATTCTTGCCAACGAAAGCAACCGTGTTAAATACATAAAGCTCATCGGCAACGGCTTGCAGCTCGTACTCTTTGTCTTCAGATGTCTTTTTGGATTTCGCTATAAAGTCAATGGTGAAGTTATCACAGCAATTCTTAAAATTGCTTGCGACTACTCGAAGAAGTTTCATGTTCAAGCACCTCCACAAATAGTATAACCCATAAATGCGAAATAAACAAGTTTTTTGTTTTAAATCTTATAGAATGATGAGAATTTCAAAATCGAACATGGAAATTACGTTATTGGCATATGTTTCGGCATCTCAGAATTGATGAATAACCCTCAGTACTCGTTAGAACTTGGGTCCTCGGAACAAGATGAGGTACAAGTCGCGGGGCATGGTGCAAGATAAATTCGTCATTGATACTGCGCATGCACATAACTCATATACGTAGAAAGGTAAACGGCTGTTCAAATTATCCGCAGATACTTTTTCAAACTATATGCAGATATAACTTCGGAATAGACAGTAACATAAAACCGCACGGGAAGATTCTCAAACGGAACTATTCCACGCTTTGCGATGTTAGGCATCTGTAGAAGCAAAGCCGCCTGCATTGTATGCATTTAACACATTCCTCTTGCATATCAATAAATTTTTTGGTATATTTGTAAATAATAGGAGCGTTATTTATAATGTTACAGCGCATTAGGCAGCAATAACGCTAAACGCATAAGTTAAGATATCATATTATCAGAACAATGAATAAGATAGGAGCTGATTTTATGGAATATCAATTTTCTGGAAGCAACAACTATCGGATTATGGACACCTTTTTGGACTCAAAAAAAGACTTTATCATCCTAGGGCTTTGCGGAAAAACCGGTTCAGGCTCCACAACAATCGCACAAATTCTGCAAACGCCCTTTGCTAAACTCAACCTCCCTCAGCCCGGAGATGCTGTGGGTGATATGTGGGAAGCCGCCGAATACCGCATTTTTTACACCTACGCGCAAAAGCACTGGAAATCCTTCTTCCGAATTAAATCAAGCTCGCTGATTACAGCACATATTTTAAAGGAGAAACCGGAACAATTTCAGGAGTTTTTGAGAGAGTTGGTTCCTGCTGCAGTGTATAACGAAAAAGAGGAGCTGATTCAAAAGTTCACAAACAGCTTCTTTAATGAAAAAATGCAGTTTTCCTTACTCGAACTATTCAAAATAGATCCCGCTGACAGTAAATACCTATGCGAGTGGTTTTCTAGCGATCAAATTCCGAAAAATGAAAATGGCGTCGACTATACCTTTACGCCTAATATTCAGGAAAAAGCTCCTTCTGCAGATAGGAAAAAACGAACATTTTTGAACGCAGAACTAACGTTGGAGGGCAACGTTAAGCTTCCGTTTTCTTATCACGAGAAGACATTTACGGTCATGTTGACTACCCACGATTTGTGTGAGATGTTTTGGGCACACAAGCGGTTACGCCAGCAAAAAACGGGTTTCAAGAATCCCCTTTGGATTTGCCTCCTACGGAAATTCATTTTTGAATACCTTCCAGAGCAGACGGCAACACTGTGGAAAAATGTAGCGAGCATTGAGCATGGACTGGAAGTGGTTGCCTTACAGCGCCTAGGAAATTACCTCCGGATCAGCGGCGAACCTTACGGAAAAAAATTTTCCAAGGAGGGGTATGCCACTATTGCCGCTGACATTAACGATTCTATTAAGCTACTGAGCACCTATCTGGCCCGACGCAAACAGTGGGCTAAAGAGCTGCCCGGTGACAAAAGGACAGCATATTTGGCCAACCAGCGGTCTTTTGTTGTAATTGACAGCATTAAAAACCCCTTTGAGTCCATGTATCTGAAGAGCCGCTATACCAATTACTATTTGATTGGAACCTATACAGAGGATCGCACTCGCCATGAGCGACTACGGGAAAAACAGCGTTATCCCAGCACTTATATTGAGGCGATCGATATCATTGAGCAGCAGAGCGCTTTCCGGCATAAATGGAAAGATATGGAAGCAGTCCAGAAAAAGATTGACAATCTGAAAGAGCTCCTCGGCTTCCAAAAGATGGTTAAACACCTTCGGGAGGTATCTTCCAATAGACACGAATCCACAGCGAATACGGATTTAGATAAGTACCTAACAGATTATGATATCTTTGAAAAGTCTGTATTCCAAACGCCATCAGAGTTCGAGCGCCTGATTAGAAAAACGGACAGGCTAATAGATCCCTCGGAGGCTCTATTACAGGACAGCATAAAAAACGGAGAAGAAAGCTGGCCTCTCCTTTTGCAGACATGGTGTGGCAATTATAAGACGGCTCTGCGCAGATGCGGAGATATGCAGGAAGAGTATGAGATTGCTAAAGTAGTACTGAGCACCATGCGTACCGTCAAAGAAGCCGAACTGTACGAGGAAATACCATTTATTTTACAAAATGTAGAGGGCTGTCTACAAGACGCTGACATTTTCATCAATAATGAAACGGATAATGAACGACTCATTCTATTGAAGAAGAAGCTCCTTCGCTACGTCTCCCTCATTATGAACCCCGGTCTAGTGCTGCCAACACCTGTTGAACGCGGAATGCAAATTGCCTATACCGCCAAGCTAAATTCCGGCTGCATCTCCCGCCAAGTGGGGGCTGCGATCACAGACGATCAATACCATTTACTCTCCATCGGTTGGAACCAGCAGCCTGAGACGCAGCTTCCCTGTCTGTACCGGGATCTATGTTCTCTGTATTATCAGTGGTCCCCGGAAGCATACAGTGATTTTGAGCTGGATAACCAAAAAACACTGCAAAAAAATATTCGAGATCCAGTTACCGAACTGCTGAGCCTGCCAGAGTGCCCGCTCAACGTGCAAGGAAAGATGCCAGCATATTGCTTCAAGGATCTCTATAACTCCATCACCGGTGTCAAAAATCAGGTACACCCACGCTCGCTCCATGCCGAAGAAACTGCCTTTCTGAATTTGGGTCAGCACTCCGCTAAGGGCGGGAACCTATTCACAACCTCCAGCCCCTGTGAGCTTTGCGCTAAGAAAGCCGTGTATATGGGGATCAAAAAAATCTACTACATCGAACCGTATGCCGGCCTATCCTTCAACCACGTACTAAGCATTGGGCCACGACATGCCCGCCCAGAGATGTTGCTGTTTACAGGCGCTGTAGGACGAGCCTATACACAGCTTTACACACCTCTGATTCCCCAAAAGGATGAACTGACCTTTTGGATGGGAGCCAAGCTGGATGCAAACCTGCTGAGAAATATTCAGAAGAAAATTGTCAAAAATATTCCGAATCTAAGCGAAAGCAGTCCTAAAAGTACAACTGACATACAAGGTACATCCGACGAAGGAGGTAGAGAGGATGACTGCTCACCCCAATCCCCCCGTACCTGAGGCATGTGAACCTATTCATTATACCGCGAGAGAGTTCTTAGCCTGTCGGCGAGAGCTCCGAGATATTTTGATTGCTCCTTTTGATGAATCAAAGTGTAAAGGAATCGGCTATAACATTTCTCCTTCAGAACTCTGCTACTCAGTGAAAAAGAAACATCTCCTACAGATCCATCGCACTGAACAGGAAATATACGTTCTGATCCCACCTCATGATACGATCCTTACACTGTCCCATGAGTATCTTCAGATTAGCGCAGAGGTCGCTGGATGCTTTTTGTCACGTTTACATCCTGTAACGCAAGGACTTGGAAACATCTCCACAACTCTCGATCCTTGCTGGAAGGGGATGTTATTGCTCGCTATCAATAATCCGTCTTCCCAAAAGGTCAAATTGACCCTTAGCAAGAAAAAAGACGATAAAATGGATCCTGTAGCTATCTCGACGATGGTTTTATGGAAAACTGCTCCCCTGACAGATAGCAAAAACGAGGTACTTACCTTTCGCTTAGACAACCCTGCCATGCGAACGGATATTTGGTCTGAATTGATTGCTGAGCCATGTCGTTCTTTTTGGCCGCAGCGTTATCGGCAGTTTCAAAGTTTGATCCACACGCTGAGCAACTATCAACCTGATGAAAACAACCCGGATTGGCTTATTCAGATGCAATATGCTTTAGATCAATTGCAGATTGCCGTCGAATCAGTACCAAGACAATTTAACACGGTTCGTGAAATCCTGTTACGGATTAACCATTTAGAGTGCGAACAGATGTCACCAGAGCTTTTAAATAAGCTACGCGAGCTGTACCATTTTGGCGAAAAGGGGCCTTCAACGGATCTTCGTAGGGATTTTCATATCGATACAAATAGAATTATCGAAAAGCTCTCCAATTCGGACACCGAACAACGTCAAAAGGATACCGAGACTTTTATAGGCATCATCCAAAGGATCTATAATGAGTGCAATTATCAGAAGCTGTGTTTCCAAGTAGAGGGCATTCATCAAATCATTGCTGAAGAAACGCAGTATCGTTGGCATCTTGATGGAATTAAGAGAATTTGGCATACATTTATTCGTCCCAATATTAGCGCATTCCTAGCCTCCATCACAATAGCCGGTATTGTTTTCCTATGGAAAGATGCTGATATGAAGGCCTTTATCCCCAACGCGATAATTTGTATCATTCCTTCCCTTCTTTCCATAGTCTCCAACTGTAAGAAACACGACAGCAATGAATGATTATAGCCCGATCTTAGAGCATCTGCCTGCTGGGATTGTTCAGACGAATAAAGCAATCAGATAAACTGTCACCGCCAAGTCTGTTGGTTTATAAAAGGACTCCTTTCCGGTACACCCTTTGACTGTATACCGGGAAGGAGTCCTTTTTCACGTGGGAGCGCATAATCAAAAAGCATTGCTAACAGCCCTCATTTCACCCATAATCTTCTCATGACAATACCGACTGTTTCCATTCGTTATCTCTCGTCCCCGCCGCGCGGATCGCGGGAATGCAGAAGAAAATGCTTTCCTTTCTTCTGCATTTCCGTCCAAAAGGAAGTCTGTGCCACGCACCTGCGCAGGCTTCCTTTTGCATTTTCTGAGCAGGCATTGCAAGCTGCCTTTTGCAGTTTGTATATGCACCTGCGAGGGAAATGAGGGATTGCAAAGGGAACATCTCTTTGCCGCTGGGTTTCCAATAGGGGCGCGCAGCAGCCCTGTTGGCACACGATTTTGCTCCGCAAAGTCTAGTGTGTTATACCTTTGCTTCCGGCTGACGCGGGAAAGGGGTTGACGGCGTACTCTGCAACCGGGCAGAGTGTGGCGACAAACGCTTTTTCGCGGCAGGAGGACAGTCGGATTTTGCGACGTGGGTTACGGCGCAAATGCAGGATTTTTGAGAAGCAAAATCCGACTGGCCGGAAAAGGAAGCGAAGGTATATAAAGCCCGCCGCAGCGGCGCTCCCCCGTCCTTATGGCATCTCTTTCCGAAGCGTATCCAGCGACCGATCCTCCAGCAGCTTCGTCCGGTTCTCGCTCAGATGGAAATGTATCGCCGCGCCTATCAGCGTGTGCTCGATATCATCTGTGAAGCCGAAGCGATACAGCAGATACGTCTGCTCCCGCGGCTCCAGCTTGTCCAGCGCCGCATAAAGCTCCCACAGGGTTTCCGCTTTGATGAAGGCCTCCTCCGGAGGCAGCGCATACGGATCGGCAATCGCCTCAATCCGCAGCAGTCGCTCGTCGCCGGGCAGAATCTCATCGAGGTATACACGCTCAAGGCCAAGTCCTTCCACACCGTCCTTCACCTTTGCGGTCGTCATGCGATGTTCGAAGGACATTTGTTCCGTAAGTACGAGGTCAATCATCGCGTTCTTGATGGCGGGCGCGGCATAGGTCAGAAACTTGAGCTTCCGCGTCGGGTCAAAGCCATCAACCGCACGCAGCAGGCCGATGCTGCCTTCCTGCACCAGATCGTCCACGTCGATATTCAGGTCGCTGCCCTCCAGCGACGAACTCCGGTATACAAGGTCAGCCGTCTGAACGATGAAGCCCATGTTCTTTTCAACAAGAAACTCCCGTGCGGCCTCATCGCCCTTCTGAGCCAATACGCAGAGCTGCTCATTGGTCATGCTGGTCGGATTCATCGCTTGCCGCCGTTCCGGTCATGGAGAGGAACAACTTCCTGACCTGTTCCGTGTCAACACCGGGCAGATGGGAAACGGAGGCCGCCACCGCGTCCGCAACCTGCTCTTTCGTGATTTTCCGGTTCAACTTTTGGCCGCCCTTGGTTAGCTCTGCATAGATGCTCTTCATTGCCTGCGCTGTAAGCTGGCGCGTGGGCGGCATCTCCACCTCAGCTTCCTTTTTCACGGCGCGGACAGCCTTCATGAAGGAGTTTTGGATAGAACTCAAATCCGCCTGATCGATTGGCGTCCGCAGGCTTTTGACCTCGTCCGCGGCCTGCGGCGACGCGCCCAGCATGGACGAAACCATCGAATAGAGCTGGTTCTGCGCGGCAAACCCGGCGGTCAGCTCGTTGTCCAGATACCGGGCGATCTGGTATGTGGTATCGGCAAACTGCGGATTTTCCAAGAGGTAGCTGACGATTTTGGGGTTGACCTTCTGCGTGTAGAGATTCCGCGCCGCCTCGACGGAAAGGCCAAGCTCCGAGATGTCGTAGTTTTTGCGGTCCGGCTCGTCCACCTCGCCCAAGAGGAAGTCGGTGGACACCTCAAACGCGCGGGCGATGCGGATGATGCTCTCGTCGCCCAGCTTGTCCGTCTTGCCGCTGATAAAGCGGCTCAGCGAACTTTCCGAACAGCCGATTCTTGTGGCAAGCTCGGCCTGCGTAACCTTCCGTTCCTTCAACAGATCCCAAATGCGGTCACGGACAGCCGCGGGGAGAAATACCGATTCGTTGCTCATGAACATATCGCCTCCGATTCCAGTAAAAATCCTGCGCCAAGCATATATTGTAAATTCAGTATAGCACATACTCTGCTCAAAATCTAGTACAAACGTTCTATAATCGTTTTGTAAAATGACTTGAATATTCTCTCGACAAAAGCCTCCCGTACTCTTGCATTTTTGCAAGAAAGCAGGAGGCTTTTACTATTTGCTTGCATAAGTGCCTGATTTCGTCGGTCTAAGACCTTTTCTCCGTATATTCAGGTGACAAGGAAAAATTGTCAGAAAATCTGAAAGGAGAAAATGCCTATGAACCTATTTGAAACCGTGAAGGCCGCCGTCACCCCGCGCATGGCGGCGGAGCGGTACGGGCTGCCGATTCAGCAAGGCAGCATGGTCTGCTGCCCGTTTCACGCCGACCGCACGCCCAGCATGAAACTGAACGAGGATTACTTCTACTGCTTCGGCTGCGGGGCAAGCGGCGATGTGATCGACCTTGCGGCAAGGCTCTTCGGCCTGAGCAACTATGACGCGGCCAAGAAGCTGGCGGCGGACTTCGGCGTCGCCGTGCAGAAGCCGTCCATTCTGGCAAAGCTGAAGCGCGGAAAGACGCAGGCGGAAGCCGAACGCCATTGTTTTCGGGTTCTGCGGGATTACTTCGGCATCTTGCAGGACTGGAAGGAGCACTGTGCGCCGCAATCGCCGGAGGACGCCATCGACCCGCGCTATGCGGAGGCCTGCCATATGCTCGAGCGCATCGGGAATATGCTGGACATTCTGGCCTGCGGCACGCCGCAGGAGCGCGCCGAGGTGGTGGCCGACTTGCAGAAGGACGATCGGCTCATGCGGATGGAGGCGCGAAACCGGCAGATCAGGGAGGACGAATATGGAACGAAATGAGCCGCCGCGCTGGATGCAGGACAAGCACTTCAATGAAGTCCTGTTCTGCGAGGACTTTCTATCGGCGCACCCGATGGTCTGCGTCGACGGCAGCTTTTTCACGGTGGGAGGCCGCGTCACGGACGAAGAGGGCATCCGCAAGCAGATCTACGAGATGCTGCGCCCGCATTTTACGAGCGGCACGGCTCGCCGCGCCACAGGTCTTCTCGAAACGCTCAGGCTGGAAGCCTACACGCCGGAGCTGCCCATTCAGGAGGATCGCATCCACGTTGCCAACGGCACGCTGTTTCTCAGCGGCGCGTTCCAAGCCGAGAAGGAATTCTGCCGCAACCGCCTGCCGGTCAACTATGACCCCATCGCGCCGCAGCCGGTGACATGGCTGCGGTTTTTGTCCGATCTTCTGGAACCGGAGGACATTTTGACCTTGCAGGAATACCTCGGCTACTGCCTGATTCCGACAAACCGCGGGCAGGTGATGATGCTGCTCAAGGGCAACGGCGGTGAGGGCAAGAGCCGCATCGGCGTGGTGATGCAGAAAATGCTCGGCAGCAGCCTGAAAAACGGCAGCATCGCCAAGGTGGAGCGCAGCCCCTTCGCCCGCGCCGATCTGGAACACGAGCTGCTGATGGTGGATGACGACATGAAGCTGGAGGCGCTGCAATCCACGCACTATCTCAAGTCCCTCATCACCGCCGAAATGCCGATGGATTTGGAGCGCAAGGGCGAGCAGAGCTATCAGGGCAAGATGTACGTCCGGTTTCTGGCCTTTTCCAACGGCGATCTGGAATCGCTCTACGACCACTCGGACGGCTTTTACCGCCGCCAGCTCATCCTGTCGGTGAAGAAAAAGCCGCCGAACCGGGAGGACGACCCCTTTCTCGCGGACAAGCTCTGCGGCGAGATCGAGGGCATCTTCCTCTGGTGTCTCGAAGGCCTGCGGCGTTTGCAAAGTAATAACTTCCGCTTCACCGAAAGCTCGCAGACGAAAGCAAACCGCGAGGATGCACGGCGCGAGGCCGACAATGTGCTGCTGTTCCTGCGCTCCGAGGGCTACATCCGCCTGAAAGCCGACAGTGCCATCCCGTCCGCCGCGCTGTACGGTATCTATTGTCTGTGGTGCAGCGACAACGCCTACAAGCCGCGCTCCGCGCGGACGGTGAGCATGACGCTCAAAAAGCACGCCGATGAGTTCGGCTTAGAGCACGACAATCACATCCAGAACGCCCTCGGCAAGCGGGTCAACGGCTTCTGGGGCATCGAGGCGCTGGTCGCACCGCCGGTTGTATGAGCTCAGACACGAAATTCTCCATCCCATCCATCCCAAGCATCCCAAAACCCCCGGATGGATGGGATGGATGGGATAGATGTTTTTCAGTTTACCCGCAAAGGAGGATGCAATGGGAAGAGTTTATTATAAGGAGCTGCCGCTGTTTCACTTGTACGACAGCGATCTGACCGGCATGCAGAAGCTGCTGATGACGCTGCTTCTGGTGGAGCGGTACGATATTTACGGCTTGAGCTGCCTTGCGCGGATGCGCCCGGAGGACGTGACCGCCGATCTGACGGAGCTGAAACGGAAGGGGTATCTGCAAGGCAGATGAAAACCGGAAAGAAATTTGCGCGGCGGCGAAAGGATTTTGCGAAACCGCGCTGCTCGGAATCGCGCACCGGCTTCACGGATGCGCGTGGGGCTGCACGGTTTAGAGCAAAGTCACGCGGATTCGGAAAGTCGATACCCCTCGCTTACGAAGAAGGCATCGCCCGCCGCGTTTCCAGCGGATTTCATCAAAACAGGATATTACGCCAAACAGCGAAGCAGGTTTTCGGAAACAGAAACCCGCTTCGCTGTTTTCATCACGAAAATTTGGGAGGATTTTATGAACGTCAGAAATGAGATCAAGGCGCAGATCGTCCGCGCCGGTTTTACGATGCAGGAGGTCGTTGACCGGCTGGCCGATGAATACGATTGGAGCGACAGCGTTTCCAACCTGTCCGCAAAATTGCAGCGGGAGAGCATCCGCTACAAGGAGGTCGTGGAGCTGGCCGACGTGCTGGACTGCGACATCGTGTGGGTGAAGCGAGGGAAGCGCCGATGAAAGCACAGTACGCCATTCTCCGCTTTGCCAAGTACAAAGGGCCGGAGATCGGGCACATCGAGGCCCACAACGAGCGCACCAAGGAAAAGTACGCCAGCAATCCAGACGTGGACACGGCTCGCAGTCACCTCAACTTTCATCTGGTGACGCCGCAGCGCAAGTACCGCGCCGAGGCGGAAAAGCAGATCGCCGAGGCTGGCTGCCGCACCCGTTCCGACAGTGTGCGCGTGGTGGAGGCGCTGGTGACAGCCAGCCCGGAGTTCTTCAAGGGAAAGAAGAAAAGCGAAGTCAAAGCCTATTTTCAGGAGGCACTGGACTTTATCCAAGAGCATCAAGACCCGAAAACGATCATATCCGCCGTGGTGCATATGGACGAGAAAACGCCCCATATGCACCTTTGCTTCGTCCCGTTGACGGAGGACAAGCGGCTCTCCGCCAAGGAAATCGTCGGCAACAAGAAGAAGCTGACGCAGTGGCAGGACAGGTTCTGGGAGCACATGGTCAAAAAATACCCCGATCTGGAGCGCGGTGAGAGCGCCAGCGAAACCGGGCGCGACCACATCCCGCCGCGGCTATTCAAGGAGGCCGTGCACCTGAACCGAATGAAGGAGCAGATCATGGCGATTCTGAACGACACCAATCCGTTCAACAAAAAGGCCAAGCTGGACGAGCTGGAAGCGCTGCTGGAAAAGTACGTTCCCGGCGCGGAGGCTCTGCGGACGAAGCTCAAGAAATATGACGCGGCCTACAAGGCGCTGACCGCCGAGAATGCGGCGCTCGAAAAGCAGCTGGGCGCTGCCTCCAAGGAAAGCGTCCTGAAAAAATTGGAGATCAACGAAAAGCTCCGGGAGCTGGATGAGCTGCACCGCATGGTGGACGTCCTGCCGCCGGAGATTTTGCAGGCGGCAAAACAGGTGGCCGCGCATAAGCCGCAGGAAAGATGAGGAAACTAAGGATGTTAAAGGAGGTCGGTTCTATTTGGAGATGAACGTCAGGGACGATCAGAAGCTTGTTGAAATCTGGCTGACGAATGCAGAAAAAATTGACCCCGCCCTGCGGGAGGGGCTGAAAGAGATTTACGCCAAGTACAAGACAAAGAAATACATGGTCGCCGTGTTCGAGTCCGGCAAGGGCGATCTTTATGAGAACACGCGGGACTTGCTGCTCTTCAATCGCCGCCGCAGCGCCGAAAAGGCCGTGCAGCAGGCGAAAAAGCAGAAGGCCGTGGGCATGGAGCGGTAAGCAGCGGGCGGAAGGGAGCAATCCCTTCCGCCCGTTTTCTTTTTTGCCTGAATTTAATCCATAATGTCGTACTGCTTCATCAGCTCAATGCGCTCCTTGGCCAGCTTGATGGAGCCGGAGGCGCTGTTGCCTGCGCTGGTCTTCTTCTCGCCTGCGTAGTGTGCAATGCGCTGCACCCACGCCACCGGCAGCAGGTACGGGTGCTTTTTAAGATAGGGATAGCGACGCTCCAGATACTTGCGTTTGGGGAACAGCGCCGCGTTTTCCGTAGCGGCGGGTGTTTTGCGGGCGGCCTCGAAGAGGATCGGCAGCAGCTTCTGCTGATTGGCCAACGTAAAAATGGCAGGCCAGTCCACCTTTTCGGCGGGCAAATCTCCACCGGAGATGGCAGCCTTGGCGATATGCAGAAATTGTCTCTCCGTGGCGGTCAGGGTCATGTTCGTGTGTCAAGCCCTTTCTTTGTGTTTTTCGATGGCGTGAGCGGCAAGCAACGACGCAGCGCCGAGAAGCGCGCCCAAGGTGTTGCAGATCACATCGTCCGTCTCCGCAAGTCCCAGCGCGTAGCGGTACTGGGCGTACTCGATTCCCGCGCTGAGCGCACAGCCGATGAGCGTTGTGAGGATGATTCTGCCCCAACGGTGCCACTTTCGCGGCAGGGCGTTGGAAAGCGTCAGCCCCAGCGGGAAGAAGAGGAAGACGTTCATCAGCATCTCGCGGTAAATCTCCGGCTGTACCCGCGCGGCGGTCAGGGAGGCGAAGGGGGGTGAGGATCAGGCCGGTGCTGCCCTCGGCGCGGCTGAATAAGGTTGCGTAGAAGATGGCGGCGGTCGTTAGGAGCACCAGCACAAGGTTTCCCCACCGCCAGCGCCTCGCCCCCACGAGGGCAGGCAGTGCACCCCAAGCGGCAAGAGCCAGCGCCATAAAGGTGATGATGCCGATGAACGAACGGGTGTAGATGTAGTGAAGCATGTTAATCATGTGTCTGGGATCGTCTTTTGAGTTTGCCCCGTGCTTGTTTGAGATACGGAGCAACCAGTGCTTTCGCATAACGGTAGGTTTCTCTGTCAAACATTGAGGACACCGCAAAGAACAGCGGTATTACAACAACGCTGGTGATGGCCGCCCACAGAATAATGCGAGGATAGGTATCCAGTGCAATGCGGGCAAACAGCGGTTTGGACAGCACTGTTACCACGATGAACAGCGCCAGATTGACCAACCAGCGGCGATAGGTCTTCCACGGGCTGCGGTGCAGGATTTTTTTGTTGGCATAGATGATCATATCATTTGTACGGTACAGTAGCGCGGCAATTGTGCCAAGCAGAACGCCGTAGATGCCAAAGCGAAATACACAGGCCAGTGAAACTACAATATTGATGACAGATTCCAGAATAGATCTGTTCTGTGTCAATTTGAAGTGTTCCGCAAAATTTATTGTCAAATTAGAAGTTTTTCTTCCGCAAGACAACAAATATGTGCTAACGAAGAAATACGGCAAATAGGCGTTAACGTACTCAATATCAGTTATCCCTTTCGTATATAAGGAGAGAAACGGAAGAATAAAAAAATTCGCCACAGTGTATAGAGCCGCTACCAAAGACATGTAGTACAGCTCATATATTTCGAGAATGCGTACATATTGTTTACGATTTGTGTGGTAGGTCTGGCCGAAAACAAAGGAAACGCTATCTGTCACAGTATTGAGGAAGGTGCTCACCATGCCAAATAAAAGCGTATACATTGAATAGACACTTACCATCTTTAGGCCGCACACAAACGTTAGAATAATTGTGTCCGTATTGTTGAAGACAAGTCCGCTCATTTGGTGGATCAGAACATTTTTGCTCTGGGCAATCGAAGCATAATCCGGGGTTGCCGTCAAATCAATCCAAGCATATTGCTTTTTAATATACCAATCGATATATACCATTTGCAGCAGGTTAACCGCAAACGCAGACAACTGTACAACAACAATATCGAATCCCGATGCAACAAAATATATTTTTGCAACATTTGTCGCAACATGGATCACAGTATTCAGGTTTGTGATGATATAGTTTTTTCCTTCTGCCTGAAGCAACAGTTTATACTTCCCTTGAAAGAAGAAGTTGACAACGCTCCCGAGGCCATTAAATACGATCACAAGAACAATCGTTGTGTGAGGGATATCTGAATGGATCAGAAATGGATAGACTGTTGCAAAAGCAAAAATGCAGAAAAGATATATTACGCCTGTCCGCTTATAATAATTGTTGATTGCAGCAAGAATAGAGTTTGTACCGCATCTGTCCTGTTTCCCTACAGTACGATATAGTGCCTGCAAAGAAGCGGTTCCGATTCCAGCCTCAACCAGCGCGATGTATGCATATATTTGCGTTACCGAACTCAGCAGGCCATTGATTTCAGAACCATAGTTTGCCAAAAAGAGTCTCGGAAGAATGACTCCCAAGATAATTGACACAGCTTGGGAGAGTATTCCAAACAGCAAGTTATATTTTGTGTTCTTACTTTGTATGGTCATTTAACAATTATCCAACCCCTCAAGAAAAGCTTCACTAGGCAAAAGAATCTTTTTTCTATGCAGAATGCAATTGCCTTAACATGTAACGGCAAGCCCGATGTTTGTTTAATGGCCTGCCTGAGAAATGAATCCTCCACGATTTCATAAAACTTTTTCCGATCAGAACGACGCAAAACTTCTCGCAAAAAAAGAACAGAGTTATAAACATAGTTGTAATAAAAATCCGATAATTGAAGGGGAATCCCACATTCATTCGCAACTGATAAAAGGCGTTTTCTGTTGCGTGTCCAATCTTCAAACTGGGTCTCACGGAAACTGTGCATTACACTCTCTTCGTTTTGAGTATAGTGATACAAAGGCATCGAAGTCACCGAAATATGAGTGGAGTGTTTAATTGCCTCAAAGTTAAACCAGAAATCCTCTGCTCGTTGCAAACTTTCATCAACCTGAATATTCTGACGATTTAGAAATGATCGTAGATATAACTTGTTCCACATAGAAGCAAGTCCAGTACAATCTCTGCCAAAGAACTTGAAAAGCAATTGTTCCACATCTGTTTTATTATAATCGCCATCATCACAGCAAAGATTCACCGGCTTTTGCATATGACCTTTCTCAATATAATATCCGCAGATCGCAATATCAGCCATCGTCCGTTCCGCAAGGCTCAAAAGTAACGATAACATATTTGGTTCGATATAATCATCGGCATCGACAAACGCGATATATTTTCCCAATGCGCGCTTTATCCCATCATTTCTTGCAGATGAAACACCTGCATTTTTCTTATGTATCACATGAACGCGGGAATCCTTCTGTGCAAAAGTATCGCACATATTGCCGCATTGATCCGGAGAACCATCATCGATCAGCCACAACTCAATATCTGACTCCGTTTGACTAAGGATTGATCTAATGCAACGGTCTAAATGTTTCTCTGCGCAATAAACCGGAACGATAACCGATATCTTACACTCGTTCATATAATTCCCTCACGTACACAATCGCTATCCGTCAACGTTCTCTTCTCATCTTTAGCGCACACTTCAACTTGTGCCCCACCAGCTTTATTATCGATGCTTTTGGAATGCAGTGATACAAGAGTTTATCAAAATCGCTCTCTTCTTGCATCTGAAAAAAGAGGCCCCGTTTAGCATGTCCTTTAGCAGGTCCTCTGAGATGGGCATTCCCCGAAACGAGTACCTCTACAGGAACATCTTTTAAATGCAAGCTCCGTCTCACGCTATTTAGCAATATATCTCCTTGCACGCTATTTGCCAACAGCAGAGACACACCTTGATTAACATCCATCTCTGGGTACAATCGCTCTATCCCCCAAGCATCGCCGATTGTGATATCAGAGCATCTCTTCACCGATGAGAAAGGGCACTCGCTACAAGAGGGTCTAAAAAACAACCCATATGAAAAACCTCGCATATAGGAATCCTGCTCGGAATCATTCACAGTGGATTTTCCCGTTACATATTGCAGGCGCGGGGTCTACCGCGCTATGGCTTTTGCGCCCTCGAGATGCCCTAAGCTCTTTTGATTCCCATTTGCCTTGTTTGTGGGCTGCTCCTTCTGCCTGTTTTGCTCATCGCTTACTTTTCAACCTTACTATCGGTTCAACGTTATAACCAACAGCTCCGGCCTCGGGTATACTCATCGTGACGGGGAATTCTGTAGGACATGATTTATGGCATAGATTGCAACTAATGCAGCGTGTGTTATCAACTTTTGGATATTCAAACCCTTCCGCATCGGCTTCCATTGAAATCGCACATTGTGGGCACGCCTGAAAACACGAACCACAGCCGAAGCAATCGGCTTTTCGTTGCGTGTTAAGATAGCCTTTCATCGGTTCAAAGCCTCTTGAAGGACAGCCGTTAGCATTGTCGAAGATGTACCGGCTGTATGTGGTAAGAATACAATATCCACACCCGTTCCATCAAAGTCCTCATGGTACTTATCATACATTGAACTTCCCTTCCAGTCGTCACCATGAAACAGGGCATCAAAGCGCAATTCTTCCCACGCAGCACGTTTATCCATGGAGATTTGTGGAACAGCCCTATCAACATATTTGATTGCCGAAACTATTGCAATTCGTTCTTCAAACGGTATTATTGGTTTTTTGTGTTTATATGTTTCAACTACCTCATCGGTACTTACACCAACAATAAGGATATCGCATCGTTCTTTTGCCCGCTTGATAATATTCAAATGCCCTATGTGAAATAAATCAAATACACCTGTGGTGTAGCCAATATGATATTTCTTTTCAGGAATACTGCTGTTCATCCTTATATGACCTCCAACTGCGATTAACATCTATAATTTTAGTACCGTGTACAGTTACTCTGTCCTCTTGTGGTGGCAACTGCATATAACTTTTCCCATACAAACTTATAAGTACCTTTTCCCATTCTTTGGGCGCAGGAAACAGTCTGTCCTCAAAAGAAACTCTAACACTATCTGATAGCCACTCCCGAGGAACTACTTTTTTCTTGTACTTTCTATTAGATAAGTAAACCACGTTGCAAGTTTCTTGTTTATTATACTTTTGAACATATCCGTCATAGCGTATCTTATATTTTTGCTCATTCCATGGAGGGATTAGGCTAATTGCCCACTGAAATAATCGCATTTTTCTGCTTGATTTTGCCATGTGTGCCTGAAATCGATATTGATATATGTAATTCAGTTTGTCAATTAGCTTCGCACGAATATTGCGGATGATCTTGCTATCTGGAGCATTATCAACAGGAAAAATATCAATATTGATGCCCTCTGCCGCCCCAGAGCGTCGAACTCCACTAATAAAAGCTGTGTTAATATCATGCAGTTTCGCCCAAGGATTGCTTGTCAGCGGGTCTGAAAAGATTGTTTGTAAAAAGTACTTCTGTGTATTCAAATCCGTCTTGCATGCTTCGATAAAACGATTGTATTCGCTACGAAACATGACAACATCAATGTCATCATCCCATGGAATAAATCCCTTGTGTCTAATGGCTCCAAGCAGCGTCCCTGCATAGATAAAGTATCTTATATTATTTCGAGAGCAGATATCATCAACCACACATAACAGTTGAAATGCTTTACTCTTTATAGTGTCTTGTTTGCTCACCACTACTTTTTCCATATAAATATATCTCTCCCAAATGTTCGTTTACAAAATCTGACAACCCTGCTTCTAAGGCGAATATGCTTCGGCAGCCAACTCATAGAATACCAGTGGATCGAGTAGGTGTTCTCCGTTTTTGTCAGCTTGCCCGTTACGCTGTCCAGCGGGTTGAAGTAGTCCTCCGGATAAACATGAATCCCCGCAACCAGCTGCTCCTGCCCGCTGCGCGCAAGGCCAAAGCTCTCCATCACATCCGTATTGAGATGCGGGCAGCCTACGGCGTTCAGACTTCCGTCCGCGTTGGCGAAGTGCAGCTTTTTATATTCTTCGATCATCGCCTGCACGACAGGCTGATGCGGAACAGCTGCCATCACCTGTCCGCTGTTGACAAATTGATCGTTCTCAAAGCCAATGAATCCCTCGTCATCCAGCAGCGGTGAAATGTCCCGCAGCACCTCCACGTCGGTGTCGAAATACACGCCGCCGTACTGCTCCAGCACGATCAGACGCATGACATCGGACACAAAGGCATACTTCTTCGCAGCGTAGGCCTCCGCCATGAATGGCATGGCAAGATAATCGCAGTTGTCCTCGTTCCACTCGCGGATCTCAAAATCCGGGCAGAACTTCTTCCAGCTGGAGATGCACTTTTTGGCAAGCTCCGGCTTTTCGCCGCGACCAAACCAGCAGTAGTGGATGATTTTTGGGATCATGGGTCAGTCCTCCATCAGCGCGTAGATCTTCTCGACCTCCGCGCTGTTCGTATAATCTCTCTTTGCGCAGTTCTCCGACAGCTGCCGCATCCGCTCCGGGTCGCGCAGCAACGCGGCAATTCCGGCAGCGCAGCCTGCGTTATCCATGGGGACGATCACGCCGTCCACGCCGTCATCCAACTGACTGCCGGAGGTGGCGTAATTCGTAATGACGACGGGCTTGCCCAGAAGCTGTGCCTCCCGCACGGTGACGGCCTTGCCCTCGTAGCGAGAGGGCTGCACATACAGGTCGCAGGCGCGCATATAGGGATAGGGGTTGTCCTTTTTGCCGAGGATGATGACGCGCTCCTGCATCCCGGCCTCGTCGATCTTCTGGCGGATCAGCGGCTCATCGCCGCCATAGCCGATGAGATACCACGTTACGTCAAGGCCGCCCGCAACCAGACGGCGGCAGATATCCGGCACATTGTCGAAATTCTTCGCCTCGCAGAAGCGGCCAACGGAGAGGAGGGAAATACCTTTTTGCGGCATTTCGCCAGAGACGTGAAACGCCTCGGCGTTCTTTTTTACGAAATCTGCGGGCAAAATATTTTCAATAACGATAACGCGGGATGCAAGTTGTGGAAAAACAGAAGAAAACGACTCTTTGCATGCCTCGCTTACAGCGACAATCATGTTCAATCGGCTATACTGCGACAATAAGTACGTAAAATCAGCCTTTTCAGCGGAATAGTCTGTGTGAATCCACCCAATTTTAATTGATGCATCGACTCGTTCATGCAGGAAATCAAAGGGGAGAAAAAAGCTCATAGCAACATCGTAATGCTCTGCCAACGGCTTTGTACAATGTCGCATAACCTGGGCCCACGTTCGATCATTGTTGACATCGTGAAAAATTGAATACACAGCATCTCTTAATCGTAAAACAGCAGAATAAACACATTTATGCTTAATTTTATCGACAAATGATTCACGCAGATGGGCCAGTTCTTGGCATTCCGGAAGGACATTCACATGAGGGTCTATCATAGGAAAGAGTGTGCCGTGGTGGCCGTACAAGAATAAATCAACATCGTAGTAATCGTAATCTACGCTCGACAGCAGACCAATTAAGCTACGCTCCACACCGCCTAACTCCAATGCGCCCGGCATGACAATCAAAATTTTCTTCTTCATGGTTTATCTCTTCGTTGACTCAGTAACGTATAGGCGGTAATTGCAGATACTCGTCAGAATGTATGTATTTAATGCCAGCCTTTATCCCACGCATAACCGCGTTGAAAATCGGCCAATACCCTCGCGTGAGAACAGCTTTCAACAGTCGGTAGGCAAACGAACTAACCATCCAATAGCCAATACAAAAGGAATTAACCACTTTCATGAACTTCAGCGGCTCATCATCTTGAATGAATCTATGCCAAAACACAATTTGGAAAAAACCCGTGCAATAGGGAGGCGTTGTATTAACTATTTCCGTAGATGCTGTTGACGTTTTTGCATCATTATGTTCATATAGCGCTGTTGATACAATGCAAGCCCGATATCCACGCTTGACCAACTTGTACGCCATAACGCGGTCATCTCCAAATGCGTACTGATTTTTTTCAAGCCACGGTATTTCATCCTCCATATTCAGGTTGCGCATAACCTGCGTGCGGATAAAAAAGCACGTCCAAGCAAACGACTCTGTCGGATAATACCTTTCTTCGCTTGTGTCAAACGTGTGATAAGACCATCCGCCGCTTCTAAGAATTTTTACATACATATCCCGATGAAATAGAGATACGCTTACTGATGCGGTAAGTATCCCGGCAATAGTCCCTGCCTTACTCGCTGGAAAAAAGGAAAACAATGGGCCCGTCGAGCAATCGTACTTCTTCTCCTGCAATGGCTTGGCTAATTTGAGTATAAAATCAGGCTCAAAAGAAATATCATCGTCTAAAAAAAGAGTATACTCAGACTTGATATATTCTAAGGCCGCCAACCGCTGCCCAACCATACTCTTGCGGCAATGGACAAATACCTCATACCCAAGTTGCTCTTTCGGCTTAGAATAGCCTTCTGGTAAAACTACAACAACCTTTTCTGGCTGAACTGTAGAGTTCCTTATACTGTCAAGCAGTTTCTGGTACTTTGCGCCAGCCCGTCCTAATGTTCGGATTGCAATTGAATAGCTTATCACTGCATATTTCACCACTTTCGGCCTGTTTTTTTGTGGAACTTCATATATAACCATTCCGGCATGAGAACTTTTATAAAATTACACTTTTCTCCTGATATAACCCGTCAACACCCACCCCGCCGGGGTGCAGAGCACCGTCAACAGCTTGCGTGGGGATTCCTTGATATAGTTCCGATTTCCCGCAATCTGGCTGCTGGAGCAGTAGTGGATGCAATCCATCGCCAGTCGTTTAAAGGACTCCGGGTATTGCATCTTCACCGTGCGCCAGAAAGCGAAGCCCTTGGGATTTCGCAGATACTGCCGGAGCATGTTGTTGCTGGAGCCGTCCGGCTGGTACTCCACATTGCATAGCACCTCGTCCAGCACTGCAAGCTTGTAATCCTGATCGATCAAAAGATACTTGTAGGCCAGACTGACATACTTTTCGCCCTCAAACACGGGGTACTCGGGATAGGCGTTGATGACATCCGTCCGATAGACCAGCTTTTTGTCACCGGCACCGCCCGCGGCATAGTAACCGGAAATGGTGGTCTCGGATAGTCCGTCAGGAAAGCCTTTGCCGATGATCTTTCCATCGAAATCCGCATCAAGGCCGACAATGCCAGCGTAGCCCTTCCCTTTGACCTCGTCCCACTTGCGCAGGATCTTCTCCACCGCGCCGTCTGCCAACATATCGTCAGAATCGATACAGGTGTTCAGCTCCGTATGGATATTGGCGTAGGCCACGTTGTGGGCGGTGTGCATGCCCCCATTTTCCTTGTAGATGTATTGAATTGTAAACCCGTTGTCGCGGCTTTGCCAATCGTGCACCAACTCGGCAGTGTTGTCCGTAGAGCCGTCGTCCACGATCAGCCAGATAAAATCCTTACAGCTCTGGCGGCAAAGGCTTTCATAGGTACGCGGCAGGGTGTGTGCGCGATTGTAGGCAGGGGTGAAGATGGTAAGGATGGGATCAGCAATTTTGTTCATAAGCCTTCAAATAAAACTCCTGTAGTTTTACTGCTTCTGTAGTGATATCAAAGCCGTGCGCGGCGATTTCGGCTCGGCGGTCGGTGCGGGGGATGGCTCGCTTTGAAAGAACCTTCTCCGCCCAAACCTCCGGACTTGCAGACAAGGGCATAATATCCACCAAGCCCTCGGTCAGGATGCACTCAGGAGGAACCTTATCGGAAATAATGCACGGCAGCCCCGCTGCCTGCGCCTCAACCATAGTAACTGGCAAGCCCTCATACAGCGACGGAAGAACAAATATATCCATCGCTTGCATTAAGTCTGCAACATCGCTGCGCACGCCCAAGAAGCGGACATGCTCTGCTATGCCAAGCTCTTGTACCTTCTCCTGCATTTTGGACATTCCCTCGCCGCCACCGACCAGTAAAAGGACTGCGTTCGATTCTTTTTTCAGCAAGGCGGCAAAGATATCAAGGAGGAACGGGTGGTTTTTAGGCTGATTAAATCGGCCAACGTGCCCAATAGTTAATTCATTTTCAAGTCCAAGCTGCCGCCGCATTTCTTGACGCTTGGTTGGATTATAGGCATAAGCCTCAACATCTATGGCGTTATTAATAATTTGGAACGGTGCTCCGCCAAACATCCAGTCACCTGAATCTTTTCCACAGGCGAATAGGTTAGTAGCATATTGGGGAATGAACCTCTTGTACCATAGCTTGATGGGATATTTCAGGTTCTTGTCTTGGTTGGCACTATGGCTGTGGGCAACTCTCACCGGGACATTATGCTGTGCAGCGACCTTCAGGATCGCCGAACTCAAGCAATCCTGATGAACATGGATGACTTTGTACTCCGGGTGCTCGTCAAAGAAGCAATTCAAGGCAGATAAGTAACTTTTACTCCACGGCACCAGTCGAGGTAAACAATATATTCTCCCACCAAGGGATTCGATCTCATCGTCAAATGCTGCCCGCTCCTGACGGTGCACCAAAAAATCAAACTGAATCCGCTCACGGTCTACGTGCCTGTAGTAATTCATGAGCATGGACTCTAGACCGCCACGCTCCATGTGGGTAACGACTTGTAAAACGCGAAGCTGATTCATAGTCTATCTCCCAATCTGAGCAAAATACTCCGCCAAGCTTAACCGCGCAAAGTAGTGGTCAAACGGCTGGTTGATCGCGTTTGCATAGTAAAAATACGCGGCATAGCCCAGCACCAGCAATGCTGTTAGCACTTTTCCATCTTTGCCACCTATTTTCTTCAGCATCCACGGAAGTGACAGCGACTGGAAAATCAAGAAATAATTTGCCAATCTTGCAAAATAATTTGCCGTTCCGAACAGGCCGTCAAACATAATAGCGCCGTTGAGCATGGTCAAATTCATTGCGAGATTTTCCGCCTCGGAGCTGTCTGCAAACAGCTTTTTCCGGTAGAGGAACGACAAAACCATCGGCACATTGCAGACGAGCACACGGAACATATTGACACCGTCTCCCGTGAAGGAGGAAACCGTGTATTCCTCACCCAGCAGCGTCGTGATGTTGACCACCGTGCCGAGCAGCGGGCGCAGCAGAAAACCCGCTGCAATGAAGGCTGCCAGCATCCAATAGGTTATTTTCGTCCACGGCTTAAATGTCATGAACGGCACCGCCAAATACATCAGGGAATAGGGATGGATCAGCGTTGCGATCAGTATCCCAACAGCAAATAAAAGCCACTTCTTTTTAAGTGCAAACATCGTCGCAATAACCGATATCCCGACCGCCGCCGCCTGTTTGATACCCGCAAAAGCAAAGGTATAACAACCGGTGACAAACAGTAAAAAAATCGTCAGCGGATAATTTACAGAGTACTTATGTACAAAAATGAAATAACAGCCGACGGTCAGAAATGCCCAGAACATCAGAAAGTTCTGCGTAGATACGCCGTGCATCTTCAAGCGATAGTTCACCCAGTTGAACAGAGGGTTAGAACCGACGCTCTTGTCGGATGCTTCCCATAATTTTTCCGTCAGGAGCTTATAGGAATATCGATATGTGACAGTGTCATTGCAACGTGTCCTCAGCCCGGCAAAACCGGCGAGCAGGATGATGATTACCACAGTGCAGACGATCAGCCGCTGGCGCCGATTATGCTTTACCGGTCCAAACGCCACATGATCGGCGCACCATGCTAAGGCAATCGTTATGAGCATAAGGGTGACTAAATCACGCATGTCAAATCTCCAAGTGTTTGATGGTTTCCGTCACAACAGCGGTTTTGCTGAACTGCTGCTCCATGCGCTCCCGGCCTCGGCAGCCCATTTCGGAGCGTTGCTTCACGGACAGCTCCATGACCCGCTGCATAGCCCCATACAGCGCGTTCGCGTCCTTCGCAGGGCACAGATACCCGCTGTTGCCGTCCTCCACCGCCTCGCGGCAGCCGGGGATGTCGCTGGTGATAAGCGGTCGCCCAGAGGCGGCAGCCTCCAGCAGCACATTGGACATACCCTCGTGATACGACGGCAGCACCACACAGCTTGCCATGGCGTAAAAGCGCTTCATATCCGACTGATAGCCGTGGTACTTGACCACACCGGCCTTTTCCAGTTCATCCATGAGGGGCTTATATCCCTCTTCAAACGAGCCGACGATGTGAAACTCCACGCCGTCGCCATATTCCTGCTTCATCCGCTTTGCGGCGGCAAACAGCTCGTCCACACCCTTTTCGCGCATGACGCGGCCCACAAAGAGAAAGCGCACCGCCCCCTCCTGTGGGTAGGACTGATAAGGATAATCTTCTAAATTGACGCCTGCACCGCTCAGCACCACGTCGCGTCCCTGCGGCACAACGCCGGTGGCAGCGAGGGTGTCCCGATTCCCGGCATTCTCAAAAAAAACGACCCTTGCACCCTTCAACGCCGGTTTGTAGAGCGCCAGCACAAACTTCTTGAGCCAGCCGCCGTTTTCGATGGCGCTGCCAAGTCCCGTAATGTTCACGGCATAGGGGATGTGCGCCATCCGGCAGGCAAGGCCGCCATAGATGTTGGGTTTGATGGTGTAGGTCAGAACAAGGTCGGGCTTGACTTCTTTCAGAATCACCCGATATTGGTGAAAGAGCTTGCTGTCATGTATAGGGTTCATACCGCGGCGCTCAATGGGCGTGTCGATAAAGCGGCAGCCAAGCTGCACAAGCTCCGAAATGAAACCGCCGTCCGGTAAAGAGATATATACCTCGTGTCCTGCACCCAAAAGCGCTGCAAGCAAGTCCTTTCGAAAGCGGTACAGGCCAACATCGTTGTTGGCAAGCACCAGAATCCGCTTATTTGATTTTTCTCGCAGGGATTCCGACATAGGTTCCGCTCTCCTTGATATCATGAATCACCACTGCACCTGCGCCAATAGTAGTGTCCGGTTCTATTTTTAACCCCTGAATTACTTTCGTACCGGTTCCCAAGAGGCTCCTCCGGCCTATAATCACTTTTCCTGAAACACTTACTCCAGGATGAAGCGTGCTATAATTTCCCAGCACTGAATCATGGCCTATTGTTGAGTTCAAATTCACAATACAGCCATCACCTACTTGCACATTGACTGTCAAAATAGTTCCTGCACAACAAATGCTGCCCGCCCCAATTCGGCTTCCCTTTCCGCAAATTACAGTTGGATCTATCAGGGTGGCAGGTTCAAGACAATAGTTATTCTTCAATCTGTTGTATATCGCCTCTCGCGCTTTACCATTTCCAATTGCACATACCACATATGATGGTTTGTCGTATCGAAGTAGCCAGTTGATGTTCCCCAATACGCAACATCCGTCAATTTCTGGAAGGCCCTCCGCATCATCCACAAAGCCTAAAACTTTCCACGTTGGTTGGCTTTGGTTGATTCTTTCTACAAGCCAAACGACTTCCCTTCCAAAGCCGCCAGCACCAACTATAATTAAATCTTTCATATCACAATAACCTTCTCACTCATGAACCGCAGCCTCCGTTCCCGTAAATGCTTCCATCGTTGCGCTGCCTTCAGCGCTGATCCCTTCGCGGGCGAAGACGCAGCGGACGGTCATGAAGATGATCTTCACATCCAGCGCAAAACTAACATGGTCTACATAGTCTACATCGTAGGCGAACCGTTCCTCCCACGAGGCAAGGTTTCGGCCATGCACCTGTGCCCAGCCGGTAAGGCCGGGGCGGACGTCATGACGGTGATGCTGCTCCTCGCTGTAAAGCGGCAGGTACTTCACCAGCAGCGGTCTTGGCCCCACGATGCTCATCTTGCCGCGAAAGATGTCCCACAGCTCCGGCAGCTCGTCGATGCTCAGCGCGCGCAGCTTCTTTCCAAAGCCCGTCAGCCGTTCCTTGTCCGGCAGCAGCGCGCCGGTTTCGTCCCGCGCGTCGCTCATGCTGCGGAATTTGTGGAGCTTGAAGATCTTTTCGTCTTTCCCCGGACGCTCCTGACAGAAGATCACAGGGCTTCCGAGCTTCACGCGCACAAGAATTGCCGTCACCAGCAGCAGCGGCGACAGGACGATCAGCGCGCACCCGGACAGCACAATGTCCAGCAGGCGCTTGATGTATTTTTCATAAAACCCAGCCTTATGCCGCATCAGAACATCCCCCGAATGGCCTCGCACACGCGGTCCACATCGTCCATGCTCATCTTCGTATCGCTGGGCAGGCATACGCCGCGCGCAAAGAGGTCGTCGCCCACCGGCGCATCGCTGACGCTGACAAAGGGGCAGTTTGCGAAAACCGGCTGTAAATGCATGGGCTTCCAGAGGTAGCGCCCCTCGATGCCCACTTCGTTCAGCTTTGTGAGCATCTCACCGGGCGTCACATTGCATCCCTCGTCCAGCAGGGCGACGGACAGCCAGCGGTTCGATTCCGCGCAGGAGAGTTTGGGCTGCATGGTCAGCGGCAGGCCTTTCAGGTTTTCGCAGTAGCGTGCAAAGATAGCCCGCTTCTGCTCCACGCGCAGCGGCAGCACCTTCATCTGCCCGCGCCCAATGCCCGCGCAGATGTTGCTCATGCGGTAGTTGTATCCGATTTCCTCGTGCTGGTACCACGGCGCGTTCTCGCGCGCCTGCGTGGCCAGTTTCAGGGCGTGTTTGGCTTCCTCTTCCGTCCGGCACAGCAGCATCCCGCCGCCGGAGGTGGTGATGATCTTGTTGCCATTGAAGGACAGGCCGCCGAACTCACCGAAGGTGCCGCACTTCCGCCCGTTGTATGTAGAACCAAGCGCCTCGGCTGCGTCCTCAATCAAGGGAACGTCATGCTCGCGGCAGATGGCGGTGATCTCTTCCAACTTCGCGGGGTTGCCGTACAGGTGAACGACGACCACCGCCTTGGGCGTGCCGTGCAGCTCGAACGCACGGCGCAGAGCGGCGGGGTCCATATTCCACGTCTCCCACTCGGAGTCGATGAACACAGGCTTCGCGCCACAGTAGGCCACGGGATTGGCAGAGGCAGAAAAGGTCAGGCTCTGGCAAAAGACCGTGTCGCCTGTCTTCACGCCTGCGAGGATCATGGCAAGATGCAGCGCCGCCGTACCGGCAGATAGGGCGACGGGATAGCCCTTGCCCATGTAAGTACCCATTGCTTTTTCAAATTCGTTGACATTTTCGCCCAACGGCGCGATCCAGTTCTTCCGAAATGCGTCGTTGATGTACTCCAGTTCATAGCCCTCGTCCGACATATGCGGGCTGGCCAGCAAAAGTCGTTTATCCATGTTCCTCTCCTATGTTTTCGTCCACCGGATGTCAAAATTTGCTTCGGTCGGGCGTATTCGCTGCGTTCAAAAGCGCGACAAAGCCGCGTCATTCCTTTTTGCCGCTGTGACGTGCAGAAATGCGCAAGTTCATCGATCCATGTATATTGCCGTCTCCCACCCGAAAAACGTGGGATTACACCATTTTTATTTCTTAATTGTACTACATATGGACAAAAAACGCAATGCCTGACACGCGCGAAAAAGTGGAGTGGTTTTCCTTGTCAGATCATTTTCCGGTTGCACATGCTCAATCCATGTGGTACAATGTTATTCAATAAATGAAATGCAAAGCCTGCCGCAAGTGGCAACGTGAGGAAGGATGCGTATGCAGGACTGGCTGGACGAAACCAACCGTTTTTTAACCAACAACCGCCGCAAGGTGCTGGATGGCAAGGAAGGTATCTCGCGGGAAGCGGCGGCCAAAAAGGTCGGCGCGGTCTATGACGAGTTCCGCAAAAAGCAGGACGCTGAATACATCTCCGACTTCGACCGGCAGATGGCAAAATACTTAAAGGGCGGTGAGCCGACATGATCGAACACTTTGACATCGCGGGCTATGCCCGTATTTCCGTGGATGATGAGCAGGATCAAAAGAACATCTCGATTGAGAATCAGAAGGCCATCATCGAGGACTATGTAAAAACCCACTTCCCCGGCAGCACGCTGACGTTTTTTGAAGACCGCGACCGCTCCGGCTACACGTTTGAGCAGCGCGAGGGCTATCAGGAGATGCGCCGGGGACTCATGTCCCACAAGTACGATATTCTCATCATCAAGGATTTTTCCCGTTTCTCCCGCCGCAACTCGCGCGGACTGGTAGAGCTGGAAGACCTGCGCGACGCGGGCGTCCGGATCGTCTCCATCGGGGACGGCGTGGACTTCCCCAATGACGACGATTGGCTGAAAATCCAGTTTCAGTTTCTTGTGAACGAGATGCCCGTCACGGACACTTCCCGCAAGGTGCGCAATGTCATCAAGCGGCGGCAGAACGACGGCGAGTGGATCTGCGCCGCGCCCTACGGCTATCTCGTCACCGAGGACAAGCAGTTTGAGATCATCCCCACCGAGGCCGAGACCGTCCGCAGGATTTTTGACCTTTACAGCAACGCCGGTTGGGGCTACAAAAAAATCGCCAACTACCTTACCGACGAGGGCGTTCCCACGCCGCGCATGTCCGAGCGGATGCGCAAGGAGGCGGCGGGCAAGAAAACGAAACGGGAAGCCAAAAACGCATGGGCCATCGCTACCGTGCAGGGCATTCTGGACAACGATTTCTATATCGGCACGCTCCGTCAGGGCAAGTACACCCGCGCCAAGATCAACGGCAAGGACATCAAGCGCAACGACGATGAGCACATCGTTATCGAAAACCACCATCAGGCCATCATCGACTACCGCACCTTCGCCATCACCCGCGCCCTGCGGGAAAAGCGCAGCCGCAGCAACTATCGCGGCGTGAAGATCAACGACAACGTGTACTCCGGCTTTTTGCAGTGCGGCGACTGCGGCAGTCCGCTGTTCGCCATGAGCCGCTCTGACCTCGCCCCCGCCTACACCTGCGGGACGTATCACCGGCGCGGCCTCAAGGGCTGTACCAGCCATCACATCCGCGTTGACCGGCTGGATGAGCTGCTGAAAGGCTATGTGCGCAAGCTGGCGGACAGCTCCGCCGCCATGCTCGAGCAGCTCAACGAGGAATTAAAGCGTGAGACCGAGCAGGTGGCGGAAACGGAGCAGTCCGCGGACAATCTGGCGGCGGTGCTGACCGATCTCACCGAGGAACTGAAGGTCACGAAGCGCCAGCGCATCCGGGAGATCATGAAAAAGCCCGAGCAGGAAGCCTCCATCGAGGCGCTGTATGACGAGATGGAAGCCGACCTCCAGAAGAAGATCGACGGCATCCACCACCAGATCGACCTGCTGAGCGACAAGCGCAACACCATCATTCAGGTGAACCGCGTGGCCAAGACCGCCATCGACGTGTTCCGCGACATTCTGGAAAAGGACAAGCTGGAGCGGAACGACCTGGAGCTGCTGATCGACAAGATCCTCGTCTATGAAGATCACCTGGAAATTAAGCTCAAAGCCGACATCGACACCCTGCTGCGCTGCGGGACGCTCCCCGCGGAAACGGAGGACGCCGCAAATTTTAGCGAAGGCACGGAAAATATCGAAAACACGCTGATTCAGTCCTCAAAAGGCCGCGAGGACAAGGTTTTCCGTGTCCATGTTATCAGTAACGGCGACCCGTTGGAGATCTACACGAGCAAGGACGGGGAGGTCATTTTTAAGAAGTATTCGCTCATGGGCGGCGTAGATGAGTTTGCCGCGCAGCTGTGCGACACGCTGAGCAAGTCGACCGGCACGAGCGTGGCCGTGACCGACCGCGACAGCGTCATCGCCGCGGCAGGCAGCGCGCGCCGCGACCTCATCGGCAAGCGCATCAGCCCGCAGCTCGAGCAGATCATGGAGGACCGCGGTATCTACCGCGCCGTGCCGAGCGAGCGCAGCGTGTTCGTCACCGAGTCGCTCGACCGCTACTGCGCGACCATCGCCGCGCCCATCATCTCCGAGGGCGACGCACTCGGGCTCGTGGTCTTCATCGGCACCGAGGGCGAGTCGGCCGCAGGCGAGACGGAGTACAAGCTCGCGCAGGCCATCGCAGGCTTTCTCGGCAAGCACATGGAGAGCTGAAAAAAGAGGACGGCTTTAGCCGTCCTCTTTTCCTATATAGCACCGCCTTCGTGTTGTGCATTGCAATTGCTGATCGTACCACCTCTCGTCGTGAATACGCAGTCCTTTCCAATATCCACAGCACCGCCATCACCATCGTCATCTCTGCAATTCGCAATGATACTGCTCTCCAAGATCAGTGTGCCGCTAGACACAGAAAAGCCGCAGTTCTTATTTTGACCATCAATGGTGCCGTCAGTGCCGCTGTCCTTTATCGTTAGTGTTTTACCATCGTACACGCAAAACATATCCTCGTCTGTAGCATTACAGGTCAAGGTATACCCATTCAAATCAAATGTGACGGCTCCGCTGATTGTAATTTCGCCGCTAATAGTAACATTGCCACCTAAATAGTAACTACCGTCCGGCAGGTTCAAATTGGTGTCATCAAATATCGTCCAACTCTCCCAATTGTTCTCCGCCCCCGCCGCCGCTCTGGCGGCACATTGCAGATCTTAAGCGCGCACTCCAAAAAGCGCGCGATCTTGCGCTCCACGGTAAAGTACACGTCGCACGGCACGGCCACAAACGAGCGCATCATGCCCGTCGAGGTGATCTCCATCTCGTAAAAGTCCTTGGCCTCCGCGTCCGGAAGATCGTCCCCGAAGATGCCCTCCAGCCGCTTCGCCGTGCCGCGATACAGGTATGCCGAGATTGACGACAGCGTGTAGGCCGTCACGTACAGCTCGCGCAGCGGCTCGGTCAGCTCGGCGATGTGGAGCTGGATAGCCGTCCCCACCGCGTAGAGCACGTGCCGCGCTGTGCTGCTCGGCCAGCGTGAACTGCCCGCTGAACATCCGCTTGTCAAGCTCGAGCAGCAGCGCCTCCTTACTGGGAAAGGCCCGGAAAAACGAGCTTGGCGGCATGCCCGCGGCGCGGGCGATCTCCGCGGTCGTCGTGCCCTCATATCTTTTTTCCAAAAACAGCTTTACGGCGGCGCGCAGCATCTTCTGCTGCGTCAAAAGTCCGCTCGCCTGCTTGCCGCGCAGCAGCATATCGATCACGCTCCTCAAAGTTTACTTGTGAGTGCAGTCACATAACAGCATGGTCCGCCGCTTTCCGCAAGAACGAGCTGTGTAAATTTTTGCTCCTGCCTATATAAAAGAAGTGCAGCGGTCCTTCGACCGCCGCACTCTCTCATTTTATTTTCCTTTACAGCATCGCAAAGCGCTGTGCGCCCCTCGTTTTGAGCCAGCGAAGAAGCAGCGCTGTCACCGCGAGCGTCACCGCCGCCGCAATGGCGAGATACGCAGCCGCGCCGAGCTTCCACCCCTGCCAGAGGTAGAGCCCCGCGAACACGATGGCGTAGAGCCAGCCGCCGAACAGCGCGATCGTCACGGCCAGACTTTGCTTGATGGGCATGAGCTCGCTCGTCCACGTCAGGTTTGCCCGCGCGACGCCGAGCGTCAGCCCCAGGCACGCAGAAAACGCGATGTACGCGAGCGCCTCGGCAAAAACGAGCGGCAGCGCCGCCGTCACAGGCAGGATAAACGCCATGCAGGCAAGCGGCACGAGTGCTGGAAGGGCCGTGAGCGCAAGCTGTACCTTGAGCTTTGCGCGAAGCACCTGCCAGGGCCTGACGGGCAGCGATTGCGCGAGCCAGAGGGACTTTCCCTCGAGCGAGACCGACGGCGTCGCCATGTCGTTCATCGATGCAATGGCGCACACGCCGGTGCAGAGCAGCACCTCCGCGCAGCCGCTCTGCGAGGTGAAGGCCTCGTTCAGCAGCGACACGACCGTTCCGCCCTTCCACAAAAGCAGGATGCCCGAGATCGGCAGCAGCAGGATGCCGAGCCCGCAGTTGAGCATGTAGTTCGGGCTCGCGGTGAAGCGCGCGAGCTCCTTGCCGAAAAGTGCCCCATCGATGCTCCGGCGCTTGACGGCCTTTTCGCGGTACACAGCCTTGCCCGATGCGCCCGACGCAGTCGTGATCTGCAAAAAGCTGCGCGAGAGCAGCGCCCACGTCAGCGCAAACAGCGCGAGGATGACCGCCGTGCTCAGCAGCATCGCTGTCACATCGCCCGTACCGGTCAGGCCAAAGACGTAGAGCGGGTGCGCCGCACCCTTGATCTTCTCACCGTAGACCGCGGCGTTGGCGACGAGCTGCTCGATGGCCGTCTGCGCCTTGAAGACGAAGAAATAGTAGATGGCAAGCCCCGCGAGCGAGACGATGACCGTGATGAAGCTCTTGTGCTTGAGCTTACGGCTCACCTTCGCCACGACCCAGCCCAGCGCGCACGAGAGCGTGAGCACGAAGATTGAGATGAGCGCCGTCAGCAGCACGCCGCCGAGGAGCGCCATCGGCGCCGTCGAGACCGTGACCCAGTAGACGATGACCGCGGGCAGGATGACGACCGCGGAGTACATGAGGCCCATGAGATAGACCGTCAGCAGCCGCGAGGCCATCAGCGTCCGCACCGGGATGGGTAGAGACAGCAGCAGGTCGTTGTCCTTAGCGAAGTACAGGCCCGAATACGTGTTGAACACGCTGCCGAACGCGCCGAGAAAGATGGCGAGCAGCGACATGAGTGCAAAATAGAGCCAGCCCATCCCCGCCTGCGCAAGCGGCGCACAGAGCGAAACGGAAAGCCCCGTGAACATCCCGCCGAGGCCGATCATCAACGCGGCAAAGAGCAGGATATAAGCGATAATCCCCGCCGTCGAACGTTTTTTATTGGTTTTGGCATTATAAAAGTAGCTGCGGAAAATTTCCATCAGCTGCTTCTTGACGAGCGTTTTCAGCATGATTCGCCCTCCAGCTCAAGGAAGACCTCCTCGAGCGAGTCGTCGCCCTTGACCTCCTCCATCGTGCCGGAGCGGATGAGCTTGCCGCCCTTGATGATGGCGACCTTGTCGCAGAGTTTTTCGGCCACCTCGAGCACGTGGGTCGAGAAGAAGATCGCGCCGCCCGCGTCGCACACCTCGCGCATCATGCCCTTTAAGATATGTGAAGCCTTCGGGTCGAGGCCGACGAACGGCTCATCCATCAAAATGAGCTTCGGCTCGTGCAGCCACGCCGAAATGAGGGCAAGCTTCTGCTTCATGCCGTGGGAATAGGCCGCGACGGGCTGCGCCAGGTCGGTCGTCAGCTCGAAGAGGTCCGCGTACTTGCGGATGCGCTCCTGCCGCGCGCTTTCCTCCACGCCGAAAATGTCGGCGATGAAATTGAGGTACTGGATGCCCGTCATAAACTCGTAGAGGTCGGGGTTATCCGGGATGTAGGCGAGCATCTTCTTGCAGGCGATGGGATCGTCCTGAATGGAGTGCCCGCCGATCGTGATCCTGCCGGAATCGAACTGCTGGATGCCGACGACCGACTTGAGCGTCGTGGTCTTGCCCGCGCCGTTGTGGCCGATGAAGCCGTAGATCTCCCCTGGCGCGATGTGGAGCGACAGATCATCCACGGCTTTCTTTTCGCCGAAGGTCTTGGTCAGGTGTTCAATATAGAGCATAAGGTTCTCCCTCTTTTCTTCTTGCAGCCGTTTCGAATATCTTTACGATATCAAAATCATATCATCTAATTCTAAACTGTCAAGAGAAAATTTAAAAATGTCAAGTTTGCTTTACTCGCAGGATAGCACTACTGCTCCGATTTGTCAAGTGCGCTTTACATTTTATCCTTGTGATACAGCACGAGCGACACAATACCCATCACCGCCGCATACAGTACGCCGCCAACGGCCCAGATAAACCAGCTATACTGCGGCTGGCCGTTCCCCTTGGGTCCGAAGGTGTAGAACAGGAAGATCGCCGTCACGCTCAGCCAGTAGATGAGCGACACTGTGCTCATTACGCCGCTGCGCGCCTTCTTTTTGCGCGTGTAGTCGCCCTCCTCGAGCAGCTGGTCCATCGCGCCGGTGTATGTTCCGCTCCAGACGAGCACGCCCACGCCGCAGGCGACCAGAAGCAGCAGCGCATCCACCTCCGCCGCGGCGTAAACATCCGCCGGAGCGACGCGCGCGAGCAGCGCGGCGACATCGGACGACGCGAGACCGACCCCGAGCATCAGCGGCACGACAGCAAGGATGCACAGCACCACGCCGAGGATCGTACAGCGCGAGGCGGTCGGCTCATAGGCCTTGCGCCGCTCGCGCACCATGCCGCTCACGCCGTACTCGGTCTCAAACGGCTCTTTTTCAAGAAAGTCGAATTCCTTCGTCTTCGCCCCGCACGAGAGGAACATCCCTACCGCAATGGCGACCAGCACCAAAATGACGCTCACGCCGAGACCTGCGGCCAGATCCTCCGAAATACCGCCCAGGCCCGCGTCCGCCATGGCGGAGAGAAAAATGATCACGACCGGCGAGATGATGCACATCGCCACCGCCAGTGCGATCCTCGGCGCGCAGGCCTTGCGCAGCGCAAGGTATCGCGCCGCCTGCTCCATCGTCACTCTCCGCAGCGGCGTTTCGTCCGCCTCGGATTCGACGAACTCCTCTTCTTCGAGTTCGTCCTTCAATAAATAGTCGGTGCTCACGCCAAACAGCCGGCTCATCTGCACCACCTTGTCAAGGTCGGGCACGGACTGCGCGCCCTCCCACTTGGATACCGACTGGCGCGTCACCCCGAGCTGACTTGCCAGCTCCTCCTGCGACCAGCCTGCCTTTTTGCGCAGCGTGATGATTTTATCCGCTAAGATCATATCGTCTTCCTCCTGAATTCTAAGGCGCGATCCCGCGCCGTCTGGATGGCGTTATCATAGCCTATTTCGCGGTTGCGGGAAAGAAAGCGCACTGTCAAATTTGTCAACCGGCAGTTGCAATCCTTGATTTTTCAAGGTTTTTTCGCCGTGCGCTCCTATTACCCTATGTATCTTCGTCATGATATCATACCTCGGCGCAGAAAAAAAGAGCGTCCCGTTCGGGACGCTCTTTTTAAGGTTTTTTCACACACTTACACGACGGCGAAGAACTTGACAAGGAACAGAGCGGAGATCACGTAGGTCAGAACGCTGACGTCCTTAGCCTTGCCGGAGAGCACCTTGACAAAGGTGTAGGAGATGAGGCCCAGGCCGATGGCGTGGCCGATGGAGCCGGAGATCGGCATACCGATGAGCATGATGGACACCGGCAGCATTTGGTCCATGTCGCTGAAGTCCACATTCTTGAGGCCCTGGAGCATCAGAACGCCGACATAGATCAGCGCGGCGGAGGTCGCAGCGCCGGGGATGACGGCGGCGATGGGGGCGAGGAACATGCAGGCGAGGAACAGGATGCCCGCGGTGAGCGCGGTCAGGCCCGTGCGGCCGCCCGCTTCCACGCCGGAGGCGGACTCGATGAACGTGGTGACGGTGGAGGTACCGGTGCAGGCGCCCGCGACCGTACCGATGGCATCGGACAGCAGGGCTTCCTTCATCTGGGGCATGTTGCCGTCCTGATCGACCATGCCGGCGCGGGAGGCCGTACCGACGAGCGTGCCGATGGTATCGAACATATCGATCATACAGAAGGTGATGACGAGCGTGATGGCGGTGAACCAGCCGATGTTCACAAAGCCCGCAAAGTCAAACTTGAAAAGCGTGGTGGAGACCATGTCGGCGAAAGGCGGGACAAAGCTCGCAGTCGCGAGGCTCGCAAATGGATTGACATGCAGGAAGATGGCGCTGCCCGCCCAGTAGATGACGGACGAGAACAGCATGCCGAGCAGCACTGCCGCCTTCACGCCCTTCTTGGCGAGGACGACCATGACGAAAACGCCGAGGAACGCGGTCGCGACGGTCAGGACCATCGCATCGTAGCCCGAGCCCATGTTTCCCTTGATGATGCTGGGCGTCAGCGCACCGAAGAAGTCACGCATCATGTAGAACGGGCCGCCGTTTTCAGAGTAGATACCGACGTTGGAGCCAAGGCCCACGTTCATCAGCATCAGGCCGATGGCGGGAGCGATGCCGTAGCGCACGCCGAGAGGAATGGCCTCCACGATCTTCTCACGCACCTTTAAGAGCGTGAGGATGAGGAACACGATACCCTCGACAAGGATGATGACGAGCGCCGCCTGGAACGCGGACTCGTACTCGCACTCGTTGATGACCGCGATGTTGGCGACGACCACCGCGAAGAAGCTGTTGAGTCCCATGCCGGGCGCCATGACGAACGGCTTGTTGGCGAAAAACGCCATGCAAATCGTGCCGATCGCCGAGGCGATGCAGGTGGCAAGGAACACACCGTTCCACAGCGGCGTACCCACTGCAAAGTTGGTCAGCAGGTTCGGGTTGAGCGCGATGATGTAGGCCATGGTCATAAACGTGGTAAGACCGGCAAGGATCTCGGTGCGTACCGTAGTACCGTTGGCCTTCAGCTTAAATAGCTTTTCCATGATTTTCTCCCTTTCTTTTTTGTTTTTCCGCCCGCTTCCTAACAAAAAATTAGGAAGCAAAACAGATTTTCAGTCAATATTATAAACATCCCGACAAGAAATTGCAAGTGTTCTGTTTATTTTTACCACACTTTCTCACTCCGCGCCGAGAGTTCCGCCGGTTTCTGTTGTGTTTTTGTTTGCTTTGCGCTATACTATATTTAGTAAAAATTTGCATTTTGGGAGGTGCATGCCGTGAAGCTGATGGTTTTAGACGGCAACTCCATCATCAACCGCGCCTATTACGGTGTCCGTCCGCTCACCACGCGCGACGGGTTTTTCACCCACGCGATCTTCGGCTTTCTGACGATGCTCGGCCGCTTACTCGACGAGGAAAAGCCCGAGGCGCTGTGCGTCGCCTTCGACCGCCGCGAGCCGACGTTCCGCCACCTCGAGTACGAGGGCTACAAGGCCACGCGCCACACCATGCCCGAAGAGCTCGCCGTGCAGATGCCGGTGCTCAAGGACGTGCTCGACGCGATGAACATCCCCCGCTACGAGCTCGCGGGCTTTGAAGCCGACGATCTGATCGGCACGATCTCGCGCAAATGCGAAAGCGCAGGCTGGGACTGTGTCGTCGCCACGGGAGACAAGGATTCTTTGCAGCTCGTGACCGAGCACACGACCGTCAAGCTCATTTCCACGCGCATGGGCCAGACCACGACGAAGGACATGACGCCCGAGAGCTTTCGTGAGGTCTACGGCTTTGCGCCCATCCACATTGTCGACCTCAAAGCCCTGATGGGCGACGCGAGCGACAATATCCCCGGCGTGCCGGGCGTTGGCGAAAAGACGGCGATGGCGCTCATCCAGAAATACCAGAGCATTGACGAAATTTACCGGCTGCTCCCCGATATCGAGGCCAAGCCGAACGTCATCAAAAAGCTCACTGAGGGCGAGGAGAGCGCACGCCAGAGCTTCCACCTCGCGACCATCGTGACGGACGCACCACTCGAATTTTCTCCGCAGGACAACCTGCGCAAGGCGCCGTCAGACGCGCTCTATCCGCTCTTTATGAAGCTGGAATTTACCAAGCTCATCGACAAATACGGTCTCAAGCCGCCCGCCGACATCCCCGCCGCCGAGGAGCCGGTCGACCTCACCGTGACCGCCGAGGCCGTGACCACGGTGGAAAAGGCCAAGGAATATCTCTCGCTCTTCCGCAAGGCGGAGCATGTGACGCTGCTGGCGCTGCCGGACCTTTCCGGCGTGATCGTCGACTTCGTTGCAGGCGAATCGACCGCCGTCTCTGCCGAGTTCTACTTCAGCCGCTACGAGGGCGACTGGAACGCGCTGCTGCGCGCCCTGTTCTCGGATGATATCAAGAAAGTCAGCCACAACGTCAAGGACCTCCAGCGCACGCTGCTCGAAAACGGCCTTCCCATCGAAGGGTTCATTTTTGACACCGCGCTCGCAGGGTACCTGCTCGACGCGACGGCGGGCAAGTACGATATCGCGTCGCTCTTCGCCGCCTACTTCCACCAGACGCTTGCCGAGCCGAAGCACTTAGATCCAGACGCTTTCTCGATGCTCGGCGACACGGCCGAGGCCGAGACGGCGTTCCACGTCTATACCAGCGCCGTCGATGCGCTGTGTGAGACCTTTGCCCCCGAACTTGAGAAGCGCGAGCTGCACGAGCTCTATTATGAGGTTGAGCTGCCCCTCTGCGCCGTACTCGCGCGCATGGAGCACGCGGGCATGCGCGTGGACGCGAACGCTCTCGCGGCCTTCGGCAGCGAGATGGAAGTGCAGCTCAAGACGCTCGAGCAGCACATCTATGAAGAGGCGGGCGGGCCGTTCAACATCAATTCCCCCAAGCAGCTCGGCGAGGTGCTCTTTGAACGCTTGCAGCTCCCGCACGGCAAAAAGACGAAGACCGGCTGGTCGACGAACGCGGACGTGCTCGAAAAACTGCGGTGGGAGAATCCCATCGTCGAAGAGGTTTTGCAGTACCGCCAGTACGCGAAATTCCGCTCGACCTACTGCGACGGTCTTTTGAAGGTCATCGCGCCCGACGGGCGCATCCACACGAGCTTCCAGATGACCGTCACGGCGACGGGCCGTTTGAGCTCGACCGAGCCGAATTTGCAGAATATCCCCACGCGCACGCAGCTCGGCAGCGAATTCCGCCGCATGTTCGTCCCAGCAAGCGGCTGCGTGCTCGTCGACGCGGACTACAGCCAAATCGAGCTGCGGCTGCTCGCGCACATCGCGGACGACGAGGCGATGAAGCAGGCGTTTCTGACCGGCGAGGACATCCACACCGTCACGGCCGCGCAGGTCTTCGGCGTGCCGACTGATCAGGTCACCAAGCAGATGCGCTCGCACGCGAAGGCCGTGAATTTTGGCATCGTATACGGCATTTCCGCCTTCTCGCTCGCGCAGGACATCGGCGTGCCGGTGTACGAGGCGAAGGAATATATCGAGACGTACTTTGAGCGCTTCCCCGGCATCCGCCGCTATATGGATGAGGTCGTCGCGCAGGCGAAGGAGCGCGGCTATGTCGAAACACTGATGCACCGCCGCCGCGCGCTGCCCGAGCTGGCGGCGAGCAACTTCAATACCCGTTCGTTCGGCGAGCGCGTCGCGCGCAACATGCCCATCCAGGGCACAGCCGCGGACGTCATCAAGCTCGCAATGGTGCGCGTCGACGAGCGGCTGCACAAGGAAAACTTAAAGGCAAAGCTCATTTTGCAGGTGCACGACGAACTCATCGTCGAGTGCCCGGAGGAGGAAAAGGAGGCGGTCGCACGGCTCCTCACCGAGGAGATGGAGGGCGCAGTGCACCTCTCCGTTCCCCTGACCGCCGAGGCCCACTGGGGCATAAACTGGCTGGAAGCCAAATGACCGGAGGAAACCAATGGAACAGTTAAAGAAAAAAGTCCGCATCGTGCCGATGACGAACGAATATTTGAATGACGTTGCCGAGCTTGAGCGCACATGCTTCTCGAACCCCTGGTCGCGCAACATGCTCGCAGAGGAGCTTGAAAACGCGTGCTCGGCCTTCTTAGTCGCGCTGGATGCAGAAAACAGCAGCGTCGTCGGCTACGCGGGGCTGCTCGCCGTCGCGGACGAGGGCTGCATCACCAAGATGGCTGTCCGCCCCGACTGCCGCCGCGGCGGTGTGGCGGGGCAGCTTCTCGACGTGTTTATCCGCTTCGCCGAGGGCAGCGGCCTTGCGTTCTTGACGCTTGAGGTACGTGAGAGCAACTATGCCGCCATCGCGCTGTACGGCAGCCGCGGCTTCCGCGGCGAGGGCCGCCGCAAAAACTACTACGACCACCCGAAAGAGGACGCCATCATCATGACGAAGGAATTCGGCGCGGCAGAAGCGGAGGCGCAGCAATGAAAATTCTCGCTTTCGAGTCCTCCTGCGACGAAACCGCCGTCGCGGTCGTCGAGGACGGACGAAAAATTCTCTCCGACGCCATCGCGTCGCAGGCCGACCTGCACGCGCTCTACGGCGGCGTCGTGCCGGAGATCGCGTCGCGCAAGCACATCGAGGCCATCGCCGCGCTGACCGATCAGGCGCTCAAGGAGGCGGGCGTCGAGAAAAAAGACATCGATGCCGTGGCCGCGACCTACGCGCCGGGTCTCATCGGTGCGGTGCTCGTGGGGCTGAACTTTGCCAAGAGCGCGGCCTACGCGCTGAATGTGCCGCTCATCCCTGTACACCACATCCGCGGCCACATCGCCGCGAATTACTTAGCGTTCCCAGAGCTTGAGCCGCCGTTTCTGGCGCTGTGCATGTCCGGCGGCAACACGCTCATCGTCGACGTGCGCGACTACACGGACTTTGCGCTCCTCGGCGCGACGCGTGACGATGCGGCGGGCGAGTGCTTTGACAAGGCCGCGCGCGTGCTCGGCCTTCCCTACCCCGGCGGCGCGGCGATGGACAAGCTCGCCCACGAGAGCGAGGGCGGCGTCTACGAGCTGCCGCGCGCGAAGATTGACGGGTGCCCTCTCGATATGAGCTTTTCGGGCCTCAAGACCGCCGTCGTAAACCTTGCCCACAACGCCGAGCAGACGGGAAAGCAGCTCGACCGTGCGGCGCTTGCGCGCGACTTCACACAGGCCGTTGTCGACGAGCTCGTCCCGCGCGCGATGCTCGCCATGCAGCAAAGCGGGCGCAAGGTACTCGTCGCCGCAGGCGGTGTCGCCGCGAACTCGTTCATCCGCGCAGAGCTCGAAAAGGAGTGCCGAAAGCACGGCCACCGGCTCTACATGCCGCCGCTCAAGCTCTGTGGTGACAACGGCGCGATGATCGGCGCACAAGGGTATTATGAGTATCTCGCCGGCGCGCGAGCGGATTGGGCGCTGAACGCGTATGCGACGAGAGATATTGACGATCCTATCGTCTGAGGGTTTACAGCGCGGCAGCGCTGGTTCTTATTCCCCTGCACCGTGCAGGGGTGCGTTAAAGGGGGCCATTCTCTCACGTGAGAGAATGGCCCCCTTTTGATCCCCCAAGAGA
>ENA-OVGB01000460-OVGB01000460.1-human-gut-metagenome-genome-assembly--contig:-NODE-460-length-47614-cov-4.877500_pt1 | contig 47614 bp, 44 predicted proteins | sample MGYA00237767_ERZ505413 | MGnify/ENA primary metagenome ERZ505413 (study PRJEB26158, sample SAMN06016410) | human gut metagenome | biome: human gut; feature: ankylosing spondylitis patient; material...
TTTTTCAACTTTTGTATTGACATATTAAAAATCCTGTGCTATTTTATATAAAAAATTTAATCGAGTAAACCACTAAACCGTTGAAGCGGAGATAAAGGTATTCATGCGCGCACAGAGAGTCCGGGAGGGTGAGAGCCGGGCCGAGAAGCAGTTTACCAAATGGACCGCAGAGGGCACAGGGAAAGGTGTTATGGATACCGAGTATTCTGTGACGTGAGGGCATACGTCAGTTGCCGGGAATATGCAGGTATTCCGCTAAGTGCACGGATCGAACCGTGAATCAGGGTGGCACCGCGGGTGATTTTGAATTTGACGCTCGTCCCTGGCAGAACCAGATTCTGCCGGAGACGGGCGTTTTTTGAATTCCAATTTTTTCAAAACTGGAATGCATGAACAAGTAGTGAATGTGGATCGCGAATTTTCCGTATCGTACCGTTCCAACGTCTCCGGCACAGGAATGAAAAAAACTCAGGAGGGCCTGTATATGTATCCAACATTAGAAAAACTCAAAAGTATCGCACAGTCAGGCGAATACCGGCGTATCCCCGTATGCCACGAGCTGTATTCCGACCGCTATACACCCGTAGAAGTCATGAGAACCTTACGCACAGCCAGCAGACATTGCTATCTTCTGGAAAGTGCCAGTCAGACAGAGGTTTGGGGACGTTATTCCTTCCTGGGATATGAACCATCCATGGAGATCACCTGTACGGACGGAAAGCTCCAGATAAGAAGAATCCATGAAGACGGAACCGAGGAAAAAACCGTGCAGCAGGTAAAACATCCGGGAGATGCTATCCGGGAGATCCTGAAAGAGTACAAAAGCCCGGTACTGGAAAATATGCCAACATTCACCGGCGGTCTGGTAGGATATTTTTCCTATGATTACATCAAGTACAGTGAGCCGAAGCTGAAGCTTGCCGATGAGACCGTACAGGATTTCCGGGATATGGACCTGATGCTTTTTAACCAGGTAATCGCTTTTGATCATTACAGACAGAAGGTACTTCTGATTACCGGTGTGATGACGGATGACCTGGAAAATTCCTACCGGAAAGCCGAAGAGAAGTTAAAAGAGATGGCAGATCTGATCCGAAACGGAAAACAGGATGAGTTTCCGTCCCTGAAACTGAAATCTTCCATTGAGCCACAGTTCCCAAAAGAAAAATACTGTGAGATGGTAGAAACCGCAAGACATTACATCCGCGAGGGAGATATTTTCCAGGTGGTTCTTTCCAACCCCATGCGGGCAAAAGTTGAAGGAAGCCTGTTTGATACTTATCGCGTTCTCAGAGCTACAAATCCTTCTCCGTATATGTTTTATTTTTCCAGCGATGATATTGAGATCGCAGGAGCATCCCCGGAAACACTGGCCAAGCTTACCGGAACGGAATTGAGCACCTTCCCGTTAGCCGGAACTAGACCAAGAGGCAAGACAAAAGAAGAAGACCTGACATTGGAAAAAGGCCTTCTCTCTGATGAAAAAGAACGTGCCGAGCACAACATGCTTGTAGATCTTGGAAGAAATGATATCGGAAAGATCAGCAAGATCGGAACTGTAAAAGTAGAAAAATATATGTGCATCGAGCGTTTTTCCCATGTTATGCATATCGGTTCCACAGTTACCGGACAGATCCGGGATGATAAAGACGCGGTGGATGCAGTAGATGCCATCCTCCCGGCAGGAACCCTTTCCGGAGCACCGAAGTTCCGTGCCTGCCAGATCATCCAGGAGCTGGAACAGAGCAAACGGGGGATTTACGGCGGCGCCATCGGATATCTGGATTTCGCCGGAAACCTGGACACCTGCATTGCCATCCGCCTGGTTTATAAAAAGAACGGTGAGATCTGCATCCGGTCCGGAGCCGGGATCGTGGCAGATAGTGTTCCGGAAAATGAATTCCAGGAATGCTGCAACAAGGCAAGAGCCGTTGTACAGGCAATCGAAACTGCACAGGAGGGACTGGAATGATAGTACTGATCGATAATTATGATAGCTTTTCCTATAACGTTTACCAGCTGATCGGTTCCGTGGAACCGGATATCAAGGTTGTGCGAAATGATGAAGTGACCATCGAAGAACTTGAGGATATGAAGCCGGAAGCCCTGATCCTTTCTCCGGGCCCGGGACGTCCGGAAGATGCAGGGATCTGCATTGAATCTATAAAATATTTCAAGGACAAACTGCCGATTCTGGGTATCTGCCTTGGACATCAGTCCATCTGTGAAGCCTTCGGAGGAATCGTCTCCTATGCAAAAGAGCTGATGCATGGCAAGCAGAAGGAAATTCATAAAGTTGGTGAGAGTCAGATGTTTGAGGGACTGCCGGAAACTTTTCTGGCGGCAAGATATCACTCACTGGCAGCAATCCGGGATACATTACCGGAAGAACTGATTGTCACCGCGGAGTCCGGGGACGGCGAGGTGATGGCACTGGAACATAAAAAATATCCAATCTTCGGATTACAGTTCCATCCAGAATCGGTTATGACACCAGATGGAAAAACGATGATCGAGAACTTTATGAAGGTTGTAAGAGCGAAATAAGGAGGAAACCACAATGATCAAAGAAGCAATCATCAAACTTTCAAAAAAAGAAGACCTTACATATGACGAAGCAGAAGCCGTAATGAATGAGATCATGGACGGAGCGGCAACACCGGTACAGATGGCATCCTACCTTACCGCGCTTTCACTGAAAGGCGAAACCATTGATGAGATCACAGCATCTGCAGCAGGCATGCGTGCACACTGCATCAAACTTCTCCACGATATGGATGTTCTGGAAATCGTTGGAACCGGCGGTGACGGATCAAATTCCTTCAACATTTCCACAACTTCTTCCCTTGTGATCGCAGCCGGCGGCGTTCCGGTGGCAAAACACGGAAACCGCGCAGCATCCTCCAAAAGCGGAGCCGCTGATGTTCTGGAAGCTCTTGGCGTAAAGATCACCATTCCGCCGGAAAAAAGTGCTGATATCCTGAAAAAGATCAACATCTGTTTCCTGTTCGCACAGAATTATCACATTGCCATGAAATATGTGGCACCGATCCGAAAAGAGCTGGGAATCCGTACAGTATTCAATATCCTTGGACCATTAAGCAACCCGGCAGGCGCAAACATGGAGCTGATGGGAGTCTTCGATCAGTCTCTGGTAGAGCCGCTGGCGCAGGTTATGATGAAACTTGGTGTGAACCGTGGAATGGTTGTTTTTGGACAGGACAGTCTGGATGAGATTTCCATGAGTGCACCGACTTCCGTATGCGAGATCAAAGACGGATGGTTCCAGTCCTACGAGATCACACCGGAGCAGTTCGGTTACACACGCTGCAGCAAAGAGGAACTTGCAGGTGGCACACCGGAAGAAAACGCAGAGATTACAAAAGCCATTGTAAACGGAACCGAAAAAGGACCGAAGCGTCAGGCTGTATGCATGAACGCAGGTGCCGCACTTTATATCGCAGGAAAAGCAGAGAGCCTGGAAGCCGGCGTGAAGATGGCAGAAAATCTGATTGATAGCGGAGCTGCAGCAGCCAAACTTCGGGAATTTGTGGAGGAGACAAACAAAGAATGAGTGAAAAAAACATTCTGGAAGAAATCGCAGAAAAGACAAGAGAACGTATCCGGAAGGAAAAACTTCAGCTTCCTCTGGAACAGCTGAAAGCCCTGGCAGAAAAAGCGCCGCAGCAGCCTTCTTTTCTGGAAGCTCTGAAAAAAACGGGCATGTCCTACATCTGCGAAGTAAAAAAAGCTTCCCCTTCCAAGGGACTGATCGCAGCAGATTTTCCATATCTGGAAATTGCGAAAGAATACGAGGCAGCAGGTGCATCTGCGATCTCCTGCCTTACGGAACCTTTTTATTTCATGGGAAGTGACACGTATCTTCGTGAGATCACGGAAATGGTGGATATCCCGGTTCTCCGGAAAGACTTTACGGTGGATAAGTATATGATCTATCAGGCAAAAGCATTCGGCGCATCGGCAGTGCTTCTGATCTGCGCCATCCTGGATGATAAGGAACTAAAAGAATACCGGGAGCTGGCAGAAGATCTGGGAATGGATGCGCTGGTGGAAGCTCACGACGAGGAAGAAGTGGCAAGGGCGCTGAAAGCAGGAGCGAAGATCGTCGGTGTGAATAACCGGGATCTGAAAACCTTTAAAGTTGATATGAATAACAGTATCCGTCTTCGAAACCTGGCACCGGACAATGTGGTATTTGTTTCAGAAAGTGGTATCAAAAACGCCGGAGATATCGCCATCCTGGAAAGAAACCGGGTAGGCGCGGTCCTGATCGGCGAGACACTGATGCGAAGCCCGGACAAAAAAGCGGCGCTGGAAGAGTTAAATGGCGGAGCACTGAGATGAAGACAGAAGAGAACAATACCATACGACAGGGAAGAGGCTGCGCTGATCGGAAACAGCAGGAGAAACCGGTCAGAACCAGGATCAAGATCTGCGGCCTTACCCGCCTGGAGGACATTCAGGCAGTTAATGAAGCGAAACCAGACTTCTGTGGATTCATTGTAGAATTTCCAAAAAGCAGAAGAAACGTCACAGCAGCTCAGTTACGAACTCTCCGGGAAAAGCTGGATGAGAGTATTTTGCCGGTAGGCGTATTTGTCAATGCACCGGTGGAACTTCCCGCACAGCTTTTAAATGAAGGAACCATTGCCCTGGCACAGCTTCACGGACAGGAAGACGAAGCGTATATCAGACAGCTTAAGACTATGACAGACCAGCTTCTGATAAAAGCTTTTTCCATAAAAACAGAAGGAGATGTAAAGAGTGCGATCCGCTCGGAAGCAGATTACATTCTTCTGGATCAGGGAGCCGGGGGCACCGGAGAGACCTTTGACTGGAATCTGGTACCGGCCATAAAGCGTCCCTGGTTTCTGGCCGGAGGCCTGGGATGTGACAATCTGGAAACAGCTATAAAAATGCTGCATCCCTGGGCAGCAGACTTAAGCAGCAGCGTAGAAACCGACGGTTACAAAGACCCGGATAAAATAGCAAAAGCGGTACAGACCGTGAGGAACATAAAGGAGGATTTTTAACATGTCAAAAGGAAGATTCGGCATCCATGGCGGACAGTACATCCCGGAAACACTGATGAACGCCGTTCTGGAGCTTGAGGAAGCATACAACCATTACAAAAACGACCCGGAATTCAACCGTGAGCTCACAGAGCTTCTCAATGAATACGCAGGAAGACCTTCCCGTCTTTACTATGCGGCACACATGACCGAAGATCTGGGTGGAGCCAAAATCTATCTGAAACGTGAGGATCTGAACCACACAGGTGCACACAAGATCAACAACGTATTAGGTCAGGTGCTTCTGGCAAAAAAAATGGGCAAGACCCGTGTCATTGCAGAAACCGGTGCAGGTCAGCACGGCGTGGCAACTGCAACTGCAGCAGCACTGATGGGCATGGAGTGTGAGGTTTTCATGGGAAAAGAAGACACCGAGCGTCAGGCACTGAATGTATACAAAATGCGTCTCCTTGGTGCAAAAGTCCATGCAGTTACAAGCGGAACCGCAACCTTAAAAGACGCTGTTTCCGAGACTATGCGCGAGTGGACAAACCGTATTGCAGATACTCACTATGTACTGGGATCAGTTATGGGACCACACCCGTTCCCAACGATCGTCCGTGATTTCCAGGCAGTCATTTCCAAGGAGATCAAAGAGCAGATGCTGGAAAAAGAAGGCAGACTTCCGGATGTTGTCCTGGCCTGCGTAGGCGGCGGCTCCAATGCTATTGGAACTTTCTACAATTTCATTGAGGACAAAGATGTCCGTCTGATCGGCTGTGAGGCCGCAGGACGCGGTGTCAATACTGCAGAGACAGCAGCAACCATCGCAACCGGCCGTCTTGGAATCTTTCATGGCATGAAATCCTATTTCTGCCAGGATGAATACGGACAGATCGCACCGGTATACTCCATCTCCGCAGGTCTGGATTACCCGGGGGTAGGACCGGAGCATGCACACCTTTACGATATCGGAAGAGCAGAATATGTGCCGGTAACCGATGACGAGGCAGTAGACGCATTTGAGTATCTTTCCAGAACAGAAGGAATTATTCCTGCAATTGAAAGTGCCCATGCAGTAGCTTACGCAAAAAAGATCGCACCAACACTTGGAAAAGACAAGATCATGGTAGTTACCATTTCAGGACGTGGAGATAAAGACTGTGCGGCAATCGCCCGCTACAGAGGGGAGGATATTCATGAGTAGAATCACAGAAGCATTTGCAAACGGAAAGGCATTTATTCCTTTTTTAACCTGCGGAGATCCGTCACTGGAGGTTACCGAGCAGCTGGTATATGCAATGGAAGAAGCAGGCGCAGACCTGATCGAACTTGGAATTCCGTTCTCAGACCCTACCGCAGAGGGACCGGTGATCCAGGAGGCAAATGTCCGGGCACTGTCCGGAGGCGTTACCACAGATAAAATTTTTGCAATGGTAGAAAAAATACGTAAAAAAACAACAATTCCAATGGTATTTATGACCTATGCCAACGTAGTATTTTCCTACGGAACTGAGCGCTTTATCAAAAAAGCAGCAGAAGTTGGAATGGACGGACTGATTCTTCCGGACGTTCCCTTCGAGGAAAAAGAAGAGTTCGACGTTGTCTGCAAACAGTACGGCCTGGATCTGATTTCCCTGATTGCACCGACTTCCCATGAGCGGATCGCCATGATCGCAAAAGAGGCAGAAGGGTTTGTATACTGCGTATCATCCATGGGTGTTACCGGAATGCGTACCAACATCACAACGGATATCGGAGCCATGGTAAAACTGGTAAAATCCCAGAAAGATATTCCATGTGCGGTAGGATTCGGAATTTCTACCCCGGAGCAGGCAAAAAAAATGGCCGATCAGTCTGACGGAGCCATTGTTGGTTCGGCCATAGTAAAACTCTGCGGAACATACGGCAAAGATTGTGTGCCGAAGGTAAAGGCGTATGTGAAAGAGATGAAGGATGCATTAAGATAAGTTATCTGTTACGGACACATATATAGTTGAAGAAAAAATCTGTTTTACTGAGAGATCATGTAGAACAGATTTTTTTGTATTCAGGATTGTAGAGGAAAATTATAAGATATCTTGCTGAGTGCACAAAGAATCTTGTGAATATTTGACAATGATGGTATAATTTGCACAAGACATATCTGAAAAAAGGAGGATTTTGCGAATGAAGAAGAAAAGATTAAAACAGTTTGCTTCTGTAGTGCTGACACTTACGCTTGCTGTTCAGCCTGTTATTGCCGGCGCGCAGGAGCTGGATGTTCCGGCAGAAAATTTCGACAGTGCGGAAGTTTTTGCAGATGCGAAAGAGGAAGAAACAGAACCGGCTGCTACAGAAACGGAAAACGACAGCGAAGAGGAAAATCTGGAAATTGTGGGAGAACAGCCAGATCTGGAAAATCCGGAGAGTGAAGTGGAAGAGATAGACATTACCGATGATTTTTCAGATTCGGAAACGGATGAGATGCAGCTGGAATCTTCACAGCAGATTGAACTGGAAGAGCCGGAATTTACAACGGATGCGGCAGGAACCAGTATATCCGGGAATAACACGACAGCAGATACAGCATCGGTTATCAGTGTGAATGCAACCTATACAGATTATATAAAAAGTTATGATGATGTTAGCTGGTATAAATTCCGGATATCGAATCCAGGATATATTTCATTTAAATTTACCCATGATTATGTGGATTCCTCAGGAAATTACTGGGAGGCATATCTTTATGACATGGATAAATCCTGTTTAAACAGTTATGATTACCGTGGCACAGAGACATCGGTCACAGGAGGAAACATCGGCGTTCCGGCAGGTACTTATTATATAAAAGTAAAAAAAGGCGGAAGTGGATATAAAGACGTTAATTATAACATAAAAGTAAATTATACTTCATCCAGTATCTGGGAAAAAGAGTTCAACGATACCTATTCTTCACCAAATGTTATGACTCTGGATACCAATAAAACATATTACGGAAGCATAATGAAATATTCGGATGTAGACTGGTATAAATTTAAAATATCAAGTCCGGGATATATTTCACTGAAATTTGGCCATGATTATGTGGAAGAATCGGGAAATTACTGGGAAGCATACTTGTATAACCCGGAAATGAACTGTCTGAATTACTATTATTATCAGGGAAATAACACTTCAGCTACCGGGGAAAATATTGGTGTTCCGGCAGGTACTTATTATATAAAAGTGCAAAAAGGTGGAAGTGGGTATAAAGAAGTAAACTATAATGTAAAAATAAACTATACTGCATCAAGTGTCTGGGAAAAAGAGTTTAATGATGACTACAATTCCGCAAATACAATCAGTATCAATAAAACATATTATGGAAGCATAATGAAATACTCGGATGTGGACTGGTATAAATTTAAAGTATCAAAAATAGATTCTGTTTCATTAAAATTTACTCATAAATATATGGAATCAAATGGATACTACTGGTGTGTCGATCTGTACAATTCAAGTTTTTCGAAGCTGAAGACTTATGATTTGAGAGGAACTGATTCCTCGAAAACCATGCCAAAGATCCGTCTTTCAGCAGGAACCTATTATCTGAAGGTAGCGAAAGACGGAAGTGGCTATTCTAGTGTAGATTACACAATTAAAATAAATCCGTCTCATACGCATGCTTATAAAAATGTTATTACAAAAGCAACTCCGAAAGCCAACGGAAAGATCGTAAAGACTTGTTCCTGCGGCGCCACTAACGGAACGACAGTTCTTTATGCGGCGAACAAAATTTCACTGTCTCCGTCAAGTTGTACATACAATGGAAAAGTGCGAAAACCATCTGTAGTTGTAAAGGGAAGCAATGGTGCGGCAATCAATTCCTCTTATTACACGGTAAGTTACCCATCCGGCAGAAAAAATGTCGGAAGTTATGGGATAAAAGTAACTTTTAAAGGCAGCTACTATCAGGGATCTGTTACCAAGCAGTTTGTAATTAAACCGGCTGCAACATCCATTGCAGCAATTGCATCTGTATCAAAAGGATTTCGGGTAAGATGGAAAGAACAGTCTGTACAAACAACAGGATATCAGATTCAGTATTCAAGAAATTCCAATTTTTCCAATGGAACAACTGTATCTGTCAAAAATAACAAGAAGACAGTAGAAACTTGTAAGCGGCTGACTGGCAGCAAAAAGTATTACGTCCGGGTCAGAACATATAAGGAACTTAATGGAAAAACATACTATTCTGCATGGTCTGCGGCTAAGACTGTTACGACTAAGAAGTAGAAGGGAATATTATTTATAAATAAAAAGAATGCTGTTCTGTCATCAAATGAATGAAATGATGTAACGGCATTCTTTTTGATTTCTCATATATTATTTTGCCTCCAGTTGCCGGATCATACGGTCAATGATCGCAACAGCCTCATCCGGCGTGTAATAGACATCCGAATCCATGTCTGTCAGGAAATCCTGAAAAATCTGAAGGATAAAAGGTTCTGTAATGGCAAAGCACATATGGTCACCTGCATTTGTCTGATAGGTAAGAGAACACGTATTTCCACAAAGAGCCATTCGAAGATTTTCAGAAAGATGATTCAAAGGTTTTTTCAGGATCCGATAAGTACCATTCTGACAACACTGAGTTATTTCATGAAGGATACGGATACGTTGTTTCACAGTCAGAGGATGGTAAAACGTGGATGGGATTTCTTCGAATAATCCATCCTGCAGAAAGCGTGTCATACCATATTCTGTAAAGTATATGATAAATTTTTCATCTTTGATCCGTTGCATATTATCGATAAATAAAGTATCCGCCATAGAGATAACAGCATCTGCTCCGGGAATATTGTAATTAAAAATCTCTTCCAGCAGATCTCTTCGCAGAAATGGTAAAATACATGCTTCAGGTTGAATGAAAATTGATACATCGGCAGAAGCCCTTGTGTTTGCAACAAACTGGAAAAGGGACGGAAGATCATCTGCAACGATGGGAAAGGTCTGGAATACAGGCTGGCAGAGATCCTGATGGGAGCGGAAAAGATTCCACAATGCCTGTAAAATTTCCGAATCCTGATATAAAATTCCCATCTGATAATCGGAAGAACATGTAATGGCATATTCCGAAGTCAGAATCATATAAGGCAGTGCAGAGAGATTTTTAAAATGCGAAATCTCGTTTGTATAAAAGCAATGGATACGGTAATCCAGTTTGTTCATATAGATAGGAAAAAGATTTCTTAAATAATAAAGCTCATAAAGTTCATGGGCTTCTGTAAATTGTGCCGTACGGTTCAGACTGAAAATATGATCGATTTGCAGGGTGCCGGCAGGTTGAATGGTAGATAATAAATGGAGCAAGAAAGGATAGTCGGGCTGCAGAAAAAGAGAAATCCGGCCGTCCTTTTTTGATGCTTCGGAAAGTAAGATACGGCGAACAGAAGAATCCACTGCCTGCCTGGAATTCAGCAGAAGACAGTTTGGGGTGGTTGAAGGAGTTCCTGACATATTTTCCTGGAGAGGAGCACTATATGAAGCCGGAGTGGATTTATTGGGAAAATCGGATAAAAAACGTTCCATACTCTTTCGGATATAATAAGTATTTTCACCCATGCGTGCCATTTTCCAGGCTTCCTTAAATTTATATGTCTCAGGAGGGGTAAGCTGTATAAAACGGGCAATCTGCTCTACCAGCTCCATGGACATTGGTTCACGTTTTCCGTTAATGAATTTATAAACGGTAGAACGTTCCAGATTGCAGTAATGAGCAAGAGACATGACTTTAATATTTTTCTCATGGATATAATATTTAAATAAATCAGAAAATATAGACATATGTAAAAACCATTTCGTAGATACTGTAGATATTTAGAGTATAACATACATGTGGAAACAAAATTAGTCTATTTTTTTGAAAAATCATCAAAATCAGACAGAAAAACTGTCCACAAACTGCGCCCCATGTTGTGATTATCATAAAAGCTTCTTAAAATTGTATAAAGAAAGAGGAAATTTTTTGAAAAAATAAAAAAGACATTAAAGAAACAGGATGGAAGGAAAATGGAAATTTTTAAGAGCACTTTTTTATGCATCAGGAAGTAATATGCCGAAAGGAATTGATAAGCATTCTGTGCCAATGATTGGAATGACATGGTTTCTGGTGGCGTTATTTATCTGTCAGATTTGCTATTTATGCGTGAAGAAAGTATCTGAGGAATATAATATTTCAATGTGGATATTGGTAATTGCGCTGGCAATTCTGGCTGCACAGCTGAAAGAAAAGGTATGGCTTCCATTTGGAATTCAGACAGGCATGTATGGAATGCTTTTTTACCATATCGGATACATAATGAAAAAGAAACAGATATTTGAAAAGAATATAAAAGAAATATCTCCGGAAAGCATCATACTGGGGCTGTTCGTATGGGGAATATGTGCGAAGTGGGGCGGTGTTGCAATGCATAAAGCTGCTTATACCGGAGTTATTTCTGTGGCAGGCCCGGTATGCGGAACTTATTTTGTAGCAAAGTTTTCTCAGTTTATTAATGAAAAAAATAAAACAGCCAGTAAGTTTCTTTCCTGGTGTGGAAAGTTTTCATTATATATTTATGCGATGCATGCATTGGATCGTATAGTGCTTCCAACAATGAAAAACTTTGTTTCAGGCGTATTTACATGTCCATCAAAAAAAGCGGCACTGTTGCTTTGTACAGTCCGTGTTACGGTGGTACTTGTCAGTGCGATAGTTTTTGTAACCATAAAAACGGCATTCAATCGTAAAAAAAAGTAAAACCCGGCTGGTTCCTCTCATCTGGTAACCTATAGTCACTTCAAAAAATACCAACAGGTGGGAGGAAAAAAATATGAAGAAAACACAGATTTTTGCAGGGATTTTATGTTTGGGTATTACAGCGACACTGATGACAGGATGTGGAAAAAGCGAGACTGTTGTTTCGGATAAGGAAGATGACTGCATAGTTGTTGAACTTCCAGATGATTATGGAGTCAGAGATATTTTTAACATCGTATCCAGTACGGAGATTTCTGTGAGTGCGATCAGTGATCCGACGGTGGCACAGTTTTATATGATCGGAAAACTGGAAGATGGGGGTAGTGTAGTATGGAGGTCTAAGGAAGAACAGACTTTCGTGTACACGGAAAAAGAAGTGAAAGGTGTGGAAGTCAGCCATTATGGAAATGAGCTGAGAGATAAAACTCCGATATCTCTTGAGGAATTTGATGAGATATGTGAGAGTAAAGAAGGATGAAAAACCGTAATTATTTCGCTTAAAAAACAGAGGTGTTTTACAACAGTAACTTTTATGAAGCTGATTACAATGATATACTTTGTATAAGATACAGTTGAAAAACTGAGAAGACAAGGAGAGTGTGGATATGAGAAGAAAAAATGCTTTTTTAAGTTGCTGTCTAACATTATGTCTGGCTGTTGGAATGACTGTTTCGGTTCCTGTTTCAGCAGCTGCGAAGACATCAACTGAAACACAGAAGAGTTATCCGAAGTATGAGACATATTATGTAATGAATTGTAAAGAGAGCATTACATTACGCACTCAGCCGGATGTATCATCGGGTGAGCTTTGTCAGATTCCTTATGGTTCAGCAGTAAGTTATATTGAATCAGCTCAGAATGGCTTTTATAAAATTGTTTACAATGGAGCAACAGGATATGGACTTGCAGCATATTTATCAACAGATAAACCGGCAGATTCTTATTACAGCTCTTCATCACAGCCTTCTACGATCATGTATCCGACATACTATGTTGTAAATTGTAAGCAGAGCATTACATTACGGACAAGTCCAAGTACTTCTGCCAGTGAAATCTGCCAGATTCCACTGGGCTCAGCAGTAAGTTATATCGAGACAGCTCAGAATGGTTTTTATAAAATTATTTATAATGGAAGTACAGGATATGGACTGGCGTCTTATTTATCTATATATAAATCATCTGGTAATGTGACTTCCAGTTATTCATCAGCTTATCCGACATATTATGTTGTAAACTGCAAGCAGAGCATTACGCTGAGAACAAATCCAAGTACTTCTGCCAGTGAAATCTGTCAGATTCCACTGGGATCGGCAGTGTCTTATATCAGTACAGCTTCCAATGGATTTTATTATATTTCATATAATGGAAATAATGGATACGCATTGGCAAATTATCTGTCATCTGCGGGAAACAGTTCAGCTTATGATACCTGTCGTGTAGTAAACTGTAAAGAAAGTATTACACTTCGTCCGGCTCCGGATGTAGATTCAGGCGAAATCTGCCAGATTCCACTTGGTTCGACAGTCAGCTTTGTAGCAAGTGCCGGAAATGGTTTTTATGAAATTTATTATATGGGAAATCATGGATATGCGCTTGCGGATTATTTGGATTTTCAGTAAGAAGATAGTTCGATGATATGTAAGAATATAATAAATATGTTCGGGAAGGAATATTCACCGGGGAGTATAGTGAGGGAGGGATAATAATGAAAAAGAAATTTAAATATTTTTTAGCGATAATGTTATCAGTGATTATGTTGTTTTCATTTCCACTTTCTGCTTCAGCATTTGCCAGGAAGGATGTTACGAAAGCATATCAAAAATCAGTTGCAAAAATGATGCGAAATTTTGATTATTATATGGGCTTGGGATGCCTTAGGAATTATCAGTTTAAATTTGATGATTATGCCAAAACAACAATGGTAGCTATCCCTGACTACAAATTAAACGGTCAAAGTTTCTCTTATGTTAAGAAAAAAATACAGCCTCAAATGAAGCTGTATTTTAACACGACAAAAGTAACATTTAAAAAGATGAATACATATCGTTATTCCAAAAATCCAGCTTATCTGATCTACAATAAAAACAATAAGATCATCTATAAAATGGGAGATTGGGGAGAAGCGAGACCTAAAGGATCTGTCCGTAAAATAGTAAAAACAGGTTTGCAGACATATGAAGTTACATACAATGTGTATCTTTATAATTCCTGGGATAAAGTAAATTATGGATTGATGGGAACATATAAAATAAATCTCAAAAAATCAAATAATAAGAATGGATTTATTATTACAAATATGAAACAGACTGTAAACAAAAAACTGTAAACCTCAATAGTATCTGTGAGAATTATTTTCATAGAAAAGAGATCAAAAGTATGAAATAAAAGCATGAAAATAAAAGCATATATATTGGCTTTAAGCGCTATGGCTTTGGTATCAGAAATTTCGCTGAAACCATGTATGGCAGAAGATGAAATGCAAGGGGATTTTTACGCAGATCAGTATCTCGAGCAATATACTTATGAAAATATGCAAGATGATATTGAAAAGCTCCAGGAAAAATACGGGGCATATATTCAGATCAGTTCTCTTGGACAGAGTGCAGATGGCCGGGAATTATATGATCTGGTTATAGGAGATACAAATGCGGAAAAGAAGATTTTTATTAATGCCGGTATTCACGCAAGAGAATATATAACATGTCAGCTTGTAATGAAACAGGCAGAAGCTTTCCTGGAGCATATTGCAAATAACGATGATTATGAACAATTATCTGACTTACAAAATGTAGATGAGAAATCCTGTAATGAAGTTCCATACAAAGAAATGTGGGAAAACTGCCAGATCCATGTTATGCCTATGGTAAATCCGGATGGTGTTGCTATAAGTCAGAAGGGACTTTCAGGACTTCAGACAGAAGAGATGAGAACAAAAGTGACGGGTATTGCAGCACTTGATGGACAGGAAGCGCAGGGAGATTATCTGATAAACTGGAAATCAAATGGATGCGGAATTGATCTTAACCGTAATTTTGATGCACTGTGGGATTCTTATGCAGATCCTGTCGGACATCCCTCTTCGTCACATTATAAGGGACCATATCCTGGAAGTGAGAAAGAGACAGATGCAATGATCACACTTACTGAAGAACAGAATTTTGCCAGAACAGTAAGTTATCATGCACAGGGAAATGTAATTTACTGGTATTTCGGACAGGAAGGACAGCTTTATGAAGATACGAAGGCATTCGGAGAGCGGATTTCAGCATTAACCGGATATGTCATGGATGCAGATTATCAGTCTCTTGACCCTGCCGGTTATAAAGACTGGGCAATCAGCCAGAAAGGAATTCCCAGTCTTACTATAGAGGTAGGTAGAGATACAGTTCCGGTTCCGGAAGAACAATTTGATGAGATCTGGAATGCAAATAAAAATGTGTGGGAAGAATGTGTTTGTGCTGACTGATAAATAAAGGGAGAATGACTTCAGCAGGTATTCTCCCTTTTGCTATATGTTATATAAATTCCTGCTGTATAATTCAGATTGCAGCTCCAAAAGTTCTCAAAATTTATAAAAAAAAGTAAAACCCGACTATGACTATCCATCTGCTAATCTATAGACATATCAAAAAACACTAACGTGATTAGGAAAGGGAGGAAACACAAATGTTTATTATAGTGGATTTGGGAGCACTTATAATATTTCTGGCAATATTGGGAATTGGATTGGGGTATACGATCATCAGTAATATAGGACCTATATTATTTATGATTACGGCCATAATCGCATTTTTTGGTGGAGGCTACATATTTTTTTCCGGATTTACGAAGAAAACAATATCACACAAAATAGCAACCTGTGTAAAAGGTTTAATGATCATGACCATTTTTATGTATGTATTACTTATGATTGATTCTGCGGCCTGGGGAGATAATCTCTCAAAAGGAAGTTATATAGTAATAGGACATTTTGATTTTCTGATGAAAAATATATTTTTTACATCATTAATTGTTGGTCTTGTTTTGATTGAGGTTGCGTTAATACCTGGACAGATAAAAGTACTAGCAGATATTACAAGCAAAAAGGGAGAAGCAATTTTGAATATCATTTCAATTTTTCTGGTAATTGCAATCTATGTTGCTACATTTCAGATTACCGTAAAAGACAATTTTAATAACAACATGGGATTTTTTGCGGAGTTAAATAATCCAAAATACGAAGTAATGCAGAATGTTGATATAAGAAATGATGATCTTCTCTTTGTAAAAACAGGAAGTTTTAAAGCCGGCACAAAATTATATAGTTATGGTAGCAGCATGGAGTACAAAGATACTGAATATGTAGAAGTTACAGATGGAAAACAATTGGGTTATGTACGGGCCGAGGCTTTGAAAACGTTATATTAAAAAAGTAAAAGCCGGTTCATTTCTCTCAGCGGGTAATCTGTAGTTACTTCAGAAAATGCTAAAAGGCGGGAGAAAAAAAGAGGACGATGCAGCTATCATCGTCCTCTGTCTGTATCTATCGCATAAACACCCGCACCATCTTCTCATAAACCTTCCGATACTTCTGGTACCGCATAGGAAGATCAATCCAGGTTTTTTTATCTACAATACTCTTATAATGCGAAAATGTCCGGAAGCCGTCGATGCCGTGGTAGGAGCCCATGCCGCTTTCGCCGAAGCCGCCGAAGCCCATATTGCTGGTGGCCAGATGGATGAGGACATCGTTGATGCAGCCTCCGCCGAAACCGCACCGGGAAGTTACTTCCCGGGCGGTTTTTTCGTCGCTGGTGAAGAGGTAGAGGGCCAGTGGATGAGCCATGGAGTTGATCTTTGCTACGGCACTTCCGAGAGAGTCGTAGGTGAGGATCGGAAGTACCGGGCCGAAGATCTCCTGCTGCATAACCGGATCGTCGAAGGTTACGTTATCAAGAACCGTGGGTTCGATCTGAAGTGTTTCACGGCTGGAACCGCCGCCACAGACGGTTTTGGCAGGATCGATCAGGCTGTTGATACGGTCGAAATGTTTTTCGTTGATGATTTTTCCGTAATCCCGGTTTTTCAGAGGTTCTTTGCCATACTGGCGGCTGATCTGGCGGCGGAGTTCTGCTACCAGGGCGTCTTTGATCTCAGGGTCGCAGTAAATATAGTCCGGAGCCACGCAGGTCTGTCCGCAGTTTAAGAATTTACCGAATACGATACGTTTGGCTGCAAGACGGAGATTGGCGGTTTTATCCACGATGCAGGGGCTTTTTCCTCCAAGCTCCAGTGTGACCGGGGTGAGGTATTCCGATGCTTTCCGCATGACTTCCTTTCCTACAGCCTGGCTTCCGGTGAAAAAGATGTAATCGAAGTGCAGACTGAGAAGATGGGTATTTTCCGCGCGGCCGCCGGTAACAACCGATACATATTTAGGGTCAAAACACTCATGGATCAGAAGGCGGATCACTTCGCTGGTTGCCGGAGAGTAAGCGCTTGGTTTCATGATGGCTGTGTTTCCGGCAGCAATGGCATCTACAAGTGGTTCGATGGTGAGAAGGAACGGATAGTTCCATGGACTCATGATGAGAACCACTCCGTATGGAGATGGCTTGCGGAAACTGCGGGAATGGAACTGTGCCAGCGGAGTGGGAACAGTTTCTTCTTTTGTGTAGGAGCGGATATGTTTCAGCATATGTGTGATCTCGGAGAGCACCAGTCCAGTCTCGCACATATAGCTCTCGAAATTGCTTTTTCCCAGGTCTTTTCGGAGAGCCGCATGGATTTGTGCTTCGTGTTTCTGGATGGAGGCATGGAGGCGTTTCAGGGCGCTGATACGAAAATCGAGATTTAAAGTTGCACCGGAATAGAAGTACTGGCGCTGTTTTTCCAGAAGCTGGGTGATCTGTTCTTTTTCCATGGAATGATAGTCCTTTCTTATAAAATAGGATGCATGATCAGCGGTTACCAGCCGGCGGCATCAGTCTGTAATACAAGGTTTCCAGTTCGCTGGTATCCATCAGGACAGGAACCGGGTACAGAGGATTGGCCTCTTTGTCTGCGTAATGGGAAAGCTCCGGGATATCAGTTTCCTGGATTTCTGGAATATAATCTCCGATGCCGAAACGCTTTTTCATGTCTTTTACCGCGTCAATGAACATCCGGGCAGCAGTTTTATCATCCTCCTGTTTATCGCAGAGCCCTGCGGCCAGAGAAAGGTTACGGAGTTTATGGGTGATGCTGTCACCGTAGGTTTCCAGAACCATAGGCAGGATCACGGCATTGGCAAGTCCGTGAGGAACGTTATATTTTCCACCGAGGGAATGAGCAACTGCGTGAACATATCCCACATAGGATTTTGTGAAAGCGCAGCCTGCAAAATAGGAAGCGCGGAGCATATTTCGTCTTGCCTCAATATTATTGCCGTCTGTATAGGCGGTATCCAGATTTTCAAAGATCAGCTGGACTGCATCCAGGGCGTTTTTCCGTGTGCCTGGTGTGGTGGAATTTCCAATGTAGGCTTCCACTGCATGGGTTAAGGCGTCCATTCCGGTAGTAGCGGTGATAAACGGCGGAAGGCTTAAGGTAACCTTCGGATCAAGAACTGCATACCGTGGGATCAGTGGAAAATCGTTGATGGCGTATTTATGGCGGGTTTTTGCATCGGTGATCACGGCTGCAAGTGTGGTTTCACTTCCGGTTCCGGCAGTTGTGGGGATGGCGATGAGAAGAGGCAGTTTTTTGTGGACTTTCAGGATTCCTTTCATCTGTGCCAGAGACTGGTGCGGTTTGGCAATGCGGGCTGCGGTAGCTTTTGCACAGTCCATACTGGAACCGCCGCCGAAACCGATAATTGCCTGGCAGTCATTGTCCAGATACATATGAAGGGCTTCGTCTACATTGACGGTTGTGGGATTGGCTACGGTTTTGTCGTAGATCTGGTAGGAAATGCAGTTTCGTCTCAGAGTCTGCTCCAGGCGTTCGGTAAGGCCAAGACTTCGGATGCCTGCGTCTGTGATAATAAGCACGTTGTTATAACCTCTTTTTTCCAGAACTTCCGGTATACCTTTGACGCTTCCGATGATCTTTGGATTGCGGTAAGGCAGCAGAGGAAGGGCGAATTTAAAGACATTCTGGAAAATACGGCAGTAAGCTTTTTTTAATGGATTCATGGTGGTTATCGTTCCTTTTATAATCAAATTATTTTATTCTAAATATTATATATAGCAGTTGGGAGGGGAAAAGTCAAGATTGAGGTTGATAGCTGCCGTTTTTGTCAGTCATAAAAAGGAAAAGGAGAAAATATAATATTGTCATGGCTGGAAATATCCGTTAGACTAAGAGCAGTCGAACAAAACTTGACTCACGGAGGAAACCATGCCAGGAACAGATATATCCGAAAAAAATCCTCTTCACGTATCCGAAGTGGATGATAATTTAAAAGAATTAAGCCCCCACGGCTCCTTTGAGCTGCCGGTGGAGACGTACACGGGGGACTGTGAGATCTTCCATGCGCTGTATGACCACTGGCACAGTGAGATGGAGATCATGTATATTGAGAAAGGCAGCGGTTTTGCCAGACTGAACCGGGAGAGTATCCGGTTGAAAAAGGGAGATATCCTGATCGTAAACTGCGGGGTTCTTCACAGTATGCGGACAGATTTAAACAATCCTCTCTATTATAAAAGTGTGGTGTTTGGCCTGGGATTTTTGGCCGGGCAGCCGGGAGATATCTGCCAGGAATGTGTGGTCTCCCCTCTGATGGAAAACAGGGCAGAATTCTGTCATCATATAGAAGAAGGCGATTCCGGGTATGAGAAGCTTAAAGAGATTTTTATGGAGATCCATACCTGCCATACAAAGAAGAAACCGTACTTTTATGTGAAGCTGAAAATGCTGTTCTTTGATTTCTTTTACGAGATGCTGACGAAACATTATATCATTCCGGTAAGCACAGAGCAGAATAAAAGCCTTGCGGCAGTGAAGGAGGTTCTGGATCATATCAGTCTTCATTATCAAGAAAACCTTACGGTTTCGGAACTTTCCGGGCTGTCCAATTACAGCGAGTATTATTTTATGAAGCTTTTCCGCCAGTATACGGGAAAAACCCTGGTGGAATATATCAATGATTTCCGTATGGAGAAGGCGAAATATCTTCTTACCCATTCGGACGCACCGGTGACGGAGATTGCCATGAACGTGGGATTTAACAGTACAAGCTATTTTATCAAGAAATTTCAGCAGGCCAATGAGGTTTCTCCACATAGGTACAGAAAGAGCATGCGGCAGTCAGTCTGACAAATATTTTGTATATCATGACAGGATTGTTATATTTTTGCATTGCATCACATGATATCCTAATATCATCAAAAACAAAGCAAACAACCTTGTAAAAACACATTTCATCCCATAAAGATCCATGAAAGGAGATCAAAAATGGAAACATTAAGCAAAGTATTCGAAGACAAATATAACAAAAATGTAAAAGACTGTACAAACGAGGAAATCTATCACGGACTTCTCTCCTGGACAAAGGAGCAGCTGAAAGGCCGCGGATATCAGGAAGGAAAAAAGAAGATTTATTATATTTCCGCAGAGTTCCTTATTGGTAAACTTCTCTCCAACAACCTGATCAATCTCGGTGTTTATGACGAAGTTTCCAAATATCTCAAAGAAAACGGAAAAGAGCTTTCCATGATCGAGGAGATCGAGCCGGAGCCATCTCTTGGAAACGGCGGCCTTGGCCGTCTGGCAGCCTGCTTCCTGGATTCCATCGCAACTCTGGGACTTCCGGGAGAAGGAATCGGACTTAATTATCACCTTGGACTTTTCAAACAGGAGTTCAAAGATCATCTTCAGTTTGAGACACCGAACCCTTGGATCGAGCCGGAGAGCTGGCTTACAGATGCAGGCGTTTCCTATTACGTGCCGTTTAAGGGCTTTATGCTGAAATCCACACTGTATGATATTGATGTTGCAGGCTATGAGAACAAAGCGATCAAGCTTCGCCTTTTTGATATTGATATTGCAGATGAGAGCATTGTAGGCGAGGGAATCTCTTTTAATAAGAAGGATCTGCTCCACAACCTGACACTGTTCCTTTATCCGGATGACAGCGATGATGCAGGAAGAAAGCTTCGTATCTATCAGCAGTACTTCATGGTAAGCAATGCGGCACAGCTGATCCTGGATGAGGCAACAGCAAAAGGCTGCAATCTTCATGACCTTGCCGATTACGCAGTGATCCAGATCAACGATACACATCCGAGTATGGTAATTCCGGAGCTTATCCGTCTCCTCACAGAGCGTGGAATCGAGTTCGAGGAGGCATGCGAGATCGTATCTCATGTATGCGCTTATACCAACCATACCATTCTTGCAGAGGCACTTGAGAAATGGCCAATCTCCTATCTTGAGGAGGTTGTTCCGCATCTGATGCCGATCATCCGCAAGCTGGACGAGCGTATCAAAGCAAAATATCCGCAGGAAAATCTTGCCATCATCGACAAGAACGACCTGGTCCACATGGCACATATGGACATCCACTACGGATTTTCCATCAACGGTGTTGCATCCCTTCATACCGATATCCTGAAGGAGACAGAGCTTCATCAGTTCTATGAGATATATCCGGAGAAATTCAATAACAAGACAAACGGAATCACCTTCCGCAGATGGCTCCTTCACTGCAACCATCCGCTGACAGAGTACATCACCTCCATGATCGGTGACGGCTTCCGCAAGGATTCCTTTGAGCTTGACAAGATGCTTGGCTTCAAGGGAAATCAGGACGTTCTTGCAAATATCCTTAAGATCAAGCAGGATGCAAAGAAGAGATGTGCGGAGTTTATCAAAGCTAATACAGGTGAGGAGATCAACACACACAGTGTTTATGATATCCAGATCAAACGTCTTCATGAGTACAAACGTCAGCAGCTGAACGCACTTTATATCATCGACCGTTACCTGAAGATCAAGGCAGGTGAGAAGCCGCAGCGCCCGGTAACCTTTATCTTTGGTGCAAAGGCAGCTCCTGCATACGTTATCGCAAAGGATATTATCCACCTGCTCCTCTGCTTACAGGAGCTTATCAACAATGATCCGGAGGTTTCCCCGTACATGAAGGTTGTTATGGTGGAAAACTACAACGTAAGTGCAGCAGAGAAGCTGATCCCTGCCTGCGATATCTCCGAGCAGATATCTCTTGCTTCCAAAGAGGCCAGCGGAACAGGAAATATGAAGTTCATGCTCAATGGTGCTGTAACACTGGGAACCATGGATGGTGCAAATGTGGAGATCAGCCAGCTGGTAGGTAAGGATAACATCTATATCTTTGGTGAGTCCAGTGAGCAGGTTATCGAACACTATGAAAAGGCTGACTACTGCTCCAGAGATTTCTATGAGAAAGACGAGCGCATTCGTCGTGCAGTAGACTTTATCGTAGGAAACGAGCTTCTTTCCATTGGAAGTGAGGAGCATTTAAGAAGACTGCATCATGAGATCGTAAGCAAAGACTGGTTCATGACTCTTCTTGACTTCGAGGATTATGCGAAGGTGAAAGATCAGGCATTGTCCGATTATGAGGACAGAACCGCATGGGCAGAAAAAATGCTTGTAAACATCGGAAAAGCAGGATACTTCTCTTCAGACAGAACGATTGAGGAGTACAACAGAGATATCTGGCATCTGACAGCTGAGAAATAAAACGGTCTCAGCCAGGGTGTTCCGGCGTGTATGTGAAATAGAAAAATAGAGAAACACCGGCATTCAGCGTAAGTTGCTGAATGACCGGTGTTTCTCTATGAAATTAGATAAGTGGATGCTTCAGGCTTTTCCATGCTTAAACGCCATCATCATTTCCTTGGTAAGGCTGATATTGTCGCCCTCATCAGGAATATCTTCCCGGTTAAACCAGGAGGCCATGGAAAGTTCGTTGTGGTCTACAGTGAGAGTATCGTCACCGTCCAGATCGCAGTAGAAGCCGAACAGAAGAGTTCCGGAGAAGGACCATGGCTGGCTCTTGTAGTAGCGGAGATTTTTGACTTTTACGCCGATTTCTTCCATAACTTCACGGTGAACGGTCTCCTCGATGGTCTCACCAATCTCTGCAAAGCCTGCGATCATGGCGTAGCGGGTGTGGTTGCGGCCTTCATATTTGGAAAGGATTAGCTTGTCACCATTGGTAACACCCACGATTACAGCCGGGGAAAGTACCGGATATTCTCCGTTTCCGCAGGCTGGGCAGATCATCTTACGCTCTGCCTTATCATGTACCATCGGTTTGCCGCAACAGCCGCAGAAACGGCGTTTGCTGTACCACTGGAAAAGCTGGTATCCGGTGATTCCCGCAAATGCCAGATACTGTGGTTCAGCTGTACGGAGTACGCGGGTGATCTCAAACTGATAATCCGGCAGAAGACTGGTATCCAGATCCGGGATCAGGTAAAAATGTTCCTCGTCAACAGAGAAGAGATAGATATAATTTTCATACAGATTCCCGACTTTTCCCTCCAGCTCACCAAAGCTTGGAAGAGTCATGGTCTCGCCGTCTTTTTTCATAAGGATCTTACCCTCTTCATAGGCGAGGATGTGGCTTGATTTATCCGGAGCCACAGGTTTGTATTCGTTGTGATAGGTATGCGGTGCGATATCCTGGATCATGATCGATAATTCCTTTCCGAAGTTATTGTTTTTCAGTGTTTTCTGATAAGTTTTGCCGTATAAAATACAGCACGCTTTCTACAGTATAAGCTTACCGATGAAAAAAGGCAACCTTCCTTTTCTTAAGAGAAAAATCTGATAAAGTTTATGAAAATTGTGTAAATCCCATTGCCTGAGATCAAGAGAGAAGTGTAAGATAAGAGTATTACATAACGCACAGAAGGAGAACCTAACATTATGCCAACAACAGAAAAGCCGGGCCTGACCCGGGATGCCATTAAGTATCTGGCGATTTTTACCATGCTTTTGAACCATATTGCCAATGTACTTCTGCCGGAAAACACAATTCTCTGGGAAGTACTGGTGGATATTGGTTATTTTACAGCCATCACCATGTGTTATTTCCTTGTGGAAGGTTTCTATTATACCCATTCCAGAAGAAAATATGGCGAAAGACTTCTGATCTTTGCCGGAATCTCTCAGGTTCCCTATATGATGGCTTTCGGATTTTCCCAGCTGAATATGATTTTTACATTGTTTATCTGTTTTATGATCCTGGTGATTCAGGAAAAAATGATGGCAAGTCCATGGAGAGTTCCGCTATTGATCCTGCTTCTTTTACTGTCCGTTTTTTCGGACTGGGCGATTCTGGCGCCGGTTTTTACCATCTGGTTTTACGCAGGCTGGGGGAACCGGAAAAAGATGATAACCGCTTATGGAGTCGGTGCGATTCTTTTTGTGCTGTTTAATTACGGCTCCTATGCAGAAAAAATGGCGTCTGGCCCGGCGATGGTCCATGCATTGCTGTCTGCAGTTGGAATTGTAGTGTCGGGAATTATTATCCTGAACTTCTATAATGGAAAAAAATCCGAGAAAGCACCGAAGTTTTCCAAGTGGTTTTTCTATATTTTTTATCCGGCCCATCTGCTGATCTTAAGTATAGTCCGGATTATGGTACAGTAAGAAATAAGATAAAATTTTCTCAACATTTATAACCGGATAGATTGCCGAAAATAAACTCCATATCCACATAAAACATAGTAATTCTGTAAGAAAACAGAAAAATAACGGAAAAACTCTTGAAAACCGAAAAATTATCTGCTATGCTAACTGACATGACAAAGGCGTCTGGAAATTAAGTTTCCAGGCGCTTTTTGCGTTGCAGAAATAAGTGAGGGAATCGAGGAGGAAAGGATTATGAATGCAGGAGATACTGGCTTTATGCTGATCTGTACAGCCTTTGTGTTCTTTATGACACCTGGGCTTGCGTTTTTCTACGGAGGACTGGTCCGCAGAAAAAATGTGGTAAATACCATGATGGCCTGTGGGGCGATCATGGGACTGTCTGTTGTTATGTGGACATTGTTTGGATATTCGCTGGCATTTGGTGGAAACCATGGCGGGATCATCGGAGATCTGAGATGGTTTGCGCTGAACGGTGTAGGCTGGGAGCCGGGACCTTATGCGGATACGATCCCACATCTGGTATTTGTGGCGTTCCAGATGATGTTTGCCATGATCACACCGGCGCTGATCACCGGTGCCGTAGTTGGAAGAATGCGTTTTAAGGCACTGTTTTTCTTTGTTGCGATCTGGTCTTTGATTGTGTATTATCCGATGGCACATATGGTCTGGGGAGACGGCGGATTTTTGGCAGCCATCGGTTCTGTGGATTTTGCAGGTGGAAACGTGGTACATATCAGTTCTGGTGTCAGTGCGCTGGTTCTTGCCATTTATCTGGGACAGAGACGTGGCTATGCAAAAGCAACCTATCGTACACACAACATTCCATTTGTATTTCTCGGAGCAGCCATGTTGTGGTTTGGCTGGTTTGGATTTAATGCAGGAAGTGCCCTGAAAGCAGACGGTCTTGCAGCGCATGCTTTTATGACCAGCAGTATTTCTTCTGCCTGTGCACTTCTGACCTGGATGCTGATCGAGGTGATCCGTGAGGGAAAACCGACGCTGGTGGGTGCCTCCACAGGTCTTGTAATTGGTCTGGTAGCGATCACACCGGGGGCTGGTTTTGTACCGGTGTGGGCATCCTTTATCATTGGAATCCTGGTAAGCCCGATCTGTTACTTTACGGTGATCCTTCTGAAACAGAAACTGAAGATTGACGATGCGCTGGATGCTTTTGGCTGCCATGGTATCGGTGGTATCTGGGGCGGAATCGCCACAGGACTTTTCGGAAAATCTTCTGTTAATTCCGTTGCAAAATGGGATGGCCTGGTGTTTGGCGATTACCGGCTGTTTCTGGCACAGGTCTTAAGTATTGTGATTACCATTGCGGTTGCTATTGTGGGAACTCTGATCTGTATCGGAATCGTGCGGATCTTTACACCCCTTCGTGTAGATCCGAAGGAAGAACTGGTTGGTCTGGATGCAACCCAGCATGGCGAGAATGCATATCCGTCATTCAATGGATTTGACTGATCATAAGAAAAGAATTTTTTATGGCAATGATCGTGCGAAAATGGAGGAAATCGTATGCTTATAAAAATAGAAGCAATTGTAAGAGAAGAAAAAATGGAAGATGTCAAAGCCGCATTAAATGAGATCCAGGTAAACGGTTTTACCGTGACCCAGATCATGGGATGTGGAACCCAGCGTGGTTACACAGAATATGTCCGTGGTTCCAAGATCGATGTATTTCTGAAACCGAAGATCAAATTTGAGATCGTGGTATCTTCAGAGGACTGGGAGATCAAAGTCATTGATGCCGTGCAGAAAGCCGCCTTTACCGGCGATCCCGGCGATGGAAAGATATTCAGCTATGAGATCCGAAACGCCGTCCGCATCCGTACCGGCGAGACCGGATACGATGCGCTGCAGTCGGAATTCCTGTAAATTGTTTCATTAATATGTAAATGATGTGTGAAAGAGTCCTTCGGGAAGTCACAGGGATATCAGGAGATATGACCTTGAGACTTTTCGGAGGACTTTTTTACCACAGATTTAACAATAGCCTTACGCTGATTTGATGAAAAATATCATGTGGCCGGTATAATATATAAGATGTACACGAAAACTGAAAATAACAGATAAGGCAAAAATGACAAAAAAGAAATCAAAGAAAAAAATAAGTAAAAAACAGAAATCCATGAAAGAAGGATTCACACAGGCCAAAGAGGCGCAGAAGAAGGAAAATCCCAAAAAGGATGATCCGGCTCAGAAATCAGAGCAGAGCAAAGTTATGGATTCAACGGAACTGGAAAATCAGAAGCTGGCAGCAGAAAAAACAGCAGCTATCGCAAGCTACATCAAAGATCCGGACTACCGTCTCCGCTGCAAGGCAGCTATTGATATCCTTATGGCAAAACTGAAGATGATCAATGCGGAACTTTCCGGGCAGAAAAAACGTACCGTGATCAGTCAGATTACCAGTCGGATCAAAAGCGCGGAGAGCATTTACGCAAAACTTCTGAAAAAAGGACTGGAACCGGATTTCGAGACAGCCAGGAAAAATCTGAAAGATCTCATCGGCATCCGCGTGGTCTGTCCTTTTGAGGATGAACTTTACCAGGTGGCAGAATTCTTGGAAATGCAGAAAGATATCGAGATTGTCCGGATCAAGGATTATATCAGAAATCCAAAGAAAAACGGCTACAAAAGTCTGCATCTCATCATAAAAGTTCCCATCTATTCTGCAGAAGGCGAGCAGAAAGAACTGGTGGAAATACAGCTTCGGACCATTGCAATGGATTACTGGTCTGTGTTAGAATATGAATTGTATTATAAAAAAAGAGACAATGCGGAAATTGAAGCAGAATTAAAAAAATATGCAGAAGAAATTGCAAATCTGGATTACAGAATGCTGAAATTACGAAATAAGATCGAGAAGATCGTATACAAAGAAACGAATTAATCAGCGGATTCAGATTGCGAATATCCGCATCAGACAGGGAGGAATTTATGGAAACATTAAGATCCAAAAAAGGATTTATCTGCGATATGGATGGTGTGATCTACCACGGAAACAAACTTCTTGACGGAGTAAAGGAATTTGTGGAATGGCTTCAGAGAGAAGAGAAGAGCTTTCTGTTCCTTACCAACGCAAGCAGCCGTTCCCCGAGAGAACTTCATGAGAAGCTTCTCCGTATGGGACTGGATGTTGGAGAAGAACATTTTTATACCAGTGCACTTGCAACTGCCAAGTTCCTGCAGAGCCAGGCTCCGGGATGCAGCGCTTATGTAATCGGAGATCATGGCCTTTACAATGCTCTGTATGATGCAGGGATCACCATCGATGATGTTTCCCCGGACTATGTAGTTGTAGGTGAGACGACCACATACGGATATGAGCATATCTTACGTGCCATGAACCTGGTAAACAAAGGTGCCAAGCTCATTGCAACCAACACAGACATTACAGGTCCTATCGAAGGCGGAATCGCACCGGCCTGCCGTGCATTTGTGGCACCTATCGAGGCAACCACAGGCAAACAGGCATACTATGTCGGCAAGCCAAACCCTCTGATGATGCGTACCGGACTTCGTATTTTGGGCGTACATTCCAATGAAGCCGTAATGATCGGTGACCGTATGGATACCGATGTGATTGCCGGTATTGAGACAGGCCTTGACACAGTTCTTGTACTTTCCGGTGTATCCACAAGAGAAACCGTAGACAAATTCCCGTACAGACCGCGCCTGATCCTCAACGGGGTAGGAGACATCCCGACGCTGGAGAAATAAAAGATGTTTACGCATGAGATTATAAGCTAAACTTTATAAGAATAGAAAACGGAGAATTCCCGAAAGAAAAGTTCAGGAATTCTCCGTTTTTATTCATAGTTATAATGACGAACAGCTTATGAAAAACAGCATCAGCTGCAAAGATGACATCTCTCACATGCAGACGGTGTGGCCGCGCAGCCGCCAAGAGCAGTCTCACGAAGCTCGGCAGGAAGCTTTTTGCCCACGGTATACATGGTATCGATCATCTCATCCAGCGGGATAAACTGAGTGATACCTGCCAGAGACATTTCCGCCGCGATAAGGGCATTGGAAACACCGGCTGCGTTACGGTTCTGACACGGATATTCCACCAGGCCGCCGACCGGATCACATACCAGGCCCAGCATATTCATGAGAACCGTGGAAGCAGCATACGTACACTGCAACGGCGTACCGCCAAGAAGTTCCACAGCAGCAGAAGCAGCCATTGCGGAAGCGATTCCAACCTCAGCCTGGCATCCGCCTACGGCACCGGCGACAGTTGCGTTACGCATGGCAAGATAGCCGATGGCACCTGCATTAAAAAGTGCCTGGCGGATCGTTTCATCAGAAAATTCGTAAACTTCCTGAAGGGCAAGCATCAGTCCGGGAACGATCCCCGCACTGCCGGCAGTAGGAGAAGCAACGATAAGGCCCATGGAAGCGTTGGTTTCCAGAGTAGCCATAGCGTAGGTAATACTTCTTGAGAGGACATTGCCGCAGAGACTTTTTCCCTGGAACTGAAATTCGTAGAGCTTCCGGGATTCACCGCCGATAAGGCCGCCCATAGACTTTACCGGATTTTTGATCGGGGAAAAAGCAGCGTCCTTCATGATCTCCAGAACCTTGTCCATGCGCTGATCCACGATTTTGGCAGAGGTCTCGCCGAGGAGGATCTCACGCTGACGCATGACCTCGGAAATTGGAAGATTTTTTTCCTGGCAGAGAGCAAGGAGTTCTTTTGCATTTTTAAAATCCATGAAATGTTTCCTCCTTTTCCCTACATCTGGACAACCATGACGTCATGGATGTTGGTGTTCTGGTGAATGCTTTCTACGATATCTTCCGGAAGATGGCCGTCGGATTCCACAATGGTGTAGGCGGTGGTTCCCTTGGATTCACGGAAAAGACGCATGAAAGCAATGTTAATGTTACGTTCACTTAAGCATCTGGTGATGTAAGCCACAACACCAGGGGTATCCTGATGGATCACGATGATGGCGCTGTATTCGCCGGTGAAATCCACTTTTACGTGGTTGATCTCCACAATGCGGACTTTGCCTCCGCCAAGAGATTCGCCCCGGACCGTCATTTCCTGGCCCTGGTCATTGACCATATGGATATCTACTGTGTTGGGATGCACATCCGTTTCCACTTCATTGGGGGTAAAGGAAAAGTCAATTCCATTATCCGTGGCAATGTCAAAAGAATTCCGGATACGCATATCATCGGTGGAAAAGCCCATGATCCCGCCGAGGAGGGCACGGTCTGTACCGTGGCCTTTATATGTTCTGGCGAAGGATCCGTAAAGGGTGAACTCCACTTTTTTCAGGGGCGGCGTGATCATCTTCTGGGCAAGAAAAGCGATCCGCGCCGCACCTGCGGTATGAGAACTGGAAGGACCGATCATATTCGGGCCCATAACGTCAAATACGCTGATAAAAGACATTTTTCTTAATTCTCCTGTGGTGTTTTTACAATAAATTTCTTATAAATGGTATCAACGATTACGCCGATGGCATTGTCGCCGGATACGTTACAGGCAGTTCCGAAGGAATCCTGTGTAATGTAAAGGGCAACCATAATAGCGCAGATAGCGCCGTCCGGATCACCGGCTTCGGCTCCGAATACCATGTAAAGAAACGGAAGGGCAGTCATGATGGAACCACCTGGAGCACCCGGGGATGCGACCATGGCAACACCAAGAGTCATGATAAACGGAACAACAGTTCCGAGGCTGATAGGCAGCTGGTTCATAAGACAGACTGCTGTTGCACAGGCTGTGATGGTGATCATGGAACCGGCCATGTGGATGTTTGCACAGAGCGGAACTACGAAGTTACGGATCTGCTCGCATACACCGTCATTTTTTGCACATTCCAGGTTGACCGGAATGGTAGCTGCGGAAGACTGGGTTCCAAGAGCTGTGGTATATCCCGGGATCTGGTTTTTGATCAGGGTAAAAGGATTCTTCTTGCTTACAGTACCTGCGATCAAGAACTGGATCGTAATGCAGATCAGATGCATGATGATTACAACAAGGAACACTTTCCAGAGGATGCTTAAGATAGCAAATGTTTTTCCGGAAATAGTCATATCTGTGAAAGTTCCGCAGATGTAAAGCGGAAGCAGCGGGATGATAATGGTATGAAGGACTTTGTCAATGATCTTGGAAAAGTCGCTCATTCCATTATAAAGGCTGTTTCCCATCTCTTTTCCACGCATGGAAGAGAGACAGAGGCCCATCACAAAGGCAAGGGCAACTGCGGAAAGGGTATCCATGACAGGGCTCAGGGTAATACTGAAATACGGTGTCAGGGATGCATCAGCAGTAGCCGCGATCTGGTCCAGTGCACCTTCACTCATAAAGTGAGGGAACAGGTTGGATGACACCAGATAGGATGCGGAACCTGCGATCAGAGTGGAGCCATATGCCAGAGCCACTGTGATCAGAAGAAGCTTGCCTGCACCCTGTGAAAGATCTGCAATACCCATGGTCACATAGGCAAGGATCATCAGCGGGATGACAAATTTTAAAAAGGTACTGAAAAATCCGGAAAGGGTTACAACAAAGCGACAGAAGCCTTCCGGAAGGAACTGGCCGAACAGGATACCTACGATGATGGCAATGATCAGCTTCGGAACCAGTCCGATCTTGATTTTTTTCTTTTCCATTTGGATTCTTTCCTCCTAAGTATGAAAATATGTGGTTGCCTGGCAAATTCCAAAAGTTTTGGTGAATTTGCACAAAAATACGATTGACGTCTTCGTGATTGTATTGTAACATTGATATAATAATAAGGCAAATTCACAGATTTCATCATCACGATGAAAAATTTTCATAGAAAAAGGGAGAAAAATCATGGAAATCCGTCAGTTGGAGACGTTTGTACATGTGGCACAACTTCAGAGCTTTTCAAGGGCAGCAGAAGTTCTGGGATACTCCCAGTCAGCCATCACAGTCCAGATCCGTCTCCTGGAAAATGAACTGGAAACCCGGCTTTTTGACAGAACTGGAAAGCGCGTGCTGCTTACTCCGTCCGGAAAAGAATTTCTGGAACATGCAAGCCGGATCTTATATGATGTAAATAAAGCAAAAAAATCAATGAATGATGATGCGGAACTGAAAAATCCACTGCATATCGGAACGATAGAATCCCTCTGTACAGCCAAGCTTCCTTCAGTCTTAGGTAAGTTCCGCGAGTTTCACCCAAAAGTCAGTCTGCAGGTGACCATCGACACACCGGAGCAGCTGATCCGGATGATGGAGCATAACGGTCTGGACTTAATCTACATACTGGATACCCCGAGGTGGGATCAGAACTGGGTGAAAGTTATGGAGAAGGCGGAGCCGGTAGTGTTTGTGGCATCCGCGGATTCAGAGTTTGCGGGAAAGACGTTAAAGATGGAAGATATCCTAGAAGAGCCTTTTTTCCTTACAGAAAAGAACGCCAATTATCGCCAGGCCCTGGATCAGCAGCTGGCTCTTAAGAAGCAGGCGCTGTCCCCGGTGCTGGAGATCAGTGACACCGCTTTTATCATCCGCATGCTGGAAAAAAATCACGGACTTTCTTTCTTGCCATACCTGGCTGTGGAGCGGGATATCCGGAAAGGACGGATCGCCCTTTTACATGTGGAAGACGTGGAGATATCCATGTACCGGCAGATCTTTTACCATAAGAATAAATTTAAGACAAGAGAGATGGAAGAATTTATCCGTCTGGCGGCAGAGTGATCTGCCGCTTTTTTCTCTTGCGGGCGGAAGCAGTAAACTGGCAGCAGGAACAAAACAGCTGAAATCCGGAAGCAGCACACTGGTAAGCGGAATGGAAAATCTGAAATCCGGAAGTGCCGCACTGTCAGAGGAAACCGGCAGTCTGAAGTCAGGAGCTGCACAGCTGGAAAGCGGAGCGGGCTGTCTGCTCTTGTAATCCGTTTCAAAATGTGGCACTATAAAAGAAAAACACAGGAGAGAGAAAAATGGACTTTATTGAAGAAGCAAAAAAACTGGGATTTTCCGATGCTGCAGTGATGGACACGGATAAACTGGTATTTGTGCCGGAATACCGTGTTTTCTGTGAGGAGAATGCCTGCGGCAATTATGACAAAAATCCTGCCTGTCCACCGGAAAGCGGAACTGTGGAAGAAATGAAAGAGCGTGCCCTGAATTACGAAAAAACCCTGGTGCTTCAGACAACCCAGGACAGTCTTATGGACTACAAAAAGGCAAAACTCGCTCATAACAGACTGACCGAACAGCTGGCGGAGAAGATGAAAGAGTCCGGAAAAACAGATCTTCTGATTATGAGCGCCGGACCATACAAGCATAATTCCTGTATGTCTGCCTATTGTGTGGATGCGCAGAAGATGGCAGATGCTGTGGGAATGCAGTGCTGGACCAATGATGGAAAGTTCCGGTATTTTTCGCAGATTCTTTTTCGAGAGTAGAGTAGCGCATTTTTATACATTTTTGTATAAAAACTGGACATATTGTCAGGAAAAGGGTAAATTTATTTTGAAATGATCAAACAGGAGGAAAACCAGAATGGAGAAATCAACAGTTTATTTCACTGATTTTCGTTGTCCGGTAGGAACCAGCCAGCTGGACAAACTGAAAAAACTCTGTGTTGCCGCAGGAATCAAAGATATCGATATGGATGGAAAATTCGTAGCCATCAAGATGCATTTCGGAGAGCTTGGAAATATGGCATTCCTTCGTCCGAACTATGCAAAGGTAGTCGCAGATCTTTGTAAGGAGCAGGGCGGAATGCCGTTCCTGACAGATTGTAATACTCTTTATCCGGGAAGCAGAAAGAATGCACTGGAGCATCTGGACTGTGCAAATCTTAACGGATTTAACACGATCACAACCGGATGCCAGATCATCATCGGTGACGGAGTTCGAGGAACCGATGAAGTAGAAGTTCCGGTAGTAAACGGAGAATACTGCAAAACTGCCCTGATCGGACATGCTATCATGGACGCAGATATTTTTATCAGTCTCAGCCATTTCAAGGGACATGAGACAACCGGCTTTGGCGGTGCTCTGAAGAATATCGGTATGGGATGCGGAAGCCGTGCCGGAAAAATGCAGCAGCATGCCAGCGGAAAGCCGGCCATCCATGAAGATGTCTGTCGTGGCTGCCGCCGTTGTGCGAAAGAGTGCGGAAGTGATGCGATTACATATATAAACAAGAAAGCAGTTATCGATTACGATAAATGCAAAGGCTGTGGCCGCTGTATCGGGGCCTGCAGCTATGATGCCGTATACAATCCGAATAGCAGTGCAAACGAGCTTCTTGACCGCAAGATGGCAGAGTATGCACAGGCTGTCTGTCACGGACGTCCCCATTTCCATATTGCACTGGTACAGGATATCAGCCCTAACTGTGACTGCCATGGTGAAAATGATGCGCCGATCCTTCCGGATATCGGAATGTTCGCAAGCTTTGACCCGGTTGCACTGGATCAGGCCTGTGCAGATGCCTGCCTGAAGGCAACACCGATCGCCAACAGCCAGCTTGGAGAGCATCTGGCAGAGCCGGGATGGCACTGCCATCATGACCACTTTAAGGATTCCAATCCGAATATTGAGTGGAAGGCAACTCTGGATCAGGCAGAAAAGATTGGCCTTGGAACCAGAGAGTATGAGCTGAAGACAATTAAATAAGTGGGAAAATAAATCTCAGAAAATATCAGAAGATCCGGGAACACAGAGTAGTATGGACTGTGTTCCCGGATTTTCAGTTACAGGAATTCCGGACGATCTCCAGAAATTTTTTATGGATCCGGGTGTCTTCATCCAGTTCCGGATGAAAGGCAAAAGCCAGCTGATTTTTGTACTGTACGCCAACGATCCGGTCTTCGACAGATGCCAGTATCTTTGTATCCTCATAAACGTCAGATACATAAGGCGCACGGATAAAAGTCATGGGGACTTTGCCCACAGATTCAACCGTTTCTTCTGTATGGAAGCTTCCCAGCTGTCGTCCATAGGCATTTCTGCGGACGCACATGGGAATGGTGCCGAAATGACAGCTGTCCTGTCCTTCGATTTCCGACGCCAGAAGGATCAGTCCGGCGCAGGTAGCCAGGACGGGCATTCCGTTTTCTATTCTTTTTTTCAGGGGTTCAAACATCTCAAGTTCTTTTAAAAGTTTACTCTGAACGGTGCTTTCTCCGCCCGGGAGGATCAGTGCATCAAAAGGCTGGTCAAGATCGCTGGCCTGGCGAAGCTCGATATGAGAAACGCCAAGGCGGTCAAGAACCTTTTCATGTTCTGCAAAAGCACCTTGTAAAGCCAGTACCGCAATTGTCATTATTTGCCTCTTTCTGCCATCAGTAAGGCGATTTCCTGTTCATTGATTCCCACCATAGGCCTCGCCGAGATCTCTGGAAAGTTCTGCGATCAGCTTTGCATCGGTGTAGTTGGTAACTGCTTTTACAATGGAAGCGGCTCTTTTGGCCGGATTTCCGGATTTGAAGATACCGGAACCAACGAATACACCTTCCGCGCCAAGCTGCATCATAAGAGCGGCATCTGCAGGAGTGGCAACACCGCCGGCCGCGAAGTTTACAACCGGAAGTCTGCCGTTGTCATGAACATAGGATACCAGCTCATAAGGAACCTGGAGTGTTTTTGCGGCTTCGAAGAGTTCGTCCTCACGCATGCTGGTAAGTTTTGCGATCTCGCTGTTCATTTTTCGCATATGGCGGACTGCCTGAACGATATCACCGGTTCCTGGTTCACCTTTTGTACGGATCATGGAAGCACCTTCATTGATACGGCGGAGTGCTTCGCCAAGATCTTTGGCACCGCATACAAAAGGAACCTTAAAGTCTCTTTTGTTGATATGATAGATATCATCCGCAGGAGAAAGCACTTCACTTTCATCAATATAGTCGATCTCAATGGCTTCCAGCACCTGGGCCTCCACAAAATGTCCGATCCTGCATTTGGCCATAACAGGAATGGAAACCGCATTCTGGATTCCCTCAATCATCTTTGGGTCACTCATTCGGGAAACACCACCTGCCGCACGGATGTCTGCAGGGATACGCTCCAGCGCCATAACCGCACAGGCACCGGCAGCCTCTGCGATCTTAGCCTGCTCCGGGGTGGTGACATCCATGATCACACCGCCCTTTAACATCTGTGCCAGTTCTTTGTTCAGTTTATATCTTTCGTTTGTTGTAGACATGATCTTTATCCTCCCTGATCTTTGGTTTCGTGTTTGATTTCTGATGGTTACAGATTATAAACCGGGATTGTGCATTTAAAAATATCCAAAAATAATAATTTTTAAAGGGACAGTTTTGAAGCTGTGAACAGATAAAGCGGAAAAGAAATAAGAAGAACGGAAAAGCACGCCTGTTTGAAATGCGTGCTTTTTTGTACCCAAAAAGAAACATAACGTGTACAGTTTAGAAAAAATAAGGATTACAGAGAAAAATAATTGCGTGTACATGCGTGCTAAAAGTGGTGCCATTGTGAATAATATACAAAGAAATAAAGGGATGATTTAGACAAAAATGAGAAAAACAGAAAAGATATAAATTTATATTGCATAATCAAATAGCGTGTGATAACATACATACAACAAAATAAACACGCATTTAGCACGCAAAATAAAAAAACGGCACGCAAACAGGCCGGAAAGTTTTTCAGGGGAGGAAATTATGACAGGAGCATTGCAGCTGAATTTAACAGGAACACAGAAAAAACAGCGTCTGCTGACTATGATATTCGGAGCTTTCGCGATCTTTTTTACCGGATATCCGCATGTATGGTCCATTTACCAGCCTTATGTGATGGAGCAGGCAGGGTGGAGTCAGGGACAGGCATCCATGTGCTTTTACCTGGCACTGAGCACCTTTGTATTTGGAAACATCGTAGGCGGAAGGATGCAGAACCACTTTAAGGAAAAAACGATCGTATGGATCGGCGGAGGAATCTTTGCGGCAGGAATTCTGGCATCTGCTTTCCTGATCGTGCCCACACCGGTTCCTATGTATCTTACCTATGGCGTGATGCAGGGATTTGGTCAGGGAATGATCTATACGGTGATCCTGGCAACAGTACAGAGATGGTTTCCGGACCGCACCGGATTTGCTTCCGGTGTTGTGGTAACTGCCAACGGACTTTGCGGATTTTTCCTGGCGCCGCTGAGCCGAAAACTGCTGGAAGCGGAAGGCGTGCAGAAAACCCTTCTGATCGTTGGCGTGGCCATCACGGTTTCCTGGATCCTGTGCGGCATCTTTTTTCAGGCACCGGAAAAGAGCCTGATAAACGCAGGCGGCTCTGGGGTAAAGGCAGGGACACCGGAGGTGAAACAATACACATCCGGAGAGATGATGCGTACAAAGAATTTTTATCTTCTCCTTGCGACCATGTTCTTTGGACTGACCTCTTATTTTATGGTTTCACCAGTATCCCAGACCTATCAGATTGATCTCGGGATTCCGTCCGCAGTGGCAGTCAGCGCCGTTATGCTGGGTTCCATTGTCAATGCAGGAGCAAGACTGGTACTTCCCACACTGGCAGATAAAGTGGGAAGGATCGTCTGCATCAAAGGAGTACTGATTGTGGCAGTGATCGCTATGGGAGGTCTTTTTTCATCCAGATCTCTGGCAGTAACCGTTGCCGTTGTTCTGATGTACGGCTGCTACGGCGGTATCATGGGAAGTTTCCCGTCTCTGACAAGTTCCATTTTCGGAATGAAGCACACAGGGGAAAATTATGGATTTGTCATGTTTGGTATCGTATTCGCAACCTTTGGCGCACCGGCAATTTCCGGCCTGGTAAGAGGCAATGGTTATGGAATGAACGTGGTATTTGGAATCGGAGCTGTTTTTGCGGTGATCGCATTTGTATGCCTGACTTTGCTTGGACGAAACCTTGTAAAAGAGCGTGCTGAAAAATCTGTCAGCACAAAGATTGGTACAGCGTTATAAGTTGCCGGAATCTGATATTTCTGCTAGGATAATTGTCAGGATGAGAAAATTGGAACGGATAGATCACGATGTGACTGCGTTCATGAGCATATAGAAGCGGGGAATAAGGTTTACTTTCCGGTATTTATGAAGGAGAGCGTGTGAAATATTGCAAAGATAAAGGAGAATGCATATGATCACCTGTCAGGATATACTGGAACTGCAGCTGGACGGAGTGGAACTGATCGCCGGGGAAAAGGGTCTTACAAGACCTGTCACATGGACCTATATGGTGCAGACCCGGCCGTTTGCGGAGCATATGAACCAGGGAAATTTTGCCCTGTGCGTGGTAGATTATGTCCGGTTTGATCTTGCGGAAGCGCAGAAAGCCATGGAAGAACTGTATGGACTTGGAATTTCCGGATTTGGGATTTCCATCACCGATGACCGGGAACCTGTTCCAAAAGAAATGATCGACAAAGCCAATGAGCTGAAACTTCCGCTGTTTTACATCCGGTGGGAAGGGGCCTCATTTGTGGATATTGCCCAGAGTGTGGGAAAGATCATTCTGGAATATGAAATGCAGAATAAGCGGATGGGAGATTATCTGTATAATCTTCTGTTTGGCTATGATATCAATGACCGTTATATCGAGAAGATCTCCCAGCAGTTCGGGATCAATTTCACCACACCCTGCAGAGTTGGGATTATTGTGGCTGACCGGAAGTATGGCATCAATCTGGAACAGGATGAACATATCTATGAATATTATGCCAATTATCTGAACCAGGAAGTTATGGAAATGGAAGGAAAGCCCATGTTCCTCAGGTTTCTTAACAAGTTTGTTCTTCTTTTTGAGGCAAAAAAGGACAAAAGTATCGAGCATGAGCTGGAGAAAGTCCTGCAGAAGATCGATGCCAGCCCCCAGTTTCACGGAACCATCCGGAGCACCTGTATCCTGGGCGGGATCTACACCAATCCGGCAGATTTCGGTACCAGCTATCAGGAGGCAAAACGGCTGATCCCCAAAAAAGACATGCTTCCAAATCCCAAACACAAGAAAGTTTTAAGTGCCACAGCCATGGGGATTTACCAGTATCTGTTCAATAACGATAACCATGATGAGATCCTGAATTACTGTAATGAAAGGCTTGGAAAACTGGAAGAATACGACCACGCCAACGGAACGTTTCTCCTGGATACCCTGCTTGCCTATTATATGAACGGATTCAGCGTGGGAAAAACAGCCCAGGAACTTTTTATCCACAGAAATTCCCTGCAGTACCGGCTGAACAAGATCCAGGAACTGGTGGATTTTGAGCTGGATGACTACATGGAATATCTGGATGTGGTGAACTGCATCCTGATCAAACGGCTGATGTTTTCCTGATGGTCAGGTTCATGCGAATACAGTATCAGGCATCTGCACTATGCAAAATGAACAGTTAATTTGTGCAAAATGAAAGTTGACGAAAAAATTCTCCTGAGTATAATGGAGTTCATCAAAACAACAAAGGCGTTGAAGGAAATGAAAAAATTCTTTCAGCGCCCTTTTTGTTTTCAGGCGAAAACGTTCAGGTCGACCAGGTAAATATGTTTTGTGCCAGCTATGTAGAAGAGGAGGAAACGAATATGAAAAAAAATCTTTTAGGCAAAATGATGATCACAGGTATTATTTCCGTAGCAATGTTAGCATCTACAGCGGCTTCCACATGGGCAGCAGATAAATCTGATGAGGATGTGTTACGAGTAGGTATGGAATGTGCATATGCACCGTTTAACTGGACCCAGGATACCGACACAACCCCGGACGGAAGCAAGGCAGAACCTATTTACGGCAGTGATTATTACGCATATGGCTACGATGTGGCAGTAGCCCAGAAGCTTGCAGATCAGCTTGGAATGAAGCTGGAGATCCACAAGGTGGAGTGGTCTTCCATCGGAATCTCCATGGATGCCGGCGATTATGACTGTATTATCGCAGGTATGGGAAAAACGGCAGAAAGAGAAAAATCATATGCATTTACAGAACCATATTATTACAGAGATAACTGTATCGTGGTAAAGGCAGGCGGCAAATATGATGATGTCAAAGGCCTTTCCGATCTTGCAGGAACAGGCTGCAAGGTTACCACACAGCTTGGAACCGGATGGGTACCGCTTCTGGATCAGATCGACGGTGCAGAGCAGTCCGGAAACTATGAGACAACATCCGAGTGCTTTATGGCAATCTCCAACGGAGTTGCAGATGTCTGCGTTGTAGATGTTCCTACAGCAGAATCAGCAGCATTGACAAACAAGGATCTGAAGATCATCAACCTGGATGAGAAGGATACCTTTAAAGATGATGATGAAATGGTCAATGTCTGCATTGCAACAAGAAAAGATGACACAGAGCTGAGAGATAAGCTGCAGGGTGCTATGGATGACATCGGCTGGAACGATAAAGAGAAAATGGATGAGCTGATGGATACTGTTCTGACACAGCAGCCGGCAGCGAACTAGTCCAAGTGAGGTGGAGATATGTTAGGCTTTTCAATTACAGATCCGTCCAATTCCCTGGAATGGATGATCTTTCTGGCAAAAAAATATTCCGGCATGTTTCTGGAAGGAACCTGGCTGACTCTCTATATAGCTGTAGCAGGAACCATTCTTGGTTTCCTGCTGGGCTATATCATCGGTATCATCCAGGATATCCGTATCAATGAAGGCGACAGCATTCTGAAAAAAGGAATTTTTAAAATTTTAAAGGCAATCTGCAGGATCTATGTGGAGGTTTTCAGAGATACGCCTATGATCGTTCAGGCGATGGTCCTGTATTATGGTATCCGTCAGGCAAATGTGAATATTACACCATTGTTTGCAGGTGTTATGGTAACGGTACTGAACACCGGAGCTTACATGGCAGAAACTGTCAGAGCCGGCATCGGTTCCATTGATATGGGGCAGAGGGAAGGCGCCTGGGCCATGGGAATGTCACCTATGAAGACCATGATCTACGTGGTACTTCCGCAGGCTTTCAAAAATATCATCCCGGAGATGGCAAATACATTTCTTACAAATCTGAAAATGACTTCCGTTCTGAATGTTATTGCAGTCCAGGAGCTGTTTATGGCAGCAAAGACAGTAGGCGGAAATTATTATAAATATTTTGAATCCTATCTTGTGATCGCAGTGATCTATTTTGTACTCTGTTTTGTATTCAACCGTCTGTTTACTTTCCTTGAGAAGAAAATGAAAAAAACAGAGAACTATGCACTTGCAGTGGAATATATGGACAATCCGTAAGGAGGGAGAAATTATGGGTGATGCAATCATATCCGTTGAAGAATTAAGTAAATCTTTTGGACAGCATGAGGTACTTCGGAAAATTGATTTCAATGTGGAGCCTGGAGAGATCATCTGTATCGTAGGTTCCTCCGGTTCCGGAAAATCCACGCTGCTCCGCTGCATCAACAAACTGGAAACCCAGACCAGCGGAAAGATCCGATACCACGGAAAAGAGATCGGGGCAGTACAGAAGGAGATCAATGATTACCGGTCAAAGGTGGGCATGGTTTTTCAGTCTTTTAATCTTTTTAATAACATGACAGTTCTTCAGAACTGTATGCTCTGTACAAGAAAGGTTCTCCATCTGTCAAAAGAGGAAGCTTTTGACCGGGCGATCACACATCTCAAACAGGTGGGAATGGCACCGTTTATCAATGCGAACCCCACACAGCTTTCCGGTGGACAGAAGCAGAGGGTTGCCATTGCAAGATCTCTCTGCATGAACCCGGAGGTCCTGCTTTTTGACGAACCGACCTCAGCCCTTGATCCGGAGATGGTAGGAGAAGTCTTAAATGTTATGAAAGAACTGGCAACCACAGGACTTACCATGATCATTGTAACCCATGAGATGGCGTTTGCCAGAGATGTTTCTACCAGAACGATTTTTATGGATCAGGGTTACATTGTGGAAGACGCACCTCCGGCAGAGCTGTTCAAAAATCCGAAAAACGCCCGTACCAGAGAGTTTTTAAGCAGATATCTGGCAGGATAGGAGGCAGGAAAAATGGAAAATTTTATTGTAACTTTTGCAAGAGGTTTCGGAACAGGCGGAAAAGAGATCGCTTCCATGCTGGCAAAAGATCTGGGGATCCACTGTTATGAAAACCGTATACTGACGCTGGCGAGCCAAATGAGCGGACTGGATGAAAAGCTGTTTCTGGATATCAATGAGCGGATCCGAAACAATGGAGGTTTTACCGGATTTCTTAAGGGTCTGCCCAGATCCAGACAGTATATTGCGAGAAATGAGAAGTTTGTTTCGGATGACCGTCTGTTTGAGTATCAGTCACAGATTATCCGGAACCTGGCAGATCAGGAATCCTGTGTGATCGTTGGAAAATGTGCGGACTATGTTCTGAAGGGCAGAAAAAATGTGGTCAGCATCTATATCGAAGCTCCACGTGCCTTCTGTCTGGCCCGTACCATGCAGCGGATGAAAGTATCTGCGGATGTGGCAGCAGCCACCATTGAGAATACAGATAAGTACAGGGCGGACTATTATAAATATTATACAAAAGGAAATTACTGGACTAATCCCGTCAATTACGATATGACGTTGAACAGTGAAAAAGTCGGAATTGCAGGATGCGTAAAGATGATTGAAGAATATCTGGTGATGAAGGGTCTGATCACGCGGGAACAGATCTTATCAGAACAGATCACAAAAGGGGAGGAAAAGAAATGAAGCTGGAAGAAACAGGACTGACATTTGAGGATATCAAGGAAAAAGTAAACAAATACATGATCGAGACCTATGAGAGAATGGATTTTCTGGCAGAAAGTGCAAAAGACCAGTATATCTACAATGAGAAGGGCGAAAAATATCTGGATTTTTATGCAGGTATCGCAGTAAACTCCGCAGGAAGCTGTAATGAGAAGGTAGTAAAAGCGGTTGTAGACCAGGCACAGACATTGATGCATACCTTCAACTATCCGTATACCATTCCTCAGGCTCTTCTTGCTGAAAAGGTCTGCACAACCATCGGAATGGATAAGATCTTTTTCCAGAACTCCGGTACAGAGGCAAATGAAGCTATGATCAAGATGGCCAGAAAATATGGAATCGAAAAGTACGGTCCAAACCGTTATCATATCGTAACTGCAAAAATGGGATTCCATGGAAGAACTTTTGGTGCCATGTCAGCCACAGGCCAGCCGGGAAACGGATGCCAGGTTGGATTTGGTCCCATGACTTACGGATTTTCCTACGCACCGTACAATGATCTCAAAGCTTTCAAAGATGCCTGCACAGAAAATACCATTGCCATCATGGTAGAACCCGTACAGGGCGAGGGCGGTGTCCATCCGGCTACAATGGAATTTATGAAAGGCCTCCGGGAATTCTGTGATGAGAACGATATGCTTCTTCTGATTGATGAAGTTCAGACAGGCTGGTGCAGAACCGGTAAAGTGATGAGCTATATGCATTACGGGATCAAACCGGATATCGTGTCCATGGCCAAAGCCCTCGGTGGTGGCATGCCGATCGGTGCGATCTGTGCCACAGAGGAAGTGGCAAAAGCGTTCACGCCTGGTTCTCATGGAACAACTTTTGGCGGGCATCCGGTTTCCTGTGCTGCAGCTCTTGCAGAGGTTGGAGAACTTCTTGACAGAGATCTGGCCGGCAATGCGGCAAAAATGGGCGCCTATTTTATGGAAAAACTTGCAAAGATCCCTCATGTAAAGGAAATTCGTGGACAGGGACTTCTGGTAGGTGTGGAATTTGATGATACCATTTCCGGTGTGGATGTAAAACACGGATGCCTGGACAGACACCTTCTGATCACAGCAATTGGGGCACACACCATCCGTATGGTACCGCCGCTTATCATTACGGAGGAAGACTGCGATCAGGCGGCAGCGATCATCGAAGAAACGGTAAAAGCACTTTCGAAATAAGCGGAGGAGACAGCATGAAAAGATTTACATTTTCCGTACCGCAGAATATTCTTTTTGGTGAAGGTGTATTAAAAGAGCTTCCCGGGGCAGCCGGGAAGCTTGGAGGAAAACATGGTTTTATCATTTCCGGTCCCACACTGAACAGACTTGGTGTAGTCGGGCAGTGTGAGGAAATCCTGACACAGGCAGGCATCGCAGTCAGTACTTTCTGCGACACGGAAGGAAATCCATCTGTAGAGACTGTGGAACGGGCAGCGGAAGCATTTAAGGTAAGCGGGGCAGATTTTATTGTTGCACTTGGAGGCGGTTCTCCCATGGACGTGGCAAAAGCCGTAGGTGTTGTGGCAAAATATGGCGGAAGTATCACAGAATATGAAGGTGCGGACAAAGTTCCGGGCGAGATCATCCCACTGATCGCAATTCCCACAACTGCAGGAACCGGTTCAGAAGTTACGGCTTTTTCTGTGATCACGGATCATAAGAGAAATTATAAGCTTACAGTATTTTCCTATAAACTGATTCCGGCTTATGCACTTCTGGATCCGCTGCTTCTTACATCCGCACCGGCTTCGGTAGCAGCTGCCTGTGGGATCGATGCACTGATCCATGCGGAAGAATCTTACGTTTCTCTGGATGCATCCCCGTTTTCCGAGGCCATGAGTGAAAAAGCGATGGAATTGATCGGCAGGAGTATCCGTGCTTATGTGGCAGAGCGCAGCAACCTGGAGGCAGCTTCTGATATGCTAGCAGGTTCCCTGTTTGCGGGAATCGCTTTTTCCTGGGCAAGGCTTGGAAATATCCATGCAATGAGCCATCCGGTCAGCGCTTTTTACAATGTGCCCCATGGGGTTGCAAATGGAATCCTTTTTCCATATATCGTGAAATATAACGAAGAGGCAGCATTTCAAAAATATCAAAAGATCTATCATTACATTTCCCCGGAAAAGAAAAATGCATCTGAGTTTTCGAAGGGAATGCTGGAGCAGGCAGTACGTGAGCTGAACACACAGGTTGGGATTCCGGCAAAATTATCTGACGCAGGGGTTACGGATGAGCATTTTTCCCAGATGACAGACGATGCCATGAAAAGCGGAAACATTGCGGTGAATCCGTGGAAAACCGGGTGGGAGGATATTCTGGCGCTGTATAAAGAGGCGTTGTAAGTGTAAATATTTGAGGTGTCTAAGTATCTGACCTGTCACATGGCAGATACTCAGAAAATCTGTACCGAAATCTTGGTAAGATATTCCTCCGAGGAATCAGCGGCCAGCTCATCGATGATCGCTTCTTTATAGGAATACTGCCCGGTACGAAAGCCATTTTCATCGATCCACTGAAACAGCTTCCTGTAAGTTTCCTCCGAATCATAGTAATCCCCCTTCAGATAAGCCACCGCATAAGTGCCGGCAGGCTTGATATGGAAGGGGAAATCTTCCGGGCGGTCAATGACTTTGGTGAAAAAATATGCATAGGTATCCAGATGCCCCTGGCGCAGTTCCGAGACATCCAGCATGGCGCCATAAGGATGGCCGGCATTCAGGTTGTTTTTGTTGCAGTAGCCGATGTGGCTGCAGAGGGTGTGGATGATGGCCTCGTGGTCATTGGTGTTTAATGGATCACTTAGGATCATATATTCTTCCGGTGTATATTCCTGGAAAATATGTTCCGTGCTGCTCCCGGCCTGGTTGCTTTCCAGCTTTTCCTGGAGAGAAACAAGAGCAAGCTTCGTTTCGATAACCTGACGTGTTTTTCGGATTCGTTCTTCTTCTTTTAAAACTTCTTCCCGTTGTTCGAGAAGGAGTTTTTTTAATGCCTGGGGATTGCGGTGGTTTAAGAATGCACCGATCTCTTTCAGAGGCATGCCAAGCTTACTCAGACAGTTGATGGTAAAAAATACATCAAACTGGCTTTCGCTGTAATAACGGTAGCCACGGTCATCGGTATAGGCAGGTTTAAACAGCCCGATCTCATCGTAATGGATCAGTGTGCGCTTGTTTGTGCCGCAGAGACGTGCAAAATCTCCGGTTTTTATGCATGGATCATTGAATTTTTGCATAAATATACAATTCCTCCTTGACTATAACGTAACGGTATACTTTATTATATAGCTGTTTTGAGAGGAACGCAACGGACAGAGTGGACGGACTTAAATGGAACCAGTCTGTCCTGAAAAATAAGAGATACCTGCACAAGAATAAAAAGGAGAGAAAACCATGCCCAAATTAAGTGACCGCGTTAATACATTTACAGATTCCGTGATCCGCCGTATGACCAGGATCAGCGATGAGTACGGAGCTATCAATCTGTCTCAGGGATTCCCGGATTTTGATCCGCCGAAAGCAATCCTGGATGCACTTGCAAAAACAGCCTACGAGGGACCGCACCAGTACTCCATAACCTTCGGAGCAGAAAACTTCCGTGAAGCCCTTGCCAGAAAGCAGGGAAAAGCCATCGGAAGAGAGATCAATCCGGAGACTGAGATCGTAGTAACCTGCGGCGGAACCGAGGCTATGATGAGTGCCATGATGACCATCTGCAATCCAGGAGATAAAGTTATGGTATTTTCCCCGTTCTATGAGAACTACGGAGCTGATGCCATCCTTTCCGGAGCAGAGCCTATCTACATTCCGCTGGTACCGCCGACTTATGAATTTGATATCAATCTGGTGGAGGAAGGATTCAAAGCCGGAGCAAAAGCCATCATCGTCTGCAATCCGTCTAACCCATGCGGAAAAGTTTTCACAAGAGAAGAGCTGACAGCCATCGGTGAGCTTGCTGTGAAATACGACGGCTTTGTTGTGACAGATGAGGTATATGAGCATATGGTCTATGCTCCAAATGAACATGTATGCATGGCATCCCTTCCGGGAATGTACGAGCACACCATCACCTGTAACTCCCTCTCCAAAACCTACTCCATCACCGGCTGGCGTCTTGGATATCTTATCGGACCGGAGGAAGTGATCGAGGGAGCAAAAAAAGTTCATGATTTCCTGACCGTAGGAGCAGCAGCACCACTTCAGGAGGCAGCAGTTGTGGGACTGAATTTCCCGGAATCCTACTATGAAGACCTTCTTGCTTTATATACAAAGAAAAGAGAACATTTCCTTAATGGCCTGGATGAGATCGGCCTGAAGCACAATGTTCCACAGGGAACTTATTTCGTCATGATCGACATTCAGGAATTCCTGGATCTTCCTCAGTTTGCCGGTTATACAGACCTAGAATTCTGCGAGTGGATGATCAAAAACATCGGGGTTGCGGCAGTGCCGGGATCAAGCTTTTTCCGTGAGGATGTCAACAATCTGATCCGTCTCCATTTTGCACGTGAGGAGAAAACCATCGACGAGGCACTTTCCCGCCTGAAGAAAATGAAGGAGCTGTTAAAATGACATACTCAGTGAATTTCGCAAATTATACCATCGGTGAGGATGCGTATCAGAATGTCAGAGAAGTGTGCCGCCATTATGGGAAAAAAGCTCTGCTGATCGGTGGAGAAATGGCGTTGAAAGCAGGAAAAGAGAAGCTTATTCAGGCGCTGGCCTCTGAGATCCAGATCGTAGACACGGTTCTTTTCGGCACAGACTGCACGTACGCAAGAATGGAAGAGCTGGCAGAGCACGCAAAAAAATGTGGTGCAGACATGATCTTCGGCATGGGCGGCGGAAAAGCTCTGGATACAGCCAAGGGAACTGCTGAGAAAGCCGGTCTTCCGGTATTTACCTTCCCGACTATCGCGGCCACCTGCGCGGCAACTACCGCGCTTTCCGTTGTGTATAAAGAAGACGGAAACTTTGACAGCTTTTACTTCTACGACAAATTGGTTCCGCATTCGGTATTCTGATGTTTCTGGTGCCAATCCCTCAGGGAGAATCCTTTACTACATTGTTGAATTTCCTGAAAAGCTGGATCAAAGGTCTGTTCGGAGGAAGCTTAAGCTACATTATCGTAGTTATCCTGATCGTATCTGCAATCATGAGTACCTATGATTACTTTGCAAAACCGGAGTGGATCCGTAAGAATCATTATCTGACACGAGCGTTTACCACCACACCGCTGTATCTGGTATCCAAGATCATCGGAGCTGTTTTTGCAGTGATGGTTGTATTTAATATCGGACCGGAAGTGATCATTTCCGCTGATACCGGAGCAACCATCGTAGATCTCTGTGGTACACTGTTCTGTATCGTAGTTGCATTCAGTTTTATCCTCTTCTAGCAAGAAGACTCCAACCTCTAAGGTGGGAGATGAATTGCGTCTGTTACCTACTTGATATTGCATTCTAATCATAGTATAATATATTCAGTCGAATAATAAAGAAAGGCTGAAATACAATGAATTTAGATAACAATGC
>ENA-OVGB01000491-OVGB01000491.1-human-gut-metagenome-genome-assembly--contig:-NODE-491-length-45674-cov-61.817971_pt1 | contig 45674 bp, 30 predicted proteins | sample MGYA00237767_ERZ505413 | MGnify/ENA primary metagenome ERZ505413 (study PRJEB26158, sample SAMN06016410) | human gut metagenome | biome: human gut; feature: ankylosing spondylitis patient; material...
GTCTGCAATCAAATCCACAGAAACCAGTGCTGAAACACCCTTTTCCTGCATGGTGATACCATAAAGACGGTCTGCCGCTGCCATTGTACCGCGTCTGTGTGTAATGACGATAAACTGCGTATGCTTCGTCAGCTTATGCAGATAGTTCGCATATCTGCCGACATTGGAATCATCCAGTGCAGCTTCAATTTCATCAAGCAGACAAAACGGTGACGGTTTTAAATTCTGAATGGCAAACAGCAGTGAAATTGCCGTCAGTGCTTTTTCTCCACCGGAAAGCTGCATCATATTCTGTAATTTTTTCCCCGGCGGCTGTGAAATAATCACAATGCCTGCTTCAAGAATATCTTCACCCTCCACAAGTTCAATCGTACCGCGTCCGCCGCCAAACAGCTCCTGGAATACCTTATTAAATTCAGTTTTGATTTCCTTGAATTTTTCCTCAAACTGAATCCGCATACCGGTATCAAGGTCTTCAATGACCTGAATCAGTGACTGCTCCGCCGTAATCAGATCGTCATGCTGTGTCTTTAAAAAGATGTAGCGTTCATTCACTTCTTTGTATTCTTCAATCGCATTGACATTGACATCACCCAGTCCTCGGATATCGGATTTCAGGCTGTGAATCTGCTTCTTGATTTCACCGAGATTCTCCATGGTTTCATCGCGCAGCTCCAGTGCATAACTGTAGGTCAGCTCGTACTCATTCCACATGTAATCCACGAGGGAATCATTGGCTTCGTTTAACTTTTCCTGCTGTGAAGCCAGACGGTAGCTTTCTTTATCCAGTGCAGCAATCTGTTCGTTTAACTGCTCGCGCTTTTCAAAAAATGCCTTATTTTTCGTATTAGCTTCTTCGCGCTGCTTTCTGTATTCGGACACCTGCGCCTGTATCGCTTCCGCATCCTTTTGTGCCTGTTCAATCTGTGCTTTGACTGATTCAATCTGGCGGTGCTTCTGCTCAATTTCTACATTGGTTGCGGAAAGATTTTCGGAAAGCTGCTGTTTTTCCACTTCAGAATGTTCAATTTCCGCCTGAAGCCGGGCAATATTTTCACTGATAAAGGTATCCTTCTGTACCGTTGCCGAATACTGGATATTGATTGCCTGCGTATTTTCGGTATGGCTGCTTTCCTTTTGCTTTGCTTCCTCTAACTGCTTTGTCAGTTCGTCAATTTCTTTCTGTGACGTTTCATTCTGTGTATCCAGCGTTGCAAGGCTGCCGCTGACATGGCTTAAACTCTCATCAATCTCTAAAATCTCTTTTTCCAGCTTTGCAGCCTCTTCAGATGCATCACTGTAAGAAGCAATAATTTCTTTCTTTTTGTTAATGGACTGTCTAAGATTTAACTCTGCCGTGTTTTTGGAAAGCTGCTCCTCACGCATCTGCTTATTGCTCTGCTCCAGTGTCTGACGCACTTCTGCCAGCTCTGCACGAAGCCCTGCAACCTGTTCCTTGGACTTTGTAATCTCTGCGCTGACTGCCGATACCGCAGCTTTTAATTCTTCAATTTCTCTTCTTCGTCCCAGAAGATTACTTGAATTTTTAAATGCACCACCTGTCATGGAACCGCCGGGATTAAGCTGTTCACCCTCCAGTGTTACGATTCTTAACGAATGTCTGTACTTTCTTGCAATCGCAAGCGCATTGTCAATATTGTCAACGACAAGAATTCTGCCAAGCAGGTATTTTGCCAGCTTTTCATATTCAAAGTCCTTGGCACCGCCGTTGGAGGTGCGGCACAGCACGAACATGCCCTTGCCCTGCTTTTCGGCATAGGGCAGGTAGGGGCTGATGGAGTCTAGACCCATGTAGGGTGCCAGCGTGACAAAATCGCTCTCGAAATCGCCGGTAAAGTGGCCCATGGCGTACATCTCGGCGGTCTTGGCGATATCGCCGCGCTTGATATCTGCGATCACCGGCACACCGGCGTCCCGCACAGCCTTCAGGGTGTCAGCGTAGGCCTTCAGGCCCTCCAGACCCAGGGACTCGTAGTAAGCGATCTGCACCTTGTAGCAGCCGGCCACGGCCTTGGTGGCGTCAATGAGCTTCTTGTTGAAGCGCACGATGTTCTCGCCCTTGCTGAGGGTGCTGTCCACGAAATCGGCGGGCAGGTAGCTGAAGTCGGTGTCCAGACCCACGCACACCGGGCCGCGGGCTTCCACAGCTTCGTACAGTTTGTCCATGTTCGTCATTTGGGTGTCCTCCTGTTTGTTCTCTTTATATTAGGTATCCTATGTCGTATTTTCCCTGCGTCTCCGCCCTCTCCGTCACGACATACGTCGTGCCACCTCTCCCGCCACGCTCTTGGCTCCCCCCCTTGGGGGAGCTGCCGAACGAAGCGAGGCTGAGAGGGCGAATTCTCTTTTTTTCTTTATTCTTCCGCCTGATAGGTCAGCTCGCCGCCCTTGATGGTGGCGCAGACCTTGCCGTACAGCTGGGCTCCGTCGAACGGGGTGTTGTGGCTCTTGGAATGCAGCTTATCTTTGTCCACGCTATAAGGCGTATCCAGATCCACCAGCACAAAGTCGGCATCGAAGCCCGGCTCCAGCTGACCCTTGGCAAGGCCCAGAATTTCTGCCGGGCGGGTGCTCATCAGGTGCACCAGCACTTCCAGCGGCAGGCCCTCCTGCTTGCAGAGCTTGGTGTAGCACACGCCGAAAGCCGTCTCACTGCCCACCATGCCGGCCATGCCTTTCAGCTTGTCTTCCTCGGAGTGAGGGGCGTGGTCGGTGGCAATGGCATCCACGATGCCGCTGCGGATGCCGTCCACCAGTGCCTGCACATCGTCGGCGGTGCGGATGGGCGGGTTCACGCGGTAATCGCAGGTGTCATTGGTGAACCACAGGTGGTGCGGGGTCACCTCGCAGGTGACCGGGGCCCCGTGCAGCTTTGCCATGCGGATGGCGTCCAGCGCGCCCCGGGTGGACACATGGCACATGTGCAGCCGGGTCTGGTAGTACTCGCTCAGCCAGCAGTTGCGCACCGTCTCGATATCCTCGGCCAGACGGTAATCCCACGGACTGATCTCCATATCCTCGGCGTGGCTCATGACCGTGATGTCCTTCTGGGTGCAGATGGCAAAAGCCCGTGCCATGGTGGCGTTATCCTGCACGCCGTGGCCATCCTCGGTGATGAACTTCACGCTGGCGGGCAGGGTCTTGAGGTGGTCGATGCTCACGCCGTCAAAGTTCTCGGTGATGGAGACGGTCTGGTTTGCATCGCACAGCCCCACCTCGGCAGCCTTCTGCTCCACCATCATGGCCTGTGCGGCAGAGGAGCAGACGGGCTTGGTGTTGGGCATCAGGTTCACAAAGGTGTAACCACCGGCGGCAGCGGCGCGGCTGCCGGTCTCGATATCCTCCTTGTACTCAAAGCCCGGGGTGCGCCAATGGCAGTGCAGATCCACAAATGCGGGCAGCACAGTCAGCCCACCGGCATCCACCACCGTCTCGTTCTCGGCGGCAAGGACGGAAAGATCCTGCCCTACGGCAGCGATTTTGCCATCCTTTACATAGATCTCCAGCGGCCGTCCCTCGGTGTTCACAGCGTTTGTCAGCAGCATCGCGGTTCCCTCCTGTAATGATATTTTTGTGTGTCAGGTGCCCGAAAACGGACAAAAAAAAACTTTTCCCCGCAAAGGGAAAAGCTCATTGCGCAAAAAAAGGAAACAACGAAGCCACGGCAAAACCGGACGCGAACTGCTTGTTCAGTTTCGGGTTCTGGGCGCTGCACAGCATGGTGTTTCTCCTTTTCTTGATGGTTGCGTTTTCATTCGTATTATTTTATCATAGAACCGCAAAATATGTCAATGGCTGTACGCAAAAACAGGTGTTAAAAGGTTTCTGGCATCTCTCGCCGAATTTTGGATACTCTACCCAAAACCCGAGTCACGCGGCAAAATAACTGCCATTTTGTTCCACAATCCCTAGTACAGCACTGTACTTTCGTCTCCTGCTGTGCTATTATAATACGGTAAAAGGGAGAGCCCCGCCGCGTGGGCGGGTGTTTATGGGAAAGAGAGGTTTTCCGCATGGGTTTACTTGAGGACGCGCGGAACATCCAGCGCAAGGACCCCGCCGCACGCAGCGTGCTGGAGGTAATGCTGCTGTACCCGGGATTCCACATTCTGGTGTATCACCGCATTGCGCACTGGCTGTACCAGCACAAGCACTTTTTTCTGGCACGATGGGTCAGCCAGCATGGCCGCCACCGCACCGGCATCGAGATCCACCCGGGTGCCACCATCGGCAAGTGTCTGTTTATCGACCACGGCATGGGCATCGTGTTCGGCGAGACCTGCGAGATCGGGGATAACTGCACCATCTACCACGGAGTAACGCTGGGCGGTACCGGCAAGGATACCGGCAAACGCCACCCCACCTTGGGCAACAACGTGCTTATCGGCGCAGGCACCAAGGTGCTGGGTCCGGTGTTTATCGGAGATAACGCCCGCATCGGCGCAGGCAGCGTGGTGCTGCGCAACCTGCCCGCCAACTGCACCGCCGTGGGCGTACCCGCCGAGGTAGTGCGTATCAACAACAAGGCGGTGAACCCCGCCGACGATCTGGACCAGCAGGATCTGCCGGACATCGTCTCGCAGCGGCTCACCGATCTGGACCGCCGCCTGAGCCAGCTGGAAAAGGCCGCGCAGGGCGATATCCCGCCCACTGCCGCACAGATCGCCGCCCGGCAGCGGAAATAAAAGATTTCTTTGAAAAAAAGAGGAGACAGGCTTCCCGGGAAGGTCGCCTGTCTCTTTTTTTGTTGTCAGCTGCGGCTATAACACCGGCTCACCGTTTTCTTTATTGCAATACATCCGGGCATCGGCCTGCCGGATGGCCTCGGTCAAGGGCTGCACATTGCACACGCCGCCAATGCTTACCGAAAGCCGGAGCTCCGGGTGGCTGGGCACCCGCGCTGCCTGCACAGCGCTCTGCACTCGTCGGATGACGCTTTCTACGCCGTCAGGGCAGTTCTGGGGCATCAGCAGCAGAAATTCATCGCCGCCATAGCGGATCAGGATATCAGTCTGACGCAGACAGCTCTGCATGGCTGCGGCCACGGTCTGCAATGCTTCGTCTCCCACCAGATGTCCAAAGCTGTCGTTGACCGACTTGAACTGGTTCACATCGATCATCGCCACACCGCCGTGCATCTCGCCCCCGGCAAGGAACTTATCAAAATAGCGGCGGGTGTAGGCTCCGGTCAGGGGGTCTACGAAGGCGCTGCGCTCCATGCCGTTGCAGCGGTCCAGCAGCAGCCGGTGGCCGCCCATATCCAGCCAGCGGCCATCCGTCAGCCGGGTGACCATTTCCAGCATACAACCCCTGCCGCCTACCTCGATATACTTGGAAATGACAAAATAGGCTTCCTCGTCCTTGAACTCGATCTTATTCAGGATGGTCTTGCGGGCGTAGGCTTTGGCGGAGATGCAGTTTTCGCACCGGGTATCCTTGTTCCATACCATGTGGCAGTTGCCGGGTTTTTCGGTCAGGATGCCGTCACTGTCCAGCGCAAGCACCTTGCGGTGCTCCGGGTCTACCAGACGCACCACATCAAAGATGCCCTGCAGCCGCCGTAGGAACCGGGCGGAATCTTCCTCCGGGTCGATGGCGGTCAGCAGCTCTGCCTGATGCTCCACGCGGTGCTGTTCATCGGTGAGGTGCCCCAGCACGTTCACGCAGCGGCGCACCCCGGCACCGCTCCAGATGGTATGCAGCGCCATCCGGTGCAGGTGCGGCTTCCCATCTCGCTGCACCATTACCGGCAGCACCACGTCCGGCGCTTCCGGCGTGGCGCGGCTGATGGCCTTGGAAAGCTTGCGCCGATCCTGTTCGTTCAAAAAGCTGAGCCCCTTGCCCTGTGCAAAATCGGTCACCGTTTTTTGCTGCAAGGGCTCGGCATGGTAGTCATACACGGTCACGTTGCCAGCCAGCAGGTCGTAGTCGAACCGGATGCCACCGCACTGGGCGGCGTAGAAATCCGTGCGCTCCTTTTCCTGCTCCAGCAGCAGCTGGGAGTGGTTCTCCCGGGGCAGCGCCTCCCGGTGCAAAATCTCCTCGGAAAGGCGGTGGGTCTCCTGCCGGAAGCCCCTGTCCCACTCCGAGCGGGTCAGCTCGGTGCGCAGCTGCTCCGAGGACTCTCGCAGGCAGTCCAGCAGCAGCGGGTTGAAGGCGCCGCACTCGCCGTTCAGGATCATGCGCAGCGCGGTGTCGTGGTCGTAGGCGTGCTTATAGCAGCGCTCGCTGGTCAAAGCGTCGTATACGTCTGCCAGTGCCACCACCTGCGCCGCAATGGGGATCTCATCTTCTTTCAGCCGGTCAGGGTAGCCATTGCCGTCCCAGCGCTCGTGGTGCCAGCGGCAGATGGCGTGCGCCACCTGCAACAGCGGCTCATCCCGGGCAATAGCCCGTCCCAGATCCTGCAGCATCTGCGCACCCGCCACGGTATGGTTCTTGATAATGGCAAACTCCTCGGCAGTCAGGCGGCCGGGCTTGTTCAGGATTTCCTCCGGGATGACGATCTTGCCGATATCATGCAGCGCCGAAGCGGTGCTGATGAGGGCGATATCGCTTTCGTCCAGCTGATAGCGGTCGGTCTTTTGCACCAACCGGTGCAAAAGCAGGTCGGTCAGGGTGCGGATGTGCAGGACATGAAGCCCGCTTTCGCTGTTGCGGAACTCCACCACATGGCTCAGAATGCTGATCATCAGCACGCTGTTATGCTCTTTTTCGTACACCTGATCGGTGACAAGGCGGGTGAGCCGCTTTTGCTTGGCGTACAGCATGAGGATATTCTTCACCCGGCGCAGCACCATGATCCGCTCGAAAGGACGGCGGATATAATCCGTTACACCCAGATCGTAGGCGCGCTCTATGTTGGCAGTATCCTCTGCCGCCGAGATGACGATGACCGGGATCTCGTCCAGCCATGCGTGATACTTCATCACTCGCAGCACGTCAAAGCCATCCATGCCCGGCATCATCAGGTCCAGCAGCAGCAGGGAGATATCCGTGCGCTGCCGCATCAGTTCCACTGCCGCTGCGCCATCCTCCGCCTCCAGATAGTCATAGCCATCGCCCAGTATCTCCTTGAGCAGGGCACGGTTGATCTCGGAATCATCCGCGATCAGGATCTTCGGTTTCTCGTTCATGGCCATGTTTCTCCTTCTGCGGCGCATCCTTCTGCCCCGGCTTTGTTCCGGGCACACCGTCCGCACTGACTGGATGTAATAGGTTTTCCCTGGCATCCGCTTTATTGCATTCATTTATACTTTACTGGATTTTACAGCAAAATGCAAGACTGAGCGCAGCATTTTCTGCCATTTTCCGGTATTTTCTGCAAACGTTTTCATTCCCGGTTGTATAAATGCAATCCAATTTTTACAGTACCCTTTGCAAACGTTGTTCGAAAGCAAGCCGTTTGTCGTTACAGCCCTTTCTGTGAAAATGCGGTTGCCGCGCTCCGCAGAGCGCGGCAACCGCGAAATATAAACCTTATTTCCGCTGACGATGCGCAGAGCAAAGCGGAGCGCATTTTAAATCGTTCCACTCTGAAAGAAAAAGGACTGCTGCGCAAAAAACGCAACAGTCCTTTTAAGATTCATTCTTGGGGCATCATGGCATCAAACCATCCCATCAGCTCCGCAGCCATCTGTTCCAGCCGGGTCTCCGGCTGCCATGCAGGCTGTGCAGGCTCCGGGGGTAATGCCTGTTCCGGAGCGCAGAGCAGTTCTTCCGTTTCCGGTGCAGGCTGTTCCGGGGCAGCCTCGCACTGCGGATCAACCTCGGGGGGTGTGTCCGGCTGCGCAGGTGTTTCCGGGGCGGTCTGCTGCATGGCGGCAAGAGCAGCCTCGGCTCTGCGGCAGGCGGCTTCGGCCTGTTCTGCCCGGGCATTGGCCTGTTCCAGCTGCTCCCACGCCTGCTCACAGGCGGCTTCCAGCTCTGCATTATCGTGCTTGAGGGCAAGCAGGGTGCGCTCAAAGGCGAACATCCGGGTCTGATACCGGCGCACCTCGGCGCGTGCCGCAGCCAGCTTGCGGCTCAGCTGCTCTGCCTGTGCCCGGGCGCTTTCCGCCTGTGCTGCGGCAGATGCCTGTACAGCGGCCTGCCGGGCAAATTGTCCGCGCAGGGCACCGGTCTCCCGCTCTGTCTGCACCATGATGCCCTCCCATGCACACCTTGCACGGGGCTTTCGCTGACCGCATGGGCGCAGCTGCCAGCCCCATTGTAGCCTGTAATTACTTCCGCTTGTTCAGGATGGCCAGCAGCTCGTCGTAGTAACGATTGTCGCTGCTTTCCTCTTCCACGGTCTTCTTTTCAGCCGGAGCAGCAGCCGGGGCGGCATTGGATGCCGGAGCCGCAGCTGTGCCGGTATCGCTGCTGAACACCGCAGTGGGCACAGACTGTGCACCGCCCATGGCGTTGTTAATGCTGTTGCGCAGGTCGCTGGCGCTCTTGTTGTCAAAGCCGGTGGCCACAACGGTCACGCGCATCTCATCGGACAGGTTCTCATCAAAGGCAGTACCCCAGATGATGTTTGCATCGGGATGTGCGCTCTGGGTGATGAGGCCTGCGGCGGTCTCCACGTCCTCCAGACCGATGTCCGGGCTGGAAGTGATGTTGATGATAACGCCGTGTGCACCTGCGATGCTGGTCTCCAGCAGCGGGCTGGAGATAGCAGCCTTGGCGGCGTTCTCGGCCTTGCCTGCACCCTTGGCGCTGCCCACGCCCATGTGGGCGTAGCCGGCATCCTTCATGATGGAGCGCACGTCGGCAAAGTCCAAGTTGATGAAGGCGGGCACGTTGATCAGGGCAGAGATGGACTCAACGCCCTGACGCAGCACGTTGTCGGCAGCCTGGAAGGCATTCATCAGGGTGATCTTTTCCTGACTGATCATCTTCAGGCGCTCGTTGGGGATGACGATCAGGCTGTCAACGTGCATCAGCAGGTTGGCAATGCCCTGCTCGGCCAAACCCATCTTGCGCTTGCCCTCAAAGGAGAAGGGCTTGGTAACGATGCCGACGGTCAGGATGCCCAGATCGTGTGCCACCTCGGCCACAACGGGTGCCGCACCGGTGCCGGTGCCGCCGCCCATACCGGCGGTGATAAAGACCATCTGGGAGCCCTTGAGGGCGTTGGCGATCTCGTCCTTGCTTTCTTCAGCGGCGCGCTGGCCGATCTCCGGGTCTGCACCCGCACCGCGACCCTTGGTCAACTTGGAACCCAGCTGCACCTTGACCGAGGCATGGTTCTTGGCCAGTGCCTGCTGGTCAGTATTCATTGCGATGAACTCCACGCCCTGCAGGCCATCGCTCACCATGCGGTTCACAGCGTTGCCGCCGCCGCCGCCCACACCGATCACCTTGATCGTCGTAACGTTTTCGTCCAGTTCTTCATCGAGCATCAATGCCATAACTTTGTCCTCCATCGGATTTTTATGTGGAACTGCGCAAATGCCGCACAGAAATTATCATACGATATTTATATAACTGTATCGTATCATTTTTTTGCTCCGATTGCAAGACAAAATTGCTTTTTCGTGGGTGTTTTTTTCACAACCCCACTCCGGGCGGGTATTTCCTGCCAAATCTGTGCGCCCAGCCCCGCCAAAAGCCGGTCAAGGTCTGCATATCCGCGCCGGACAAACTCCACCCCGCCAAGGCGGCTGCTGCCCCGGGCAGCCAGCGCCGCAAGCGCCAGCGCCGCCCCGCCCCGCAGGTCCGGTGCAGTCAGCTTTGCCCCGCGCAGCGTCCCGCCCGGCTGCACATACAACGTGCGCTCTGCCACCCGGACGTTTGCCCCCAGCGCCGCAAAACCCTCGGCACAGGCAAAACGATTTTCAAACACCCTGTCCTGCAGGCAGCTTTCCCCCTGTGCGCAGAGCATCACCGCCGCCAGCAGCGGGGCGGCGTCCGTGGCAAGGCCCGGGTAGGGTGCTGTGTGCACGTTTCCCGCGCCGCGCAGTGCCCCGAACCGCGAAATGGCGGCAGCATCGCGTGCCCGCTCTACGGTGCAGCCCATTTGTTCCAGAATTTCCAGCAGCGGGGCATACAGCCCGGGTGCGCAGCCCGCCAGTTCTACCCTGCCGCCCGCCGCTGCTGCCGCGCAAGCCAGCGTAGAGGCGATGATGCGGTCTGCCACCGGCATGAAGGTGCAGCCCGCAAGGCAGCGCCTTCCCTGCACCCGGATGGTGTCGGTGCCCGCGCCCTCCACGCAGCCGCCGCAGGCGTTGAGAAAGGCGGCAAGATCCGCGATCTCCGGCTCTTTTGCAGCGCCATGCAGCACGGTCTGTCCCTGCGCCGTGGCGGCGGCCAGCAGCAGCGTCTCGGTAGCGCCCACGCTGGGGAAGCTAAGACAAATTTCTGCGCCCCGCAGCCCCGCCGGGGCGTACAACGTAAGCTGTCCAAGCGCTGCGGGCAGCTGCCGCACCCCCATCTGCGCCAGCCCCTGCAAATGCAGGTCGATGGGTCTTGCCCCGATGCGGCACCCCCCGGGCAGTACGGTGCTTACCCGCCCCAGCCGCGCCAGCAGCGGCGCACAGAACAGGATGGACGCCCGCATCCGGCCTGCGGCCTCCGGTGCAAGGTCGGTGCGCATAGGCTGTCCCTGCACCACCAGTTCTGTGCCCTGCCAGCCCGCTGTGCAGCCCACGCCCCGCAGCAGGGCAAGACAGTCCTCCACATCGGTCAGGCGCGGCACATTTTGCAGCCGCACCGGCCCGCTGCATAGCAGCGCAGCTGCCAGCAGCGGCAGCACACTGTTTTTGGCCGCAGGCACTTCCACCCTGCCCTGCAAAGGCCGCCCGCCTGTAATGATCCAATCCCCAGCCATGCCAAGACCCCCGTTCTGCAAAAGATACCCCATGGTATGCAAAACGAGGGTCTTTGGTCAACAAAATGCGCCGGAAACGGCTTTCCCGCAGTCTGCGGGATTTGTCCGGTCATTTGTCCGTTTTTTTTCGCATTTCCGCGCCGCTCCTGCCCTGCCGCGGCAGGAAATGCCGGTCTTTATCAGCTTTCGCCCCGGGAGACGGAAAGCACGATGCCCATCTCGCCCAAAAGCATCATCAGGCTGGTGCCGCCGGAGGAGAAAAAGGGTAGACTGATGCCGGTGTTGGGGATGGTGTTGGTGACCACCGCGATGTTCAACACTGCCTGCAGCGCCACCTGCACCACAAAGCCCACCACCAGCAGTGCGCCAAAGCGGTCCGGCGCGTGCGCCGCCAGCGTGATGCCCCGCCACAGCAGCGCGCTGAACAGCAATATCACCGCACACGCGCCCAGAAAGCCCAGTTCCTCGCAGAGGATGGAAAAGATGAAGTCGTTCTGCGGCTCGGGCACGAACAGATGCTTCTGGCGGCTGTTGCCCAGCCCCAACCCCGCCGCCCCGCCGGAACCGATGGCATACAGGCTCTGGATGGTCTGGTGGCCGTCGCCCAGCGGGTCGGCAAAGGGGTCGAGCCATGAATTGAGCCGGTCGGCAGCGTAGGGCACCAGCTCCGGCATGAGCACGATAGCCGTGCCGATGGCGGCAGCGCCGCCCGCTCCTGCCAGCATGAACCACCGCAGCCCGGTACCACCCACGAACATGAGCACCGCGCCAATGCTCAAAATCAGCACCGTGCCGGAAAGGTGGGGTTCCAGCAGCATAAGCACCGCCACCACCCCCAGCACTAGCGCAAAGGGCACTACCCCTACTGCAAAGCTGCCCATGCGGTCGTGGTTCAAAGCGATGATGTGAGCAAATACCAGTACCACCGCAAATTTGGCGATCTCGCTGGGCTGTAATGTGCCCAGCCCCGGCAGCACAAGCCAGCGCTTACAGCCGTTATATTCCGGCATGAACAGCACCGCCGTCAGCAGCACCAGCGAGAGCGCCAACAGCGGCCACGCAAGCTTGTGATAGATATGGTAGTCCACCCGGCTGGCCATCCACATGGCCCCCAGCCCCATGGCGGCGTACAGCAGCTGCGGCCGCACATAAGCAAAGGCGTCCTGCCGCCGGTACAGCGCCACCGCGCTGCTGGCGCTGCACAGCATCACCAGCCCAAAGGCTACCAGTGTGAGCACCAGCACCAGAAAGGGCAGGTCCATGGGCGGCAGCGGCCGCAGCAGCCCTTTGCGGGCAGCAGTTCTGTGCAATCCCGGTCACCTCCGTTTCTGTTATTGTACGCGGGTGCGGGGGCGGTTAGTCATACAAGCTGCTGCCAGACGCATAAACTGCCCGCAAAGGGGGTGCTGCCATGTGCGGCTCTAAACCCACAGACACTCTGCGCACCCTGCCGGAGCGGGCGTTCCGTCTGCGGGCACGGCTCATTGCGGTGGGGCTGTGCGCCGTCTGCTTTGCAGGGCTCATCGGGCGGCTGTTCTGGCTGCAATTATGCACCGGCGGCTGGTACACCCAGCGGGCGCTGGGGCAGCAGCTGCGAGACACCGTTGTGCCCGCCGACCGGGGCAAAATATACAGCGCCGACGGTGCGCTGCTGGCCGCCAACAGCAGCTGCTGGACCCTGCGCGCCAGCCCCCGGGAGATGCCGGAGGATAAGCTTGCCCTTGCCGCCAAGGAGCTTGCGGAGATTCTGGAACTGGACGAGGCAAAGCTGCTGGAAAAGTTCAGCGACCGGCGCTCCAACGACTGCCTTTTGCGCTACCGGGTGGAGCGGGAAACTGCCGATGCCGTGCGGGATTTCTGCGCAGAGAACGGCATTACCGGCGTGCGCATCAATCAGGACTCCAAGCGCTGGTACCCACAGGGGGAGTTTTTGGCCTCGGTGCTGGGGTTTACCAATGTGGACAACGCCGGGGTCAGCGGGCTGGAACTGAAATACAACGACACCCTTACCGGGCAGAACGGAGTGGTGCTGACCGCCGTGAACGCTTGGGGCTACACGCTGGCGCAAAGCTACGAAACCGAACTTGCTCCGGTGGAGGGCTGCGGGCTGCGGCTGATCATCGATGCAAATATTCAACATTATCTTGAAAATGCGTTGAATTATGCGGTGCAGGAGCACCATGTAGCCGCCCGCAGCGTGGGCATCGTGATGGAGGTGAACACCGGGGCAGTGCTGGCCATGGCCACTACCCCGGCCTACGACCCCAACCAGCCCCGGGTCATCGCCGACAAGGCCGCGCGCGCCGCCGTAGATGCCCTTTCCGGTAAAGAGCGCGCTGCCGCCTTGCAGCTGGCGCAGCAGACCCAGTGGCGCAACAAAGCGGTGAGTGACTTATACGAGCCGGGCAGCGTGTTCAAGCTCATCACCTGCGCGGCGGCGCTGGATGCCGGAGCCATTACCCGGCACTCCACCTTTTACTGCGGAGACTCTATCTCGGTGGCGGGCACGCGGTTCCACTGCGCCAACCACAAGCGTCACGGCAGCCAGACCGTGACGCAGGCGCTGGAAAACTCCTGCAACCAGGGCTTTATCCAGATCGGGGCGCGGCTGGGCAAGCAGGCTTTCTGCGATTATTTTGCCGCCTTCGGCCTGCGGGAACCCACCGGCATCGACCTGCCCGCCGAGCCGAAAAAGAGCCTGTACTACACCGCCGACCGCATGGGGCCGGTAGAGCTTGCCTCCTGCGCCTTCGGGCAGAGCAGCAAAATTTCCTATCTGGAAATGGCCTCCGCCGTCTGCGCGGTGGTGAACGGCGGCAAGCTGATGCAGCCGTATCTGGTATCGGACATTCTTGCGCCGGACGGCAGCATTTTGCAGCACAACCAGCCGGTCTGCAAGCGGCAGGTCATCCAGCCCGCCACCTCTGCCACCATGCGGGAGATGATGGAGGCAGTGGTGCTGTACGGCGGCGGGCGCAACGCGCAGATCGCGGGCTACCGGGTGGGCGGCAAAAGCGGAACCAGCCAGAAGCTGGACAGCGCCGACGAGAAGGCGCGCATTGCCAGCTTTGTGGCGGTAGCGCCCATCGATGACCCGCAGTTTTTGTGTCTGGTCTGTCTGGATGAGCCACACAGCTGGACCACTGCCGGCGGCAGTCTTTCAGCACCGGTCTGTGCCGAGGTGCTGGAGCAGACGCTGGTGTACAAAGGAGTCCCCCGGGCAACGGACACCGGCAGCGCAGACGCGCAAGCCGCTGCCCTGCCCGCTGATGGGGACAGCTTTGACGGGGCGTGATGATTTTGAATGGCCTCCGCTTGCGCTCTGGCCATAGTCAGCGGAAAAATTATTTTAAATAGAGCAATGCCGGAGCGTCTGCGGACGCTCCGGCATTGCATTTTCACAGGAGGGGTCGTGGAGGAAAACAGCATTTGCAACGCCGCTTTCTACGAAAGCGCGGCGCTGCGGGCGAGTGCTTGCTCCCCCTCGGGGGAGCTGTCGCGCAGCGACTGAGGGGCTATAAATGGAGAAGCGAAAAAAGCGTTAAAGCGATAGCGCCGACTGGCGCAGCGCTAGCTTTTTTGTGCTTCGACTTCTGCTTTAGGATTGTCAAGGGCGAGTAGCCCTTGGCCCGTTGCGGGGTGGGTGGAGTCCAGAGGTAGGGAGGGGGGAGTCGGAACACCCCTCCCTGCCTCTGGCCCAGCGGAGCGTCCCTGCACGCTGAAGGCAAGCAGTAACTTTCCCCGCAGAGCGTGGCGCGCATTTCAAATCGTTTTGCCTGTCCAACCCGCACCCAATTTGCAAATTAAAATTGCATCTTTTTTGCGTTTTACGGCGATTTTCAGCAATTTTGCGGCAATGTAAAAAACTTTGCGGATTTTGCTTGACAGGGAGCCGTCTGCGTGCTATCGTGAACACATGAACAGATGCTCATATATCGAAACGAAGGGGGGAGGACAGCATGACCGGGCTAGAACAGACCGCGCCGGAAAAGGAAACTCAGCCGGTAGAGATGCCGGATGACGAGGTGCTGTACGAACTGGCAGACCTGTTCCGCGTGTTTGGCGATTCCACCCGCATCAAAATTCTGTACGCCTTGCACGACAGCGAACTTTGCGTGCAGGATATTGCGGACGCCGTGCAGCTGAGCCAGTCTGCCGTCAGCCACCAGCTGCGGGTGCTCAAGGACTCCAAGCTTGTGCGCTTCCGGCGGGAAGGCAAAACCGTTTTCTACGCACTGGACGATGACCATGTGCGCAGCATCCTCTCCATGGGAATGGATCATATCGAAGAATAACGAAAGGCTGGTACTCATTATGAAAAAGACCTACAAGATCGAAGTGGACTGCGCAAACTGCGCCCAGAAGATGGAAGATGCCGCCAACACCGTGGCAGGCGTGGCCGGTGCGACCGTCAGCTTTATGACCCAGAAGATGAAGGTGGAGTTCGCCGAGGGTGCAGACCCCCACGACACCATGGTGAACGTTCTGGCCGCCTGCAAGAAGGTGGAGGACGACTGCGAGATCTTTGACATTTAAGTGCATTTTCTCCCTTCAAAATGCCCCGCTCCCCTTCGGGGGAGTTTTTTATACGCCGCATTTTCGTGTTGAAAAAATCCGCAGTTTTCAACACTTTCCACCCGGTTTTCAACACTGTTTGCGGAAAATCCACAAAACAGACGGCTAAAAGTGCTTTTTCGCCGGAAAAACTGCGTGGAAAACACGGGCAAAACCGTGGAATATCCATTTTTATGGGGAAAAATTGTTGAAATCCCCCGCCCGCCGCAGCGGATGCGGCCCAGGATCCCGCAAAAAGGAGAGTTTTGTATGAACAAAAAGCAGAAAAAGACCCTGTACCGCATCATCGCTGCGGTGGTGCTGGTGCTCATCCTCAAGCTGCTGCGCCAGTTCCCCACGCCGGTGGAGCTGGCGCTGTACTGCATTCCGTATCTGGTGGTGGGCTGGGACGTGCTGCGCAAGGCACTGCTGGGCATCAAGAACCGCCAGCCCTTCGATGAGTGCTTCCTGATGGCCGTTGCCACCGTGGGTGCCTTCGCGCTGGGCGACTACGTGGAAGGCTGCGCCGTTATCATCTTCTACCAGATCGGCGAACTGTTCCAGAGCGTGGCCGTGGGCAAGAGCCGCCAGAGCATTTCCAGCCTGATGGACATCCGCCCGGACTACGCCAACATTGAGGGCGAGGACGGCAAGCTGGAGCAGGTGGACCCGGACGATGTGGAGATCGGCACGGTCATCGTGGTGCAGCCCGGTGAGCGGGTGCCCATCGACGGCGTGATCGTGGAAGGCACTTCCGCCCTGAACACCGCCGCCCTCACCGGCGAGAGCCTGCCCCGCGACGTGCAGACCGGCGACGAGGTCATCAGCGGCTGTGTGAACATGACCGGCCTGCTGAAGGTGAAGACCACCAAGGAGTTCGGCGAATCCACCGTCTCGAAAATTCTGGACCTGGTGGAAAATTCCAGCATGAAGAAGGCCCGCGCCGAGAACTTCATCACCCGCTTTGCCCGCATCTACACCCCCGCTGTGTGCTACGGTGCTCTGGCGCTGGCCTTCATCCCGCCCATCGTGCTGCTGGTCCTGGGTCAGCCCGCCCGCTTTGGTGACTGGGTCTACCGTGCCCTGACCTTCCTGGTCATCAGCTGCCCCTGCGCACTGGTCATCAGCATTCCTCTGAGCTTCTTCGGCGGCATCGGCGGTGCGTCTGCCTGCGGCATCCTCGTCAAGGGTTCCACCTATCTGGAAGAACTGGCCCGCACCGGCATCGTGGTGTTCGACAAGACCGGCACCCTGACCCAGGGCACCTTTAAGGTGACCGGCGTTCACCCCGCCGAGGGCACCACCGAAGAACAGCTGGTGGAAGCCGCCGCGCTGGCCGAAAGCTGGTCCAAGCACCCCATCTCCCTGAGCATCAAGGCCGCTTACGGCAAGGAAATCGACCCCAGCCGCGTCACCGACGTGCAGGAGCTGGGCGGCCACGGCGTCACCGCGAAGGTGGACGGCAAGACCGTCGCCGCCGGCAATGCCCGCCTGATGGAAAAGCTGGGCCTGAAGGCTCCCGCTGTGAGCGAGACCGGCACCATCGTGCACGTGGCCATTGAGGGCATGTATGCCGGTTATCTGCTCATCGCCGACGTGGTGAAGCCCCACAGCGCACAGGTCATCCGGGGCCTGAAGAATGCCGGTGTGCGCAAGACCGTCATGCTGACCGGCGACGCCGAGCCGGTGGCAAAGGCCGTGTCTGCCGAGCTGGGCTTGGATGAGTACCATGCAGGCCTGCTGCCCGGCGACAAGGTGGACCAGATCGAAACGCTGCTCGCCGCAAAGCGGCCTAAAGAGAACCTCGCCTTTGTGGGTGACGGCATCAACGACGCGCCGGTGCTGTCCCGCGCCGATGTAGGCATCGCCATGGGTGCGCTGGGCTCCGACGCCGCCATTGAGGCCGCCGACGTGGTGCTGATGGACGACGACCCGGCTAAGATCGCGCTGGCCATGCGCATTGCCCGCCGCACATTGCGCATCGTGTACCAGAACATCGTGTTTGCGCTGGCCATCAAGTTCGCCTGCCTGGTGCTGGGTGCTCTGGGCCTTGCCAGCATGTGGACGGCCATCTTCGCCGACGTGGGCGTGATGGTGCTGGCCGTGCTGAACGCCACCCGCGCCCTCTACACCAAGGACCTGGCCAAGAAGAACGAGCAGTAAGCCAGACGCCCGCCGTGGCCGCCCGCCGAAAAGGCTCTCCCTTCGGGAGAGCTGGCGCGGCAGCGCCTGAGAGGGTTCCGCCCTATAAAACAAAAATCATCTGCAGCAAACTTTCTCAGGCTTTTGCCGGAGGGACCGCTGCAGATGATTTTTTTGTTTTATTTAATAGTAACTGATACTCACATAGTCTGGGAAAGCATGCGTACCCAAGATGCAATCTCTATTGGTCTTTACTTTTCTCAGCTTGTTACACCCACGGAATGCATAACGTTTGATTGTTTTCATGCTCTCCGGAATCGTAACATCTGCAAGAGCTTCACAACCGGCAAATGCAAACCCATCAATCGTTTCCGTTCCCTCTGGAATCTCGATCGAAGTCAGCTCTGCGCAGTGATTGAATGCACTCTGTTTAATCGACTGCAGTGAGCTAGGCAGAGTCACTTTCTGGAGGCGCGAGCAGTTACGAAATGCATAGCCTCCAACTGTCGTGATTCCATTTTCAAAATTCACCTCCACAATTCGACCCCGCTTTTTTGCCCAAGGCGATACATCTGCGCTTTCATAGTCGTCCATTTTGCCCTCGCCAGACAGCCAAAGCACGCCATTTTCATCTAAAGACCAACTGATGCCATCGCCACACTTACCGGAAGCAATTATCGCTGCTTCACTGGAGCTGCTGGCCGCCGGGGCGTCTTTGCCCTTGTTCAGCATGGCCACACCGCCCACACCGACACCCACGGCCACAACGGCCGCGCCGCCGAGGATGCCCAGCATCTTCCGGCGGGAGATCTTCGCTTCGGGCGCGGGCTTCTCGGCAGCGGCTTCCGCAGCCTTGCGGGCGGCTTCGGCCTGTTCGGCGGCGCGGCGGGCCTGCTTCTTTTCCGCTTCGGCGGCACGGCGGGCGGCTTCCTCTGCGTCCCGTCTGGCCTGCTCCTGCTTGCGGCGCTGTTCCGCCTGAGCGGCAAACAGCACGGTGGTCTTGTCCGGGTCCCGCATTTCCGGCACCTGCGGGGCGGGCGCGGCCACCCGCTCGGTGCGGTCTTTTTCCGGCGCAGGGGCCGGGGCAGGCGGGACGTCTGCGGGCATCAGCCGCACAGTGCGGTCATCGGCCGGGGCGGCGGGCTGTGCCGTTTCCACCCGCACGGTCTCGTCCACAAGAGGGGTCGGGGCAGGCGAAAGGTGCGGGTCAAAGGTGGCCTCCGGGTCCGCGCCGTCGGCGGGCGGGTCCTGCACCAGCTGGCCATTGCGCCAGTGCCAGTCCGGCCCCGGCGTGCCAATGGTGTCGTTGAGGGGGTCCGGCCTGCCGCCGGGCGGGTCGATGGCAAGAGGAGCGGGCTGCGCCTGCGGCAGGGCTTCCAGCGCCTTGCGCAAAGCAAGCGGGCTGGCAAAGCGCTGGGCAGGGTCCGGCGCGCAGGCCTTGCACACCAGCTGCCCCAGCGCATCCTGTGCGCCGGAGGGCAGGGGCAGGGCCTCGCCCGCAAGCCGCCGGGCCCGGGCCTGCTCTGCCGCCGAGAAGGTGATGGGCTGAGGGTAGGGCGGGTAGAAGGGCATCCGGTTGGCGTTCAGCAGCTGGTACATCACAAGGCCGAGGGAATAGATGTCCACATTGGCGGTGTACTTCTCGCCGCGGAACACCTCCGGGGCCATGTAGTTCACGGTGCCTGCCCGGGTGGACGCGCCGGTGGAAGCGCTGGCGATGCGGGCCACGCCGAAATCGCCCAGCTTGTAATCGCCGGTGTCCGAAATGAAAATGTTGGCGGGCTTGATATCCCGGTGGATGATGTTGTACTGCCCGCACACTTCCAGCGCGCGGCACAGGTCGGTGCCCAGGCGGATGACCTCGGCCCGGGTGAAGGACTTGTTCTGGCGCAGGGCGTCGTTGATGGGCTTGAGCAGCTCCATGCGGATGAGGATATCCCACCCGATGCCGTCCTCATGGGGGATAATCTGGTGGTCCTCATAGCTCACGATGTTGCTGTGGCCCTTCAGGCGGCTCATGAGGGCGATCTCGCGGTTCAACTCCTGCACATAGTCGCGGAAATAGGTGGATGCGCCCTCGCGGTCCATGCCTGCTTCCAGCACCTGCTCATACTCGCTTTTGTCCGCCGGGATGGTGATGGCCTTCAGCGCGCCGGTGAACACCATGTCAAAGTCCCGGCGCTCGATCTCGAACACCTTGCCGTAGCTGCCCGCACCGATGAAACGCTTGATGTGCCAGGAGCCGAAGAAGGGCTCATAGCGCTTGTAGTATTCGTTGTCCATGTGGTTCTCCTGTTTTTACTTCATGGTGACGGAGCCGGAACCGATCTTGTTTTTATTGCCGTCGTAAACCGTGATCGTTACTTTTCCGGTCACAGACAGTTTTGTCCAGCCTGTCCACAATGTATCGTCGTTGTACCAGTTTCCCTCATAGCTTGTATAGTTGCCCCGGGTTCCATTCGACCATGTTATGCGGTCATACAGTTTTGTGGATGCATTGGGCTCACCGCCGGAAAGTGTGTAATGGAAATAGACCGGGCTGCCGGATTTGATCGTGGTCATATGCTCGGTGCTGTCCTTGCTGGTGTTCCAGTACATATCGGTGATCTTCCAGCTGAACATTTCGTTATAGACCGGCTGCCAGGTGGCCGAATCGGACTGGATCAGGTCTTTCAGATACTCACAGCATATTTTGCGGGTACTGGTGAAACTCGCGTTCTTGTGCGCGTTCACATACTGACTCATCTTTTCCAGACGCAGCGCGGCGCTGTCCTTGTAATCGCCCAGTGCGTCCAGCAGATTGATATACTGGGCAGCGTTGGTTTTGTCTGCCTTGCACTGCTGATAGGTAGCTTCCTTGTACAGGTCGTCGCTGTCCTTATAGTCTTTCAGACTGCTGAACGCCGAACGTGCATTGGTGTAGTTCTTGGCATCCAGCAGCTTTTTGGCATTCTGGTACTTGGCCTCTTTCCACTGGGTCTCGGCGTCCTTATAGCCCTTCAGATTGCCCAGCTGTGTGATCGCGCTTTCATAATCGCCCTGTTTCAACGCAGCAAGGGCCTGCTGGTACTCGGCCTCCGTCAGCTGGGCGGCGCTGTCTTCGTAGTCGCCCAGCTCCCCGAACACGGTGATGGCCGTGCCGTAATCGCCATTGGCCAGTGCCTGCGCCGCTTTGCTGTACTCCATCTTCTGCTGGATGGACGGCCACGCCGCTCCCACGGCCACCGCCGCAGCCACAGCCACACCGCCCACGGCCAGCGCGACCTTTTTGCCCTTGCCCGCCTTTTTGGGGGCCGGGGCGGTGGCCACGACAACGGGCGCTTCCGCTGCGGCTGCAGCTTCCGCCTCGGCTTTTTCTGCGGCAAGGCGCTCCTGCTCGGCCGCGCGCTTTTCGGCGCGGATGCGGGCCAGTTCTTCCTCTTTTTCCTCGGCGGCCTTGCGGCGGGCGGCTTCCTCTGCGTCCCGCTTGGCCTGCTGTTCCTGACGGCGCTTCTCGGCCTGGGCCTCGAACAGGAAGGTGGTGCGGTCCGCTTCCGGTTCCTCCGGCACGGCAGCGGGCACAGTGGCGGGCACTGCGATGCGCTCGGTGCGGTCATCGGCCGGTGCAGGGGCCGGTTCTTCCGGGGCCTTTTCGGCTGCTGCGATGCAGATGGTCTCATCCTCAGGCAGTGCTTCGGCCGGGGCGGCTTCTTCCGCCGGGGTCTCCGGCTCGGTCGGCTGTGCCGGGGCTTGTTCCTGCGCCGGGGCTTCGGCAGGCGCAGCCATGAGTCGCACGGTCCCGTCCTTTTCCGGGGCGGCGGCGGGCTGCTCTGCGGCCTCCGGCTGGAACGGTGCCGCCATCAGGCGGACGGTCCCCGCCGGTTCCTGCGCGGGCGCTGCGTCGTTCCAGCCCGGCACCGGCGCGCCGATGGTCCCGCCGTCTGCGGTCTCCGGCTCCTGCGCGGGGCTTTCCGGCACGCCGACCGGAACCGGGCGGATGGTGCCCTCGTCCGGAACATTTTTGGCCGGGGCGGGCGCAGGCTGCAGGTCTGCCGTCCCGCCGGTGCCGGGCACGGGCACGGCGTCGCCGCCGGGGTAGATCACCCGAGCTTCGCCCTCGGTGTAGAGGATGGCTTCCAGCGCCTGCCGCATCACGGCGGGGCTGTCGTAGCGCTGGGCCGGGTCCGGGGCGCAGGCCTTGAGCACGATCTCGGCCAGGCGGCCGTCGGCGTTGGCCGGGGGCGGCAGGGCTGCACCGGAAAGCCGCTGGGCCTGGGCGCGCTCCCGCTGGGCGGGGGACATGGGCTGCGGGTAGGGCGGGTAAAGCGGCATCCGGTTCGCGTTCAGCAGCTGGTACATCACAAGGCCCAGCGAGTAAATATCCACGTTGCTCGTGTATTTTTCGCCCTTGAACACCTCGGGGGCCATGTAGTTCACGGTGCCTGCGCGGGTGGAAGCACCGGTGGAGGCGCTGGCGATGCGGGCCACGCCGAAATCGCCCAGCTTGAAGTCCTCGGTCTCCGAGATGAAGATATTCGCGGGCTTGATGTCGCGGTGGATGATGTTGTAGCGCTGGCACACTTCCAGTGCGCGGCACAGGTCGATGCCCAGGCGGATGATCTCGCGCCGGGTAAAGCTCTTGTTCTGCTTCAGGTAGCCGGTGATGGGGGTGAGCAGCTCCATGCGGATGAGGATATCCCAGCCGATGCCGTCCTCGTGGGCGTGGATGGCGTGGTCCTCATAGCTGACGATGTTGCTGTGGCCCTTGAGCTTGCTCATGAGGGCGATCTCGCGGTTGAGGTCCTTGACGTAATCCCGGAAGTAGGTGGACGCACCGTCCCGGTCCATGCCGTCCGAAAGGATCTCCTCCAGCTCGTCGGGCGAGGATGGGATGGTGATGGCCTTCAGCGCGCCGGTGAACACGGTGTCGAACTCGTCGCGGCGCTCGATCTCGAACACCTTGCCGTAGCTGCCTGCACCGATATAGCGTTTGATGTACCACGCGCCGAAAAACGGCTCGTAGCGCTTATAGTATTCGTTGTCCATGATGTTCCTCACTTTCACGCGGGCGATTCCCCGCTGTTGATGGCGGGCCGGGGGCTCACCGCGGCCATCCTTCGGCTTCGGGCTGTGGGGGCGGGCCGTCCTGCGCCTTGTCGGCGGCGGGGGCCAGCTTCCGGGCGGGCTGCAGCTTTTTGGGCGCAGTCAGCGGGGGTGCCGCCTTTGGCCCGGCGGCAGGGGATGCGCCTTCCGGGGTGCGCGGCTTTTCCTGCCAGCGCAGCAGAAGGACCGTCTCGCCGGGGTCCCTTTCCGGGGCAGGCGCGGGTCCTTCCGCCGGGGGCTCCTCGGCAGGCCGGGGCGGAAGCGGGGCAAGGGTTTTGGCCGGGGCGTGGAAGCCGTGGGCCTTTTTCGGGGCCGGGCCGGGGGCCGGAACGGGCTGCGGGGCCAGCGTCTCGGCGGGGCGCGGTCCCTCCCGGGCCGGGGCAGGTGCCGCAGTCAGCGCTTCCAGCGCCTGCCGCATCTGGGCAGGGCTCGCATAGCGGGCCGCAGGGTCCCAGGCGCAGGCCTTGAGCACCACCGCCGCAAGGGCCGGGTCTGCCTGAGCCGGGGGCGGCAGGGGCTCGCCGGAGAACCGCCGGGCGCGGGCGTGCTCCTGCTGGTCCGGCGTGATGTTCTGCGGCGGGGGCGGATAGAAGGGCATCCGGTTCATGTTCAGCAGCTGGTAGAGCACCAGCCCCAGCGAGTAGATGTCCACGCTGCTTGTGTAGCGCCTGCCCTGGAACACCTCCGGGGCCATGTAGTTCACGGTGCCCGCCCGGGTGGAGGCCGCCATGGACGCGCTGGCGATGCGGGCCACGCCGAAATCGCCCAGCTTGAAACTGCCCTCCCGGGAAAGGAAGATGTTGCCGGGCTTGATGTCCCGGTGGATGATGTTGTTTTTCTGGCACACTTCCAGCGCGCTGCACAGGTCGATGCCCAGGCGGAGGACCTCGGCCCGGGTGAAGATCTTCTGCCGACGCAGGTCGTCGTTGATGGGCCGGAGCAGCTCCATGCGGATGAGGATATCCCACCCGCGGCCGTCCGCGTGGGGGTAGGCCCGGTGGTCCTCATAGCTGACGATGGTGCTGTGGCCCTTGAGCCGCTGCATCAGGGCGATCTCCTTTTTGATGTCATCGACATATTTCTGGAAGTAGTCGGACACGCCTTCCTCGTCCATGCCGCTGGCCAGGATCGCGTCCAGCTCATCCTGCGAGGAAGGGATGGTCAGCGCCTTCATGGCGCTGGTGCTCACGGTGCCCAGGGCGTCGCGGCGCTCGATCTCGAACACCTTGCCGTAGCTGCCCGCGCCGATGAACCGCCCCAGCCTCCACTCGCCGAAAAACGGCTCATAGCGCTGGTAATATTCCTTCTCCATGGTGTCTCCTCGTCTTGAAAATAAACGGCCCGCCTTATCCCACGCGGACAAAAAGCAGGCCGTTTGCGCTCAGGCCGATGCGGGATCAGCTGAACATATCAATAATATCCTTCGTCAGCTGCACAACGTTCCAGATATCGTCTGCCGTCCAGGAGCCGCTGTCGTCACCGGAATCGGACGACGCAGAGCTGCTGGCCGGCGGGGTGCTGGCTGCCGGGGCCGAGCTGCCGCCGCCGGAAGAACCGCTGCCCGAGCTGGAGCCGCGGCCGCCCGAGCCGCTGCCCGAGCCGGAGGAAGACGATGCCGCCGGGACGGGGTCCGGCTCCGGCAGGATCTCCATGGCCTGCTCCTCCTGATAGGCGATCTTGCCCACAGCCACGCCGTGGCCGTCCGGGGAAGCATCGTACCAGTAGACGTTGTCGAACTGGACAAAGGCGTACTGGCTGTCGCTGATCTGGCGCACCGTGGTGCGGCTGCCGTTGGCGGCGGTGTAGGTGCCGGACTGGCTGCCGGTGCTGTTGGTGGCCTTGAAGGTCATGGTGCCGTTCTCATAGCCGTCGGCATAGGTGCCGGTGAACTCCAGCGTGGTGCCGTCGGCGGCAGTCTTGCGGTAAGTGCCGGTGCCGTTGGGCAGGTCGTTGGACCACTGGCCGTTGTAGACGCTGTAATTGCCCGCGAACAGCTGGATGCCTTCGCCGGAGCGCTTGCCGTCCACCACCTGGCCGTAGTACAGACCGGTGGTGTCCACCAGAACTTCCTTGGCGCCTGCGGGCAGGCTGGACTTGATGGCATCCCACTCGGTGCCGCTGCCCATCAGCCAGCCGTTGACATAGGACAGCACCGCGCCGCCCAGAGAATCGGCATTCGTGAACTGCTGCAGCACCACCTTCAGGGTGTTGTAATCGCCGCTTTCAAACCAGCCGATGACGCTGTTGTAGAGGTCCACCGTCTCCTTCTGCTCTTTCAGATAGGCGGCGGTATCCTCAATGGGCTTGCCGCCCACGGTGAGGCTGGCAAGGGCCGGAAGGGTGCTCAGCACCTGCACCTGGCACTGGTCCACGCTGAGGGTGGTCAGGCCCGTCAGGGCGGTGAGGGGGCTGTAATCCACGATCTGGTTGCCGGAAACATCCAGCTCCTGCAGGCCGGTCAGGCCCTGCAGGAAGGAAAGATCGGTGAGCTGGTTGTTTGCAAGGTTCAGCTTGCGCAGGCCATGCAGGCCGTCCAGGCCGTTGCACTGCTCACTGGTGAGCTGGCAGTTGGTCAGCGCCAGAGTGTCCAGCGCATCCAGGTTCGCCAGCTCGGACACGCCGTCCGGGAAGGTGACACCGTCGGCGGAGAGCTGTTCCAGCTTCTGCAGGGCGGTGAGCTTCGTGAGCTTGTTCTCGTCCAGCGCGGTGCTGCCGCTGCCGGTGATGGTCAGGCTGGTGAGGTTCGGCAGGGAGCACAGGGCGGCCCAGTCTTCGTCTGTGGGGTCCTGCACGGCGAGCTCGGTGGTGTCCTCGATGCTGTAGGAAACACCGCCGATGCTCACATCCTTGCTGACGCTCAGCTTCTTCCAGACGAAGAAGCCGCCAACGGCCAGCAGCGCGGCCAGCACCACCAGCAGGACGATCAGCAGGATAGGGGACTTCTTTTTGCGGGCCGGGGCCTCTGCCACGGGCTCCGGCGGCATGGGCGGCACACCGCCGCCTGCCTCCGGGGCAAAGAAATCGGCTGTGGGGGCCGCCGGGGCGCTCACGCCGATGCTGTAGTCATCGTCCTGCGGCGGGAGGAAGGCCCGCACCGTCTCATCGCCTGCGGGCGCAGCGGGGCCGTTCGGGGCGTAAGCCGCCGTATCATACACAGGGGCGGCAGGCTCCACCGGGGTGAAGACCGTTGCGTCATCCGCAGGAGCGGCGGGCTCCACCGGGGTGAAGACCGTCGCGTCATCTGCAGGAGCGGCGGGCTCCACCGGGGTGAAGACGGTCGCGTCCTCTGCAGGCGCGGCGGGCTCCACCGGGGTGAAGACCGTCGCGTCGTCCGCAGGGGCGGCAGGCGTCACCGGGACGAAGGTCGTTGCATCGTCCGCCGGGGCGGCAGGCTCCACCGGAGTGAAAACGGTCGCGTCCTCTGCAGGGGCAGCAGGCTCCACCGGGATGAAAGTCGTTGCTTCGTTTGCGGGAGCGGCAGGCTCCACCGGGGCAGCGGGTTCCGGGCTGAGGGAAGCCGCCCGGTGGAAGGACTTTGCACCGCTCGTTGCCGGGCTGATGGTGGGGCCGTTGTCCTCCTCCAGCGTTTCATAGGGCTCCGGCGCAGCCGCCGGGGCTTCGACTTCCTCCGGGGCGGCCGGGGCCTCTGCCGGGGCAGGGGCCGGTTCCGGCGCAGCGGAGTGCACCGACGGCGCGCTCCAGAAAGGAGCCGACGAGATGGTCTGGTCGTTGGGGTCGTCCTCCGGCAGGTCCGGCTGGGGGGCAGGGGCGGCTTCCGGGAATTTATGGCCGCAGACTTTGCAGAACTTCTGCTCGTCAAAGTCCGCTTTGGTCCCACATTCGGTACAGAATTTCATCGCAAGTTTTCCTCCGTGTTCAATTCATTCCGGTCAAAACGCAATGTTTACGGCCACAGCTGCACATCCGAGACGATGATCATGCCGCACTCCTGCGTGTGCACGACGATCTTCAGATATTCTGCGCCCGCAATGGAAGCGGTGACGGTGAGCTGGTCGGTCTTCTGGCCGATGACCGGCGAGGTCTGCACCAGCACATCGTCGGCATAGATCTGCACATAGCCGGTGCCTTCCGTGGCGGTGTCCTTATAGGGTACCAGGTTGAAGGTCATGGACGAATAATTGCCGTAAACACGGTACTCTGCCGAGTAGAGCTGCTCCGATCTCCAATAATCATCGCCCAGCACAACATAGTTCACCGCGTCGGAGTAATCGTTGCCGAAGGGGTCTTCCGGGGCGGTGGCGTTCCAGTCCCAGCCGCCGTTCAGCACGGACAGGGTGGACAGGGACACCGGCTGCGAGGAGGACACCTGGGTCATCTTTGCAGTCAGGGTGGCGTTGCCGGGCAGCTCCTTCAGGGCGTTGGTCAGCAGGGTGCGGGCCCCGGCGAAGTCCTTGGCGGCGATCTTCTCATCCGCCTGGGCGGCGACGGCGGAGGCGTAGTTCTGCGCATAGAGCGAGAGCTTGACGTTCAGCGAGGAATCGCTGCCCACCAGGTCCATCGCGGTCTGGATGGTCTTGTAGGCGTTCAGGTAGTCGCTGGTCTTTTCATACTGTGCTGCCGTCTCGAGGGCTGCGCTCTTGTAGCTTTCGGTGTACTCGGCGGTCTTCTGCAGGAAGTCGGCGTCGCTGCCCAGCAGCTTCTGGGCTTCCTGCACCGTCTCCAGCGCGGACTTGTAGTCCCCGGCGGCGGCGTACTGGGCGGCCTGGTCCAGGGCGTCCTGCTTGTTCTTGGCGGCCAGCGCCTCGGTGTATTCGGTCTGCTTTGCGGTGAGTTCTGCGTCCTCGGGGTACTTGTTCAGGCCGCCGGACAGGGTGCGCAGGGCGTTGGTGTAGTCGCCTGCGTCGGCGTAGGTGGCGGCATCCGCCAGGATGGACTCAATGTCCTGCTTACGGGCGTTCTCGGCGTTGGCCTCGCTGATGGCACCGCCGATGAGCGGGATGCTCTCGCCGTTGTCCGTCAGCAGCGAGGGCACCACCACGGCCGCTGCCGCGATGAGCAGCACCAAAATCAGCAGCAGGATCCACTTGGCCTTGCCGCCCTTCTTTTTCTTCTTTTCTTTCTTGGCCTTTTTGCCCTTCTTGCCGGTCTCGGGGGCGGGTTCCGGCTGGGGCTGGGGCTGCGGGACCCGCATGGTAGGCTCCGACTGGGGCTGTGCCGCCGGGGCCGGGCCGGGCACGATGCGGGTGGTCTTTTCGTCCGCAGGCTGGGCCGCCGGGCGCGGCTGCGGCTGCGAAGAACGGGTGTTCACGCGGACCCGCGGTGCAGCGGCGGCTGCGGGCTGCGCAGCAGGCTGGGCCGGGCGCGCGGGCTGGGCACCGCTCTGCAGGTTCTGCAATGCGCGCTTCATGACCGCCGCCGAGCGGAAGCGGGCGTCCGGGTTGTGCGCGCAGGCGCACAGCACCAGGTTCGCCAGATCGCGGGAGGCGTTCACCGGGGCCGGCAGCGCATCACCGCACAGGCGGCGGTTCAGCGCGTCGGTGCGGGCCTTCTGGTCCAGCATCAGCTGCTGGCTGGGCACGAAGGGCAGGCAGTCGTTGTTCAGCAGGCGGTACAGCACGATGCCCAGCGAGTAGATGTCCACCCGGCCGTCGTAGTTGGTGCCGCTGGCCACTTCCGGTGCCATGTAGTTATAGGTGCCCTTGATGGACTGGCCGCCCCGGGTGCCGGACAGCTTGCGCGCGATGCCGAAATCGCCCAGCTTGAAGAAGCCGAACTCGTTGATGAAGATGTTCTCGGGCTTGATGTCGCGGTGGATGATCTGCTTTTTCTCGCAGATCTCCAGCGCCGAGCAGATGTCGATGCCCAGACGGATGACCTCGGCCTCCGAGAGGGTGCGGGTGCCCTTCCAGTCGTTGAAGGGGGTGAGCAGCTCCATGCGGATGTAGATATCCCAGCCGATCTCGCCGGTGCGCTCCACCACCTTGTAGTCCTCGACGCTGACGATGTTCTGGATGCCCTTCAGGGTCTCCATGAGCTGGATCTCGTTGACGAAGTCATCCACGATGCCCTGCAGGTAGGTGCGGGTGCCGTCCTGGGTCATGCCGTCCGAGCGCAGGGATTCCATCTCCGAAGCGTCCTTCGGGATGGAGATCACCTTGATGGCGGCGCTGCTGGTCAGGTTGTGGTCACTGCGCACGGCCTTGTAGACCGAGCCGTAGGCACCGCTGCCGATCCGCTCCACGACCTTCCATTCGGGCCAGATCTTTTCAATTTCCTGGGTCATGTTTGGTTCCTCCTCCATTAAAACAGATTCCTGATCCGGTCCAGCAGCCCGGTCGCAGTGGGCCGCCCGATCTCGAGCACGATCAGGGTCACATTATCTTTTCCGCCGTTGTCCAGCGCGTTCTGCAGCAAGATCTGCGCCGCCTGCTCCGCCGGGAACTTTGCCAGGATGCGGGCGATGTCTTCGGGCGGGACCATGTCGGTCAGGCCGTCGGAGCACAGCAGATATTTGTCCTGGTCCGCATAGGGCAGCTCGGCGTAATACGGGCAGATGGTCAGCTCCTCCGGCGGGATGCCCAGATACTGGGACAGGGGCGCTTTCTCGCCGTAGGGCGCGATGGAAAGGTGATCTTCCGAGATCTGGTACAGGCTGCCTGCACTGAGACGGAAGATCTTGCTGTCGCCGATGTTGCACGCGCTCACGCCGTTTGCCGTCAGCAGCAGCATGGCGGCGGTGGTGCCGCAGGTGCCCAGGCCGTTCTCCTCGATGAAATGGCAGATGTCCAGGTTCGCGTTCTGGCACACCGCCTCCAGCGTCTGGCGGGGCGTGCCGCTGCGCAGGGTGCTGAAGGCTGCCTTTGCCGCAAGGTAGGAAGCCATCTCACCCCGTTCCTCGCCGCCCATGCCGTCGAACACGCCGAACAGGGAGGTCTGCGCCGAGGTGACGCTGCCGGTGATGGGCGCGCGGCCCCGGCCGGGCTGATCCGGCTTTGCATAGATGCCGCCGCACAGGAAGTTGTCCTGGTTCATGCGCCGGCGCCTGCCGATGTGGCTCATGCAGGCATAGGAGATCTGATAATCCATGAAATTCCTCCTGCCGATGTTTCGGTTATTTGATCTGCGCCACGACCAGCGAATAGTTATCCGGTGCGCCGTGGGAGCAGACGATGGCGCTGATGCGGTCCAGCACCGGCTTGAGGTCGTCGGTGCGGAAAGCCTCGGCCAGCTCTGCCTGCAGCGAGACCGGCGGGCAGCAGCGGTAAACGCCGTCGCTGCACAGCGCGAACAGGGTGCGGCGCTCGGCCGTGCCGGTCTGCACGGTGTAGTGCGCCGTGTACTGGGAGCCGATGCAGTTGGTCAGCTTGCCTTCCAGCGCCGCGTCCTCGGGGCCTTTGGCGTGGTAGACGTCGTCGGTGCTCATCTGGCAGAACTCGGTGCGCAGCAGCCCCCGCCGCAGCCGGTAGCAGCGGCTGTCGCCCGCCGTCAGCAGCAGGTACTGCCCGCCGTTCAGCCACAGCAGCACGATGGTGGACCCGCAGTATTCGTCCTCCGGGATCTCGCGGTTGAGCTGGGATGCGCAGCCGTCCAGCAATTCTTTGAAGTGCTCGGCCAGCTCCTGCAGCGGCATCCGGCGCGCGGCCTCGTGGCAGCCGTCCCACCAGTCGGTCAGCGACTGGGCGATGAGGCCGCTGGCCTTTTCTCCGGCGTAGTGGCCGCCCATGCCGTCCGCGATGTAGCACAGGCAGGTGTCGCCGTCTGCCAGCATCCCGGCGCGGTCCTGGTTGACCTTGCGCTTCAGGCCGGTCTTGCACAATACTCCACCCTGCAGCATGGTCAGACGATCACCACCTTCATTTTCTCGTTGCCCATGGTCAGCACGCAGCCGTCCGGCAGCGGGGAAGCCGTGCCCACCGGGTGGCCGTTGACGCAGGTGGGGTTGGTGGCGCTGCGGTTGGTGATGCACACACGGCCGTTCTGCACAAAGATGTCACACTGGCTGTGGGAGACCGAGGGGCGGCTCAGCACCAGGCGGCAGCCGGCGCTGCGGCCGATGGTCACGATGCCGTCCAGCGGCACTTCGTAGGTGTTGGCCGCGTTGTTCAGGTCGGTCAGGCGCAGCACCGGGGTGCGGGCCCCGGCCGCCGCAGTCTCGCCGAAGGGAGTGCTGCGGCCGAACATGCGCACCGTGGCGTCGCCGGGGTCCACGGGCTGGGGCGGCGGCACCGGCTGGGGCTTTGGCCGTACCGGGGCCGGGGCAGGGCGCTTTTCAGCGTTCCAGGTCTTCTGCACGCCGGGGGTGTCATCGTCCACCGTGACCACCACGGTGCCGTGGCGGGCGGGCAGCGGCGGGTCCTTGGGGGCGTCCTTCTTTTTGGCGTCGGCCTTCTTTTTGCGGCCCAGCACCACGAAGACCACCACCAGCACGATCACCACCGCAGCGCCCGCACCGGCCAGCAGGAGGAGCATCCTCGTCTGGTTGGAGTTGTCCTGCACCGGCTCCACGGCCGACGAGGCCGGGGCGCTGCTGACCGACGAAGCCGGTTCCGAGGCCGCCACGAAGGGCATCTTCAGCTGGGTGCTGTAGCCGGTGCCGCCGCAGGTGACCTGAATGGCCCGGGTGGAGCCGTCACACACCTCGTCCGGCAGCTTCGCGGTGACCCGCTGGGCACCGTTGTACTCACAGATGCCCTTTGCGATGGCAAAGGTGTCGTTGGTCTCGGCCAGATACCAGGACTGGCCTCGGTTCACGCGGGAGAGCGCGAACAAGTTTTCCAGCTTTGTTTTGCGCTCAGCCGTGTCGTTGGGGCCGCAGCCCACCGTGTAGATGGGGTAGCCGCAGCTGCGCAGCAGGTTTTCCAGCTCAGTGCGGGTGTAGCCGATCTGCTTGTCGTCCACGCCGTCCGAGATGATGACCACCCGGCACAGCTGGGTGGGGTCGGCATCATACAGCTTCTGCACCGCCTCATAGACGCGGTCGGTCAGCTGGGTGTTCTGGTTTTCATATGTAATGCCGTCAATGGCACTGCCCAGCGAGAGATAATCGCTTTCGGCAGAGCAGAGATAGCGGATATCATCGGAAATGGTGGCAATGGTATACAGTTCGCCCTGCATCCGGTTGCCCACCAGGTTGTCCAGAATTTTGGAGATGGTCTCCCGGCTCTCCTTCGGGATGGAGAGGGAGTTATCCAGTAAGATCAGCGTGTGGATGGGGTGCTCCAGCTCCGAGATGGCCTTGGACTGGACGCCGGTGCACTTCACGCTGCCCACAAGGCATTCGGTCACATCACCGGACTGCGGCAGATACAGCACCGCGCTCTGCTCGGTCTGCGCCGCCCACAGCACCGGCTGATCGCCCGCTGCAAAACTGCACAGCCCGCACCCCGCCAGCCACAGCAGGGTCAAAAGGAATACCGCCGTTCGTTTCAGTGTCCGCATGGTTTCGCGTACCTTCCTTATCCTCAAATCGTTCTGATAAAAAAAGCGGCCCGCCTGCAAATGGTATTGCGGCGAGCCGCCCAACACTCACGTCATGTAAACAGCTGGGTCGCATCGTGCCTGAGCTGGGCCATATCATCCTTCATTTCCTGCTGCAGCTTTGCATATTCGGCCAGTGCGTCGTCGGTCGCAGTGATCAGTTGCGACAGATTCCGCTCCATGCGGTCCAGGCGCTGCTGAATCCGGATCAGCTCCTTCTGGTGCATGGTGTCGATCTTTTTGCTCTGCCGGACAAGCTCGGAAAAGCGCCGGACATGGCGCAGCTGTTCGCGCACGTTTTCATTGCGCTGTTCCAGCCGCTCGGGGTTTAGATAAAATTCCATCAGGACTGGAACAGACTCTGCACCTGCTTGCGGGCATCTTCCAGCTTCTGCTTGGTCTCAGTCGTGATCTTGTTGCCCTCGTCGTCTGCTTCCTTGAAGGCCTTCATGTTTTCTTCCACAGCCTGGTAAGCAGTCTTGACGTTTGCGATGTTTGCACCGATAACCTCATAGGCTTCGTCTCGTGCATCGCCATCCCAGAACTGAGGGATCTCGCTGCGGCGCTGGTCGTACTCCGTGCGGGCCTGCTCCAGCTCCTTCATCTTGGACTCCAGCTGGGTAACGGCGGTAGAATATGCGCTGGACTGGAAGTTCAGCTTGATGCTTTCAAAACTCGTTGCCATAATAATGTGCTCCTTTCGCTTTTAAGCCACACCATATCAGGATCAGACAAATACTGCCACAATTTTCGCCACAGTCGAAATAACGCCGATGACCTTTTCTGCGAACTGGACCACTTTTCCGATTTGTTCTGCTATTGTTTTCACGACCGCAACAAACTGCTTGACCATCTCGGTAAACTTCTGCACATAGCCGGCTGCTGCTTTCACGAGCTTTTCGCCGATGCTGCCGCCCTTGTCCGAGTTGCCCAGGTCCTCGATGATCTGAGCGACCTCGCTCATGACCTGCTGAACCTTGTTGTTGATCTGCTCCACTGCGTCGCACCACTGGCCGCCGCGCTGGCTGTCAATATTCACTGCCGAAGATGCCATAGTACAATACCTCCAATTAAATGTGTTTTTCGATCAGGCATCAAAAATGATGCGCAGATCTTTTTGTATTCCATCAAGCTGCTGCAGAAGGAGATCTGTATTTTTTCTGTACGCGTCCAGCAGTTCTCCGCCCGCACAGCCTGATAGTTCGTCTTTGTCCTGTTCCAACAGCTGATACAGGGTATTCAGTTCGCTCACGCAGCCTGCGTAGAGCTCGTCGATGTAATAATCCATGGGTCCTCACTGTTTCAGAACAGGATCAGATGGTCGCCCATCTGTACACCGCTGTCTTCCAGCGGCACTTCCGTGGGCAAAACCTTCCGGTCTTCGCGCCGGCACAGCAGTTCTGCGCCGGAAGGGATGTAGGCCCCGCCCGTCAGCTCTGCCAGCACCTGATACAGCAGTTCGCGCATCAGGCCCGGCGTGATGGTCTTGGGGGCCGTAAAATCGAATATTTGTTCCACCGAAGGGACTTCGATGGTCAGCAAAAGCTTATCCATGCCGTTCTCCGCCTTACAGGTCCAGCGTGAAAATGTTCAGATCGTCCGGGTTTTCTTCCTCGTGGGTGCCGCAGGGCATCGTGATGCAGTAGTCTTCGCCGTTGTAGGTCATGATGCAGCTGCACTGGGTCTTGCCGGGGATGCCGTACTGGTACTCCTCCCAGCGGGCGAAACATTTTTCCTCCGGCTCCTCGTTGAAGCGCAGGATGTGCTGCTGGGGGTTGAACTGCTCCAGCAGGGAATCATCCCGCTGCTGCCCGCACTGGGAAAAGCCTTCCTTAAAGCAGCCGGTATAATACAGGTTGTAGCCGCGGCCTCGCTGCAGGTTAGCGTAGTCCGTCATTTCTTCCTGCTTGCCGCCTGCCGCAAACAATGCACCCAGCGATGCTTTGTCCTCCGCTGTGAATATGGTCTCCAGCTCCTCAAAAGCTTCGAACCAGACCATCAGCGGCTTCGTTTTGCTGCGGATGAAGTCAAAGGCCTTCAATGCAGAAGTCGGATCGGCCGCATCCAGATCATGCTCCTTGCAGTATTTACGCTTCAGGTCCGCGCGTTTCTGCATTTCTTTTGTCAGTTTATCGACCAGACGCTTGCCATCCTCTGCCGCAGCTTCCAGCAGGATCATGTCGGTGCGCTTCTGGTAGGCCTGCAGCAGGGGCGAGCCCTCCCCGAACAGGCTGTTCTTCTTTTTCTTGAAGACCATCACCTGCATCCCCTCGCGGGCATAGGCTTCCAGAAGGTTTGCGTAGACCTTTTCCCGGGTCTCCGGCTCCTTCACCACCACCGAGAGGGAGAACATCTGCCGCAGCGGCAGGGCGATGGAGTTATCGCTCTGGTCGTCGTAGCCCAGCGGAATGCGGCCAGCCGGGAACTTCTCGCAGAACGCGGGATATTCCTCGCGGCCAAAGGTGATGCCGCGCAGCTTCTTGGCGCGCCACTCTGCGATCCGGACGCACTGCTGATACCGTCCCAGCTGCTTTTTGAGGTAATCCTTGTGGATCTTCATCGCATCTTCTTCGGGGAAGCGCTCGCAGACCTCTGCATACTGCTCGGTGCACATCTGCAGCAGCTGCTGCATCAGCTTTTTCTCCTGGGTCAGGTGTTCCAGCTCCAGCTGATAGCCTTCGGTCTGGACACTCTTTCTGTCAGCCATGGTCAATTCTCCTTGCTTTCTCAAATGATCGGCACTTCATCCGGGTCGGGTTCCACATGCACCAGCTCGCCGCAGGGCAGCGAGAGCCCGGCCAGCCTGCCCTGATAATACATCACGCAGTGGTTGTAGTGCTCATCCGGCTCGTTGATCGCCAGGTAATCCCGCGGCAGCGGAACGGCGCCGCATTTGTCCAGCTGGCCGCCGAACATCAGGGTGAACTTCTGGGGGTTGAAGCAGTCTGCCATCGGCGTCTGGGCCGCCGTCAGCGTATATTCGCCGGGGCCGAAGCAGGCCGTATAGTAGATGTTGTAGCCATAGCCGTTGTTCTTCTTGCTGGTCGTGTTCGGGTCCTGCGCACGGAACAGCTCGGCAAACATCACCGCCTGGCCGTCGTACAGCGACTTTGCAAACTCGTAGTAGTTTTCAAAGATCACCATCAGCGGCGTGCTGTGGGCATGGATATACTCAAAGGCACGCACCGTGTTCTGCGGGTCGCCACGGGTCAGGCCGTTCTGCTGCACGAACTCGTTGCGCAGCTGCATGCGCTCGCCCATGATCGCCATCAGGCGCTCGAACAGCTCCTGCAGGCCGGTCTCCTTATCCTGCTCGAACAGGGTGACCTTGGTCTGCGCCTGCAGCTGCTGCAGCAGGTCCGAACCGTCTGCATAGATGCTGTTGAAGTTGCGGCGCACAATGAACAGCTCCATGTGCTCGCGGCAGTACGCCTGCAGCAGGGTGCTCACGATGTGCTCGGCACCGGCCGGGTTGCCGTTGTAGACCGTCAGCGAGAAGGTCTGGCGCAGCGGCAGCGCCACCGGCTTTGCATCCGAGAGGTTGTAGCCCAGCGGGATGCGCATGGGCGCAAACTTTTCGCAGAATTCTGCGTAGCTCTGGCCTTCTTCCACCATCGGCAGACGCATGGCCGGGGGGTATGCTGCATCGCGGGCGGCGATCTCGTCCAGCGCGGCGCGCAGCTGCTGTGCGGCGGCCTGCTGGTCCTCGCTGTCCGAAAGGATCGCGCCCTGGAACTCCAGCGGCTGCTCCTCCCAGATGCACAGGCCGCGGCCCGGCAGGCAGGGCGGCAGATATTCGGTCTTGCAGCCCAGAATGTCGAAGTAGCCGTACTTGTCCTTCTGGTTCATGCCGATGTGCTCGCTGGCTTCCTGCCGCACACGCATACTGAACTCGTTGTAATGGCCGCCTGCCAGCACGAATTTGATGCCGTAGGGCGCGCCGTCACGCATGAAATCGTGGATGGTGCTGTAGTAGAAGTTGCCCTTCTTGATGCTGGTAAAGTTGACCACGCCGTCGATCACCACCACCCACAGGGGCAGCTTTTCCACCCGGCAGTAAGCCTCGTAGCTGTTCACCTCAGCCTGCGCGAACAGCTTCTGGCGGCGCTTGGTCTCGTCGGTGATCATCTCGAACAGGCGGTCGATGGACGGCTCGTCCTCGTCGGTCAGCACGATGCCGCAGTGCGGGATGCGGCGGAACTGGGTCAGCAGCTTGCTGGAGAAATCCAGAATGTAGAAGTTGACCTGCTCGGGCGTATAGCGCTGGGCCAGGTTCAGCAGCATGGTCTGGATCATGGCCGTCTTGCCGCAGCCGCTTTCGCCCACCAGCAGCAGGTTGTGGGTGCTCTGCAGGTCCAGCTCCATCGGGTACTGTTCCTGCTTGCCCGGGTCGTCGATCATGCCCACGAGGGCCGAGATCTTTTCCGGCGTCTTGCCGGGGAAGCGCTCCTGCAGCTGCGCCAGCGTCAGCATGGTGGGCAGCGGGGGCGGCAGCAGGGTGCGCGGGATGATGTGTTCGCGCTTTGCCATCTCGGACAGGTACTGCACCACCGCCACGATCTGCTTGGACTCGGCCTTTTTCTTTTTCTTGATGGGCTTTGCCACCAGCAGAGTCTGGGCCGTGTCGTCGATGACCTGCACCGATTCGTCCTTCTGCTGGACCACTTCGTCCTGCGGGATGTATTCGGCGCCGCACCATGCGGACTGGCCCATGGCGAAGTATTCGTTGTAGCCCACCTGCAGGTAGAACCGGCCGGTGTCCTTCAGGCTGGCGGCGTCCGGGCGCTTGAGCATGTCCTGGCTGTCGCCGGTGTCCTGCACGCGCAGGCAGACGCGGAACTTGGTGTTGCTCCAGATCTGGTCGTTGACCACGCCGGAGGGCTTCTGGGTGGCCAGGATCAGGTGGACGCCCAGGCTTCGGCCGATGCGGGCGGTACTGATCAGCTTGTCCATGAACTCCGGCTGCTGGCTTTTCAGCTCGGCAAACTCGTCCGAGATGATGAACAGGTGCGGCAGGGGTTCCTCCACCCGGTGGGCGCGGTACAGGCGCTGATAATCGTAGATGTCCAGCGTGCCTTCGTTGCAGCGGCTTTTCGCCTCGTTGAAGATGCGCTGGCGGCGTTTCAGCTCGCTCTCGATGGAGATCATCGAGCGGGAGATGGCGGCACCGTCCAGGTTGGTGATGGTGCCCACCAGATGCGGCAGATGGATGCCGCGGGCCTTATCCTCAAAGGCACCGGCCAGGCCGCCGCCCTTGTAGTCGATGAGCAGGAAGGCCACCTCGTCGGGGCTGAAGTTGACCGCCATGGACAGGATGTAGGTGATGATGAACTCCGACTTGCCGGAGCCGGTCATGCCGGCCACCAGGCCGTGGGGGCCCTGACGCTTTTCGTGCAGGTCCAGCATGAACAGTTCGCCGTCGGTGCCCACGCCCACCGGCGCAGCCAGGCTGCGGGTGGGGTCGCTGTCGGCCCAGCGCTTGAGCAGGTTCAGGTGTTCCACCTTGCCCACGCCGAACATCTCCAGGAAGGTGAAGGTCTTGGGCAGGCTGTAGCTGCCTGCGATGGTCATCAGGCTGGTGTTGGCCAGCTTTTTCATGCTGGCCAGGTAGCGGTCCTCGCCGTAGCGGTCCAGCGCGAACTCCTGGGGCGGCTGGTCCGGGTGCAGCAGGTCGTAGGCCTGATGGGTGCCGGTGGAGCTCATGCGGAAGATGCGGGTGGACTCCTTGGGCTGCTGCTCAAAGGCAGCCACCACCGAAAGGCCTACGTTGTGGTCCTCGGCCAACACATCTTTCAGCACTTCCAGGTTATCGTAAAGGGATTTGCTCAGCGCAAACACCACATAGTGCGGGTGGGTGCGGCGGTATTTCGCCACATCCGCTTTTGCGCCGAAGGCCCCCTCCATCTCCCGGCGCAGGTATTCGCCGATGGCGCTGGCGCCGGGCTGACTGGTGGCCAGGAAGCGGATGGTGCGCTCGTTGTTCCACACATGGGGCAGGTAGCGCACCTCGTTCAGGGCGGGCAGTTCTTCCTTTTCCAGCAGGAAGATGCACTTCACCTCGTCGTAGCTGTGGGTCATCATGAGCTGGGCCGCCAGGCTGCGCACAAAGGCCAGCACATAGGGCCGGTCGCCCACCACGCCGCAGACGTAGTCCTCCAGCAGGGAGGTCATCACCGGGGCCTTGGGGATGACGTAGGTCTGCTGCACCAGCGCATACATCTGCGCTTCCAGCGTGTCCTGCTCCATCTCAAAGCGCTCCTGCGGGTACTCCAGCGCGGCGCGCATGGGCACCGTGCCGGAGCCGATGCGCAAAGTGAGGAAGTCGTCGTCGGTGTTGCGGCGCTCCCACAGGCGGGAGACCATGCTCTCGAAGTAGCCCAGCACGCTGGACATGTTCGGGTAGTTGGCGTTCAGCACGTCGTATTCGTGCTTGCACTCCTTTTCGATCTCCTGCTTTTTGGCTTCCAGATATTCGCCGTATTTTTCCAGACGGCGGGCCTCATATTCCTTGCGCTCCTTTTCGGTGTAGCGCTGGGTGAGGAAGGGGAAGACCAGCGAGGTGAGGGCCATGCTGTAGCTGCCCATCATGATGGAGCGGCCGCCCATGACGGCCGACGAACCCATGCGCAGCACCAGCGGCATCTTGTCCGAGTTCATGGGCATGGGCGGCGCATCCACTGCGATGGCCGGCCACTCCATGGAATAACGGCTGCGGGGGCCGCGGTTGTACAGCCCGCCGCGGCGGGCACCGGTGGCAACGCCCACGTCACCGCGGGGCGGGTCCAGCACCGGCAGCACCGACGGACTGACGTACATTTTGGTGTCGCCGGAGCAGATGGACAGAAAGTCCGTGCCGACGATGACGCGGGGACCCATCAGGTAGACCACATCGCCCAGCTTCAGCGCGGCAGTGCCCCTCACGCGGCAGTGGTTGACGTAAACGCCGTTGGCGCTCTCCAGGTCCTGCACCTCCCAGCCGCGCTCGGTGAGACGGAAGACGGCATGGTGGTGGCTGACGAAGCCGTTGGAGCTGACGATATCGTTGGTGTTGTCGCGGCCAAAGCGGATGGGCACATTGTAGCGTGCACGGTAGTTGCGGAACACGCTGGACGCCTTGGTGATGGTCTCGGCATACAGGATATACTGGCGGCCCGCATTGCGCAGGAAGTACATCTGCCGCAGCGCCAGCGGCGTCTGGCGGCAGTCCACCGACTGCGCGCCCACAAAGCAGGTGGCCGCGTCGCAGCACAGATACCACTGGCCGCCCAGCGCTTCGATGGAAAGGAAGCCGCTGCCCGCCTGGGAAAAACGATATTTGCCTTCTGCCACCCGGGGCAGCAGCAGCGCGTCGATGTGGCCGTTCTCGCCGATGAGGTTCACGCGCATGCCGAGGTATGCGGCGTCCTGCCCGGCGTTTGCGGTCAGAGGTTTCGGTCTATCCATTCCATCCTCCCGTGATGTGGGGTATGCTCTTTATAACTCGTTGGCTCAGTCCAGCTTTGCGCCGCAGTTGATGCAGAAGGTCGCATCCGCCGGGATGGGCTCACCGCAGCTGGGGCAGACCGAGGTCTGCGGGGCTGCCGGCTGGGCAGGCTGCTGGACCGGCTGCTGCACGGGCTGGGCGGGCTGCTGGAACGAGGGTGCCGGGGCAAATGCCGCCGACTGTGCCGGAGCTGCCGGGGCGGGAGCGGGAGCCGGGGTGGGAGCCGCGGGCTGCTCCACCCGTGTGCCGCAGCTGGTGCAGAAGGCTGCACCCGGGGCCAGCGGCGCGCCGCAGTTCTGGCAGAAAGCCTGTGCGGCGGGCTGGGCAGGCTCTGCCTGGACCAGCCGTGCACCGCAGCCGGAACAGAAGGCCATGCCCGGGCGGATCTTTGCGCCGCAGTTGGGGCAGCGGCTGGCTGCGTTGATGGTCTGGATCTGCATCCGGCAGTTCTCGATCTTATCGTGCAGGGCATTCACCTGCTCGATGAGATCGGCTGCCTCGGGCAGGGGGTGTGCGCTGTAGGCGCAGTACACCTCATAGCCGATCTGATTGTAGAGCTGGTTGATGCGGCTTTCTGCATCCGAGATCTCGCCGTTCAGCCGGGTGATCTCCGAAAACTCTTTGGCACTCTTGGCCGCGCTCTGGCTCGCCTGGGTGACCCGGTTCTTCATTTCATCGAAAAATGCCATGGTTGCGTCTCCTTATATCTGAATCTTAATAGCCGTACCAGCCCAGATCAATGGTGGTCCCGGCCAGCGTGTCTCTGCACCACATCTGGTCCACATCGGTGAGCAGGCGGGTCTTCTCCTTGCCGTCGTAGCTGTACAGATCGTTGTCCGAGATGTACAGCGTGGTGTTCTTATCCACGCGGCGGACCCAGCTCACGCCGTCCGCGATCACGGTGCGGGTGCCGTCCTTGGCGATCAGTGCGATCTCCTTGTCGTCGTAGCTGTTATAACCGGTGTGCACCAGCAGCTGGCCGTCCTCGTACACCGTTGCGTAATCGGCTGCGATGTCCTGCGCCGCGCGGGTGGACTTGCCGTTCGCGTAGGTGTACAGGTCCACATAAGAGGTGCCGTTGCTGTCGTACTTGTTCGCAACGTAGTACAGCACACCGTCTTCCACGCTGCAGATGGAAGCGTCATCCGACACGATCTCCAGGCTGCCGATGACATTGCCGCTGACCTTGGCAGCGTACAGGGTATCCTCGTCGCTGTCCTCAACCAGGACGTAATCGCCCACCATGGCGGCATCGTCCAGTTCGGCAATGGCCTCAAGGAAGGTCTTGGACATGTTCACGGTCTTGCCCGTATCCATGTTATACACATGCACATTGGCCGGTTCCATGATATCTTCCAGATAGTCGCTGCCGTCGCTGTTCATCACATCGTCCACGGTCATGGTGCCGGTGAGGGCGTCTGCGCCGTAGTAGAAGATCGTGTTCTGGTAGTTCACGGCCGCCAGCAGGTTCTCTGCGATCACGGTCGTGGTGCCGTCCTTGTAGTTGAAGCTGTAGAGGTTATAAACCGGGGTTTCCTCCTTCATGGACTGGACCAGCTCATAGCGGCTCTGGGCAGCATAGTAGGCATCGTAATCGGTGGTACTGCCAGCCTGCTCGCAGCCCACGCACAGCTCATGCCACGCGGTGTCGCCGTACTCGCCGTAAGCCTGCGCAATGGTGACGAGGTCTGCCTTGACGGCGTCGGTCAGCGGGAAGTAGCCGTCGCCGTCCTCCTGAGAGGAATACTTGTCCACGAAGGACTTGCAGGCCAGCGCCACAGCAGAATCGGAAGAATACTGCATGTCGTCGATGGAAGCGTACTCGCCGAAGAAGCGCACCGAGGTCGAGCAGGAAGCAACGATCTGGTCATAGTCGCTCTCGTTGTCGTACTGGCCGAAGTAATAGTGCCAGTAGTAGGGGACAGAGTAATCGTCCTCGCTGGGCTCCTTGGTGTAGTTGTCGGCATCGGACAGCACCGAAGCCAGCGAATAGGTCTCGCCCGAAGCGCCCAGATAATACAGTGCGTCGTCGCCGTAGGTCACGGTCTCGTAGTCATCCACCAGCTTTTCGGTGTTGCCTGCGGTATCCACGCTGTAGAGAATGCTCTCATCATCGTCGTTTTGCTTGTAGTACAGGATGTGGTCCAGGTTCTGGGTGGACACCAGCGAGTACACGCTGCTCACCAGCTTGGTGGACTCATCCGGCTTCTTCAGGTCCACGAAGTAGAGGGTAAAGTCGCCGTTGTCGTCGGCGGTATAGTACATCACGCGGTTCTTCTCGGTGTCCACACGGAAGGAGTAGACATCCTTGCCCAGGGTGGTGGGCTGGTTGCCGTCGTAATAGTACAGCTTATCGTCGGAGTTCTTGTACACGACACCATTGTTCAGCACCGAGAAGCCCAGGTTCACGTTCGTTGCAATGGTGGTGATGTACTTGTCGTTCTTGTCCGAGCCGTCCTTCAGCTTGCCATACTCGGCACGGTTCAGGGTGCCGTAGCTGCCGTCCAGCTTGGAGATATAGTAGAAATACTTGCCGTCCGGGCTGAATGCGGTGCTCAGGCTCTCGTAATCGCTCTCGTCGGTCTTGGCCGAAGCGATCTCCACCGTGTCGGTCTTGCTCAGGCTGGGCAGCAGCTCATACTTGCCGTCCTGCAGTGCGACATAGGCGTTCTTGCTGGAGCCGCCCAGGTTGGGCAGCACGAAGAACACCACTGCCAGCACAGCCAGCACTACGGCCACGATGGCCACGATCAGCAGCGGCAGCTTGGACTTTTTGGCCGCAGCGGCACCCTGATCGGGCTGCACCGCGACCTCCTCCGGGGCCTGCACGACCGGGGCAGTGGGCTTGCGCGCCACGATGGTCTGGGTGGGCTCTGTCAGGCGTGCGCCGCAGCTGCCGCAGAATTTTGCTCCATCCGGGAGCTGCGCTCCACACTTGGGACAATTCATAATCTATTCCTCCATATTCTCGCAGGGCCGGGTGCTCTGCTCGTTTATTGAACGCGTTCGCCGTTCCGGCGATGCGATCCGGACTGAAAAAACGGGGGGCGTTGCGGGAACAAAAAAGCAGTGTCAGAACGCACCGGAACACGCCCTGCCGCGGCGCTCCATGGCCGCAAAACCATGCACAACGAGCGCCGATGCGTTCCTCCCATCCCCGGCAGCGCACCCTGCGGCTGCTACCGGGAACCAGCTTTATTATAGAGCAATGCCAGGTGCGGGTCAAGAAGGATGTCGTTTTTGCGCGAAGGCGTCTGCCCGCCAAAACAGCCCGGAAAAAGCCCGGGCTGCTCCCGCTGCGCTGCCGGCGATCAGACGATGCGCGTGCCCTTCTGGTAGACGGCCTGAATGTTCAGTTCCTTGTCCGCAAGGATGACATTGCCGTAGCGTCCGGCGGCAAGGCTGCCGTAGTCGTTATCCACGCCGATGCTCTTGGCGGGGGTCTCGCTGGCGGCGCGGACGGCGCTTTCCAGCGGGACGTTCATCTCCAGCACGGCGCGCTTCATGCAGTCGTACAGGCAGGTGTTGCTGCCTGCAATGGTGTCCGGGTGCTCGGTCAGGGTAGCGCGGGGTCCCTTGACCGTGATGGCCTGGCCGCCCAGGCTGTACTGGCCGTCCGGCAGACCGCAGGACATAGCGCTGTCTGCAATCAGGCAGACGCGGTCGTCCCCGAAGGTGTTGAAGGTGAAGCGCACCATGGCGGGGTGGATGTGCACGTTATCGGTGATGAGCTCCACCTCGGCATCGTGCTCCATGGCGGCAATGATGGGGCCGGGTGCACGGTGGGTGATGCCGGGCATGGCGTTGTACAGGTGGGTCATGTGGGTGGCACCGGCCTCAAAAGCCTTGACGGCGGTGTCGTAGTCGGTGCAGGTGTGGGCGATGGAGATGCGCACCTCGTTATGGCAGTCCCGGATAAAGTCCAGATTGCCCGGCTCCTCGGGGGCAACGTCCACCAGCTTGATCAGACCGTTTGCGCGCTTCTGCAGGCGGCGGAACATGGCAGCGTCTGCGCCCTGCACATACTCTGGGTTCTGTGCGCCCACCTTTTTGGGGCTGATGAAGGGGCCCTCCATGTTGATGCCCACAAGGTCGGCGCCCTTGCCGTTTTTATGGGCGGCAGCGGCGTCCATCACATGGTTCAGGAATTCCTCCGGGTAGGTCATGGTGGCGGGACAGATGGCCAGCACACCTTTGCTTGCCTCAAAATCCGCCAGCGTCTGGATGGCCTCCTCGGTGCCGTCGCAGAAATCCTTGCCCATTGCCCCGTGGAAATGGATGTCCACAAGGCCCGGCAGGGCGTACAGACCCTCGGCGTCCAGCACCTCCTCGCCCTCTTCCGGGGCGGCAAAGGGCACGATGCGGCCATCGCGGATGACGATGGTGCCGCGCTCAAAGGTGTGGCGCGGGGTATAGACCAGTGCATTCTGAAGGATCATACAAAACACCTCGTTCTTTTTTCTTTTCACCCAGTATAGCACGCCGGGTGTTTTTTCAAAAGTCCTTTTGTGTGAACATTGTACCGCTGTGCAAATAGCAGTTTGCGTTTTTTAATGCCCAAGCAACATCCGCAAACTGCATATCGCAAATATGCCTTTTTGATAGGCACTATTTTTGAAAATTGCGATAAAAAGCGAGCCGCCGGGAGGGGGCGCTGTGCACCCCGCCCCCGGCGGCCCGGTTCATACTGCAAGATCAACCAGACTCTTGCAGCTCATTCTTTTCAAGAAGTGCAGGCTTACAGCATCTTCTTCAGCTCGTCGTACACGAACTGAACCTTGGTGCCGATGATCACCTGGCAAGCGTTCTTGCTGGGACGGATGACACCGGCAGCACCGGCAGCCTTGACAGCCTTCTCGTCAACCTTAGCGTTGTCGAGGACCTCAAAGCGCAGACGGGTCGCGCAGTAGCCAACGTCCTTCACGTTCTCCTTGCCGCCGACAGCAGCCAGAACAGCAGAAGCGACTTCGGTGTAGTTGTTGTTGGCCAGAACGACCTTCTTCTCAGCTTCCTCGTCGTCATCCTCACGGCCGGGGGTCTTCAGGTCGAACTTGGTGATGGCGAAGTAGAACACGAAGTAGAACACCAGGAATGCTGCGATGCCCAGAGGAATGATCATCCAGGTCTTGGCAGCTGCGGGCAGGGATGCAGAGAACACCAGGTCGGTAGCGCCTGCGGAGAAGCAGAAGCCAGCACGGAAACCGGAGTAGTAGGTGATGATGGTGAAGATGCCGTACAGAGCGGAGTACACAACGTACAGCGGGAAGCACAGGAACATGAAGCCGAACTCGAAGGGCTCGGTAACGCCGCAGACGAAGGCGCAGATGGCAGCGGACAGAACCAGACCGATGGCAGCCTTCTTGTTCTTGGCGGTACGGACCATGGCCAGTGCAGCACCGGCGATACCGAACATCATGCAGGGGAAGAAGCCGGACATGTACATACCCAGGCTCCAGCCCACGTCAGCAGAGGTCTCGCCTGCCCAGAAGTGGGACAGGTCGCCCAGGCCGATGGTGTCGAACCAGAACACGTTGTTCAGAGCGTGGTGCAGGCCGGTGGGGATCAGCAGACGGTTCAGGAAGGCGTAGATGCCAGCGCCGATGCCGCCCATGCCAGCGATGCCCTTGCCCAGAGCGACCAGCGCGCCGAAGATGACGGGCCAGACGAACAGCAGAACAACAGAGACCACAATGGAGATCAGGCCGGTGGCAATTGCAACGAAGCGCTTGCCGGAGAAGAAAGCCAGCCAGTCAGGCATCTGGGTGTTCTTGAACTTGTTGTAGCAGGTCGCGCCCACCACAGCGGCCAGAATGCCGATGAACGAGTTGCCAGCGACCTTCTGGAAAGCGATGTAGGTAGCGGTGCCCTCTTCGAGGGTGCGGACTGCACCGACGACGGCGGGGCTCAGCAGCTGCTGCATCATCAGGAAGCTGACGAGGCCAGCCAGACCAGCGGTACCATCGTGGTCATCTGCCAGACCGACTGCTGCACCGATTGCGAACAGCCAGGCCATGTTGTCGATCAGAGCGCCGCCTGCCTTGACCAGCAGGAAGCCAACGGTGTAAGCTGCACCGGAAGTTGCAGCACCGGGAACGCCCATAACGCCCGGAGCGAGGGCATAACCAAGACCCATCAGGA
>ENA-OVGB01000516-OVGB01000516.1-human-gut-metagenome-genome-assembly--contig:-NODE-516-length-44413-cov-4.767618_pt1 | contig 44413 bp, 40 predicted proteins | sample MGYA00237767_ERZ505413 | MGnify/ENA primary metagenome ERZ505413 (study PRJEB26158, sample SAMN06016410) | human gut metagenome | biome: human gut; feature: ankylosing spondylitis patient; material...
GTAAAGCTCTATTCCGGGTGGAGTAAGGCCAAAAGCGTGACCACCAAGAAGTAAGTTTATTTTGGATAGAGAGAACCGTAGGGCGGGGGCTTGCTCCCGCCGAACAATCCCTCCGTCAACGCCTTGCGGCGTTGCCACCACCTAACCGGTGCCCGTCCCCTCTGTCGCTGCGCGACATCTCCCCGCAGTGCGGGCAGATACGATCCGCCCCTACCGGTTTAATCGCATTTTCATAAAATAAACAAGCACCCGCATTCGTAAAGAATGTGGGTGCTGTTTTTGATGTATTATTTGGTCTGGCCATAGCGGTGGGCGTAATCCTCAATGCGGGCGAAAAGCTCGTGGGCAAAGGCCTCCTGATTTTCTACGGAAACACAGATTTGCTTGCCGTTTAGCAGGCGGATCTCCGTATAATACTGATAATCGCCAAAGTCCACCAGCATACTCCACTTTTGCCGCATACCCTGGCTGCGCAGGTTCAGGCGGCTGTTGTACACGCTGGCAATGTCCTTGTACATAATGGACACGGTGGGACGAAATCGCTTTGTAAACAGAGAGTGCATAGTGATCTCTAAATGATCCTTATACAGTGTGACGCCCTTAAAGCCGGTGGCGTATTTGATGGATAACACAAGGCCGATAATACCGCAGACAAACAAAACCCATAGCAGTGGCTCAAAGGATATGTATTTATCCAAATCCGCCATAAACATAATGCTGATTATGATGTGGAGAAACAAAAAAGGCGTGATAAAATTAGCCACCACATAAGAGCAATGCTGATACCCGGCAGCGGCTTTGTTGGCGTACCGAAAGGCATAGAACGAGGGGATTGGGAATTGACTTTCTTCCATTTCTTTTCCTCAAAGGTTAAATCTCGATGAATTCGTTAAACACGGCGGTCATTTTTTTGCTGACCTCCAGGTCGGTGTGCAGGCTGCCAAAGTACCAATGCATATACTCCACCTGCTTCATCAGCTCTTGCAAGTAGGTGTTCAGCGGGGTAATGTGCACGCCCTTGTTGGTGTGCAGCTTTAAGAAGTCCTTGGCAATGGCCGGAGCCTCGTAGGTGAGCACATAGTTGACGGCGTACTTATACTCTCGCAGATTATCCTGGCCGTTTTTCAGGTCCTCGGCGGTGGGCAGCTCCGCTTTCCACCAGCTGACCCCGTCCTCTCGCATATCCTTGTCCTCGCTTTCGCCGCCGCCCATCACAAAGAAGGTCTTGTTCTCAAACATAAACATCTCGCCACGCATTAAGTGGTAAATGTTGTCGGCGATCTTGTGGGTGTTGCCGCCTTTCCAGCGGTAGGGGGTATAGCTGTCCAGCATATCAAAATTCTCATGCGCGCCGTCTAAAAAGCAGATGGTGTACTTGCGCTTTTTCAGCCATTCCAGGTTGCGCTTTTCCTTGGGGTCGTTGGGGTTCCAAAGAAAGCCAAAGTCGCCGCAGACGATGACAATATCTTTCTCCCCCAGGCGCTTGAGTTTAGGGTCTTTGAAGTGGGACAGATCCCCGTGGGTGTCGCCGGTAATGTAAATCATAATTTGCTCCGAAAAATTCAAAAAGTTTTTACGCATTTGGGCTTTTCAATTGGGCCCAAAGATGATAGACTAAGTATTATAATATCTTTAATTTGTTCAGGTGTCAAGTTCCATGAAAAAAACTGTCTCTTTCTTTTTATCTTTCGTTTTGCTGCTGTCCGCCGTGTTCTGCGTGCCGGGCTTTTCTGCCTCTGCCGCAGTGTATAAGCCGGACCGCAAGCTGTATTCCCAGGCCTATATGCTCCTTAGCCTGGATGATCCGTCCTTCCCTGTGGTGGCGGAGAAAAATCAGGACAAGCGGATGTACCCGGCTTCTCTGACCAAGATCGTCACCACCATGGTGGTGCTGAATAAAGTGAAGGACCTGAGCCAAAAGACCAAGGTGAGCCAAAGTGCCTACGACGCTGTGCTGGGCACCGGAGCACAGACGGCCGGGCTGAAAGTGGGGGAGAGCCTGACCATTGAACAGCTGCTATATCTTACTATGGTCCATTCTGCCTGTGATGCCTGCCATGTGCTGGCGGAGTTTGTTTCCGGTTCTACGGACGCCTTTGTGGCGGAGATGAATAGCTGGGTTCAGTCCCTGGGGTGCAAGAACACCCATTTTGTGAACCCGGACGGCCTCCACGACCCCAACCACTATTCCACCGCTGCCGATCTGGCGAAGATCACCTTAAAGGCGCTGCAAAACGACACCTTTGAGAAAATCAGCACCACCGTGCAGTACAAGTACAAGAATACCACCTTTACCCACACCAACTTAATGCTGCAAAGCGGCTATGTGTCTTACTATTACGAGTACGCCAGCGGCATTAAGACCGGCTCCACCGAGGAGGCGGGCTACTGCGTGATCACTAAGGCATCCAAGGACGGCTACAACTATTTGGCTGTGGTGCTTGGCGCACCGGTGATCGACTATAACAACGACGGCTATGTGGAGAAATGCTCGTTTATTGACGCCGCGTCCCTGTTTGACTGGGCCTTTGACTCGCTGAAATATACCACCCTGGTCAGCGAGAGCGATGTGATCGACGAGGTGCCGGTAGAAAACGGCAAGGACGCAGACGCAGTGCAGCTGATGGCAGAGAAAGATGTAAACACCATCGTGCCCGCCGGGCTGGACAAATCCGCCGTGATCATTCGGGCGGTGGATAAGCCGGAGAGCGTGCAAGCTCCGGTGGAAAAAGGACAGAAGATCTGCAAGGCGGAGATCGTCTACGCAGACCAGGTGGTGGCAACGGTGCAACTGGTGGCTGCCAATCGGGTGGAGCTGTCCACTTTCTTAAAGATTTTGAACGCAGTCAAAGCGTTCTTTTCCCTGACTGTGGTGCGGATCGTGCTGGGCGCTGCCGTGCTGTTTGTGCTGGTGTATCTGTACCTGTTTATCCGTAACGCCCGGCTGAAGAAAAAGCGCCGGGCAGAGAAAATGCGCCAGTACGAGGAAATGCAGACCTCTGGCTCCGCAGACCGCAACGATCCGCCGGATCTGCCGCCCCCGGTGCATAGATAATGAAAAATACGGCGTAGCCATACGCAACATACCCGGCACTGGAGCGCTTTATCCTCCAACATACCCCGGTAATGTGAGAAAAGGTTGTTTCGTTTTTTATCCCCTCAGTCAGCTGCGCTGACAGCTCCCCTTTATTGCATAAAAGGGGAGCCAAGTTTTACAATTTTGCCTCCCTTGTGCAAAGGGAGGGGGACCGCCGTAGGCGGTGGAGGGATTGTATGGACAGAAAACACAATCCGCAACTGGTTCAAAATGCCAGGGACCTGCGCAAAAAATATGACCCGAGAAGAACGCCGTTTATGGTATGATTTTTTGCGAGATTATTCGGTGCGCTTTACACGACAAAAGGTGCTGGGCAAGTATATCGTGGATTTTTACTGTGCCAAAGCCAAGTTGATCGTTGAAGTGGATGGTACGCAGCATTTCGAAGAACAGGGCGCTGCGTATGACCGAGAGCGTACCGCATATTTGGCACAATACGGATTACAGGTGATCCGTATTCCCAACAATCAGGTGATGGAGCATTTTGATGGCGTGTGTGCCTATATTGATTGGACTGTAAAACAGGCTTTAGGTGAGTGAGACCTTTTTGTTTTTATCCCCTCAGTCAGCTGCGCTGACAGCCCCCCTTTATTGCATAAAAGGGGAGCCAAGTTGATTTTTGCCTTTCTTGTGTAAACGGTGGAGGGATTGTTCTGCAAAATAACCGCCAACATACGCAAAAAAAGAGTTCCCGATCACAGGGAACTCTTTTTGTTATTTTTATTCGGCGTTAGCCCTCGTATTCGTCCTCGTTCTCCCAGTTGTGCCAAATGTTTTGCACATCGTCGTTGTCCTCGAACATCTCGATCATCCGGGCCATCTTCATCATATCGTCCTGGCTTTCCAGGCGGGTGTAGGTGGTAGGGATATACGCCGGCTCGGAGGAAAGGATCTTGTAGCCCTTGCCCTCCAGCTCGTCCCGCACGGCGCCTACATCGTTGGGCTCGGTACGAATTTCAAAAATATCCGTATCATCAGTCAAGAAGTCGGCAGCGCCGGCCTCCAGTGCGTCCTCCATCAGCTGGTCCTCGTCCACATCCTCGCGCTCAATGACGATAACCCCCTGACGGCTGAACATAAAGGTCACGGAACCCTGGGTGCCCATATTGCCGCCGGCCTTATCAAAGTAATGGCGAACCTCACCGGCGGTGCGGTTGCGGTTGTCGGTCAGGGCCTCTACCACCACGGCCACGCCGCTGGGGCCGTAGCCCTCATAAATGATCTCCTCATAGTTGGCGGTGTCCGTCTCGCCGGCCGCCTTCTTGAGCATACGATCAATATTGTCGCCGGGCACATTATTCTGCTTGGCCTTGGCGATAATGTCCTTTAACTTGGTGTTTACACTGGGGTCCGGGCCGCCCTGCTTTACGGCAACGGCCAGTTCGCGCCCGATCTTGGTAAAGACCTTGGCTCTGGCGGCGTCGTTGGCGCCCTTTTTGCGCTTAATGGTGCTCCATTTGGAATGTCCGCTCATCCAATCACTCCTTCAGTCTTAGTCTAAAATACCCGTCAATTTTACCACAAAGCCCCGCCAATATCAAGTGCAAAATCCGCATTCAGCCGCCGAGCGGGTCACTTCCCGGTCAAAATCGCAACTTTCTGTTGTATATGCTGCTAAAATATGGTATGATAATGCGTATAAGTTCTAAGCAAAAACAAAGAACGGAGGACGATTTTATGTATTCGGATTACTATGATTCCATTGCCCAGGTGGCAGGTGCGGACCCGGAAGTTGCTGCGGCAATGAATCAGGAGCTGCAACGCCAGCGGGATAATATTGAGCTGATCGCATCGGAGAACCTGGTGTCTCCCGCTGTGATGGCGGCCATGGGCTCTGTGCTCACCAACAAATATGCCGAAGGTCTGCCCGGCAAGCGCTACTACGGCGGTTGCCAGTATGTGGATGTGGTGGAGAAGATCGCCATTGAGCGCGCCTGCAAACTGTTTGGTGCCAAGTATGCCAATGTGCAGCCCCACTCCGGTGCCCAGGCCAACACGGCTGTCTATTTTGCTTTGCTGAAGCCGGGTGACACGGTGATGGGTATGGCGCTGGACAACGGCGGCCACCTGACACACGGCTCTCCCGTGAACATCAGCGGCAAGTATTTTAACTTTGTACCCTACGGCGTCAATGACGAGGGCTTTATTGACTATGCGGCATTTGCCAAGCAGGTGAATAAAGTGAAGCCCAAGTTGATTGTGGCCGGCGCCTCCGCCTATCCCCGGGAGATTGACTTCCAGACTATGGCGGATATTGCCCATGCCAACGGCGCTATGTTCATGGTGGATATGGCCCACATTGCCGGCTTGGTGGCAGCGGGTCTGCACCAAAGCCCGGTGCCTTGCGCCGATGTGGTGACCACCACTACCCATAAGACCCTGCGCGGTCCTCGGGGCGGCCTGATCCTGTGCAACAATCCCTATTTGATCAAAAAGCTGAATTCCGCCGTGTTCCCCGGTACCCAGGGCGGCCCGCTGATGCACATTATTGCCGCTAAGGCCGTGTGCTTTGGCGAGGCGCTGAAGCCGGAATTCAAAGCCTACCAGCAGCGGGTGATCGACAACGCCAAAGCACTGGCTAAGGGACTGACCGACCGTGGGCTGAACCTGGTGTCCGGCGGCACGGATAACCACCTGTGTCTGCTGAGCCTGATTGGCACCGATGTGACCGGCAAGGAGCTGGAGCACCGGCTGGACGAGGTGCATATCACCCTGAACAAGAACACCGTGCCCAACGAGCCCCTGTCTCCCTTTATCACCTCCGGTGTGCGGATCGGTACCCCGGCAGCTACCACTCGTGGACTGAATACGGAGGATATGGACAAGATCGCCGAGTACATTTACCTGGCCATCACGGACTTTGACAATCAAAAAGAGAACATTGCAGCGGGCGTGGCAGAAATCTGCAAAAAATACCCGCTCTATGCGTAAAATTTTATGAAAATTTTGTTTGTTTATCTGTTTCAGGCGCTGCTGCAGCTGATTTATCTGCCGCTGAAAGCCTTTTGTAAGGTGCAGGATCAGGTGGTCTATCTCTCTCGCCAAAGCAACGAGAAGAGTCTGGATATGCAGCTGCTGGAACAGGCCATAGAGGAGAAAGCCCCCGGCACCCGCCAGGTGTTTCGGCTGCAAATGATGGAGGACGGCTTTGCCGGCAAGCTTCGCTATTTCGGCCATTTGGTAGGGGATATGAAAGCTCTGGCTTCTTCCAAAGTGGTGATCGTAGACACTTACTCCATCGCCGTGTCCTGCCTGCGGCATAAAGCCGGCGTGCAGGTGGTGCAGATGTGGCACGCACTGGGGGCCGTTAAGAAATTCGGCTTGCAATCCCTGGGCACCAAGGAGGGGCGGGACGCCCGCTTGAGCCATGCCATGCACATGCACCGAGGTTACGACTATGTGTTGTGCCCCTCGGCAGCCACCGCTCGGTTTTATATGGAAGCTTTTGGCTGCCCGGCGGAGAAGATCAAAATTTGCTCCCTGCCTCGGGTGGACGATATTGTGACTCCCAAAGAGGGGCTGGCTCAGCGCTTTTATGCAGAGAACCCGGGTCTCAGTGATCGGCGGCTGGTGCTGTATCTGCCCACTTTCCGAGATCGAGAGGCCTATGTGGCCCAGGAGCTGAAATTGGCCTTTGCGGAGCAGGAGACCTACCGGTTGGTGGTGCATACCCACCCGCTGAGCAAGGTAAAGCCGGATCCGGAATTCAGCATCAACGGCGACTACTCCACCTATGAATTGATGCAGCTGGCAGACGCCATCGTGACGGACTATTCCGCCTGCGCCTTTGAGGCATCCCTCTTAATGAAACCCCTATATTTCTTTGTGCCGGATTATGATCTGTATATGCGGGATCGGGGGCTGAATGTGGACTTGCGGCAGGAGATGCCTGCTGCCACCTTTACAGACGCGGATGCGCTGGCAGACAGCCTGCGCGCGGCGGCTTATGACTATGACGCTCTTTATGCGTTTCAGTCCAAATATGTGGAGAATACCAAGAATAATAACGCAGCCATCTTAGCCAACTTCGTGCTGACTTTGCTGCAAAAGAAGGACAGCGATTCTTAATGGAATACACATTTTCAAACAAGATCTCCACACTGCAACCCAGCGCCATTCGAGAGATCTTAAAGGCTACCGCCGACCCGGCCATTATTCCGCTGGCAGCGGGCAACCCGGCGCCGGACGCGTTTCCGGTGGACGAGGTACGGGCCATTACCGCCGATATTCTGCAAAAAACGCCCATTGACGCCTTGCAGTACGGCGTGTCCGAGGGGTATCAGCCCCTGCGGGACACGGTGCGGGACTGGCTTGCCCGGCGAGAAAAGATCGGTACCGATGGGGACGATCTGCTGATCGTCAGCGGCGCGACCCAAATTATGGACCTGGTTACCAAGGTGCTGTGCAACGAGGGCGACACGGTGATCTGCGAGGAACCGTCCTTTATCGGCTCGCTGAACTGCTTCCGCTCCTACGGTTGTAAGCTGGCCGGTGTGCCTATGGAGGCAGACGGTATGGATACCGCCGCCTTGGAGCGGGTGTTGCAGGAGAACCCGGGCGCCCGATTTATCTACACCATTCCCAATTTCCAAAACCCCTCCGGCGCCACCATGAGCCTGGAGAAACGGCAGCAGGTGTACGCCCTTGCCAAGCAGTATGGTGTGCTGATCCTGGAGGACAACCCTTATGGCGACCTGCGGGTGGCCGGTGAGCCGCTGCCCACCATTAAGAGTATGGATACGGACGGCATTGTGATTTATGCCGGTTCCTTCTCCAAGATTTTGTCCCCCGGTTTGCGGGTAGCCTACTGCGTAGGCCCCAAGCTGGTGCTGGCCAAGATGACCGTGGGCAAGCAGGCGGAGGATGTGCATACCGCTATGCTGAATCAGATGATCGTGTATCAGTGGTTCCGGCAGTATGATGTGGACGCCCATATTGAGAAGATCCGCGGCATTTATCGCAAGAAGCTGGAGCTGATGTGCAACTGCATTGACAGTGATCTGGGCGATTTTGTGGAGTATGTGCGGCCCCAGGGCGGTCTGTTCATTTGGTGCAAGCTGCCCGGCGATGTGGATATGTTGGACTTTTGTAAGCGTGCCATTGCCAAACAGGTGGCTGTGGTGCCCGGCAACGCCTTTATGATGGACGACAAGGCAGTCAGCCACCATATTCGGCTGAATTTCTCCACCCCGTCCGACCAGGCCATTGTGGCCGGTGTACACCGATTGGGTGAAGTGGCTGCCGATCTGCGCAGCAAATAAAGGAGCAAAGATTATGTCTGAAGAAGTAAAAGTAGAACGGAAAAAGCGCAGCCTGTCGCTGATTCAGCCCACCTCCATTCCCACCTTGGGCAATTACCTGGGGGCGATGAAGGGCTGGAGCGCCTTTCAAGAAGAATATGACACCATTTACGGCGTGGCAGACCTGCATTCCATTACCGTGCGCCAGGACCCGCAAAAGCTGCGGCGACAGACCACGGAGCTGTACGCTATGCTGTTGGCTTTGGGTTTGGATCCGGACAAGGGTATTGTGTTTATCCAGTCCCATGTGCCCACCCATTCCCAGCTGGGCTGGCTGCTGAACTGCTACACCCAGTTTGGTGAGTTGTCCCGTATGACCCAGTTTAAGGACAAGTCCAAGCAGCACGCAGACAATGTGAATGCCGGTCTGTTTACCTATCCCTGCCTGATGGCGGCGGATATTTTGCTGTACCAGTCGGATATTGTGCCGGTAGGTGCGGACCAAAAGCAGCATTTGGAAATTGCAAGGGATATTGCAGAACGCTTTAACGGTATTTACGGCAAGGTGTTTACCGTGCCGGAAGCCTACATTCCCAAGAGCGGCGCCCGGGTGATGAGCTTGCAAGATCCCACCCGCAAGATGAGTAAGTCCGACCCCAATCCTAAGGGTACAGTATACCTGACGGATGAGCCCGGCGTTATTATGAAAAAGTTCCGTTCTGCGGTGACAGACAGCGAGATGAGTGTGCACTACGGCGAGGGTAAGGATGGCATCAACAACCTGATGACCATTTACGCCGCCGTGACCGGCAAGACGATGGAGACCATCGAACAGGAGTTTGCCGGTAAGGGCTACGGCGACTTTAAGACCGCTGTAGGCGAGGCGGTGATCGCTGAGCTGGAGCCGGTGCAGCAGCGCTTTAATCAGTTTATGCAGGATAAGTCCTATTTGCAGGCATGTTGGACCAAGGGCGCGGATCTGGCCCAGCGGGTCAGCCAGCGTACACTGGATAAGGCCATGAAGAAGATCGGCTTTTTGCTGAAATAAAAATGTGCAAGGGCGCACACCGGCAGTACCGGCGTGCGCTCTTTTATTTTGTCCATGCGGAAATATGGGCAATTTCACCAATTTGTAAACATATTTTTAGGCGGTTTGCCGTTGACCTGCCTATAAAATGTGTGTTATAATAAACTTGCATTGTATATATGTATGTAATAAGTGCGTATATACCGGATTGCCGATACGCCCTGAGAGGGCGGGCGGCGTGTCATTTTTTGTACAAATGATCTCTGTCACCCGGCGGGTGCCCTGTGCAACCCCTGCAAGAACTCTGCCTATCGCAGGCAAAACACGAGGAGGAATTATTTTGAAAGAAGCAAAAGCAATGGCTTATGTGAACATGTACGGCGTGCTCGCTACGCTGGAGAACTTGTGCCAGATCGACGACGAGGCCAAGGCCGTGCTCCGTGAGCTGAAAAAGCCGGTGTCCATCTGCTTTGATGTGACGGACGGCCCCTGCTGCACATTCAACTTCACCCAGGACGGCTGCAAAATGAGCGAGGGCACTTACGGCTGCACTTGCAAAATGAATTTTGCCAGCCCGGAGAAGTTTAATGCACTGATCGACGATTCTAAGCCCGGCGTGCCGGTAAAGGGTGCCGTACAGGTGCTCTCTTTCCTGCTGGGTCCGTTTACCAAGCTCACCAATCGGCTGACTCAGCTGCTGATGCCCAGTGAGGCGGACTTAAAGGACAGAGCGTTTTTTGAGGAGTCCACCGTTTTGACTTTCTACACCATTGCCGGAGCCATCTCCGCCCTTGCCAATACGGACAGCGTGTCCAAGCAGTCCGCTCTTTATACGGTAGACGGTGATGTGTCTATGGGCATTAAGGATGTGTGCTACGCCACCATTCGGGTCAATAACCACACATTCCGCACCATCAAAGAAAAGGCCCAGTCTCCCCGGGCGGTGATGGAGTTTGCCACCATTGATTTGGCAAACGGTCTGTTTAACGGCACCGCCTCCACCATGGCAGAGCTGTGCGCCGGTCATATTTATATGGCGGGTATGATTTCTATGGTGGATAATATCAACCGCGTTTTGGACAGAGTTGCGGTATATCTGGGTTAAGGAGGTCTTTTAGAATGAGTAAATTTCCTGAATATAAGCATGAAAAAAGCCAGGAGTGGTTTAATCGGGCGCTGAACGCCATTCCCTCCGGCGTATACGGGCACTTGGGCCCCAGCGAGGGCCTGTTCCTGCCCATTACCAAGTGGCCGCTGATGTCCCAAAAGGCCAAGGGCACCTATTTTTGGGATGTAGACGGCAACAAGTATTTGGACTTTATGTGCGCTTACGGCCCCAATGTGCTGGGCTATTGCGATGACGATGTGGACGCCGCTGCTATGGAGCAGTTAAAGACCGGCAACTGCACCACTTCTCCTTCTTACAAAATGGTAGAGTGCGCCGAGTTGCTGATAGACACTGTGAACACCGCTGATTGGGCGTTCTTTATGAAGAACGGCTCCGACGCCACCACTTTCTCCGTGATGTGTGCCCGTGCGCACACCGGCAAAAAGAAGATGATGTTCTTTAAGGGCTATTACCACGGCGATTTCCAGTGGGCCCAAAAGGTGGACTACCCGGGTATTTTGCCGGAGGAAGTAGAGAACAATGTGGTGGTGCCCTGGTTTGACCTGGACGCTATGCAGAAGGCCTATGACGAGGCAGGCGGCGACTTTGCCGGCTTGATTGCCCAGCCCTATGACCACGGCAACTTTAAGGACAATGTGTGCGCCACGCCGGAGCAGTGGAAAGCGGTTCGCAAGTTCTGCGACGATCACGGTATGGTGCTGATTTTTGACGATGTGCGTACCGGTTTCCGTTTGGATCTGGCCGGTTCCGACCATTACTACGGCATTAAGGCAGACCTGATCTGCTTCTGTAAAGCTCTGGCCAACGGCTACAATATGTCTGCTGTTTGCGGTCAGGAGCATATGAAGAATACCGCTTCTTCCGTGGTATATACCGGCTCTTACTGGATGAGCGCCGAGCCGTTCGCCGCCTGCCTGGCTTGTATTCCTAAGATGAAGAAGCTCAACACGCCTAAGATGTTCCGGGAAATGGGCACCCAGCTGACGGACGGCCTTGTGGCTGCCGGTAAGCAGCACGGCTTTGACCTGGTGGTGTCCGGCGAGCCGGCGCTGTTCTATCTGCGCGTTGCCAACGATGAAAGCCTGATGCTCCACCAGGAGTGGATCGCCGAGTGCGTCAGCCGCGGGCTGTTCCTGGCGTCTCACCACAATCACTTTATGAATGCCGCGGTTACCCAGGATGATATTAAGCTGGCCATCGACATTGCCGAGGACGCCTTCGGCGTTGTGGCTGCCAATCATCCGGAGATCCCGGGATTAGTGAAATAAACCAATCATTTTTGCCGGGTCTGTGCAAGGGGGCACGGCCCCGGCAGCAACAGAAAGGGAGGACTTTGAATGCCTGCTGATTTTAAGCCATTTGACAAAGCCGAGTGGCTCCGCCTGGAGAAAAAGGCGGACGAGTTAAGACGACTGACCGTGCAGACCACCATTTGGGGCGGCTCCGGCCACATCGGCGGCGCCATGAGTGCCATGGACGCCATGACCATTCTCTATCACCGCTTTATGAAGCTGGATGTAAACAACCCGGACATGGAGGACAGAGATCGCTTTGTGCTCTCCAAGGGGCATGTGGCTGTGGGTTACGGCCCGGTGATCTGTGACTACGGCTTTATGCCGGTAGAGGGGCTGCACAACTTTAACCTGACCGGTTCCAAGTTTGGTATGCACCTGGATAAGAACAAGATCAAGGGCATCGATTGCTCTTCCGGCTCTTTGGGTCACGGCCTTTCCCTGGCAGATGGCTTTGCCCTGGCAGGCCGCGTAAAGGGCCAGGACTATATGGTCTATTGCCTTACCGGTGACGGCGAGCTGAATGAGGGCTCCAACTGGGAGGCTGCCATGACCGCTGCCCAGTTTAAACTGTCCAATGTGGTGGTGCTTGTGGATAACAACAAGTGCATGATTGACGGCCGCGTGGACGATGAGATGAAAGTGGAGCCGCTGGATAAGAAGTTCGAGGCCTTTGGCTTTAAGGTAAAGCGCGTAGACGGCCAGAATATGAAGGAGCTTAACGATGCCATTGAGGACGCCATCGCCAATCACAAAAACGGCGGCGACCAGCCCTATTGTATCGTGATGGATACCTTTAAGGGCGCCGGTATCGACTTTATGGAGGACGATTACCACTGGCATTACGGCGCACTGGACGAGGCAAAAGAGAAGGCTTGCTACGAAAGCCTGGATAAGTATTACAAGAAACGCTGCGAGCGTGCGGAAAAGGAGGGCTAAGCCATGGCAAGCGGAATGACTTATACAATGACGGAGACCACCGCCCTCTCTACGGCGGAATATTACGGCAAGGCGCTGTGCGAGCTGGGTGCGGAGCACCCGGAAGTGGTGGCGCTGACCGCTGACCTGGGCAAATCCACCAAGATCGGTATGTTTGGCGAGAAGTTCCCGGATCGTTTCTTCAATGTGGGTATTGCAGAGCAGAATATGTTTGGCGTGGCAGCCGGACTGGCGCAGAACGGGCTGATCCCCTTTGCTTCTACCTTTGCTATTTTTGCTTCTGCCCGCTCCTTGGATCAGGTACATACGGATATTTGCTATCAGAATGTACCGGTTAAGATTATTGCTACCCATGCGGGTACTTCATTCGGTCAGGCGGGCTCTACCCACCATGCTTTGATCGATATGGCGTGCATGCGCTCTCTGCCCCACATGACCGTGATCTGCCCTTGCGACGGCGCAGAGACTTATCACGCGGTTAAGGCAGCGTACAGCTATCCCGGCCCGGTTTATATTCGTATCAACCGCGGCTTTGACCAGATCGTTTATCCCAAGCTGGAGGAGTGCACCTTTGAGGTGGGCAAGGCCAAGGTAATGAACGAGGGCACGGATATTACCGTGATTGCCTGCGGTTCCTGTGTGTATCAGGCCATGCAGGCTGCCCAGATGGCAGCGGCTGACGCCGGACTGAAGGTGCGTGTGCTGAATATGCATACCATTAAGCCTCTGGATGAGGAAGCTGTGATGTCCGCCATTATGGACACGCGCCGGATTATCACCGTAGAGGATCACACCGTGATGGGCGGTTTGGGCACCGCTGTTGCTGAGGTGGTTGCCAAGAGCGGCAAGGCCTGCGTCATGCGGATGCTGGGCCATCAGGATGAATTCTCCACCATCGGTCTGCACGAGGACCTGATGTCTCTTGCAAAGATCGACGCCAACGGCATTGCCGACACCATTGCCGAAGTGATGCACGCCGATTTTGAAGCGGACGACGCTTGGGACGACGAATTCTAATTCGCGCACAGATGTTAAAACTTCAAAATCAAGAAAGGATGTGCCAGTATGGCAAGTGATACCACACGCTACACCAACAAGGTGTTTATGACCGGCGCCTTGCCGCTGCTGAAGACCATCGCCAACGATGTGCCGGAGCTGAAGAAGAAATTTGAGGGCGTCAACGCCGTGTACCAGGTTTCTGCTATGGCTAACGCACAGGACAAAGAGGCGATCCACTTTATCATCGAGGATGGAGAGTGGACGGTCAAACTGGGTGAGTACTTGGGGCAGCAGAAGATTGACGCCGAATTGCAGTTCTCTTCTATGGAGAAGATGAATGCGTTTTTTAAGGGCAATATGAGCGCCCTGCCCAAGATGAAGATCAAGAGCTTTGGCAAGTTTATCAAATTTATGATGGTACTGCTGAAGATGAGTTCTCTGCTGGGTATTAAGGAACCGCCGGAAGATGAGCAGCTATGTCTGCTGCTGACCAAGCTGTATTTTTATTTGCTGTCCTCCGGTATCAGCCAGTTGAACAAAATGGGTCACCCGGCCATTCGGGAATGGACTTCCAAGAGCCCGGACCGGGTGTACCAGTGGGCTGTGGAGGGTCACCCGGAGTGCACCGCTTACCTGCGCATTAAGGCAGGCAAGTCCCGTGCCGGCCGTGGAGAGTATAAGCGCTCCAAGCCGTTCTTCTGCATGAAGTTCGACACCGCCCAGCACGCGCTGATGATCCTGCTTGGCACCGGCGATATGCTGCAGATGACCAAGGATAAGCAGCTCATCATGGAAGGCGCGCCGGAGTTCGGCGCCATGATCGGCGAATACATGATGATCGTGGGCGACCTGGCCTCTTAATTTTCTAAACGCCTTGCGGCACCTCTTTACGGGGTGCCGCTTTTTTTGTTTTGATTGCGCTTTATAAGGTATGAAAAGGCGGATAAAACAAAGCCGCCCCTATGCTGCATGGTAGCAACAGGGGCGGCGCTTGATATTCTTAGTTTTTCTTTTCGTTTTCCAGTTCCTGCTGTTCTTTATAGAACATGTTGGCCTTAACATACACCTGGATATAGCCGTTGATCACCTCAGCCAGTTCGCCGGCAGAGTAGGGGTTGGGCAAAATGTGCTCGTCGTCGTCGATCACCACCGGCCCCCGCTCAAAGTCGTTAAAGGTGGGCATTAGACTATAATTCTCCGCGGTCTTTACAATAGAGATCAGGGTGTAGTCCGCTGTGGCGTTAACAAAGCCCTTTTTCTTGGTATATTTCTCAATGGTGGACAGGTCGCTCTGGTCATTGTGCTTCTTGGAGTAGCAGGAGTCGATCACTTCCTCAATAAACTGCTCCAGCTGTTCCTCGCTGTACGGCGCTTTCAGCAGATGCACTTTATCAATATCCGCTATGCCGTACTTGTCGCTTTCGCCGCATGGAATGCCGATCAGGTTCTCGTCCTCGTCCACATAAAGGGAGATGGTATAAAATGCTTTTTCCATATACAAAAATCACCTTTTCCGTTGGTTCTCCCCCTTATTATATCGGATTGCGTTGAAAAATACAACCGTTTGTGCTAAACTGGGGACGGTGATTGTATGAAACAAGTTTTAATAACCGGCGGTGCTACCGGCATTGGTGCGGCTACGGCGCAGGTGTTTTTGGAACGGGGCTACCGCGTGTTTGTGACGGTGCACCAAACGGCGGCGGAGTTGCCGGGAGTGACGGCGATTCCTTGCGATATTACGAACCCGGCGGACGTGGAACGGTTGTTTGCCGCGGTGGGCACGGTGGATGTGCTGGTGAATAACGCCGGGATCAGTTTGATTCGCCAAATTCAGGATACCACGCCAGAGGATTATGACGCCCTGATGGGGGTCAACTGCAAGGGCGTGTTCCTGTGTAGCCGGGCGGCAGCGGTGAATATGCTGCGTCGCCACAGCGGCGCCATTGTAAATGTGTCCTCCATGTGGGGGCAGGTGGGCGCCTCTTGCGAGACGGTGTATTCCATGAGCAAGGCCGGGGTTATCGGCTTCACCCGGGCGCTGGCCCAGGAGCTGGCGCCGGAGGGCATTGCCGTCAACTGTGTGGCGCCGGGAATTATTGACACCCGTATGAATGCCTGCTTTGACCGAGCAGAGCTGGAGGACGAGGTGCCTATGGGTCGACTGGGCACACCCCGGGAGGTGGCAGAGGCTGTGCTGTACCTGGCAGAGAGTCCGTATGTGACCGGCCAGGTGTTGGGGGTCAACGGCGGTATTGTATAATTAAAGTGAGCGTAGGGCGCAGAGGCGCCGCGTAGGGAATGTGCGCGGCTTTTCTGCGCCCTCTGTCACACCTTTTGCCGTCTTTCATAGTATGGTTTAGAAAGGCGAAAGGAGGTACTACGGTTATGGGTTGTGGTTGCAATAACGGTTGCGGCTGCGGATCTTCCTGGATCGTGATTTTGATTATCATCCTGTTGCTCTGCGGCGGTTTCGGTAACTGCGGCTGCGGTAATGACTGTGGCTGCGGCTGCTGATTATCCGGTCGGCGCAAGGTGTGCACGGCATGCCTTGCCGTACATAATAAGATCAAAAAATAGGGGAGTACCCATAGCGCCGATGGTCAAAGATCGGCGCTTTTTTACGCACATTTTTGCCAAAGACAATGAAAGTCAAAAAATATTTAAGCTAAAATTCCGCATAACCAAGCCGAAAATCGGGTATACTTTCCGGGAAGGTCAAAAAAAGTCAAAAAGTTCTTGACTTTCTCTGACCTTTGTGCTACTATGATGACAGAAGGTCAAAGAAAGTCAAAGTCAGAGTGTGAACGAGCGCAAGATCAATAACGGCTCCTGTATCCCTCTCGCCGGGCTTTCCACCTTCATTAGATAGGAAGTGATTGGAAAATGAAGATCAGTGATGTGATCGCAGATATGATTCTTGATATGTTTGATGACAACAAATCCACCGTTCAGATCCAGCGCAACGACCTGGCGGCGCGGGTGGGCTGTGTGCCCAGCCAGATCAATTATGTGATCACCTCCCGGTTTACACCGGAGCAGGGCTACCGTATTGAGTCCAGGCGTGGCGGCGGCGGGTGTATTCTCATTACCCGTGCCGACAGCAAGAACCAGGCGCTGATGGCGCTGATCAATTCCATTGGTCCTGCCATAGATGAAAAGACGGCCAAGGCCCACCTGTACAACCTGCACTACCAGGGCTTGATGGACACCCGCAGCGCCAAGATCATGGAGTCGGCGCTCACCGGGTGGAACCAGCACGGCGTAGACGAGCAGGCGCTGGACCAGATACGCGCCCGTCAATTTAAACAAATGCTGCTTGCATACATCAATTAGGAGGTTATTTGTTATGCGTTGTGAACATTGCAATCAAAACGAGGCAACCACTTATATTAAACAGAATATCAACGGCAAGGTGACCGAGATGCACCTGTGTCGGGATTGTGCCGAGAAGTTAGGCGTCTTGGAGCCCATGCACAGCAATATGGGTCTTGGCTCTATGTTTGAGGGCAGCTTCTTCGGCAACTTCCTGGGGGCCGGGCTGGCGGCCATGAACGCCTTGACAGGCGTGGATCGCTGCGACTACTGCGGCTCCACCTTTAACGATATTATCAACACCGGCAATGTGGGTTGTGCTCACTGCTACGACCGGTTTGCAGACAAACTGGAACCCAGTATTCGCAAAATCCACGGTGCCACCCGCCATATTGGCAAGAATATTTCTTACACGGAGGAAAAGGAACCGGTGAACAACGCCAAGGCGAAAGAACCGGCAGCAGAGAAGCCCCAAAGTGAGCGGGAGCGCTTGCAGGCGGAGTTGGACAAGGCGGTGCAGGAGCAGCGCTATGAGGACGCGGCGGTGCTGCGTGACCAAATCAAAGAGCTAAAGCCGGAGGAATAAAGATGAATAAGTGGTACAGCGGCGAGGGCAAAAATTCAGATGTAGTGGTGGGTGCTACCGTGCGCCTGGCTCGTAATTTGGCAGACGCCCCCTTTCCCATTCGTATGAACAACGAGATTCGCAGAAACACGGTGAAGAAAATCTTTGCCGCCGTGAAGAATTCTCCCTATGCCGGGGAGTTCGATCTGGTGGATCTGAGCGCCGTGTCTACGGCGCAGGCGTATGCCTACGCGGAGCAACAGCTGATCAGCCGTCACTTTGCCCGGCAAAAGGATCAAAGTGCTTTTTTGCTCAGCAAGGACGGCAGCGCCAGCGTGATGCTTTGCGAGGAGGATCATATTCGCTTACAGGTGCGTGCTGCCGGGCAGGACCTGGAGAGCGCTTACGCCAAGGCGGATAAACTGGACGACGCCCTGCTGGAGCGGTTACCCATTGCTTTTGATGAGCGGCTGGGCTTTTTAACAGCGGTGCCCACCAATTTGGGCACCGGTATGCAGGCCATGCTGGATTTGCATCTGCCGGCACTGGCAGGTCAAGGGCTCATTGACCAGCTGACGGTGATGATCGGCAAGCTTGGACTGTCGTTGCAACCTCTTTATGATGGCCACGGCAGCTTTTATCGGCTGACGAACCAGGTAACACTGGGCATTACCGAGAAAGCGGCCATTGATAATGTAAATGCCATTTGCGACCAAATCGTGCGCCAGGAGCGCAATCTGCGTCAGCAGCTGCAACAGCAAGACGCCTTTTTGGATCGTATTTACCGAGCTATGGGCACGCTGCAAATGGCTCGTACTTTGAACCAGGACGAATTTTTTGACCTGGTGTCGCTGCTGCGCTTGGGTATCTCTCTGGGCGAGAGCAGCAAAACATACAGCGATGTAGGCGAACTGATCCAAAAGGTGCAGAACGCCACCATTGCAGCCGCTGCCGGGGCAGAAGTAACTGCCGACGCAGTGGATAAGATCCGCGCCGGACTGGTGCGGCAGGCTTTGGCGTAAAAAGGAGAGCGGAATTTCCTCTTGCACCAAGGCAATAAGGAGGATTTACCATGTATAGATTTAACTATTTTACCGAAAAAGCAAACCATGTGATCAACCTGGCCATTACCTCCGCAGAGGAGTTGGGCCATAACTATATCGGCAGCGAGCACTTGCTGCTGGGTATCTTGAAAGAAGACGCCGGCTTAGGCGCTCAGGCGCTGTGTGAAAGCGGTGTGCAGACCGAAGATGTGGAAAAGCTTATCAAGGAGAATATCGGCGTAGGGGAGCCTACCCGGTTGACCCCGGACGACTTTACCCCACGGTTTAAACGGATGCTGGAGTTAGCGTTCCAGATTGCCCGCGGTATGATGCATTCCTTTGTAGGCACAGAGCACCTGTTGCTGGCACTGCTTAAGGAGACGGATTCTTACGGCTACAAGTTCCTGCTGGCACTGGGCGTGCGCCCGGAAGTGCTGGTGGAGCAGCTGTTCTCCGGTCAGGAGACGCAGCCGGACGGCAAGACCGCCGGCAAAAAGGGCAAGACCAAGACGCCTACGCTGGACGAGTTTGGTCGTGACCTGACTGCGCTGGCCGAGGGCGGCAAGATTGATCCGGTGATCGGTCGTGAAAAGGAAATTGAGCGGGTCATTCAAATTTTGTCCCGCCGCAGCAAGAACAATCCCTGCCTCATCGGTGAGCCGGGCGTTGGTAAAACCGCCATTGCCGAGGGGCTGGCGCTGAAGATCGTCAAGCACGAGGTGCCGGAACTGCTGGAAGGCAAAAAGATCGTGGCGCTGGATCTGACCTCTATGGTGGCCGGTACAAAGTACCGTGGCGACTTTGAGGAGCGAATTCAAAAAGCCATGGACGAGGTAAAGCAAGCCGGTAACATTATTTTGTTTATCGACGAGGTACACACCTTGATGGGTGCCGGGTCTGCCGAGGGCGCAACGGACGCTGCCAATATCTTAAAGCCCGCTTTGGCTCGTGGTGAGATCCAGGTGATCGGTGCCACCACCATTGACGAGTACCGCAAGAATATTGAAAAGGACGCCGCCTTGGAGCGCCGGTTCCAGCCGGTGACCGTGGGCGAGCCTACCGAGGAGCAGACCGTGGAAATTCTGAAAGGTCTGCGGGATAAGTACGAGGCCCACCATAAAGTGAAAATTACCGACGCTGCTATTGAAAACGCGGTGAAGATGAGCAGCCGATATATTGCCGATCGGTTCCAGCCGGATAAGGCTATTGACCTGATTGACGAGGCCTGCTCTAAAGTACGCCTGGCGGCTTATACAGCCCCGCCGAACCTGAAAGAGATGGAAACGGAGATCAAGCGCCTGGCGGCAGAAAAGACCGCTGCCGTGCGCAGCCAGAACTTTGAGCAGGCGGCAGAGTTGCGAGACAAGGAAAAGAGCTTGCAAGACCTGCTGGATCAGGAAAAGGAGAAGTGGAAGAACACCTCTTCCCACGATGTAAAAGAAGTGACCCCTGCGGATATTGCCGCCGTGGTGTCCGGCTGGACGGGTATTCCGGTACAGCAGATCACCAAGGAGGAGTCCCAGCGGCTGCTGCAACTGGAAAAGATCCTGCACCAGCGGATCGTGGGTCAGGATAAGGCCGTATCGGCGGTGGCGCGCGCCATTCGTCGTGGTCGTGCGGGGCTGAAAAACCCCAAGCGCCCGATGGGCTCCTTTATCTTCCTTGGCCCCACCGGCGTGGGTAAGACGGAGCTTTGTAAGACTTTGGCCGAGGCGATGTTTGGGGACGAGAATGCCATCATCAAGCTGGATATGAGCGAGTATATGGAGAAGCACACGGTCTCTAAACTGATCGGTGCGCCTCCCGGGTATGTAGGCTTTGACGAAGGCGGCCAGCTGACGGAGAAAGTCCGCAGAAAGCCCTACTGCGTGGTTCTGTTTGATGAGATCGAAAAGGCCCACCCGGATGTGTTTAATATGCTGCTGCAAATCCTGGAGGACGGTGTGCTTACCGACTCCCAGGGCCGCAAGGTCAGCTTTAAGCACGCAGTGATCATTATGACCTCCAATGTGGGTGCGTCTAAGATTACCGACAGTCGTCAGGCCTTGGGCTTTGGCGATGACAAGGACGCAGCCAAGACCATTGAGGATCTGGTGATGGAGGAACTGAAAAAGACCTTTAAGCCGGAGTTTCTGAACCGTGTGGATGAGATTGTGGTGTTCAACCAGCTGGAGAAGCAGGACATTCAGGAGATCGCTCGCCGGATGTTGAAGGCTCTGAATAAGCGCCTGGCAGACCTGGATGTGCAAGCCACCTTTACGGACGCGGCAGTGGATGCGTTGGCAGATAAGGGCTTTGATAAGGTGTATGGCGCGCGGCCTTTGCGCCGGGCCATTCAGACCCAAATTGAGGACCCGCTGTCCGAGTTACTGCTGGAGGATAAGATCCACGGCACGGTGACGGTGGACTATAAGGACGGTGCGTTTACCTTTGATTCGCCGGCCGATAAAGACAAACAAGAACAGCCTGCGGCTCCTGCTGCGGATTGATCCGAGCAACACAAAAGCCCCTTACGGCCAACGCCGTAAGGGGCAATTTTTTGTATTGCGGTTTGTTTTTAATCCTGCGGCGGCGCAGGGGATTTGCGGTTGCATTTCTGCTGCAGCTTGAGAATATAATAGAACACCACAGCGGCTGCTACCATACCGGTGACCATACCGAATGTGACCAAAATGGTGGTGGTACCGTTCTTGGTGAATAGGGCGCGATCGCCGTCCACCAGCCCGGCCATGGTGTAGTACAGCGGGCCGCCGGGCAGCAAGGGAATGATGCCCGGGATCAGGTAAGTATTGGACGGCGCCTTAAGCACCCGTGCCATGGCTACGGACCAGAAGTACACCACTGCAGTGGCCACCACATTGGCGGCAAACACATTGCCCCACAGGTGGAAGCACAGCAGATACACACCCCAGCCCAGGGCACCGCCAAAGGTGGCAGCCGCCACGTTGCGTTCACTGACCCGGAAGTAAATGGAAAAGCCCAGGGTGCCGATGGCGCCCATGAGAATTTGAATGAGTGCTGCTTTCATACCGTTGCACCTCCCATCACCAGGAACGCCAGAGCGTAGCCTCCGGCAATGGCCAGTGCCACCAGCACCGCTTCGATCAGTCTGTACAGCCCGGTGACAATATCCCGGTTGAACATCTCCTTAATGGCGTTCACTAAAAGCAGACCGGGGATCAGCAACATAATGTCGCCGATCATAATTTTGTCTGCCTGGTGACCTAAGCCCAGGCGGGTGAGCCCCAGCGCCAGCAGCCCGGAGACGAACCCGGCCACAAAGGTGTAGATCACATTGTGGATCTGCCGCAGTTTCAAATGATAATCCATCAGGTAGATCACAATGGCAATGGCGGCTGCGGCCAGCCCGTCCTTCAGATCGCCGCCGTAAAAGACGGAGAAACCGCCAGCAGCCAGCATATAGCCCAGGCATTTGATCACCGGTTTGGGCTTGCCTTTTTTGTACTGGCGGATCTGCCGGGTCAGGTCCTCTACATCCGGCACCTGGGCGCAAATGCGGCGGGAGAAGGCATTCAGCTCCTCTAACCGACCCAGGTCCGTGCCGTAACTTTGCACCCGCACAGATTGGGTGTAGTGATTGCCGTCCTTGTCCCGAATGGTGGCCACGATCAGGCTGGTGACGGCGTAGATTTCGCAGTCGGTAAAGCCGTAGGCAATGCAAATGCGCCGCACGGTGTCCTCCACCCGCCTGACCTCGGCACCGGTTTCTACCAGGCGGCGCCCAATCTCCAGTGCATCCTCTAAAAACAGCTCACAGCTGTGTTTGTCCATGGTATCGATCATACGAAGCCCCCTCTATGGGTATTATCGCAAAAATGCCCGCTCCGGTCAATAGATATTGGCAAAAAGGCGAAAATATGGCGCAACCAAGGGAAATGCAACCGCCAGTTGCGAAGATTTTATCAAATGTAAAGCAGAGTATGTTGCCGCAACCGACCAAAATGGGTATGATGAGAGTGTCCTCAGGGGAAAGCCCGGGACACCAATACAGCCAGCAAGATCCCGCAGCGGATCTCCGCAATACAATTTGAAAATACCGTGACTAAAGGAGATGCACAAGTATGAAAATCACAAGAACTGAACACTTTGACATTCAAAGAAAGATTGTTGCCAATATGACCACCGAGAGCTGGGAGCAGATCCCCCACGTGGCTTATGTATATGAGGCGGATGTAACGGACCTGATGACCGAGTTTAAGAAACTGCGCTCAACCAGCAAAACCAAGATCACCCTGAATACGGTCTTGATGAAAGCCATCATTGAGGGGCTGAAAGCGGCACCGGTGATGAACAGCCACCTGAACTACAACCGCAAGCTGGTGCGCGGCGAGCTGAAGACCTTTGAGGACATTAACATTTCTATGCCCATGCTGCTGCCGGACGGCAGAATGATGACCGTCAACCTGCGGGACTTCCAGAACAAATCCCTGCTGGCTATGACCGATTACATTGCCGATGTGACCCGCAGAGCAGAGAACACCAACCTGAACGAAGTGATGTTTGATGTGTCCCTGGACAACACCATTACCGGACTGAAACAGGGGAAAGTAAAACAGACCGTTAGTCGGCTGATCGGCTCTAAGACCGGCAAGCACAAGGTGCACACGCTCCGCGGCGCTGCCAAGAAAGCTTATTACAGCATTCCGGAGAAAGACCGTCTGACTAAGAAAGATATTGAGCAGGGCACCGTTACCATTTCTAACCTGGGCTCTCTGTACAGAGGACAGAGCGGCTACGGCACCTTGATCGAGATTGTGCCGCCCCAGGTGTGCGCATTCGCCCTGGGCGCTGTGCAGGATAAGCCGGTGGTGGTCACCGATAAGTTCGGCAACAAGACCATTGAGGCTCGCCAGATCTTGCCCATCACCGTGGTGTTTGACCACCGTGCGCTGGACTTCGGCGATGTGATCCCCTTCCTGAAGAAGATGGACAGCATCTTTGCACACCCCCAGGTGATCCAGGCGTGGAAAGGCCAGGAGCGCGTAAAGGCCGTTATAGCTACCGAGGGCGAGGGCGTGGCCTAAGTGTGCTGAAAGCATAAAGAGCGGTTCTGCTGCGGCAGGACCGCTCTTGCACTTTTTGCCCGCCTTTGGTACAATGGCGGTAGAGGGGGTGTGGATATGAACAGAAAAGTAGATTTTTGGTGCGGTGTGTGCATCGCTTTGCTGGCAGTATGCACCGCTTGCTTTTCTCTGATTTATGTAAAAAGCCATCATGCGGTCTGTTTTTCGCTGGCGATTACATGCGGCACCTTTACTTATCACATGGCCATGCGTTTTGCCATGGGCTGGGTCGTCGGCCGACACCGGGTGCCGGTGAACCCGCAAGGGCGCTGGTTTCGCCCACATCCCTGGGAGCCGGGGTTGTATGCCCACCTGGGGGTCAAGCGGTGGAAGCACCGGGTGCCCTCCTATAAGCCCTACGATATGCACGGCGATCTGCAAGCGGTGGTGGTGCAGATGTGCCGCAACGAGCTGGCACACGAAGTGATGGCGACACTGAGTTTTGTGCCCCTGTTGTTTTGTCTGTTTTGCGACGATCCGGTGGCAAACCTGCCGGTGTTTCTCATCACCTCTGTATTGGCGGCAGTGGCGGATTTGATACCGGTCATCCTCCAGCGTTACAACCGGCCGCGGCTGCAACGGCTGCTGCGGCGCCGCGAGCAAAGGGCAGAGAGAAAATAAAAAATTTTACGGCAGACACTTTTGGTTGTCTGTCGTATTTATAATTTTGGCAACTGGTCATACCACGAACCAACTATCCAAAAACAAAAACATTTTATCTAAAAAATAACCGCCCAATGTGGGCAAAACGGCAAAAAAACACCGGGGCATTGTGAATGGATTGACAATCTTTGGCGTTCATATTATATTATACATAATATATGCGAAATACGGAGAGGTGTTTATGGAAGCGTATAAAGTTATTGAGATCAAAAAAAGCGTGTTTGAGAGTAACGACCGGGAGGCGGAGAAACTTCGGGCCGAGCTGAAAGCAGAAAAGACCTTTTTGGTGAATCTGATGTCCTCCCCGGGCAGCGGCAAGACCACCACCCTGCGGGGCATTATCGGCCGCTTGCAGCAGGAGATGCGCATCGGTGTAATGGAGGCGGACATTGACTCGGATGTGGACGCCAAAACCATTGCGGAGACCGGGGTGCGTGCCATTCAGCTGCATACCGGCGGTATGTGCCACCTGGACGCGGGCATGACCCGCCAGGGGGTGGAGAACCTGGGCACGGCGGATCTGGATCTGGTGTTCTTGGAGAATGTGGGCAATTTGGTGTGCCCTGCCGAGTTTGACACCGGCGCTGCCAAAAATATGATGATCCTGTCTGTGCCGGAAGGGGACGACAAGCCTCTAAAGTACCCGCTGATGTTTACCGTGTCCGATGTGGTGCTCATCAACAAGATTGATACAAAGAGCGTGTTTGACTTTGACGATCAGGCGGTACAGGAGCGGATCTTAAAGTTGAACCCGCAGGCCAAGATCTTTTTTATCTCTGCCAAGACCGGCGAGGGTATGGATGCAGTGCGCGATTGGCTGCGGCAGCAAGTCCGGGACTGGAACGCATAAGTACGGAGGGAGAAGACGATGGCTGAAGAGAGAGAATTGATCCTCAAACTTGGTCAAAAAATCACGGACCGGATCGGTCACAAGGTGACGGTGGAGGATCCGGAGTATTACGGCTTAGCCTGCGTGGTCACGGACGAGATGGCAGAGATCGCACTGAAGATGAAGATACGCAAGCCCATGACCCTGGACCAGGTGGCAAAAGCCACCGGCAAGAGCAAGGCGTATCTGGAGCCGCTGCTGCAAGAGATGAGCAGCATTGGCCTGTTGGAGTATAACTGGGAGAACCCCAGCCGCACCAAGCAGTATGTGCTGCCCATGTTCGTACCCGGCAGCGCCGAGTTCTTTAATATGAAAAAGGATCAGATCGACGCCCACCCGGAGTTGGCCAAGTTCTTTGAGCGTATGACCTTCTTACCGCTGGAGAAGATCACCGCCATGGTGCCCCCCGGCGGTGCCGGTATCGGTATGCATGTGATCCCGGTAGAAAAGGCCATTGAGACGGAAAATCAATCTGTCGATGTGGAGCATATTTCCCACTGGTTGAAGAAATATGAGGGCAAGTATGCCGCCGGTCCCTGCTCCTGCCGTATGAGCCGCGCCAAGCTGGGCGAGGGCTGCGGCGATGATGCCGAGGACTGGTGCATCGGCGTAGGCGATATGGCGGACTATTTGGTAGAGACCAACAAAGGCCATTATGTGACCTACGATCAGGTGCTGGAGATCTTGCAGCGTGCCGAGGACAACGGCTTTGTGCACCAGATCACCAACATTGACGGTGAGAACAAGATCTTTGCCATCTGCAACTGCAATGTGAATATTTGCAATGCCTTGCGGACTTCTCAGTTGTTTAATACGCCCAATATGTCCCGCTCCGCGTACATTGCCAAGGTGGACAAGGCGCAGTGTGTGGCCTGCGGTCGTTGTGTGGAGTATTGCCCTGCCGGTGCGGTGAAGCTGGGTCAAAAGCTGTGCACCAAGGACGGCGGCACGGTGACCTATCCCCGGCAGGAGTTGCCGGATAAAATCAAGTGGGGCCCGGAAAAGTGGAGCCCGGATTACCGGGACAAGAACCGGATCAACTGCTACGACGCCGGCACGGCGCCCTGTAAGACCGCTTGTCCGGCCCATATTGCCGTGCAGGGGTACTTAAAGCTGGCAGCCCAGGGGCGTTACAAGGACGCTCTGGCGCTGATCAAAAAAGAAAATCCGTTCCCTGCCGTTTGCGGCCATGTGTGCAACCGCCGGTGTGAGGATGCCTGCACCCGCGGCACCATTGACCGTGCGGTGGCGATTGATGAAGTGAAGAAGTTTATCGCCCATCAGGATCTGATTGCAGAGCACCGCTATGTGGCGCCCAAGGTGATCCCCTCTAACAAGGGCGGCTTTGATGAGAAGATCGCCATTATCGGCGGCGGCCCGGCCGGCCTGTCCTGCGCCTATTATTTGGCAGAGAAGGGCTATACCCCCACTGTGTTTGAGAAGAACGAGAAGCCCGGCGGTATGTTAGTGTACGGTATTCCGTCTTACAAGTTAGAAAAAGATGTGGTGGCTGCGGAGATTGATGTGATCCGTGAAATGGGTGTAGACATTCGCTGCGGCGTTGAAGTGGGCAAGGATATTACCTTGGACGAATTGCGCGCCCAGGGCTACAAGGCCTTTTATATCGCTATTGGTTGTCAGGGCGGCCGCAAGGCGGGTATTCCCGGTGAGGACGCCCAGGGCGTCATGACCGCTGTGGACTTTCTGCGTACCGTTGGCGGCAACCCGGATTACCCGGTAGAGGGTGAAGTGGTTGTGGTCGGCGGCGGCAATGTGGCGATTGATGTGGCCCGTTCCTCCGTGCGCTGCGGAGCAAACCGTGTGTCTATGTTCTGCCTGGAGAGCCGGGACGCTATGCCTGCCTCGGTTGAAGAGGTGGAAGAAGCCCGGGTTGAGGGCGTAGTTGTAAACTGCGGCTGGGGTCCCAAGGAGATCTTGACGGAGAACGGCAAGGTCACCGGTATTGTGTTTAAGAAGTGCCTGTCCGTGCTGGACGAGAACGGCCGCTTTGCCCCGGTTTATGACGAGAACCAGACCAAGACCGTGGCGTGCAGCCATGTGTACCTGAGCATTGGCCAGGCGATTGAATGGGGTCACCTGCTGGACGGCTCCAAGGTGGAGCTGGGTCGCGGCAACGGCGCTGTGGCAGACAGCCTGACCTATCAGACGGCACAGGAAGATATTTTTGTGGGCGGCGATGTATACACCGGCCCCAAGTTTGCCATTGACGCCATTGCAGCGGGCAAGGAGGGCGCCGTGTCCATTCACCGGTTCGTGCAGCCCAACACCAGCCTGACCATCGGCCGTAACCGCCGGGACTTTATTGCGCTGGATAAGGAGAATATCTCCGTGGCCCAGTACGATACCGGCGACCGCCAGGTGCCCGGCGTGGACAAGAGCATTGACCAAAAGCATTCCTTTAGAGACGCACACCTGACCTTTACGGAGGCCCAGGTGAAGGCAGAGACCGCCCGTTGCTTAGGCTGCGGTGCCTCTGTGGTGGATCCCAATAAGTGCATCGGCTGCGGCGTGTGTACCACCAAGTGCGCCTTTGACGCCATTCACCTGCACCGGGAGCTGCCGGCAGCCAGCAAGATGGTGCGCTCGGAGGATAAGATGAAGAGCATTTTGCCTTATATGCTGAAGCGCGAGATCAAAATTCGCTTTAACAAGGAGTAAGTATGCACGAGTTGGGCATCGTATTCCATATTATTGATACTGTGGAGCAGGTGGGGCGCGAGAACGGGGTAACGCAGGTGTGCTGCGTTACGCTGGATGTGGGTCAGGTGTCCGGAATTGAGGACCCCTATTTAATGGACTGCTGGCGCTGGGCGGTGGATCGATCGGAGATGCTGCGAGGCGCCCGGTTGCAGATTGAGACGGTGCATGCCGTCACCCTGTGCGACGCCTGCGGCAAGACCTATGATACTGTGCCCCAGGGGCGCATCTGCCCCTATTGCGGCAGCGGGGACACCCACTTGTTGCAAGGCAATGCATGTAGTATTCGAGAAATCGAGGCACGATAGAGAATGCACGAGTTGAGTATTGTGTATGAGCTGTACCGCACGGTGACCCAGCTGGCCGCAGAGGCCGGGCTGCACCGGGTGGAAGCGGTGCGCCTGCAAGTAGGGGAGCTGTCCGGTGTGGAGGGTCCGTACCTGCGGGAGTGCTGGAATGCTGTGGTGCGAGATACGCCGCTTTGTTCTACCCGGTTGGAGCTGGAGCACCTGCCGGCTATTGCCATGTGTGCGCATTGTGCCCGCTTGTATGCTCATTTGGCCTGTGCCCGCGCTTGCCCCCGTTGCGGTAGCCACGATCATCTCATTTTGTCCGGCCGCCAATTCCTCATCGACCGGATCGAGGGGTATTAAAAATCAGCCGACGACAGTGGGTCTATTCGCCCAGTCGTCGGCATCGGTGCGCCGGAGCGGCAATACTTTATAAATAGGCAAATAAAAAACAGATACACGCCGGTGTATCTGTTTTTTTATACTTATTTGGGTGGGTTATTCTTCGTTTTCGCGGATTTCTTTCAATTGGGGTTGCAAAACGGCCAGCTTTTTCTTGGACAGGTTGTAGCCTAATCCCAGCAAAATCGCCAATAGAGTCAGAGTAATGGCCGGTACAAGGGTGGAAATGTCATAGAGCTTATTGAGCACATCCTCCGGCAGCGCCGTGTTGTTGGCAGAAGCGGTGCTATCGTAGTGGATCACCGCCAAAAGGGCGTTCAGTCCAACGCCTGCCAGGGTTTGCCCCAGCTTTCTGGCAAAGGAGACAACCGCATAGGCGGTACCTTCCTCCCGACGATGGGTGCGAATCTCGTGGTAGTCGATTACATCCATCACCAGCGCCCACACCTCCAGTACCAGGAAGGTCTGGCCCAGGCCGGAGAAGAAGGTGAACACCAAAAATACATAGGGATTGCTGGTCTTGATAAAGAACAGAATAAAGCTGACCAGCGCCGCAAAGCCCATACCAAAGGCGCAAAGCTCTTTTTTGCCGAACTTGTCGATCAGCTTGTTCATAATAGGAATTAAGATGGCCATGGGCAAGTAGGTGCAGATGGTCACCAGTGCGTACAGCTGGGCGCTGTGGTAGTAGTCCGCAAACAGGTACTGATAGGTGGCTTGATAATAGAACTGAAACGCGATCAGCAGCATGGACACCAGGCAAAGCATCACAAACGGTCTGTTCTTTGCCAGGTCGCCAATCGCCTTGAAGGCGTTGTAGTCGCCTTTTTTCTTTTGAATCGGTGCGATCCTCTCCTTGGTCAGCTTGTAGTGACCGAAGAAAATCACGACGGAAAGAATGGCCAGGATCAAAACGCCGATGGTCAGTTTGTTGCCGTCCAGCGTTTGAATTTTGGTGCCGTCGGCGGCGATGGTGGTGTTGTATACCAGCATGGGAAAGAGAATGGTGCTCGGCAAGCCGCCGAGGCCGGCGCCGATAGAACGCCACATGGACAGGGAGGAGCGTTCTTTCTCGTCATCGGTGACCACTGAGGCCAGCGAGCCGTAAGGAATGTTGACGCAGGTGTACATCATACCGTACAGAATGTAGGTGATGTAGGCAAACAGCAGGTATTTGGCCTCGCTCAAATTGGGAATAACCGTAAACATCAGCACCGCAGACACCGCCAGCGGAATGGAAAACCAAAATACATACGGGCGGAATTTGCCTTGCTTGGTGGGCTTTCTGGAGTCAATGAACGCGCCCCAAATGGGGTCGTTGATGGCGTCCCAAAGCCGTGCCACCAAAATCAGAACCACGATCTTGGCAGGCTGAATGTGCAGCACATCGGTGTAAAACTTGTTTTGAAATGCACCGATCAGTGAGAAGGTCAATAGGCCGCCCATATCGCCCATGGCGTAGCCGATCTTGTCCTTAAACTTTATGCCGTGTGTTAAACTCTTTTCGCTCATAAAAATCCCCCTTCATTTGTGAAAAGATATTGAATGAAAACCAATTTCAAGTCCGTGGGCAGCGCACAAAAATATAGCGCGTTTTCCCCTGCCGGTAGGGTACGCAAACGGGAAGTGCGAATCAGCGTGTTGTTTGCTAAGGGAATGGATCGCATATATGTTCCTTTCCATATAAATGAACACGGTTCATTATGTTACTATCATACAATGCACGCCCCCGGTTGTCAACAAAAACGGGGGATCCTGCATTGACATTCCCGGTGGGTTCGGGTAAAATAAAAGCACAGACGGTTGCTGCCGCTCAAAAAGAGAAATCTGTTCCCATTCCGAACACAGTCATCCAGCTCTTGCATAAGTCTATGCAGGGGCGATTTTGGTTTTTAGGCAAGGAGGAGTTATGCGAGAAAACATAAAGTATATGCTGAAAAACTGGATCGCCTGGGACAAAAAAAGTCTGCTGTACTTTTTTATTCGTGTGCCGGCACTGGTGTTCCAGCCCATTGTCACCGCCTATATACCCAAGGCGATGATTGATTGTATCGAAAAGGGCGTTACCACCCGGCAACTGATTTTGGTGGTGGCGCTGCTGAGCCTGCTGCTGACCATTACCATTTGGCTGGATCCGTTTATGAAGGAGCTGATCTTGGGCGGTGCCCGGATTGTGCGCATGCGCTATGCGGTGGCTGCGTTTGAAAAAAATCTCAGTACCGACTATGCCAATATAGAAAATCTGGAAATGCGCGAGAAACAAAAGCGCGCAGAGGTTTTTTATAACGGACGGTATGCAGGCGGTTCAAATTTTATAAGCACGCTGAATTTGTTTTTCGTTGCGGTGGTGGGTGTTGTTGCGTCCGGCGTACTCATCTACAAGATCAATATTTGGATGATTTTGCTGATTATTGCCACCTGCGGCGCCCAGTTTTGTTTGCAAAGAGCGCTGACGAAGAAACAGCGGCAAAACTTGGATCAACGCACGGAGCCTGCGGCGAAGTTCGATTATTTTTATAAGCTGTGCAAGGATGGCACGGCGGCAAAGGATATTCAGCTTTACAATATGGGCGATTATTTTATTCGGGCGCTTGCCGCTTCCCTTTGCAGGATTGAAAAAATCTATGCCCGGTACACCCACACCTGCGTAGCATTTAATGGCATTACCGCTTTGCTCAGCGCCGTGCGCCAGGCCATTGCCTACATTTACCTTGCGTATTTGACCGGCAAGGGTGCGCTCAGTGTGTCCGATTTTATCTTCTATTTCGGCATCATTACCGGCTTTTCCAACTGGGTGCTCCATTTGGGCTTTGCGGTCAATCAGATTGAGATGTGCTGCAAGGAGTGCCAGGCATACAGGGAGTATATTGCGTTTGAGGATCATGCAGAGGAGGGAGAGCGGCTGACCTCCAAATCCGTTGATCGGGTGGTGTTTGAGCATGTGTCCTTTCAGTACCCCTCTGCCGATGCACCTACGCTGAAGCATATTGATCTTACATTCAAAAATGGCGAAAAGATTGCCATTGTCGGGGAGAACGGCGCAGGCAAAACCACGCTGATCAAGCTGCTGTGCGGCCTGTATGCGCCCACCGGCGGTCGCATTCTGCTAAACGGCAAAGATACTGCCACCATTGCAAAGAACAGCTATTTCGATTTGTTTTCGACCATTTTTCAGGATTATTATTTCTTGCCCATGACCATTCAGCAAAACATAACGGCAAGCCTTGACTATGATCGGGAAAAATTTGACCTGGCGTTGCAGAAAGCCGAAATGTATGACAAGGTGTATGCCTTGCCAAAGGGCGCAGACACGCTGATGGACAGGAATGTGTATAAGGACGCTGTGGATTTTTCCGGCGGCGAAAAGCAAAAGCTGCTGCTTGCCAAGGCCATGTACAAGGACGCGCCGATTTTGATTTTGGACGAGCCAACAGCGGCGCTGGACCCCATTGCCGAAAACCAGTTGTATTTAAAATACAGCGAATTGACCGACGGCAAACTCTCTTTCTTTATTTCCCACCGGCTGTCTTCCACCCGTTTTTGCGACCGGATTTTGTTTGTGTCCGGCGGCCAAATCACCGAGATGGGCACCCATGAGGAGCTGATGGCCAAAAAGGGCGCATATTACAAAATGTTTCAGGTGCAAAGCTACTATTACAGAGAACAGGGGGTGGCTGTGCATGCATAACTTTAAGATGATATGCAAGATGTATCGCGAGATTGCCGGCCTGGACAAAGGTATTTTGCCTGTGGATTTCTTCTGCGCGATTTTGACCGGCGCCAAGCCCTTTGTGAACATTTGGTTCACTGCCAAGATCATCGGTATGATGACCGCCGGTGCGGACTTTAAGGGGCTTTTGGCTTATATTCTTGCGGCTGTGGCGCTTAATTTTGTGCTGGATTATGCAGGCGGGTTTTTATCTGACCTATACGATGTAAAATCCGATCTGCTGTTTAGCAGAGAAAATTTCAAAATGGCGGAAAAGCTGTTTCGTATGGATTATGAAAAGCAGGAGGACAACACATTCAGAAAGACGATCCATAAGCACGAGGAGGCGGGCGCCAGCCGATGGGCGCGGTTTTCGTACTTTATGTGGACCAGCCAGGTGTTTGTTAAGGGCGTGTTTACGGTGGCGGTGTCTGTGGTGATGATCCTGCCGCTTTTGAAAATCGGCTTTACCAAAACCGGCAATTCATTTTTTGAAAGACCTGTCTTTCTGATCCTGCTGATTGCCACTCTGATTGTTATGGCGGCGGTTATGGCGCTGATTGCCGTGCGGATGAACAAGTCGTACCTGGCTGCAAACGAGGCGTATGCCACGCTGGATCGTCTGTTCTATTCCCTGATTGACCTGTTTGCCGATTATAAAACCGGTAAGGAGATACGCCTATACAAAGAGCAGCACTTGATCGGCAAGATCGCAACGGAAAAGATTCTTACTGACGGCGAAAAAACGCTGAAGCAAATTTCCATGCGCACCGCAAAAACCAGCTCCATCGTTGCGGTGATGGGTGCCTTTGTTGCGTTTGGCGTGTATGTTTTTATCGGGGTCAAGGGCAATTTGGGGCTGTTTGACATTGGTGCGCTGGTGATGTACTGCGGCGCTTTTATGCAGATCGTAAACGGTGTTATGCTCATCGCTAACACGCTGGGCAAGCTGGCGGAGATCTTGCCGCTGGCTCGGATTTATTTTGAGATTATAGAGTGCACAGACAGCAAGCAATACGGTACCCGGACTCTGGACGGTGACCGATTTGAGATCGAGTTCAAAAATGTGTCGTTCAAATATCCGGGCGCAAATCAATATGCCCTGGAGAATGTGAGCATTAAAATTGAGAACGGCAGCCATCTGGCCGTGGTGGGCAGGAACGGCAGCGGCAAAACCACCTTTATTAAGCTGATGTGCCGCCTGTATGATGTGACCGACGGCGAAATTCTCATCAACGGCGAAAACATTCAGGCATATACCAAGGAGAGTATTATAAATCTCTATTCTGTTGTTTTTCAGGATTTCAAAATCTTCTCTGTGCCCCTGAGAGATACGGTTTGTGCCGGTTCCGCTTTTGACCGGGACAAGCTGTATACCTGCCTTGAAAATGCCAACATTAAGGAGCGAGTAGAGCGCCTGCCGAATAAGGAAAACACTTATCTTTATCAGGATTTGAACAAGGGCGGCGTAGAGATCTCCGGCGGCGAGGCGCAAAAGCTGGCCCTTGCCAGAGCGCTCTATAAGGACGCGCCGGTGGTGGTGCTGGACGAACCTACGGCGGCGCTGGACCCGATTGCGGAGAACGAGATTTACAGCCGCTTCAATTCTTTTGTGCAAAGCAAAACGGCCATTTACATTTCGCATCGGCTGTCCAGCTGCGTCTTTTGCGATACCATCGCCGTGTTTGATCACGCAAGGCTGGTGGAAAGCGGTACGCACACAGCGCTTTTGGCTGCCGACGGCCAATATGCAGCGCTTTGGAATGCGCAGGCAAAGTATTATGTGTAGCCTGCAGCAACACAACCATGCCGCTCCCGGCGAAAACGAAAAAATGAAGAAAAAAGCAAAAAAACAGACATCCACACGGATGTCTGCTTTTTTCTTGCAAAATGCGGCAGCGGTTTTGTCTTTAAAGATCCGGCAATTCGATCGGGTCTCTTTTGCCGTCATCCCCGCCGGTGCCACCGGATGTTGTGATGACATCTTCAAGGTGAAAAACATTCAATTCTGTTTGCGGCTTGAGATATTTTTCCTTCATATCCGTTCCTCCTTTCGCTTTGCAATTGCGTATATCTATCTTAAATTCAGTATAGCAGAATTGCAAAAGGAAAACAAGATCGCTACGCAAGTAATATTCAAAATATGCTTATAAAAAGGCTTTCTTCTGCAGAGGATTTGTTGACATCCGTCCAAAAATGTGATTTGATATACACAGAGCGCTTTTGTATTGTAAAGACAGTCGGGGCGCGCACAAAACAGCTTCAGATTGCAAAATGACATTTTGCGATCATGTTATGCTTTTGACGGCAGGAGGAGATTTTTATGAATAGAAAGAATGTAGGTATAGCTTTCGGCGCGCTTTGTGGGCTGGCAGCTTTAACTGCAACGGCAGCGGAAATATTCTATGATATTTCAATCAACACGAAATCACCTATCCATATGAGCAAACTCAACAACTTGGTTCAAAAAGCCACGAATACTGCCGGCAATGAAGAGGAAGCAAGTGCAAAATACAGCGGTATGACAGGCACGCCGGAAATCAAAGAATGGTATGCTACACACGGCGAGGATGTGTATATTCTGTCTGATTCGCTGCGCCTGCACGGAAAACGGTTCAAAAATACCGGCACAAAATATGTGCTCGTATGCCACGGCTACACAAGCAAGGCCAAGCATATGGCCGGATTTGTTCATAAATTTTACACGCTTGGTTATAATGTTTTGGCAGTAGATGCAAGAGCCCACGGCGACAGCGAGGGTACAAAAATCGGTATGGGCTGGCCGGAGCGTGTGGATATTATAAAGTGGATAAACCGGATCCTTTCATGGGAGCCGAACGCCCGGATCGTTCTGCACGGTGTATCCATGGGGGCGGCAACGGTTTTGATGGCGTCAGGTGAAGATTTGCCCGAAAATGTGAAGGCTGTTATTGCAGATTGCGGCTACACGTCGGAATGGGATGAGTTCCAACGGGAGGCGGATACCCTGCATATTCCGTGGTTCCCTGTGCTCAACGCCACATCGGTGTTGTCAAAGATTCGTGACGGGTATGATTTTAAGCAGGCCAGCGCCCTTGCGCAGGTGAAAAAGAGCCGCATACCAACGCTGTTTATTCACGGCTCGTCGGATGAACTTGTGCCGTACAGCATGCTGGGCGAATTGTATGCGGCTGCAGCCTGCGAAAAAGAGGAACTTACCGTAGAAGGCGCTGGCCATGCGCTCTCGTCTTCTGTTGCGCCCACGCTGTATTGGCGTACAGTCGAGGATTTTATCGCAAAGTATTTAGATAGGTAAGCTAAATTTATTTGCCATTTATGCGGAAATGTGTAAATATAAACGCCCGGGAGAAGCGGTTCGTTATGAAGGGTGCGCCGGCGTTTGGCGCTAGGATCGTCGCCGACTTGGCAGGTAAATAGGACTCTACGCTGCGGCGCACCAAACGGTGCGCCGCTTTTGCATCCTACGCGCCAATGCCGTGTTGTAATAGGCAGTCGAGTGTGGTTGTTTGTGCCGGTGGGCGTTTTGATTTTGTTGGTGCTGACGAATGATCTGCACCAGCGGTTTTTTTCTTTTCAAAAGGATTTTGTAAACAGTGCATCCAACTATACCAGACAGGGGGTACAGTGCAATCAACGCGTGGTCTTGCTTCAAACCAATAGCCGTTACGAGGCGCTTTACAGACAAACGGATATGGATACTTGGATTACGGATGAGAATTTGTAGATGGCATACACCTCTAAGAGTGTGGGCAAGCTGAAGGTTAAAAAAGTATTATGTTCGTGTACGCACTTACAATACCGTCAAATTCGGCGGCAAGAGTGTGAAGCTGTATTCCGGTTGGAGCAAGGCTAAGAGCGTGACTACTAAGAAATAAGGAATTGCGAACCTTATCTGTGGTTTTATTCTACCACGAATAAGCTGGTTTGTGTAAAAATAATTATTGTCTCACTAATAGGAGAAATCCGATAGAAAATCGGAACTGTTTTGTAAAACTTATAAATTTTAATTCCCCCGAATTCGGAGGAATTAACAGATAAAAGCTTCTTACATTCGAATCACTTGAAGTTTTCAAGTAGTTCAAATGTGACGATATCATTTTGTTTTTTAAGAAAATTTTTTCGATAACCGGAATTTTCAAATGTTTGAATTCATTATTTTTCAGATTATAGTGCTGTCCCTTTTGTGGGAATATAAAACCGGTTTATATCAACTCCTTCGTGTTGTAAAAGTTGCAGCTTCATTTCAATGCCACCAGAGAACCCGGTAAGATTGCCGTTTGCCCCAACAACTCTGTGACAGGGGATAATGATGGAGATCGGATTGTGCCCTACTGCTCCGCCAACAGCTTGGGGAGACATTCTTTCAATTCCTCGTTGCTTGGCGATTTTTTGAGCAAGCTCTCCGTATGTGATTACTTTCCCATAAGGAATTTCTGTCAGCATTTTCCACACAGTTTGGCGAAACTCTCCGCCAATAGGAGCTAATGGAAGCTCCGAAATTTGAGGCTTTTTCCCTTCAAAATATCTGTTCAACCAATCTTTCGTGATAGCAAATATATTCAAATTGTCATTTGGCAACATTTCATTTGGCACAGTGTCACCAAAGTACCTTTGACCATCTGTCCATAAACCAACTAAGCTTTCACCATCACTTCCAAGCGTGATTTCCCCAATTACCGATTCAATAGTTGTTTTATAGTATGGCTTCTTCTTAATGCTTATCATATATTTTTCACCACCAAATCCCAATTTATTTGAATTGTACCATTTTCTATTCAAAATCACAATTTCAAAAATAGAATTATTTATCAAAACTTATTAAATTAAAGCAAATTTATATAATCTCTTCTGCCATAAATAAAACGCATAATATAAATTATTTGTTTTTCTTCATCGACACGATAAAACATTATATAATTTTTTATAACTGCTTTTCTGTATTCTTACTTTTCAGTCTATCATTATCACAAAGTGCATACATCAAAGGATTCGATGAAATATTATCATAACATTTTAATATATCATCCAACAAATCATTTGCTGCCTTTGGAGCAGATAAATCTTTGGATATATATTGTAAAATATCTGCTAAATCTTTTTTCGCCGGTTGAGTTATTACAAGATTATAATTCATATTGTTTTCTTAAATCAGAAAGTGCTTTTCTTGCATCTCTGACTTGTCCTTTGCTTATTGCTTCCTCGGCTTCAGCCAACTTTTTCTCTACATCATGAATAAACATATTTTTCTCGTATGTTTCCATACTCATAACAACCATATCACCATAACCGTTTTTAGTTATAAAAACAGGTTCATTACTGCTATGGCACATAGCGGATATTTCACTCGTGTTTTTTAAATCTCTGATTGGAATAATCTGTGGCATAAAATCAGCTCCTTTATATTATGCCTTAATTATACCATAATTATCCCACGGTCTCGAGGACTTATTCAAACAAATAAACATCTATCTTTAAAGTTTTATTACTTTAAGCCCTCATTATTTTTTGAAATGTCTCTCAAATTTTTTCTCCATTTCAATTCGTGTTACGATTTCGATTTGAGCGATGTCTCCAACAAGGATTTAGGCAAAGAAAAATCCTCGGAACACGAATGTTCCGAGGTAATGGCAGATTATATCAACCTGTCAAGTCACGGTAGTATTTGCTTCGCAAATCTCCACCTTAAAGACTTGACAGAACGATGTTACGGGTTTAATTGCATTATAAACCCGTAATAAGAACATCACCCATTTGCAAAATCACAGATTTTGAATGGGGTCCCGATAACCTTGTTACTCGGCTTTGCCTCGTAATAAGGATTCGAACCTTAAATGACGGAGTCAGAGCCTCGCAATCTTTTTTCAAAACCGCCTATTTAAGCCATTTTTCAGACTTTGCGTCTCTCAAAAATCTTTCAGGATTTTTTTTTGCTCAGCACGGCAAATTCGTATGAGGAATTGCGAACCTTACACTGAGGTGTCGAAAGAAGTTCTAAATCCACATTATCTTTTACAGTAGGGTAGTGCACCGTTTGGTGACGAAGAATATAAAAGCTCTTCATTTAATTTCACAAACAAAGTGTCATATATGGCGGCAAATAAATACCTAACTTAAACATAATAAGCCTCTCCTTTAATTACACTCCTATTTGTTTTCAAACCAAATATCCATTTTGCTTGACTGAGCTTGTCTTTTGTATTCTGTTTGATTTGATGTGCGGGCAGTCCGTTCGGTGTCAGTTGGTTTTTGGGAAATTTGCCGAGGCTGCTTATTGTTTTGCTGTGCTTGATTTTGAACACTATTCTCTGACGAAGGCGAAGGTGCTTTGTCAAATGTTCTGAGTATTTCTTCAATTTCTTTTTCTTGTTCGTCCATTTGATTTCTCCTTGTTCGATTTCTTTCCGAAAATCGGCAAAGCGCTTCTTTTGCCGCCTTTCGGAAAGGGACTTCCGAAGAAATCCTTTTCGTAAGGAAAAGGCGGCAGCGGAAGCTCCGCTACCGCCATCCTTAAATGGTTAGCTATCTGTTATTTCTTTGTTGTAACAGTCTTAGTTTTTGACCAGCCTGAATAAATCCTTATGGATTTGCCGTTAATCTTAACTGTCTTATAGGTGCGAACTCTTACATAATACTTTTTCTTGCCCGAAAGCTTTGAAATTTTCTTTGATACTGTTGTATTCTTGCCTACTGTTACGGTCTTAGCCTTGCTGAATTTACTTGAGGCACTGTACTGTACCTGATAGCCTGTTGTCTGTGTAGCCTGCTTCTTCCACTTTACTGTAAACTTCTTTGAACCTGCTGTAAGTGAGGAAATACTTGTTGCCTTTGGCTTGATTGTGAAATAAAGCGTCTTTGTTCCGCTGTATTTACCCTTAAAGGTAATCTTTACTGCGTACTTGCCAACATACTTTCTGCCTTTTGCGTAAGACACAGTATAGTCAGTATTCTTAACAAGTGTCTTTCCTGTTCTGTCCTTAACAATAACCTTAGGTGTTCTAACCTTTCCGTTATATGTTAATGATGTTGCTTTCAGCTTTATGCTTGATGCCTTTGGAATTACTGTTGTTGAAAGAGTTTTCTTACATACCGAACAGTAATTTACTATCTTGCCGTTTGCTGTTGGGGTTGCCTTTGTTACGGTTTGCTTTGTGGTGTGGGCAATCTTAGCAATATTGCCCCAAGATGCAAGGTCGGTTATTTCCTTTGTACCGAGTACATCTTCATAGAACTTGCCACAACCTTCGCACTTGTAGTATGCTTCCTTACCGCCCTCTGTGCAGGTGGCAGCTTTCGCAGCAACCAAAGTCAGATTGTGAGTGTGCGGTACAGTTTTGTAATATCCGCAGGTGTCGCAAACATTGTCAGAACCGTAATCGTGAGCCGCTTCGTCCTTTTTGTCGTGGCAACGAGAACATTCATGCCAGTGGTTAGTATCATCAGACTTCCATTCTGTGCCTGCGGTATGTCCGGGAGCCGGAATCTTCACACTGGTTTTATCGGTAATTTCTACCGATCCTGTTGCATCTGCGAACCACTTGTCACAGCCATCGCAGGTGTAGTATGCGGAATTGCCCGCAGTAGTGCAGGTGGCAGCTTTCGCAGCAACCAAAGTCAGATTGTGAGTGTGTTCTTCGTTTTTATTTTTGTAATAATATGTAACAACCGTTCCGTCCGAAACAATAGGCTTATTCAAGCCGTCAACCTTTATAAATTCATAATCATAAAGTGTTTTTGCCGGTGTTAAATCAAGCTTTGTGCCGTATGGCACGGTAAATGTTCCGCCGGCAGTGTTTGGAATTTCAGAGCCGTCCTCAAATTTATACTGAATTGAAACGGTTGTGTAGCGCTGTGTTTCCGAATTGTCGTCTGCAAGCACATTTCCGTTTTCATCGAGCACCTGAAATGCCACGGTATCGCCGCTCTTAAGCTGTGCATCAGACGGAATTTGATAAATAAGCGAGCAACTCTTTAAGCCTGAATTAAAGTCGCTTTTGATGTGATCCAAAGCACCGAGCGGCCAGAAATTTGCCTTATCATTCCAAACAGGAATGTCAAAGGTTTGTACTGTTTGAAGCGGATTCCCCGATGAATCGGTCGCAACGCTTCCGTCGGAGTGCTTAATCCACATTTTGAATTTTAATTGTCGTGCATTTTTATCTGAAATGTTTTGAATAACAGTTCTAAGCTCGATTTTTTTACCGTTCATATTATTATTAAATCTGCTTTTGCTGTTGCCGCTCAAAAGTCGGTCATTGCGATTATATGTGTAATTATAATATGAACTTGTTTCAAGGTCGGTAAAATCAGACGGCTTTGAATAAGCGCCCGTATATTCCTTAACCTCGGGAGTTGCAACATAAAGGTCTACATCCTTAACAAGCTGAGACATTCGCTTGAAGCCCTGCAAACGGCAAACCTCACAGAATTGATAGTTTGTGTCTCTCATTATGCACTCATAACTTGAAACAAGCATTTTTGAGCCGTAAGCATTGCGGCAGGTATATGTGTTTCTAAAACCTAAAAGCTGTCGCCATTTTATCTTTTCCGGGTCTTCAACCGAGGAAAGATTGAGTGATTTAAGTTCCTTATCGTCAAGCAAATATCCGTTACTGTATTCATCACCGAGACCGAGCAAACCGTGTCCAAACTCGTGTGCAAAAGTTTTTGACGCACGATAACTGTCTGATGGCGAAATGAAATAATGGAAGCCATATTCACGGTTATTATAAGCACCGCCGAAATCTGATTTTGTGTTTACAACCATAGCGAACTGAGCAATATAATCGTGAACATAATAATAAGGCTCATATTCCGAACCGGACGGAATTGTGTTTGGATCACACTTTTTTTTGATATGAGCATCGTGAATTTTCTCGATAAATTCAGGACCGATACATCTCTCAAAAATATGATTTTTCCACTGACTTCCGTGGAGATTATTAGAAATAACAGGAGAATTATATTTGTCAACTATAACGTCAAAGAAGGTGCTTCCGCCATTGTCAAAACTTGATTCTGAAGCTGTGCAAAGAGCGTAAACATTGAATCTGTCGGCATAACTGCGATACGGTTCATATTTCATAGCGTCCTGCCAAAGTCGTTTGACATCATTGATGAATTTGCCCTGCTGACTTTTTGTGTATCCCTCGCCGCAAACGACAACAACCATATTTTCCGTGTCGCTGCGTGTTTTTTGGATGGTATAAACAGGGATGGTAGGATTAGAATATTTTCCGTCATTTGAATACCACGGGCCGAGGGTGAGCTGAATGCTTTGCTCGGTGCTGACATTCCAATCGGGATTTGCGTCCTCGGCAGGTTCCGAAATTGTATAATCATCCTCTTGCTTATTTGGAGCAGAGCCGATATAAGGACTGCTTTGTGAGCCGCTGCCGGAAGTTGTAACAAAATATTCGGAATCGAGATAAAATGCAGGTCTTACGCCCAAATCGGAATACCACGGAGCATAACGACCGACCTGACCCGATGAACTGATATAACGCATATCGTGATTGCAATCGGTAACAGGAGTGCGAAGCCAATAAGGCCAAGCCATACCGTCATTATTATACGCAACATAATAACCTTTGAGATTTTTCCACACGGCATTAGCCTGCTTTACATCAAGAAGAAAAACCTTTTCGGTTGTAGTTTCAAAATATGAACTGTCGTAGTTTGCCACCGCTTCCGAAATATCGGTGTAGTATAACAAATCCGAATTTGCGTCTCCATCAACTATGCCCTTGTTGTATTCGGGATGAGAAACGAGAGAACGCTGGGTAACGGTTTTCATTGCCGCAATTTCAGATTTTGAAAAAGCGTTGAGAAAACCCGCTTTTTCGTTGTACGCTCCCACACCGCTTACATATCCGTCTTTCGGAGGGTTGCCGCAAAGCCAATCGACTTTGCCTTCAGCTGCGGTCGAATTTAACCAAGAACGCATATTGCTGTCTTTCCAATAGTTAGAACCGTAATCATCACGCTTATAGCTTCTGCTGTGTGATTTTGAATTGCTGTTGTCATTTGTTTTGGCATCATATGCAAGGGTGTCAACAATTTTGTCTGCAAGCATAAGCGGTCCGTTATTGTCAATGCTTACACATCGCCAAAGAATTGAGGCATTGTTATACGTGCCCATTTTAACATAGTCACCGACTTTAATATCCGGCTTTGATGCCGCCTGAACGCTCATCGGCAAAATTGAGATTGCCATGCACAATGCCAACAATATTGCTGTTATTTTTTTCGTCATTAAGTCACTTCCTTTATAAGCGATATATTTGCTTTTATTATATTGTAAGGAATAATGTGTGTCAATGAAAATTCTGTTAATTCTTTGTCAATTTTGCAGCCGGTACATTTAATATTATACGAAGAAGAAAATCTTATCAAATATGCAAAAAGGCTTCTGCCCCAAACAGGGCAAAAGCCTTAAAAATTATACGATTTTTAGATTTAGTTGCAAGCCAAGGGGGACTATTTCATCTGCCCGAAAACACGTTTTTGAAAAAAGTGTTGCAAAAGCGGTTGAACACAAAGATTTTCATATCCGATAAGCCTGAATTTTGCGGCGCAATCGAGGCGGGATTGTTTGCCGTTGACAGCGACAGATTGTTGGAAAGGCTCGAATGTAACGCCTTGAACATAAACCCGAAAAATCTTGTGATTTTAATCGGAACGAATGACATCGGCATAGGAGTTCCGACCGAGTACACCTTGAAAAATATAAAAGAAATTTTGCAAAGAACGCAGACACTTTGCTCGAATACCACCGTAAAAAGCAGTATCCGGGCATAAAAAGCCTCAAAACACAAATGTTCCGAGGATAGCAGCAGGTTCAAAATTGAATCCGAATGTAATCGGATCACCGTTAAACTTGCATTTTATGTTAATCCACGAATAACTTTCTCTGATAAGTCTTAAGTCTGCTGAATAATATTCAGTCATACCTTCAAGTATGTATTCAAGAATTATGCCTTTTGAGCCTTCGCTAATGTTTTCGTTAGCGGATATAACCTTAACTCCGTTTATTCTATTGTCCATTTTTTACGGACTTGTTCAAATTTAATTCCGTCCTTTTTGTATGTCTTATCACTTTTAGGCTTGTATGAGAATTTTAAGAAATGTTTTTTAAAATCTTTGATTTCTTAACAGTGCTTACGGTTGCCTGAATTATCGGACCGGAGAGCAAAACGGTGACAATTGTGCAAATTCCGAATTTACCGCCGAGCAAAACGCCGATAATTACCATTATAATATCAAGAACCATTCGTACGATTTTGATTTTCCACCCGTTTTTTTCGGCAAGCGAAAATGTGACTGCTTCATATGAGCCCCTGCCGAAATCAGCGGCGGAGTAAAGCCCCGTTCCGAACGAAAATATAGCAATGCCAAGCAGCATTATAACAAAATTAACCGCTTTAATATCTGTATAATGCTGAATTTTTGTGAATACATCCACAAAAAAACTGTAAATGATTTGGTAAAGAATTGTGCCGACATTGATTTGCTTTCTGTCATAGAAAAAGGCAAAAATAATCATTGCCACAGCCACAACAAGCGACGATGTGCCGATTGACATACCTGTCACATTCGTCAGCCCTTGCCACAATATCGCAAGTGTTGCGCCGCCGAAACCTGCGCCTATTGCAAGCGTAATTCCGTATGCGGATATTATTGATCCGATAACAATCATCAGCGTTTTTGTTGCATATTTTTTAAATTTCATATTATCGCCTACAAAAAAATAAGACTGTAAACTCTGCTGTTGTGTTCAGAAACAGCAAAATTTATAGTCTTCATCAGCCGAGACAGCTTTATTTTTTTGATTATACACCCGAGCTTTTATGAAGTCAACGGTTATAAATATGATTTTCTGTATTCGCTCGGAGTTTTGCTCATTTCAATTCGTGTTACGATTTTGATTTGAGCGATGTGTTTCATTCAAAACGCCTCTTTCAAAAGTTGATTTTTACAATCTGCATTTTCATCATGCCGTCACCGACACTGGCGAGG
>ENA-OVGB01000542-OVGB01000542.1-human-gut-metagenome-genome-assembly--contig:-NODE-542-length-43204-cov-5.037475_pt1 | contig 43204 bp, 29 predicted proteins | sample MGYA00237767_ERZ505413 | MGnify/ENA primary metagenome ERZ505413 (study PRJEB26158, sample SAMN06016410) | human gut metagenome | biome: human gut; feature: ankylosing spondylitis patient; material...
AAACGTTAAATCTTCGATTTTTCGCAAAAAAACAAGTAAATTTTTGAGTAGTCTAACTTTTAAGATGTAACCAATTGATAATCAATGAGAATATGATGATGCGTCGGAAATAAGGTTGTTTTTAAGGTTATAAACTCTTTTTCAGGGTTACCTGAACCTGTATCTTTCCGATCTCCTCCGTCGGGAAGTGCCTGCGTTCGAGGTATTCGCGGATCATGTGCGATAGCTCCGGATCCGCATAGTCCTCGATCGTCCCTCGGTCGAAGAGGTGATGGTGCTCCGCCACCGTGATGTCATAATAACACTTGCCGGTGTCGGGGTGGTAGAAGAACGACAAAATGTTTGCCGAACGGAAGCTCTCCAGAATCCGATAGATGGTCGAAACGGTCACCTCGCGGTTGCGCGACTGAACCCGTTCGATGATGTCCTCCACCGTGGCGTGGCGCAACTCCTGCATCGCCTCATATACCTCGCGGCGCTGAGGCGTCAGCTTCAGACCAGCCTCCTTGATTCTTTGCACTCCTTCGTTGTTCATCATATCATTCATTTCTCTGCGGCAAACATAATGCAAATAATTCGCATTTGCAAATATTTTGCATTTAATTTCCCGACAAGGCGGATCCACCCTCTGCCGCCGCATTGGGTACCGACCTTTTCGTCCTCTCCAGATTGGGCCTTTCAGCAAAATATGAAACGTGACGCCAGTTTCGGATATCGGACATTCAGCATCTTATAGATCTGTCATTCAGCATTTTCAGCCTCACAAGACAGCAAATCGAAAAATCCTCCGACCGTTTATTTCTGCGGAAAGACTGTTTGCAGTATCTCGGTCACGATAATTTTATATATTTGCGCCGATTTGATATATGACCGATATATGAAATTCAGGGCTAAACATCTGTTCATCCCGCTGTTACTGCTTTCGGCGGTGATTCAATGCGCATTCGGCGATTTCCCGTTTGCCTTCTTCGCCATCCCGCTGGATGCACTTTTAGCCCTGTTCTGGATAGTCGGGATGGCGTATGCCTACAAGGAAAAACGCTCGTCGCCGCTCATCCGGATGTGGCTCTCGCCGCAATGCACCTACTAGACACTGGGCTGGCTTATAGCAGGCAGTCTGGTCATCGGGCTCTTCCCGCAGCTCCCGGCCGCGGAGGCCGCCGAGCGTTCGGGACTGCCCGCCCGCTTGGGATTCTACCATTTCACGACCTCTTGGATATTTGTGGCTGGTTTGTTCGCCCTGCTTACCCATCTGGGTATGGTCACCCTGCGAAGGGCATTTCGCCCGGGGCGCAACCGCTGGCGCTTTGTCCTCAACCATGCAGGGCTGTGGCTGGCACTCTTTGCCGGCGTGGTGGGAAGCGCCGAGGAGCAGACGCTGCGCATACCCGTATTTCTCGACCGTCCGAACAACGAGGCCGTCACCGAAGAGGGGGTCACGGTCCTCCTGCCGAGGCAGCTGCAGCTGAACGATTTCACGGTGGAGCAATACCCCAACGGCACCCCACGCCACTTCTTCGCCGAGATATCGATCGACGGCAAGCCGGCAAGTCTGGAGGTCAACCACCCGTATGCGGTCTCTTGGGGTGAGGATTATTACCTGACCTCGTATGACATGCAGTCCGGGCAGCCGCAATACTGCGTGGTACAGATCGTACGCGAGCCGCTGAAATACCTTATGCTGGCAGGCATAATAATGATGTTGTGCGGGGCCTGCCTGCTCTTCCTCGCCGGCCCGAATGTGCAAAAGAACGGACCTTCTGAAACATCGCGCCCGCGCGAAACGTATAATAAATGTGTGCAAGGATGATCTTCACGTGGCATAACTTCGAGTGGTTCGCGCCGGCATCCATAGCGTTGTGGGCGGCAGGCGCAGGGGTTGCGCTCCTCGGCAATGAAAGGCGACGCACGGCCATCCTGCTGACCGCTCTGGGCACGCTGGTCTTCGCGACATTCATTGCGGGGTTCTGGATCTACATGCAGCGCCCGCCCATGCGTACGATGGGTGAAACACGTCTGTGGTACTCGTTCTTCATGGCCCTGTCGGGGCTGCTGACATACATACGCTGGCGCTACCCGTGGATTCTGAGTTTCTCGACGGTTGTGGCGGCGGCCTTCGCCATCATCAACATCCTCCGACCCGAGATCCACGACCAGACGCTGATGCCCGCTCTGCAAAGCCCGTGGTTCGTACCGCACGTCACGGTCTACATGTTCTCCTACTCGGTGCTGGGATGCGCCTTTATCATGGCCTGCGCGGGGCTTGCAAGGCATCGGGCCGACTACCTCGAGGCGACCGACAAGCTGGTCTATACAGGGCTGGCCTTCCTGACCGTCGGCATGCTCACGGGCGCGATCTGGGCCAAGGCCGCGTGGGGACACTACTGGAGCTGGGACTCCAAGGAGACTTGGGCGGCAGTGACATGGGCGGGATATCTGCTCTACCTCCACATGCGCCTCTTCCGCAGGGGCGCCCCACGGCCGCTATACTGGATATTGATCGTCGCCTTCATGGCGCTGCAGATGTGCTGGTACGGCGTAAACTACCTTCCGGCGGCCCGGCAGAGCGTCCATCTGTATTCTCGTTCTTAAATACAAATATAACCGGTTGTTTAACTTTAATTCATTTGTTATGAAAAGAGGCTCAAAGATTATTCTATCCGTGCTTGCGGTGGTAATCGTGCTTTGTGTCGTCTACCGTCTGGTGAACACAGCGCCGTCGGCCGACCTCGAAAGCAATGCGCAAATGGAGCAGATCGTGGCCAGCAGCGGATGTATATCATGCCACTCGGCCGATCCCAAGCTGCCCTTCTATGCCAACTTCCCCATAGCGGGCAAACTGGTGCAGGAGGATGTACGTCTGGGCTACCGCTCGTTCGACATGGCCCCGATGATGGAGGCGCTGAAGAACGGCCGGAAGATCAACGAGGTCGATCTGGCAAAGGTCGAGAAGGTGATTGCCGACGGATCGATGCCGCTGGCCAAATATTATCTCGTACACTGGGGTTCGTCGCTCACTGACAAGGAGACGCAGATGGCTCTGGCATGGGCGAAGTCCCAGCGTGAGGCCTTCTATCCCAACCCGCTGGCCGACAAGGAGTGGGCAAACGAGACCGTCCGTCCGATTCAGGACTCTGTTCCGGTCGATATCCGCAAGGTGATACTGGGTGAGATGCTGTACAACGACACCCGTCTGTCGGCCGACAACACCATCTCGTGCGCCTCGTGCCACGGACTCAATACGGGAGGTGTCGACAACAAGGCCTTCTCGGAGGGTGTCGGCGGGCAGTTTGGAGGAGTGAACGCCCCCACGGTCTTCAACGCATACTACAACTTCGTGCAGTTCTGGGACGGCCGTGCCGCGACGCTGGCCGATCAGGCCGCAGGGCCTCCGGTAAACCCCGTGGAGATGGCCTGCAACTCTTTCGACGAGATATGCGACAAGCTCAAGGCCGACGAAACCTTCAACAAGGCATTCACGGAGGTATATGCCGACGGCATCAACCAAGCCAACATCACCAATGCCATACAGGAGTTCGAGAAGACCCTTCTGACGCCCAATTCGCGTTTCGACAAATACCTCAAGGGCGACAAGACGGCCATGAATGCCGACGAGGTCGCCGGATACGAACTCTTCAAGAAGTACAACTGCGCCACGTGCCACGTAGGCGAGAATATGGGCGGACAGTCGTACGAGCTGATGGGTATCAAGCAGGACTATTTTGCGGACCGCGGCACGGAGCTTACAATCGAGGATAACGGCCGCTACAAGGAGACCAAGGATGAGCGCGACCGCCACCGCTTCAAGGTGCCCGGACTGCGCAACATCGCCCTGACGGCCCCCTACTACCACGACGCCACGCAGGCTACGCTGGAGGATGCCGTCGTCTCGATGGCCCGCTACGAGGTAGGCGAGGAGCTGACGCAGCAGGAGGTAGACCGTATCGTCGCCTTCCTGAAGACCCTGACGGGAGAGTATCATGGCAGGCTGCTCACAAACGACAACTATCCCGAGATTGTCCCTTAAGGCTCTGCGCGGAAAATGATCTCTTCCGTAAGAACCGGAGGAGTCTGATACAAATTCATCCATTCAGTCCGATGCGCCACGGCGTGTCGGGCTGATTTTTTATTTTGCCTCCGCGAACAAATCCCCCGCTGCCTCCACCTCGCGCGGCATATAAGGCCCCCGCACGTGAAAGACGGCCCGTGCGGATGATAGCGTATTTTCCGGATTTTCTTTTCCGCGCGGCCGCGCCCTGTTTCGGCCGCGGCCGCCACGAGCCGAATATCCCTACGGATACATATCCCCTCCGCACGCATACGCGCCGCAAAAGAGCCCGTGAAGCCTCATCGGCATACGGCATAGAGAGTTAGCCTCGCTGCCACACGCCGCACGGGTAAAATCAAAATGAACCGCTCACCGTGCCAGATACGCCGACAGCCATCGACCCGCCCGGCACTCTTCGCGTATGCCGATGCTCTTGCCGACACGCGCAAAATACACCTGTTCTTTGAAATACGACATAATTTTATTAACTTGCTCTTGTCCGGATGCATGCCGACAAAGGCCGCCGCGCCGCACGCGGCGCCGCCGCTCCACGGGGCACGAAGCGCCGCCGAAGATGGCGCATGCGCATCCCGACACACCGACCAACCGCAACCATATTAAACCTCTAATACTATGAACCGAAAACTCAGGATGGGGATGGTAGGTGGGGGCAACAACGCCTTCATCGGAGCCGTACACCACGCCGCAGCTCTCATGGATAACCGCATAGAGCTGGTATGCGGCTGTTTCAGCTCCCACCCCGACATTTCGCTCGCCTCGGGCCGCGAGTACTTTCTGCCCGACAACCGCATCTACTTCTCCCACGCCGAGATGATCGAGAAGGAGTCCGCCCTTCCCGACGGGGAGCGTATGGATTTCATATCTATCGTCACACCCAACGTCACCCACTTCGAGCCGGCGATGATGGCCTTGGACAAGGGATTCGACGTGGTCATAGAGAAGCCCATGACCTTCACGCTCGAGCAGGCGAAGCAGCTCAGGCAGAAGGTCATGCAGACGGGCCGCACCCTCGCCCTCACGCAGACCTACTCGGCCTATCCCGCCATCAAGGAGGCCCGCGAGCGCTTCGCCAAGGGGGAGTTCGGCACCGTGCGCAAGATATACGTCGAGTACCCGCAGGGGTGGCTCACAACGCGCATCGAGCTCAACCCCGGGAGCAACGCCGCATGGCGTACCGACCCCCAAGCGTTCGGGCAAGGCGGGATGCATGGGCGACATAGGGACGCATGCGCTGCATCTGGCCGAGTACATATCGGGGCTTCGGTGTACGGAGATGTGCGCCGACCTCACCACATTCCTTCCGGGGCGCGAACTCGAGGACGACGGCGCCGCCCTGCTGCGTTTCGACAACGGCGCGCGGGGCGTACTGATGGCCTCGCAGGTGGCCGTGGGTGACGAGAACGCACTCAAGATACGCATCTACGGCGAGAAGGGAGGCATCGAGTGGCGGCAGGAGGAGCCCAACACCCTGCTGGTAAAGCGCACCGACCGCCCGACGGAAATCGTACGTGTGGGCAACGGCTACATGGGCGCGGCGGCCAAGGCCAACACACGCACCCCCGCAGGCCACCCCGAGGGCTATATCGAGGCCTTCGCCAACATCTACCGCAACTTCGCACGCACCGTCATGGCCAAGCGCGACGGCCGCGAGCCCGAAGCCTCGTGGCTCGACTTCCCGGGCGTGGACGACGGCATCCGCGGCATGCAGTTCATCGAGACCGTCGTAAGATCGGGATACGAGCAGAACGTCAAATGGATCAAATGGATAGAATAGCAACAGAATAAAACATAACGTATATGGCACGTAAAGTAACATTATACACGGCACAATGGGCCGACATGAGCCTTGAGACCATCTGCCGCAAGGCTTCCGAGATGGGATACGACGGACTCGAACTGGCCTGCAACGACAACCACCTCAACCTCGACACGCTGAATCAGGAGCATTGCGACAGCATACGCGCGACGATGAAGCGATACGGGCTCGAACTCTATACCGTATCGAACCACCCACTCGGGCAGTGCGTATGCGACCAGATCGACCGCCGCCACAAGAATATCCTCTCGCCGCGCATCTGGGGCGACGGTGACCCCGAAGGGGTGCGCCAGCGCGCCACGGCCGAGATGATCAGGCTGGGCGAGGCGGCCAAGATGCTGGGCGTGGATACGGTCGTAGGTTTCACCGGAAGCCCCATCTGGCACATGTTGTACGCCTTCCCGCCCATATCGCAGGATGACGTGCAGGCCGGATTCGACGAGTTCGCACGCCGCTTCCGCCCCATACTCGACGCTTATCAGAAGATGGGCATACGATTCGCCCTTGAGGCCCACCCCACCGAGATCGCATTCGACATCGCGTCGGCCAAGCGCGCCCTCGAGGCCTTGGACTACCACCCCGCCTTCGGCTTCAACTACGACCCGAGCCACCTCGGATACCAAGGTGTCGATTACGTGCAGTTCATCTACACCTTTGCCGACCGCATATTCCACGTACACATGAAGGATGTGTGGTGGTCCGACAAGCCGATGCCTGCGGGTGTCTTCGGCGGGCACCTCCCCTTCGGCGACGTGGACCGATATTGGGATTTCCGCAGCATGGGCCGCGGCAAGATCAACTTCGAGGAGATCATCCGCGCCCTCAACCGCATAAACTACCAAGGCCCTCTCTCGGTCGAGTGGGAGGACAGCGGCATGGACCGCGAGCACGGCGCCGCCGAGTCGCTCCGCTTCGTCAAGAGCATAGACTTCAAGCCCTCGACCATAGCCTTCGACGCCGGATTCGAGAAGTAGCGGCCGCACGGCTTGCTCCCGTCACAGGCTCCGCGCCGCCCGCCCCGAAAGGGAGGCGGCCGCGGAGCCTGCGCGTTTCGTCATGCCGCCATACCCGATACAGGACATGAACCCACTCCCGAAGAGCAATATGGCAGCGGCCGCATAGGGTTTTTGTGCGGTAAATTTCGTAGCTTTGCATAGGCAAGCCCCCTGCGGGGCAACCTTACATCACAAAACGTCACACACGAAAACATGAAAAGATTCAAGATCGGAATAATCGGCGCGGGGCATATCGCCATCAAGATGGCCTCTACGCTCAACGCCATGCAGAGTGCCGAGCCCTACGGCATAGCGGCACGCGACAGGTCGAAGGCCGAAGCCTTCGCCGCGGCACACAACATAACGAAGGCCTACGGCAGCTACGAGGCGCTGGCCGACGATCCCGACGTCGACCTGATCTACATAGCCACGCCCCACAGCCTCCACTACGCCCACGCGCGCATGTGCCTCGAGCGGGGCAAGGCCGTACTCTGCGAGAAGGCCTTCACGGCCAACGCCGCCGAAGCCGAGGAGCTCATACGCCTCTCGCAGAGTAAGGGTATATTCCTTGCGGAGGCCATCTGGACGCGGTACATGCCCTTCTCGCGCACCATCGCCGAGATTGCCGCCAGCGGCGCCATCGGCACGCCACACATACTCTCCGCACATCTGGGCTACCCCGTAGGCACGGTGGAGCGTATCCTGCGGCCCGAGCTGGGCGGCGGCGCGCTGCTCGACCTCGGGGTCTACACACTCAACTTCGCATCGATGTGTTTCGGTGAGGAGGTCGCCCGCATCGACTCCGCGTGCACACTCTCCGAGACGGGCGTAGACCTGCAGGAGAGCATCACGCTGCGTTTCGCCGACGGCCGCATGGCCATACTCCAAGCCACGGCCCTGTGTGCCAACGACCGTCAGGGCATCATCTGCGGCGACAAGGGCTACATAGTCGTCGACAACATCAACAACCCCCTGCATGCGACGCTCCATGCACCCGACCACACCGTCGTGCGCACATACGACGCCCCGCCCCAGATCACGGGATTCGAATATCAGGTGCAGGCGTGCATCGACGCCATCGGCGAGGGCCGCATCGAGACCCCGTACATGCCGCACAGCGAGTCGCTCCGCATCATGCGTATCATGGACGGCCTGCGGCGCCAGTGGGGTGTCACCTTCCCAAACGACGCATTCCGCGGCGAAGAGTCTCGCTGATTGCCAGAGGGATAACAGAAAAAAATATGCCGCCCGAGAGGACGGCAGAGCAGGCATGCGGGCACGTTACGCGTAAGCCCGCCGCAAAGGGGTGCCTATCAGGCGTTGGCAGGCACCCCGTTTATCGACATGCGGCCCTTGAGCTGATGGTAGACATAGACGAATGCCGGTATGAGGAACAGATTTGCGAAGAGCCATGCGGTCGGGTCGCCGAGGCATACGCCCACGAACTTCAGCGCCGACACCAGATAGAGACTCACAAGCACGCGCGCTATCATCTCCGAGACACCCGAGAAGATCGACAGCCGCGTATATCCCGCACCCTGAATCGTATAGCGCAATATGCTCAGCGACCCGAGCAGTATGAACGACGAGGTGTTGATATGCAGGAATAGCACCGTATCCTTCATGATCTCGGTCTCTGCGGGCGAGATGAAGAGCAGGGCGAACTTGTCGGCCAGAGCCCACATGACGGCCGCTATGACCACCGAATACTCGACCATTATCAGCGTTGCCGACTTCACGCCCGAGAGTATGCGGTCGGGTTTTCCGGCGCCGTAGTTCTGGCCCGTATATGTGGCCATTGCCATACCCAGCGCGTCGAGCGGGCACATGACGAACATCTTGATGCGCATGGCGGCGGTGAAGGCCGCGACGCACGCCGTACCCAGCGCGTTGTTGGCGCTCTGCAGCATGATGCTTCCGATGGCCGTGATCGAGAACTGCAGTCCCATCGGCACGCCTATCGCGAGCAGCTCGCCCGCCAGATCGCGGCGGAAGATGCGGTCCTCGGGCTCCGTGCGCAGGATCTCGAACTTGCGGTACATGTATATGTAGCACAACAGCGCCGAGACTCCCTGCGACACCACCGTGGCGATGCCCGCGCCGGCGACGCCCCACCCCAGCACGATGATGAAGAAGAGGTCGAGCACGATATTCAGCACCGTCGACAACAGCAGGAACCAGAATGGTGTCTTGCTGTCGCCCAAGGCGCGTATGATACACGAAAGCAGGTTGTAGAAGAAGGTGCAGGGTACACCTATGAAGGTGATGAGCAGATAGATATACGCCCCGTCGAAGATATTGTCGGGGGTCTGCATCGAGCGCAGGATGAATCCGCAGAGCAGGCTCGTGACTACGGCCACCGCCACCGACATCCCGGCCGCGAGCTTCAGGCTCACCGAGACGTAGCGGCGCATGGTCACATGGTCGTGCGCGCCGAACTTCTGCGCCACGGGTATGCTGAAACCGCCGCAGCAGCCGTTGCAGAATCCCAATATGAGAAATACCACCGACGTACTTGCACCTACGGATGCCAAGGCGTCGATTCCGAGGAAGCGTCCCACTATGGCCGCATCCACCAGCGAATAGGTCTGCTGGAGGACGTTGCCCAGAAGCAGGGGCAGCGTAAACTTCAATATCAGAGGCAGACTCGGCCCCGATGTCATCTCACGTAATTGTGCCATATTTCCTCTATATTTTATCCTTAACGCAAAAACAGCGTGCAAAACTATATTAAAGTTCTGAAATGAGGTAACATCGGCACATTAAATAGTCGCAACAACACTATTTTTTGTTTCGCGGCCGCACGAAAACGCCCCTTGCCTCCCCCTTTTCCGAGGCCGGAGCACGCAGAGATAAGGAACAATACGTGAATCATACCCATACACAAGCGGCCATCCGTACAGGGCCGAGGGCTGGCTGAGGACTGGGCTGAGCGCAGGGCTGAGGACTGGGACTGAGGGCAGGACTGAGGGCAGGACTGAGGGGATGCCGTCTCCATATAATGAGAATAGGGCTGCGCGGATGCGCAGCCCTATTCTTACCTGCATTACGCCGCGACTTACTCGCAGACGATACGGAATCCAGCAGCCGTATTGAGTTTCGCCGAAGCGGGATATACGATCTCCAGCGCCGCGTCACCCTGCGACCACTCGACCTGTGTATCTGCACCCAGCAGCTCCACCGACGCGATCTTCCCCTCCATCAGGCCGCTTGCGCTGCCCAGAGACCTTATCGAGAGCTTCTCGCCCGCCTCGGGGACAGTCATGCACCACGCATACAGAGCACCGTCCTTGCCCTTGGTGAATCGCATATCGGTCGTATGGAATGGATGTTCGGCCTGCCAGCTTCCTATGCGACCGCCGGGCAACACGTTCATCACGCCGTCGGCACCCTCGCCGAAGACCTTCCATGCCGAACTGCCGTAGATACCATCGCCGTTGATACGCATCCAGTCACCCATCGGCACCGAGTTCTCGGGCAGGGGGCTGTGCACCGGCGGCATCGGCTCCAGATCGTAATCCACACTCGAATCCGCCTGTCTGCCGCACGAGGCGAGGCACGCCCCGAACAGCATGATATTCAGCAACTTTCTTCTCATAGTATTTTTATATGTTGGATTATCAAGGTTTCCCATTCCGAGACTCAGCGCGTCCCTCTTCCGCCCTCTCCATTCCGAGACCCAGCGCATCCCTCTTCCGCCCGCCTCCATCCCGAGACCCAGCGCGTCCCTCTTCCGCACATCCACATCCCGCACCCGGCCGTCTTCTCCGGCCATAGCGCTCCGCAACTGAACGCAGGCCTCCGCCCGCCATATAATGCGCGCGGCATGCGGAACTGCGCGATTCTCAACCTCTACAAATATATTAATTAAATTTTTTTCATACGACGCCGCGACCTATTTTTTCTGCACCGGACGCCTCTTTTCAAACGTCTCGGGAGCCAAAACGCCCCCTGCGGAATATATTTTCATCGCCGGCCGCGCCGCCGAACCGATTTATAGTCTAAATTTGCATACGGACAAACAGATACGGGAACGAAAGAGGCAAACGCGAAAACCATGTCATACGGATTCATACATACTGCGTCGGCGCTTATCGACTACATCAACGACGTAGGGTTTCTGCCGCTGCTCAACGTCGGCGTTGCGGGGTGGTCGGCCGACGAGGCCGTAGACGAGGAGTGCCGCTACGCCATGCGGCCCGACGGAAGCTGGGAGTGGCCCCTCTGGGAGTGGAAGGGCGAGATCCTGCGCGAGAGCGGCTGCGCCTACGGCAAGTTCTTCGGCGGCAAGGCCGCCTTCGTCAGCCGCGCGTGGTGGCCCGACATGTGCAACTACCGCCGCAGCCGCGCGCCCCTGCCCGCCGAGGATAGCATCGAGCGCGCCATCCTCGACACCCTCAAGGCCGAGGGGAGCATGGTGAGCCGCGAGTTGCGCGCCGCATGCGGCATGACCGGTCGCGGCATGCGCAGCCGCTTCGACAGCTGCATAACACGTCTGCAGGCGCAATGCCGTATCGTCACCGAGGATTTCGTCTACGCACACGACAGCCGCGGACATCGCTACGGCTGGGGCCTTGCCCTGCTCACGACGCCCGAGGTGCTCTTCGGCGTGGAGGCGTGCCGCCCCGACCGCACGCCCGACGAGTCGCGCGAGCGCATAATCCGCCAGCTGCGGCATATACTCCCCACCCTCCCCGAGCAGCGCATAGCCCGCTTGGCGGGATAATCGACACTATTCATGCTCAAAGAGAAAAGCCGGCCCCGCGGGGCCGGCTCCTGACAATGTTTACCGTCCGGACACTACTCATCCGTCACAACCAGAGTCACATTCGTGTTATACGTTTCAAACATGGGATCGGAGTTCGTTTCCGCCCACACGCCGTCACGCTGCGCCGCCGTCAGCCGCAGCGTAAGCGTCAGCTCGGCCTCCGCCTCGTCGGTCTGGTTGCCGCACCCGATCTTCTGCAAAGCGCCGTTTACGGATATGTCCAGCTCCGACATACGGTTCCCGAAACAGAACAGATACTCCAGATCCGTCAGCGCACTCACATCCAACCGTGTCAGAAGATTGTAATGGCAATTCACCTGCTTCAACGCCGTCGCTTCGCTCAGATCCAACGCCGAGAGTTCATTGCCGCTGCAATACAGAGCCTGCAGGTTCGACAGGCCTCCCATATCCAACGCCGTCAGCCGGTTCGACGCGCAATCCACCTCCTCCAGCGCCGCGGCGCCCGCCAAGTTCAATTCCGTCAATGAGTTACCGGAGCAATCCAGCTCCTTCAGATTCTTAAACGCGCCTACATCCAGCGCCGTCAGGCTGTTATTCAAACACCTCAACGACGTCAGCGCCTCGGCTTCTCCCAGCCTCAGCTCCGAGAGTTGGTTGCTGCTGCAACCCAGATCCGTCAGATTCTCAAGCGTGCTTACATCCAACGTCTTAATACTGTTTTCGTAACAATAGAGCGTCTCCAGCGCATCGGCGCCCGCCACCGTCAGCTCCGTCAAAAAGTTGTTGCTGCAATCGAGCTCCGTCAGATTCTTCAGCGAGCTGACATCCAGACTACTGAAGTTGTTATACGAGCAGTCCAGACGCCGCAGGCCCGTGAAGTACCTCAACGCCGAGGCATCGAAAAGGTCATCAAAGGATAAATCGAGTTCCGTCACCGAGGCCATCTTCTCCAGATTTGCCTCCGTCAGGGGCACATAACCCGCAGCATTCCGCTCAAGGGTGATACCTGCCGCCGCCTCCACAGCCTTGATAAACGCAAGATCGGTTATATCGTCCCCGGCAGGCACGGCAAAATCCCCCTCCGAGAGCTCCATGGTGCCGAAGTCGGCCATCCCGCCCACAGCGATTCTGCCATCCTCGATTCCCCCCTCCCGCAGATATACGGAGCCGTCATTACGGGTAAAGGTAAAGTAGAAGTCGCTCAGCCAGCCGGGCATCACAACCATATAATAATCCGTCTCCGCATCGAAGGGCCCCGTCAGCGTCACGCGCGATTTGCAGGAGGGCGACTCTTCGAGCCAACCGTACGTAGTATTCAAACCGAACATACCGCTGACGCTATATCCCATGACATCAAAACTCACGCTCGCAATGTCGGCAACGGCATCGCCCGCCAGACGAAACTTCACAAGACCGCATACGGGCGTGAACTGCATCTCGCCGCCCGCAGCGTCCGCCACGGCATACGACGGGAAGAGACCGCGCTCGAATCCTCCCGCCACGGCCTTCTGCTCCGAGGGAAGGGTAAAGTATACGAAGGTGTTGTCAACGTCAACGTCAACGTCGCCTTCGTATCTGACAAATCGGCCGTGGGGATAGAATGCAAAATATCCATCCTCGCTCGGCAGGGTGCGCCCCGTGAAGGTGGCCGTCGCGGCCGTGCCCCCAGCGATCGAGGTGGTGAACTTCATCTTCTGCACCTCCGACTCATCGAACGCGCCGTAAACGGGCATCACGCCGATGGCGTCGCCGTCGTTCCACAAAAGAGGATATGTCTCCTCCGCGCCGCCTTCGCCCGACGTCGCACCGATCACGGGCGCCGAGGCCGTGAAACTCATCTCCTCCATCCCGTCATCGGGAGGAATTACGGGTTCGGGCACAACCTCATCCTTGCCGCACGCCGCCGCCAGCAATGCCAGCAGCGCCCATGCGATATGTCTCGATCTCTTCATCTCTCTGAGGGTTTGCGGGTTTAATCCTGTTTACGTCTGTCAATTCTGCCATCCGGAATAATCATCCTCCCCAAATCCGCCATGGCCGGCGCCGTAACTGAGGCAGAGGCCGCGCTCGGCGCGGATCTCAACCATGTCGCATCGGGGCGCCTCGTATGCGCCGCGCAGGGTATCGATTCGATTTACGTTCTTCATTTTTTCTTGTTTTTATGGTTAGACTATAATCAGGTAATAACAATCCTGACGGTCGAGCATCTACTGCCCCACCACATTCAGATTGACATCCACGTTGTACTTCGAAGAGGCATCAAATACCCCTCCCGCCTTTTGCGCGGCAGTCAGCGTCAGGGTCAGCGTCCGCGACGTGACGCCGTCGGCAGTCTGCTTGCCGCATTTTACCCTATACAGATTGAGAAACTCGGAGATATCCAGACTCGACATACGATTCTCCGAACAATCCAGATTCTCCAGCGCCGTCAGCCCGTTTAGATCCAGCGCCGTCAGTTGATTGTCGGAACAATCCAATTTCGTCAAAAGAGTCAGATTGCTTACATCCAGCGCCGTCAGTTGATTGTCGGAACAATCCAAAGATGTCAGATTCGTCTGCCCGCTTACATTCAACGTCGTCAGCGAGTTAAAGGTACAATCCAAAGATGTCAGATTCGTCAGCCCGCTTACATTCAGCTTCGTCAGCGCATTTTCGGAACAATCCAAAGATGTCAGATTCGTCAGCGCGCTTACATCCAGCTCCGTCAGCGAGTTTCTGCTGCAATCCAAAGTTTGCAAGCCCGTGAAATACTTCAATGCAGACAGATCGGTAAGCACCTTTTCCGAGATATTCAACTTCGTAACCGAGGCCATCTCCGCCAGATTATCCTTGGTCAGAGAGACTGTGCCGACAGCATTCCTCGTCAGGGAGATATCTGCGGCCGCTTCAACTATCTGAATGAAGGCCATATCGGTTATATCCGTCTCCGAGGGTATGCCAAATGTCGCATCCGACAGATCTATCGTACCGAAATTGCCCATATACCCACTGTAGATATAGCCATCCTCGATCTTACCGCTCTTGACATGGATCGAGTCGTCGTCGCGGGTAAAGGTAAATGAGAAACCGCCTGACAGGCTGCACGGCGCCACAACCATATAATAATCCTCTCCCGCCACAAACGGCCCCGTCAGGGTAACATGACTCTCGGAACTCTCGAAGCCGGTAATATCCGAGGTATTGTTGAGCCATAAATTGCAACTATACGTACCCGAGAGAACCTGCCCGCCGGCCTCGAACCTGACACTCTCAATCTTACCGACATCGCCCGCCAGAGAGAACTTTACAAGGCCGCACATTGGCTCGAACTCCAAATCACCGCCCTCTTGGTCGGCCTTGGCATACGCAGGGGCTATGCCCGACTCGAAATTGCCCGCTGTGGCCCGCTGCTCCGTCGGGATGGTAAAATCTACAAAATAGTTATATTCATGACCGGAGTATTCGACCAATTTGTCGGCGGGATAGAATGCAATATATCCATTCTCGCTCGGCTGAGTGCGGCCCGTAAAGGTCGCCGTCGCAGCCGTGCCCCCCTCGATCGAGGTCGTGAACTTCATCTCCTCCAATTCGGATTTATCAAATCTTCCATACGCGGGCATCACTACGATCTCATCGCCGCTCGTCCACAGTACGGGATATTCGTCCGCACCCTTCTCGCCCAACGTCGTGCGCGTCGCGGGTACCGCCGTGGCGGTGAAGGTCATCTCAACAAGGCCGTCCGCTCCGTCGGTCGGCTGCGTGGCCTCGGGCACAAGGTCATCCTTGCTGCACGCCGCCGCCAACAACGTCAGCAGCGAGCTTGCCAATAATATATGTCTCGGTCTCTTCATGTGTATGAGGGTTTATTGGTTTATTAATTTCCGTCAAATGCCGACTGTCAGTTCTGCCAGCCGGAATGCTCTTCCTCCGAGAATCCGCCATGGGTGGCACCGTTGCTGAGGCAGAGGCCGCGCCCGGCGCGTATCTCCGTCATGTGGCATCGGGGCGCCGCGTAGCGGCGTAGGGTCTCGGTTCGATCTATGCTTCTCATCTCTTCCCGTTTATTATGGGCAGGCTGTAATCAGACAATAAAAATCATAACACGGCCGAGCCACTGCAGCCCCACCATATTTAATGTGACAGGCTTGTTGCACGCCGAAAATACTCCGATGATTCCGCCCACACGCCGCCTCCCTGCCGGCGGTAATACCCCCTGCAAAGCCATTTTCCATAAATTTATGAAATCCGCACCTGACACAGTTGCCTAAACAACAAATTCCGAGATTTGACCGATTTTTTATATTCACACTTTTCGAAACGGCCTGCCGACTGCACGATTTGCCACATTCGGGACACGATATTCCATAATACGGCCCGATATCCCCATACCCGATATCTCCATACGGCAAATTTCCTTTTCACACGGCGGCCGTCATACATCCGCCCACACGCCGCGACACCCTGCCCGCGCAGCCACACCAAATGTGCGCACAGCCACACCGAAGATACCGGCACGGCGCGCCGGAGATATCCGGTCACATAGTGCGGAGGGGCGCACATGGCCGCGCCGGCGGCCGCCGCACACCGCAAAGCGCGGTGCGCATACAAACCCCGACGCAAAACCTGCACAGAGGCTGTTATTTCGCGCAAAAACATTATCTTTGCAATCGTTAAAACCGCAAACACAATGAACGCTATCACACGTACCGATTTCACCTTCGAGGGCCAGCGCGGCAAGTACACCGGCAAGGTCCGCGACGTTTACGACATCGACGACCGTTATCTGGTGATGGTCGTCACCGACCGCATCTCGGCCTTTGACGTAGTCCTGCCCGAGGGCATACCCTACAAGGGACAGGTTCTGAACCAGATCGCGGCCAAGTTCCTCGACGCCACGGCCGACATCCTCCCCAACTGGAAGATCGCCGTGCCCGACCCGATGGTCACCGTAGGGCGCAAGTGCGAGCCCTTCAAGGTCGAGATGGTGATCCGCGGCTACCTCTCGGGCCACGCATGGCGCGAGTACAAGGCCGGCAAGCGCACCATCTGCGGAGTGGCGATGCCCGAGGGCATGGTCGAGAACCAGAAGTTCCCCGAGCCCATCATCACCCCCACGTCGAAGGCCGCCGAGGGCCACGACGAGGATATCTCGAAGGAGGAGATCATAGCTGCGGGGCTGGTCGGCCGCGAGGAGTACGAGCAGCTGGAGCGTTACACGCGCGCCATCTATGCCCGCGGCTGCGAGATAGCCGCCAAGATGGGCCTCATACTCGTCGACACGAAGTACGAGTTCGGCAAGAGCGACGGCACGATATACCTTATGGACGAGATACACACGCCCGACTCGTCGCGTTACTTCTACGCCGAGGGATACGCCGAGCGTCTGGCCCGCGGCGAGCGCCAGCGCCAGCTCTCGAAGGAGTTTGTGCGCGAGTGGCTCATGACCAACGGTTTTCAGGGACAGGCCGGACAGAAGGTGCCCGAGATGACGCCCGAGATCGTCGCCGGCATCACCGACCGCTACATCGAACTGTATGAGAACATCACGGGCGAGCGTTTCATCAAGGGCACCGAGGCTGCCGACACGCAGTCGATCCTGCACCGCATCGAACGCAACGTCGCCGCATGCCTCAAGTCGCTCAAGTAGGCCGCAGGACATATCCCAAGCCGACGGAATGACATATATAATGGCATATATATTGTTGCGAAGGCAACTTATAAATTACCTTGCCGCCGATGCGGACCGTCACGGAATATTCCCGTCGCTGATATAATCCGCACACCATACGCCGCCCGCCGGCCACACAAAACACCCCGTCCCTCCATGCCTTAACAGGCTTTGGAGGGACGGGGTTTGTGTCGGTATACGGATTGTCGTCAAAAAAGATATACCCTTTTTTGATATCCCCATTTTTCGTATCTTTGCGTAAATCCGCACGGCCTCAAAATATTGAAGCCGCACAGACCGTATGCGGAGCAACCGTAAAACAGACAACCGATGAAGCATACAATCACCCTTATGGCGGCGTTGGGCATCCTTGCGGGGGTTACGGCCAACGCGCAGCGTCAGCATGACAACTCCTCGGCGGGATATCCCATATCGCCCGTACCCTTCACCTCGGTCAAGGTGACCGACTCGTTCTGGGGGCAGCGTCTCAAGGCCAGCCGCGAGGTGACCATACCCCTTGCCTTCTCGAAGTGCGAGGAGACGGGCCGTTACCGCAACTTCCAGATGGCGGCGCACCCCAGTCCCGACAACAAGGTCACGGGATATTCGTTCGACGACACCGACGTCTACAAGACGATCGAGGGTGCGAGCTACCTCCTCCAGACATATCCCGACGAGAAGCTCAAACGCTACATCGACAGCGTGCTGGTGATCGTGGCCGCGGCGCAGGAGCCCGACGGATACCTCTACACCGCCCGCACGATGAACCCCGACCATCCGCACGAGTGGGCGGGCTCCGAGCGCTGGGAGAAGGTCGAGGAGCTGAGCCACGAATTCTACAACCTCGGCCACATGATCGAGGGGGCCATAGCCCACTACCAAGCCACCGGACAGCGCAACTTCCTCGACATAGCCATACGCTATGCCGACTGTGTCTGCCGCGAGATCGGCCCGAACGAGGGCCAGCTGGTACGCGTGCCGGGGCACCAGATCGCCGAGATGGCCCTTGCAAAGCTATATGTCGTCACGGGCGACCGCAAATACCTCGACGAGGCGAAGTTCTTCCTCGACATGCGCGGGCGCACGGAGCGCCGTGACGAGTACAGTCAGGCGCACAAGCCCGTTGTCGAGCAGGACGAGGCCGTAGGCCACGCCGTACGCGCCGCATACATGTATTCGGGCATGGCCGACGTGGCGGCCCTCACGGGTGACACGGCATACGTCGCCGCCATAGAGCGCATCTGGGACAATGTCGTGGGCAAGAAGCTCTACATCACGGGCGGCATCGGCGCCACCAACAACGGCGAGGCCTTCGGCGCAAACTACGAGCTGCCCAACATGTCGGCCTACTGCGAGACCTGCGCCGCCATAGGAAACGTCTATTGGAACTACCGTCTCTTCCTGATGAACGGCGAGTCGAAATATTACGACGTGCTGGAGCGCACCCTCTACAACGGCGTACTCTCGGGCATATCGCTCGACGGCGGCTCGTTCTTCTACCCCAACCCCCTCGAGTCGATGGGACAGCACCAGCGTTCGTCGTGGTTCGGGTGTGCATGCTGCCCCTCGAACGCCTGCCGTTTCATACCCTCGGTACCGGGATATATATATGCCGTCAAGGGTGACTCGCTATACGTCAACCTCTTCATCGCCGACGAGGCCGAGGTCGAGGTGGGCGGCACGCGCGTCGGCCTCAGGCAGACGACATCATATCCGTGGCAGGGCGACATCACGCTCGACGTGACGCCGCGCCGCGCCACAGACTTCGCCCTGAGGATCCGCATCCCGGGCTGGGTGCGCGGCGACGTGGTCCCGAGCGACCTCTACCGCTATGCCGACGGCAAACACCTCTCATATTCGATCTCGGTAAACGGACAGAAGGTTGAGAGCGACCTTGACAAGGGCTATTTCACCGTCGAGCGCCGCTGGCGCAAGGGCGACCGCGTCGAGATACACTTCGACATGGAGCCGCGCGTGGTGGAGGCCAACCCCAATGTGGAGGCCGACCGCGGGCGCGTGGCCGTGGAGCGCGGCCCGATAGTATATTGTGCCGAGTGGCCCGACAACGACTTCAGCGTGCGCAGCGTGCTGATGAACCGCACGCCGCAGTTCGAGACCGAATTCCGCGGCGACATGCTCTACGGCATACAGACCGTCAAGACCCGCGCGCAGACGCTGCGTTTCGACGAGTCGGGACGCCTCGTCGCCGACGACGTGACCCTCACCATGATACCCTACTATGCGTGGGCGCACCGCGGTGCGGGCGAGATGACCGTATGGCTGCCGTCGGACCTCACGGCCGCGAATCCCGTCGCCGCCCCCACCATAGCGTCACAGGCCAAGGTCACGGCATCGACCCCGACGGCCGCGCTGAGCGCCGTGAGCGACGGCATGATGCCCAAGAAGGCGGGCGACAGGTCAATGCCATACTACCACTGGTGGCCCGAGAAGGCCTCGACGCAGTGGATAGCATACGAGTTCGAGGAGCAGAAGAGCATATCGGAATCGACCGTCTACTGGTTCGACGACTCGCCGTGGGGCGGATGCCGCATACCCGCCGCATGGCGTCTCTACTACCGTGACGCGAACGGGGAGTGGGTCGCAATAGAGCCACGCAACGGCTACCCCGTCATGAAGGACGCACCCTGCACCGCCGATTTCGAGCCCGTGCGCACGTCGGCCATAAAGCTCGAGGTACAGCTGCCCGCCGACAACTCGTCCGGAGTGTTCGAGTGGAGCGTCAAATAGCGCCATAACGGGGGCAGGATACAGACATATATAAAGACATATAACGACAAAACAGAGATACTAAAAAATGAAACTTACCGCAACGATTCTTACCGCGGCGCTTTTGGCCCTTGCCGTGCAGGGCGTGCAGGCGCACACCGCGGACAACGCTCCCCGCAAAGGGGCCGCAGACGAGAAGGTCGATTTCGACCGTTACTTCGAGGACAAGACCATGCGTTTCGACTTCTACCACTGCGGTGACGCCGCGTCGGAGGAGTATTTCTTCGACGAGCTGCGCGAGGAGCCATACTGGGCCGGCTCGAAGGTCTCGCTCCTCGACACGACGGGATACGGCGGGCAGCTCTTCAAGGTGATAGATCTGGCCAGCGGCCGCGAGATCTACTCGCGCAGCTACTGCACCCTCTTCAACGAGTGGCAGACTACGGCCGAGGCGCAGAGCGTACGCAAGGCGATGCCCGAATCGGTCGTATTCCCCTACCCGAAGCAGCCCGTGCGCGTGGAGATCTACGCCCGCAACCGCAAGGGCATAATGGAGAAGAAGTTCGAGCAGGAGGTAAACCCCGCGTCGTACTTCGTGCGCAAGTTCACGCCCCGCTACGACACCTTCGAGGTGGCATATACGGGCAACCCCTCGACACGTATCGACATCGTCCTCATACCCGAGGGCTACACCGCCGAGGAAAAATCCAAATTCGAGCAGGCGTGCCGCGTCTTCGCCGAGGAGCTGCTCAGCTACTCGCCCTTCAAGGAGAACGCCGCACGCATAAACATACGCGCCGTGTGGGCGCCGTCTATGGAGTCGGGCGTGACGATCCCGGGCGAGCACGTATGGCGCAACACCGCAACGAAGGCCCAATACTACACCTTCGACTCGGAGCGATACCAGATGATCGAGGACTTTCAGGGTCTGCGCGACATCGCGGCGCACGTACCATACGACCACATATACGTACTCTCCAACACGCAGAAATACGGCGGCGGCGGTATCTACAACTTCTACGGCATAAGCGCCGCGCACCACCCCAACCGCACGGGCAAGATCTATGTCCACGAGTTCGGCCACGTGCTTCTGGGTCTGGGTGACGAGTATGTCGGAGGCGTCTCGTACAACGACATGTACCCGGCCGACGTGGAGCCATGGGAGGAGAACCTCACCACGCTCGTCGACTTCGAGCGCAAGGCTTGGCACGACATGATAGAGAAGGGCACCCCCATACCAACCCCCGTCGACGAGAACCAGCCCCGGCGTCTGGGCGTATACGAGGGCGGCGGATATGTCGACAAGGGAGTCTACCGTCCGTGGCCCAACTGCATGATGAACAACCTGCATACGATCGATGTCTTCTGCCCCGTCTGCACGGCCGCAATACAGAAACAGATCGATTTCCTCTGCCGCTGACACATATATATGTAGAGACATGAAGATACCATCGCTCAAGCTGCTGCTTCTGGCGCCCATTGCGGCGCTGCTGTGCGCCGCCTCGGACACGACGCTGCCCGCGCTGCTGCGCACAGAGGGCGGACGCACGGTAAGGAACGCCCGCCAATGGGAGCGGCAGCGCCGTCCCGAGATTCTGCGCATGCTCTCGGCCGAGGTCTACGGCATAGCGCCCGACACCCGTGTCGAGACATCATACCGTACCGTAGAGGAGGAGCGTGAGGCTCTCGGCGGCGCGGCCACACGCCGTCAGGTACGCATAACGCTCCGCACAGACGCGGGCGAGGAGCATACGGCCGACATGCTCCTGTACATACCCAACGGAGCCGATACCCCCGTACCCGTAATCTTCGGGCTCAACTTCAAGGGCAACCACGGCACCACGACCGACCCTGCCGTCATCATGCCCGCCGAGCCGAAGAGCTCGACGACGGTTGCCCCGCGCGGCGACAACGCCCGCCGCTGGCCCTATGCCGAGGCCGTGGCTCGCGGATATGCCGTAGCGACGATATGCAAGGACGACTTCTTCCCCGACCGCCGAGACGGATATGCCGAGAGCGTGCTGCCGATGCTCTACCGCAACAGCCAGATACCCGACTCGGTGCGGATGAAGGCCGTCGGGGCGTGGGCGTGGGGCATAAGCCGCGCCATAGACTGTCTGGAGACGATGCAGGAGATCGACCCGCGCCGCATCATGGTTCTGGGGCACTCGCGTCTGGGCAAGACGTCGCTCTGGGCCGCAGCCACAGACCCCCGCATAGCCATCGCCGTCTCGAACGACTCGGGATCGACGGGCGCAGCCCTCGCACGCGGCAACCGCGGCGAGACCGTAGAGGATATAACCACACACTTCCCCTACTGGTTCACCGACACATACAGCCGCTACAACGGCCGCGAGACACAGATGCCCTTCGACCAACACATGCTGCTCGCACTCGTGGCGCCGCGACCCCTATATGTTGCCAGCGCGAGCCTCGACGCGTGGGCCGACCCCCGCAACGAGATGCGCTCGGCGCAGCTGTGCGGCGAGGTCTACCGTCTCTACGGGCGCAAGCCCCTCACGTGGCAGCAGAGCGAGCTGCCGCCAGCGGGCGCAACATTCATCGACGGCGACGTGGCATACCACCTGCGCGAGGGCGGACACGATATCCTCGCCTACGACTGGCAGCGGTTCATGGACTTCGCCGACAAATATTTCAAGAAGTAGCCGTCGGCGCCGCCAAACCAAAAAGGCCGGAACCCTTTCGGGTCCCGGCCTTTGTCGTGCCGTCGGGCAAGCGGCCTAACGGCGCACGACGATACGGCGCAGCGAGCGCGCCACATCCGAGCGCACCGTCCGCCACATGGGTATGGGCTTCAGTGCGCGGCGCGCAGGCGCGTCGTAGAGCAGGAACAGCAACAGCAGCCCGATGCAGGCGTAGGCCGCCCACCCGTAGACCTGCTTGACGCTCGTCTCGATCATACGGCCCGCGAAGCCCTCCATGAAGGCCCCCATGTCGAAGGGTGCGCGCGTGAAGGCCACGCTGTCCACGGCGGCGCCGTAGCGCGCCATGTTGTCGGCCGTATAGTATGTGAAGGCCTCGGTATAGATGGCCGCACCGATAACACCACCCACAACCATGTGCAGCATGTTGAATACGCTCAGTGCCTGAAAGAAGTGCTGGAAGGTCATGATCTCCTCAAGGCAGACCATGAACGTCGCGCTCAGGATGGCGTAGGCGAAGCCGCACCCCGCAAGCACCCCGACCAGCACCCAGCGCGTGACCAGCACGCTCACCGTCGCGTCGTAGTGCATCGTCTGCTCGTAGAAGGCCCCCTCGAGGACATGTTCCGTCGCCAGAAGCATCTCCACCAGCGTGATGAGTATCAATATGGGGAAGAGGTGTCGGTAGCTCCACATGCGGGGCTCGATATAGGGGTGGCGTATGGTGTTCATGCGCCAGAGGCAGAGGGCCAGCGTCGCCACCGACATCACGGCCAGACGCCGCATAACGGGGCTGTACCACCAGTCGTACCACTCGCCGTAGTCGAACAGGTATGCCACCTGCAGCAGCAGCGCCACCCACAACAGCGCCCCCAGCCAGTCGATGCCGTAGAGCGGCATCTTGCGCACGATGCGGAAGTGCCGCGTGCAGAGGCGCACGATCAGCAGGTCGACCGCCATCAGCGCCGAGACCAGAAGGTGCATCCACACCCAGTGGTAGTGGTGCATCAGGGCCGTGGTGATGATGGTCGAGAGCTGCATGCAGCCCAGAATCACGATATGCAGCACGGGGAAGAAGGCCGTGAAGTCGCGTTGCGGCGTGATCCACAGCTGTATGGTCGACATGCACTCGAAGGTGCCCTGTATCTTGCACATCCCCTCCACGAAGCATAAGGCCCACAGCAGCGGCAGCAGCCGCACGTGCGGCGCCACAAGGTTGCAGACAAGCGCCCCCGCCGCCGCAGCCGTGAGCAGCGTGCGGTTCGTGAAGCGGAACTTCATGCGGAAGAGTATCGGGAAGTATATGGCCATGCCCGCGAGGTTGGCGTAGAGGCACATCATCAGGTCCTCGCGCATGAGCGCCATGCCCCCGATCATCTCATTGAGCGCACCCAGATATATGCCGCCCGAGAGCTGGAATGTCGCCGCCATGAAGATATAGATCCACGGCTGCAGCGCCCGCGGCACGAAGTCGCGGAACATGGGCATCGTAAAGGGCCCGTTCAACACCGGCGCTCCCATATCAATACCGCACTTTGCATTCGACGTTCAGGCCGGCGCGCAGCTGCGACATGGCCTCCGCGTCGTTGCCCTCGAGGCGTATGCGTACGGGCACGCGCTGCTCGACCTTGACGAAATTGCCCGTGGCGTTATCCTGCGGTATGAGCGAGAAGGCCGCGCCCGTAGCGTCCGACACCGACTCCACAACCCCGTGATACGTAACGTCGGGAACGGCATCGACCGTCATCTCGACGTCGGCGCCCACAGCTATGTACGGGAGCTGCGTCTCGCGGTAGTTGGCCGTGACCCACACCTCGCCGCTGTCCACAACGTCGAGAAGCGTCTGTCCGGGCTGCACGAGCTGTCCCTCGTCGATCTGCTTGCGGCCCGTCACGCCGTCGCACGGCGCCACGATAACCGTATATGAGAGATTCAGGCGCGCCAGCTCAACAGCCGCCTCCGCCAAGCGTATCGCCGCCTCGTTCTGCTCCAGACGGTGTCCCTGCTCGCTCTTGGCCAGCGAGGTGGTGCGCTTGGCACGCAGGAGCTGCTCATAGCGCGCCTCGGCCGCCTCGAAGGCCGTCTGGACGTTGTCGTACTGCTGGCGCGTCACCGCATCCTCCTTCAGCAGGCGCCCGTAACGCTCCGCCTCGCGCCGCGCGTTCCCCAGACGCACGCGAGCCTCCTCGATGCCCGCATCGCTCACGCTCAGGTTGTTCTGCGTGGCCGCCATCCCGACCGTCGTGGCGCTGCGCCCCGACCGCGCGTTGGCAAGGTCGGCCTCCGCCTGTGCCAGACGCAGACGGTACTCCGCATCCTCGATGATGACAAGCGTATCGCCCCGCTTGACGGGCTGGAACTCCTCGAAGCATATACGGTCGATGAAGCCCGACACGCGCGTATTCACCGGCGTGATGTGCTGGCGCACCTGTGCATTGTCGGTATAGGCCACGCCCGCATGGACGAAGCGCGAAAAGACATAGATCAAACCCGCCGCAAGCAGGCAGATGATCGCTGCGTTATAGATGGTTTTCTGTAATCTCTTTGGTGTCATGGTATTCGGTCTTTATAATGTATGGGTTACGTATTTCATTCGGTAATAGTCATATATGAGGTTGATGCGCGCCTCCACCAACGCCAGATCGGCCTCCAGCTTCGTGTTGCCCGCATCGAGCATGTCCGTAAGCAGAGCAAGGTCATTGGCATAGCGGTTGCTCACAACGGCATAGTTCTCGTCGGCCAGCTCCACGCTCTTCTGCTGCGTGCGAAGGTCGGCCTCGGCCGTCATCAGGTTGACGTAGCTCTCCTGAACGGCATTGTCCACACGCTCGCACTCCAGATCATAGGACTCGCGCGCACGCCGCGCATAGAGCTCCGCCTGACGTATGCGCCGCCCGCTCTTGAACAGCGACGCGATGTTGTAGCGTATGCCCACACCCACGTACCAGTAGTTGAAGTTGTTGTTCAGCACCGGCACCTCGATCGTGATCGGGCCGTCGAGATGGTCGGCCGCCATCAGCGAGACCTTGGGCAGCCGCTCCGACCGCTGCAGACGCACCGCCTCGTCACTCATACCGATGCCCGTCTGCGCACTGCGCAGGTCGAGGTTGTTCTCGCGCGCGACATCCTGCCAGTCGCTCTGGCTCAGAGTACCGATGCCCGTCTGCAGAAGCGCCGTGTCGGGACGTATCTCCGTACCCTCCGGCAGGTGCAGCGCCGTAACCAGACGGTGGTTCAGTATCGTGCCCGTATCCTCCGCACGCTGAAGCTCCAGCCGCAGCTGCTCGCGCCGCAGCTCGTAGCGCGTGATGTCGTTCTGCAGCACCGTGCCCTGCTCGCGCCGCGCCCGCATCGTCTCCAACACCTGCTCCGTCAGCGCCAGATTCTCGCGCAGCACGCGGATGCGGTTGTCTGCCTTGTAGAGGTTAAGGTAGTGGCCCAGCAGCAGGAAACATATATCCTGACGGTTGCGCTCAAGCGAGGTCTCGGCGTCGCGCTGCTCCAGCTCCGCCATGCGGATGCCGCTGCGCACCGCCCCGCCCGCATAGACCACCTGCTGCGCCTCAAGGGCGAAGTTGTTGCCGAAGTGCGGGATGTCGACCTTCATGCCCTCGCCGAAGCTGCGGTCCCAGAGGCGGCCGTCCCCAAGAAAACTCGCCGAGACCGTAACCCCGACGTCGGGCAAACGCTCCGCACGCGCCGCACGAACGCCCTCGGCGGCCGCCGCAGCCCCGCTCTCGAACGAGCGTATGCTCATACTCTGCTCCTCGGCCAGACGGAACAACTCGTCGATGCCGATAACCCGTGGTTGTGCAAATGTCATTTGGCTGCACAGCGCCGCACAACAGAGCGCCATGAGCCTGAGGATTCTGCTCATATCAAAAAAAGTTTCGGATGTTCGATTGTGATGATTTTCTTCGGCCCCCGCCGTGAAAATCCTATTCGGATGCCCCGCCCTGATTATTCAGTACATTCAGCCCCTTGAAGACCCAATTCGTATCTCCTTGATGATTCTATTCGGATGCCCGTCTGATGATTCAGTACATGCGGCCCCTTGAGGATTCGGTTCGGGTGACCCCTTTATTCGGCCCCCTCGGATGGCCCCTTTATTCGCCCCCTCGGGTGGTCCGCGCTCTCTATATCAGCGCGGCTACGCCCCACGCATGGAAGTCGTGGATCTTGTTCGCGTAGCGGTAAAATATGGTGTTCAGAAGATCTGCCATAACTGTCGGATCATTGTCCGTTTTGCGCGGCAAAAGTAGTCGATTTTTATAAAATAACAAAATTTTCAGAGATTTTTATTTTCGGCCCTTTTCCCGTACATATCGCACATATACACATATAACATACTATATAACTGCGAATTATCCCCACACGCAAACTTGCGTCTATTTTCGCTTCCTGTTCCGAAAATCGCATATCAGCCCCCTCCATTACTCCATATTACGCATACCGTTCCACCCTCCGCGCGGGCATAAAACAACGTGGCCGGAGCTCCACCGGCTCCGACCACGCAGATCATATCTTATCTTAATCTTATACGGCTTAACGCCCGTCAAGCCTTCTGCTCGTCGTATCCCGTAGCCTTGGCGCGCCACATAACAAGGAAGATGCACATGCCCACCAGCGCCATGGCTATCATGAGCAGGAAGACATAGTTCCAGCCGTGGCCGGGGGTGATGCGGTTGATCCAGTCGACCATGGCGCCGATACCCAGACCCGAGACAAAGACGCTCGCATAACCGAAGATACCGGTCAGGCCGTTAGCCGTGGCGGCGGCGCTCTTGGTAGCCTGATTAGCGGCGGCGATGCCGATCAGGGCCTGCGGCCCGTAGATGAAGAAGCCAGCCATGGCCAGCACGCACACCAGCACCGGCATGGGTATCGACACCGGCAGCAGGTAGAAGACGGTCATGAACAGCGCCGCGCCCAGCATGCAGAAGACACACGTGCGGTGTGCCCGTCCGCCGAAGAAACGGTCCGTGGCCCACCCTGCGGCCAGCATGCCGAGGATGCCGAAGATCTCGAAGACGGCAACCGTCCACCCGGCGTCGGCCGACGTGAGGCCGCGAGCCTCCTGAAGGAACTTCGGGCCCCAGTCGAGCACCGCGAAGCGTACGATATAGACGAAGAAGTTGGCGACGGCCAGCGTCCATATAAGCGGGTTGCGGAAGACCTTCTCCCGCAGGAAGGCCTTATACTCGGCCGAGTCGGTGTTGTCCTCGACCTTGGTGTGCGTACCCTCGAGTTCGGGCAGCCCCACCGAGCGGGGCGTGTCGCGCAGGAACACAGCCAGACCCACGGCCCCCGCCAGCGCGAAGAGTGCCGGTATCCAGAAGCACCACTGCCATGCCCCCACGTGCGTCACCGCCGCCGTCACCTGCTCCCCGAGCCGTACGGGATCGTCCGCCAGAGCTGGGTTCAGCGTCAGCACGTTGGTGCGGATGGCCTCCACGACCTGAGCGTCACCGCTCATGTCACGGCCGAACGTACCCATGATGTAACCGCACAGTATGGCCAGCAGGCTCGCCCCGATCGAGTGCGAGGTGTTCCACACCGACATCTTCGTGGCCAGCTCCGTGGGCGGGATCCAGTGCGTCAGCAGTCGCGCGCAGGGAGGGAACCCGCTGCCTTGGAAGATATTGTTGGCCACGAGCAGCACGCCGAACAGTACCACAAGCGAGTGCGGCGCAACTCCTACCTCGATGCCGAGAATGCGGGGGCTGAAGCCGAAGGCGAAGCTCGTAAGCACACACAGCAACAGTCCGAGGGACATGTGCCAGCGGCCGTTCATGCGGTCGGCGATCAGTCCGTTCATAAAGCGCGAAAGACCGTAGATCAACCCCACGACGGTCATTATAAGGCCGAAGCTGGTGTTCGTGATGCCATACTCGGCCGCAAGGCCCGGTATGGCAAAGGAGAAGTTCTTGCGCACGAAATAGAAGAGCGCATAACCGATCATCGTGGCGATGATGGTGCGATACTGCCAATACTTGAATCGTTTGGCCTGTTCGGTTGTCATGGACATTTTTTCAGCTTTTTATACCTTGTGCATTTTATGTGGCGCGGACGCGACATTTCATCCCGCCGCACCTATGTCTTTCTTCTTTTTTATCCAAAATCCTTTACCCCCTCCCGCGGGCATCACTTGCGGTAGCGATCATACTTGCCCGAGAGGACATCCCGCACAGCCTCCAGATAACCGAATCCGTAGCGCATGTCGGGCAGCAGATACGCACCCTCGACCCACTCGTTGAAGGCGTAGATGGTGATTATGCGCGGCTGCTCGGGGTGGGCGTCGCAATACTCCTTGGCACGTTGCAGGGCCATAGCGAAGGCCTGCGGCGTGACGTTGTAATGCACCACGTCGGCCTTGCCCTTGGCCGGGAAGCGCGGCGTATCGTCCCAGCCGATAGATACAGACGGGAAGTGCGGCTTGTCGATCAGCGCGCCCAGACGCTCCGTAGCCTCGTAGCCCTCCTTCGCCCAGCGGAGGTAATCCTCGCGGCGCGCCGTGCCCCAGCCGTACTGTGTCGTGCAGTCGACACCGATGCCCTCGAGCCGCTCGGCCGCCACATCACGCGTATCGTTGTTCATCATCTGCAGGCAGAGGTCCGGAAAGCCCGCCTCGCGCACCTTGCTGCGGAAATACTCAATAGCCTCGTGCGTACGCTCCACGCTCCCGCCGAACGAGGCCAGAAGCTCGTCCATCGAGAAGATGGCGAAGACGGGGCAGCCGTCGATCTTGAAGTAGTTGGGCTGCGAAAAATATTGTTTGATCACACGGTCCACGACCTTGCGGAAATTCTCCTCGTCGACCGCACCGCGCCACAGCGTCGACGTATCGTCGCCGTAGCGGTGGCAGTTCCAGTAGTTGCGCGCAACGGTATGGTTCGCCCACATAACGTAGAACTGCATCTTGTCGCGGTTGCGCGCCTTCAGGAAGCCGTCATTGAGGCAACCCTCCAGAAACGGGCCCCCGTCGAACCAGTACCAGTCGAAGACAAAGACATTGATGCCGTGGTCGGTCGCCGCGTCGATCCATCGCTCCATAACACGCGGGTCATCGTCATGCTCATAGCCCCAGAGCGGCTGCTTGGGCTGGTAGTGGCCGTCGAAACGGGGCGTGCCCCGCTTGATGATCTCCCACTCGCCGTCACCCTCGCCCCAGAGCACACGCCGCCCTACGGGATCATCGTGACACGAGGGCCAGATATAGGCCGCAACATGGTACTCGGGTGATTTTGTCGCACGGCGTCTGCCGCCGCGGTCGGATGCCGTCACGGTCGACGCCGCCAGCATCAGGGCCATAGCCGCAATGATTACACGTTTCATGGTCAAGGTGGGTTAGTGTCCCGCTCCCTCCGCCGCCGTCTTGCGGCCCAAACCGCAAACGGCACCCTCAAGAGGATTCGGGCTGTTAGTAGAGACAAATATACGGATTATTTTACGAAATACGGCGTTTTGTTTCGAAACTTAACCTCTTTGTCACGCCCCGCCGCCGCGCGCAGTATTACGCTCGGAGTATTATTCTCTTCGGGCGTAGAGTATCGGCCCTTTTCGCGGCGGAGGGAACAAATCCCCTCAGCGCACAGTATCCGTAACTCCCGCCGTGCGGCCGCCGCAGCCAAATGAAGGCATGAAATTGGCAGAGTCAGGAGAAAATACGGCCAAAGGCCGCAAAGCCCCAAAACAACCCCCTCACGGATGGCCCCGCGCACGGCCCCGATCGGCATCGTCCGCACGGACAGCGGGTTAGAGGGACGCGCCGCCGCGCCGCCGTATTAAATTTGCGTTAACAGATCGTTACTTTTACGTTAATGTTGCGCCGCGGCCGAGGTCTTGTGGATCATGAGCCGTAACTTTGAGGTGCTTTTCGCGGGGGCGCGCGAGCCTCCACGACCATAATTAAACGACTCAGCTATGAGCGAAATATACACCATCGCCATCGTCATTCTGGCAATTCTGGCCATCTCGGGCCTCTACGTCGGCGTCACCAACGACGCAGTCAACTTCCTCAACTCGGCCATCGGCTCCAAAGTCGCCGGAATGAAGGTCATACTCGCCGTCGCATCCGTCGGCATACTCTTCGGCGTAATATCCTCCAGCGGTATGATGGAGGTGGCCCGAAACGGAATGTTCAACCCCTCGATGTTCACATTCCACGAGGTCATGACACTCTACATAGCCGTCATGTTCGCAAATGTCATCCTGCTCGACATCTACAACTCGATGGGTCTGCCTACATCCACAACCGTATCGCTCATATTCTGCCTTCTGGGCTCGGCCGTGGCCGTATCGGTCTACAAGATAGCGACACACCCCCAGCTGCTGCTCACCGACATCGGCGAGTTCATCAACACCACACGCGCCATGGGTATAATATCGGCCATACTCCTCTCGGTAGTCATAGCCTTCACGTGCGGTACAATCATGATGTGGATCTCGCGCCTCATATTCTCGTTCCGGTACATGGCCGTCTTCCGCCGCTTCGGCGCCCTCTGGTGCGGGGCATCGCTCACCGCAATCGTATACTTCGCACTCTTCAAGGCCCTCAAGTTCGTCATCGACGGCACGCCCTTCGTCGAGTGGATAGACCGCAACCTGCTGCTGGCGATATTCCTCTGCTGGGTGGCATGTTCCGTGCTGCTGGCGTTCCTCCAGCTCTTCCGCATCAACATCCTGCGCCTTACGATCCTCTCGGGAACATTCGCCCTCGCGCTCGCATTCGCCGGCAACGACCTTGTGAACTTCATCGGCGTACCCGTCGCGGGCTTCGACGCCTACTCGGTCGCACGCGCCGAGGGTTCGACCGACATAATGATGTCGGCCCTGAACGAGAACATCCCCGCAAACATGCTCTTCATGCTCTCGGCCGGCGCCATCATGATACTCACGCTCTGGACCTCGCGCAAGGCCATGCACGTGACCGAGACCGAGATATCGCTCTCCTCGCAGGCCAATGAGGACGAGTCGCGCTACGGCTCGAACCTCTTCTCGCGCAGCATCGTCCGCGCCGCCCTCAACGTCTCGGGCGCCGTCGACCGCGTCACGCCCGACTTCGTCAAGCGCTTCGTCGCACGGCGATTCGAATACACCGACATCGAGCACAGCGGAGCCCCCTACGACATGATCCGCGCAACGGTCAACCTCACAACATCCGCACTGCTCATATCGCTCGCAACGTCGCTCAAACTCCCCCTCTCGACCACATACGTATGTTTCATGGTGGCGATGGGATCGTCGCTCGCCGACAAGGCGTGGGGACGCGAAAGCGCCGTATACCGCATCACGGGCGTCATGACCGTAATCGTCGGCTGGTTCTCTACGGCCATCGGCGGATTCATCATAGCCCTCGCAACGGGCCTGCTGCTCATCTGGGGCGGCAACGTGGCATTCGTCATCATAACCGTCGTATGCCTCTACATGCTCCTCAAGAGCAACTTCTCGTTCAAGGCCAAGAAGGAGCCCGTACAGCAGGAGAAGGTCGAGGAACGCGACGCCGTCGACACCATCGTCGAGGAGGTGTGCCGCATGATGAAGCTCGCAACGCAGATCTACGACCGCACCCTTGTCGCCGTATTCAAGGAGAACCGCAAGGCCCTCAAGGAGCTTATACGCGAGTCGGACGACATATACGAGCAGAGCCGCAAACTCAAATATTCGCTCATGCCCACGCTGCGCCGCCTCAAGGGCTCGGGACTCGAACTCTCGCTCTACTACGTGCAGGTGGTCGACTACCTGAGCGAGATAGCCAAGGCGCTGGTACACATAACACGCCCCGCATACGAACACATAGACAACAACCACGAGGGTCTCTCGCGCGAACAGACATCCGACCTGATGCGCATAAACGACGAGGTGGCCGAGATATACGGCAGCATCAACCGCATGCTCACCACCAACGACTTCTCGGAGATAGACACCGTGCTCATCATGCGTGACGACCTGTTCGAGCGCATCGCCGCCACCATCAAGTCGGAGCTTATGCGTATAAACGAGGGCGAGGGCAACACCAAGGCCAGCATGCTCTACCTCACCGTCCTGAGCGAGACCAAGACCATGATCCTTCAGGCGCGCAACCTGCTCAAGGCCCAGCGTTACTTCCTCGAGCATGCGGGCGTGGTAACGAACACCTTCCGCTACAACCGCAACGCCTAACGGGGGCCAAGCGAGGGGGCATAGCGAAGGAGAACAGAGAGAGAAGGAGACGAGAGAGAGGGCCGAGTGAGAGGGAGACGAGTGAGAGAGGGCCGAGCAAGAGAGGGCCGATAAATGAACAAGAGAGAGTGTGTATAAGTGAGTGTGAAGGAGTTGATATAGGAACCGTAGAGTAGAATAGGTAATGATGCCAAAGAATAAAAACAAGCCGCAGAGCATAAACTCTGCGGCTTGTTTCCTGTTGACGATCCTGTCTGTTATTTGAGTTTGTCGCGGCCGACGCCCTCGAAGGTCATCTTCACGGGCAGGATGTCGCCGTTCTCGTCGAACTCCAAAAGGTCGATGCACGTAACGCGGTCGTTGCCGTCGGTCGAGCCCAGAGGGTGACGGTGATAGACGATATAATACTTGCCGCTGCGGGGGTTGTGAATCACAGAGTGGTGACCTGCGCCCGTAGCCACATTCTCATCCGTGCGCAGGATCACGCCCTTGCGCACGAAGGGGCCCAGCGGGTTGTCCGACACGGCATAGGCCACACGATAGTCGGGGCCTGTCCAGCCCCCCTCCGACCACATGAAGTAATACTTGCCGTCGCGGATGAACATGAACGGCCCCTCGACATAACCCTCGGGCGTAACCTCCTTGAAGGTCTCGCCGTCGTCGAAGGGGACGAACCCGCGCAGGTCGTCACGCAACTTGGCGACATTGCAGTGGCGCCAGCCGCCGTAATACATGTAGAGCGTGCCGTCCTTGTCCTTGAATACGAACTGGTCGATGGGCTGCGCGCCGTTGATGATCTCACCGATAAGGGGCTTGCCCAGATAGTCCTCGAACGGCCCTGCGGGATTGTCCGCCACGGCCACTCCGATGCCGCCGATCTCGCCCTCATGCACGTCGTTCGCACCGAAGAAGAGATAATACTTTCCATCCTTCTCTATGGCGGCGGGGGCCCACAACGCACGCCGCAGCCACTTTATGCGCGACGAGTCGATGATACGCTCATGCTTGGTCCACTTCACCAGATCCTTCGACGAGAAGGCGTCGAAGAACAGCTGATCGTCAAATGGTGCCGAATAGGTGGGATAGATCCAATAGGTGTTGCCGAAGACCACACCCTCGGGGTCGGCATAGCGCCCCTCGAATATGGGGTTGCCGCTCCGCTTCTGCCCGTATGAGGCCACCGTACACAACACGGCCGCAGCCGCCAGAATCACTCTTGCTCTGATTTTCATCTCTCTATACACTTTTTTTTGGGTTTTAATTCTTTTCGGGGTTTACTTCTTTTCGGGTTTTGTCTCTTCGGTATCCTCCGTGCCGCCATTCTCCGTGCCGATACCCATCTCGCGGATAAGGGCCTCGGTGGCGGGACGGTGGCCGCGGAACTCGACATATATATCCATCGCGGGGCGCTGGTCGCCCTGTTCGAGCAGATGGCGGAAGGATGCGGCCGTAGCGCGGTCGAAGATGCCCCGCTCGCGGAAGAGAGAGAAGGCGTCGGCCGCCAGCACCTCAGACCACTTGTAACCGTAATAACCCGCCGCATAGCCCCCGGCGAAGATATGGGTGAAGGATGTGCTCATGGCCGTATGCTCCACCGCGGGCATGACCTGCACCGAGCGTGCCGCCTCGCGTTCGAACGCCTCGACCGAGCCGCTCCACGCCCCGCGGAGCGTATGCCACGCCATGTCGATAAGCCCGAACGACACCTGACGCACGTTGGCATAGGCCGCAAGGTAGTTCTTCGCCGCAACGATGCGTCCGACAAGGTCTGCGGGTATGCGCTCGCCCGTCAGGTAGTGCTCGGCCCAGAGGTCGAGATACTCCTTCTCCGTCGCCCAATACTCCATCATCTGCGACGGCAGCTCCACAAAGTCGCGGCAGACGTTGGTGCCGTTCAGAGACTCGTACTCCCCGCGTGCCAGCATCCCGTGCAGCGCATGTCCGAATTCGTGCAGCAGCGTCGTCAGCTCGTCGAACGTCAGCAGCGAGGGTGTCGAGGCCGTCGGCCGCGTGAAGTTCATCACCAGCGACACCAGAGGCCGCGTCTCGATGCCGTCGGCCGTGCGGCTCGTGCCGCGGAACTCGGTCATCCACGCCCCCGACCGCTTCGACGCACGCGGGAAGAAATCGAGATACAACACCGCAAGGAAGCTCCCGTCGGCATCCGTCACCTCGTAGGCCTCCACGTCGGGATGGTAGACATCGACCCCCTCGGCGCGTGTGAAATGCAGGCCATAGAGCCGCTCCGCCAGCAGGAAGACGCCACGCACCACATTCTCCAGACGCAGGTAGGGTTTCACCTGTTCGTCATCCACGGCGTAGTGCGCCGACTTGTAGCGTTCGGTATAGTAGGCCCAGTCCCACGGCATCATCTCCGAGGTCAGCCCCTGCTCGCGCGCATAGGCCGCGACCGTCTCCACGTCGCGATGCGCCCATGAGAGCGTCGCCGTGCGCAACTCCTCCAGAAACGACCGCACCGCCGCCGTCGACCCCGCCATACGCTCCGCCAGAACATAGTCGGCATAGGTGTCGTAGCCCAGCAGCCGCGCTATGCGGCCGCGAAGCGTCACGATGCGTTCGATAAGGGGCCCGTTGTCCCACTCGCCCCCCAGAGCACGCGAATTATAGGCGCGGTAGAGCCGCTCCTTGATCCCGCGCTGCGACGAGTAGGTCATGAAGGGGAGGTAGCTCGGGGTCTTGAGTGTCACCGTCCACCCCTCCTCGCCGCGCGCCGCGGCATCCGCCGCCATCATCTCGCGCACGAACTCCGGAAGCTCCGCTACCTGCTCCGCGTCGGTTATGTTCACCGCAAAGGCATTCGTTGCATCCAGCGTGTTGCGGCCGAAGCGGAGCGTCGCCGCCGAGAGCTCCTCGGTATATTGTCTGTAAAGGGCCTTATCCTCCTCCGAGAGGGCTGCGCCCGAACGGACGAAACCCTTATATGTCTGCTCCAGAAGACGTATGTCCGTCTCCGAGAGCCCCTCGCGCGGGCCCTCCCACACCGCCTTCACACGGGCGAAAAGCCCCGCGTCGAGCCCTATGTCGTTGCTCAGGGCCGTCAGCGCGGGCTGCACGCGTTCGGCAACCTCCTCCATCTCGTCCGAGGTGTCGGCCTCGCGCAGGTTGAAAAAGAGGCCCGAGACGCGCTCCAGAAGCGCACCCTGACGCTCCAGCGCCGCAACCGTATTCTCAAAGGTCGCGGGCGCGGCATTCGACGCTATGGCCGCAACCTCCGCACGCGAGACCGCGATAGCCGCCTCGAAGGCCGGGAGGTAATCCCCGACGCCTATACGCGAAAAGGGAGGCGTCGCATGGGGCGTATGCCACTCCTCAAGAAGGGGATTGCGCCGCTGCGCACCCTCTGTCATATTATTGTCGTTGTCGCAATTCATATTCTCTTCATATTATTCGTTACCCCTCTCGGCCTCATCCTCTGCCGTAAGGCCCAAGGCCGCCAGAGAGTCGGCCTCGCGCAGGCGTGCCAGCGAGTCGGCCGCACGCGCCTCGGCACGCTCGCGGCGCGACCGCTCGGCCCGTGCCCGTGCCTGCGCACGAGTATCCACGACGCCCACATCCAGTCGGAGTGTATCCGTCCCGGCCGAAGGTACGTCCTCGATGAATCCACGGGCGCGAAGCAGCGCCTTGTCGTCGGGATCGGCCCCGCGGAAAGCCCGGTACATATCCATACCGCTGCGGCTGCCGCCGCGCGAGAGTATCTCGCGGCGGAAACGCTCCGCCACATCGCGGCTCAGCAAATCGCCGCTCTCGACAAAGGCTTGGAAGGCATCCTTGTCCAGAACCTCAGCCCAGATATAGAAATAATATCCCGAGGCATAGCCGCCGTCGAAGATATGGCTGAAATAGGGATAGCGGTAGCGCGGCGCGATCTGCGGGATAAGGCCACGCTTCACCGTAAGCGCCTCACGCTCGAAGGCGTTCACGTCGCCCACCTCGCCGTCCGTCAGCGAGTGGATATCCATATCCGACAGCGCCGCCGCCACAAGCTCCGTAGTCGTGAAACCCGTATTGAAGAGGCGGCTGCGCTCGATGCGCTCGATCATCTCCTCGGGCATCACCTCGCCCGTGCGGTAGTTGACGGCATACTGTCGCAGCAGCTCGGGCGACAGCGCCCAGTTCTCCATTATCTGCGACGGCAGCTCCACGAAGTCACCCTCCACCTCCGACAGGCCGCGATAGCGCACCTCCGAAAAGAGGCAGTGCAGCGCATGCCCGAACTCGTGGAAGAGCGTCTGCGTCTCGTCCAGCGACAGCAGCGCCGGCGTGCGTCCCGACGGCGGCGTGAAGTTGCATACGACGCTCACGGCAGGGCCCTGACGCCGCCCCTCGCTGTCGTACAAGGGCTCGGTGAAGGTGCCGCACCACGCGCCCCCCTGCTTGCCCGCACGCGGGTGAAAGTCGAAATAGAGGATGCCGAGCGTCGTGTCGTCCGTATCGAGCACCTCGTAAGCCTCGCACTCCTCGTTGTATAGGGGCACCGTAACGGGTCGGAACGTAATCCCGTACAAGCGGTTGGCAAGGAAGAAGATACCGCCCTTGACGTTGTCCAGCGACAGGTAGTCGCGCACCTTGCTCTCCGAGATGTCATACTCGGCCTCGCGCACCTTCTCGGCATAGTACCACCAGTCCCACGGCTCCAGCGTCGCCTCGCTGCCCTCGTCGCGCCGCAGCAGCGGCTCCATACGCTCCACCTCGGCGCGCGCACGCTCCAGAGCCGGCGTCCAGATCTCATTCAGAACGGCATAGACGGCCTCGGGCGTGCCCGCCATCTCGTCCGCCGTGACATAGGCCGCATAGCTGTCGTAGCCCAGCAGACGGGCCTTCTCGCTGCGCAGGCGCGCCATCTCCGACACCACGGCCTTGTTGTCGTGTTCGTCGTCGTGGTTGCACCGCGTAAGGTAGGCCTCGTATATCTCGCGCCGCAGCGCGCGGTTCTTCGCATAGGTAAGGAAGGGGATCATACTCGGCTTGTCGAGAGTGAAGATATAGCGTCCCTTGCGGCCATGGGCCTCGCCCGCATCCAGAGCCGCATCCCGCACCGTCGGCGGAAGCCCCACAAGGCTGTCCACGGCAACCTCCAGCGTGTAGGCATTGTTCTCAGCAAGAAGATTCTCCGCAAAGGTCACCGACAGCTCCGAAAGGCGTGAGTTTATCTGCTTGAGGCGCTGCTTCTGCTCCGCCGAAAGCAATGCCCCCGCCCGCACGAACCCGTCGTAGGTCTTCTCCGTCAGCCGCAGCTGCTCGGCCGTAAGCCCCGCAGACATACGGCCATCATAAACCTCACGCACCTTCGCAAAGAGCGCGTCGTTCATCATAATGGCGTCATAGTGAGCCGTCATCAGCGGCGACATCCGTGCCGCCACAGCCTGCATCTCCTCATTGGTGTCGGCCGCGTTAAGCATGCCGAAAATAGTCCACGCACGCGACAGGATACGACCCGAATTGTCATACGCCGCAATCACGTTGTCGAAGGTCGGGCGCTCCTTCGACGAGACGATGGCGTCGATCTGCTCGTTGTGCAGCGACATGCCCTGCTCCAGCGCCGGCGCAAAATTCCCCGTCGAGATACGGTCGAAGGGCGGCACCCCGAAGGGCGTATCCCACGTCTCGACCAGAAGCTGATTCTCCGTCTCGGTCGTCTTACGGTTGCACGAAGTAAATGTCATGGCCAAAATCAATGTAAACGATAATCCCAATATTCCTCTCATAGATACACTTTTTTGCGGCCGACAGCGCGGCCCGACCACAAAAATACAAAAATATACCGTTTCGCCCGCATCGGCCGCCACCGATTCTTCCCTTCACCTCCCGCGCACGGGTCTCGACATTCGGCCGCATGATAAAAGTATAATCACCGCACAGCCCCTCGAAAGAGGGTATTTGATTTGCCGCGCCGCCATGCTTTCACTATCTTTGACTTCGTCTTAAATAGGAGGCGCCTCGGCATAACCAAATCCGGAAACGGAGTTTCCGATTTGTTTCTGCTCTCGGCTTTCACTATCTTTGCCGCAACAAGCATCAACCCACAACAGCAATGCAACTATTCTACGCCCCCGACATCGTTCCGCCCCTGCATACGCTGGGCGAGGAGGAGTCGAAACATTGCGTCCGCGTGCTGCGCATGAGCGCGGGCGACACGCTCCACCTGACCGACGGCCGCGGCACCCTCTACCGCGCCCGCATCGTCGAGGCCGCACCCAAACACTGCACCGTCGAGGTCGTGGAGACAATCCCCGACTACGAACGACTCCCATATACGCTCACAATGGCCGTAGCCCCCACAAAGAATATCGACCGCTTCGAGTGGTTCCTCGAAAAGGCCGTCGAGGTGGGCGTAACGCGCATCGTGCCCCTCAGGTGCGACCACAGCGAGCGACGCTCCATAAACGACGAGCGCGCCCGCCGTATTGTCGTCTCGGCCATGAAACAGTCGCTCAAGGCCTTCCTGCCGCAGCTCGACCCCATGACCCCGTTTGCGGAGTTCGTCGCCGCGACCGTTGCCCCCGTGCGCCTCATAGCCCACTGCGCCGAGAGCCCCGATGAGAAGATATACCTTCCCCGCGCCGTCGGCAAGGGCATAGAGTCGGTCATCATGATAGGCCCCGAAGGGGACTTCTCGCCCGAGGAGATAGCCCTCGCCGCCCGCAACGGCTTCCGCGCCGTGACCCTCGGCCGCCAGCGCCTCCGCACCGAAACCGCCGCCGTCGCCGCCGTCGTCATGACATCCGTCGCAAACAATCTTTAATTGATTTTACACCCGATACGGCGGCAAGATAATCTCCGTCCTACGCACTGTCACCGCATTCACAGCCCGTCAAAACTCCACCGTGATACCCAGCGTCGGCACCAGCGAGCCGCTCGACTGGGGGATATATTTCATGCGGTAGCGCTGCTCCGACACCGGCGCCGTCGGGTTCTCCACAACGCCCGTGCTCATCAGCACGTCGGGCTGGCGCAACTTGCTGCCCGTGATGTTCTGTATGTCGACATAGAAGCCCAGCATCCACCGCTTGAAATAGAAGACCTTGTCCACACGCACGTCCAGCTGCGCGAAGGCCGGCAGCCGCTCGCTGTTGTAGCGCGAGTAGTCGTAATAGGGCCGTCCCTGCGCGTCCCACGCCTGCTTGAGCGACGAGAGTTCCACGTCGTAGGGCGTATATGGCGCGCCCCCGATGGCGCTCAGCTTTGCCCCCGCGCTCCAGTGTCGGCCGAAGTCGTAGGTGCCGCTCACGTTCACCACGAAGCGGTTGTCCCATGCCGAGGCGATATACCGGTCGCCACGGCCCCGGCGGTACTCGCTGCTGTATAACGTCGCCGAGCCGATGACATTCACGCGGCCCGCGATCTGCCACCGCACCATAGCCTCAAGGCCGTAGGCGCGGCCGTCGGCCTCCGACACCAGAGGCTCGTCGCCAACGGTGCCGTAGTCGTTGCCTTTGCACGTAAGGGGTATGTCGTCGCGCAGCGAGAGCGGGATGTCGCCATAAGCCTTGTAGAAGCCCTGAAGCGTCACGATAAGGCGGTCGCGAAGGCGGTAGTCCACACCCGCCGACGAGGATACAACGTGCATGTATTTCAGCGAGCGGTTCACAAGCACACCCGCCGCATCCTTGTATCCGAGGGCCGTATATGGCGGCAGCTGGTAGTATATACCGCTTGCGGCGTTCACCGACCAGCTGTCGCTCAGCGCATACGACACCGACACGCGCGGCGAGGGCCGCATCCAGAAGCGCGCCATCGGCCCCGAGTAGTCGCACCCGTCGGCACGCACTCCTGCCGACGCCGTCAGGCGGTTGTCGCGCGAGGTGTAGTCGGCCGTGAGGAACAATCCCCAGAAGAGCGTCCCGAGGTGCGTCGAATAGTCCGCAAGGGTCGTCGTCTGCTCCGCATAAAGGCGTTGCAGCGTGTGGTTGTTGTAGTGCGAATAGCCCGCCTCGATGCCCTCGCGGATCTTCCACCGCCCGACATAAGATGTATTCTCGGCCCGCAGCGTCGTCTTCTGCTCCACGGCCCGCAGCCGAAGGCGCAGGTTATCCTCCGACGAGGAGTCGTTGTCGAGATATTTCAGATTGCGGTTGTTCAGATAGGTATGTCCCAGCGACACGCTCTGCACATGCCGTCCCCCGTAGTGGCGGTACGACGCCCCCACGGTGAAGGTCTCCTGCTTGAGCTGCGGCAGGTAACTCAGAAGGTATTCGGCGCTCTCGCCCGTCTGGTCGGTATTCAGTCGCATGTCGTCGATGCCCGCAAGAGCCAATACCGTCACCTCGTCACGATCCGAGAGGCGGCTCTTGATCTTGACCTGAGCGTCGATATAGTTCGGCAGGAAGGGAAGTCCCAACAGCTTGAAGAGCATCTGCAGATAGGATTGCCGCGCCGAGAAGATATATGTCGTGCGCCCGCCAATATGTCCGCTGCCGCTCAGCCCCACCTCCGAGGCTCCGAGCGTAGCCTTGAAGCTCTGCCGCTCGGGGTCGCCGTCCCGCAGGCAGAAGTCCAGCACCGAGCTCATACCCCCCGCACGGTCCGCTGGGAAGGCTCCCGTATAGAAGTTGATCTCGCGGATAAGGTCGGCGTTGACGATGCTCACGGGGCCGCCCGACGCCCCCTGCGTGGCGAAGTGGTTGATATTGGGGATCTCGATGCCGTCCATGAAGAAGCGGTTCTCCGAGGGGCCGCCGCCGCGCACTATAAGGTCGTTGCGGTAGCCTACGGGCGAGAACGACACACCCGGATAGGAGCGTACGATGCGGGCGATATCGCGGTTCGAGCCGGGGCTCTTCTCGATCTCGCGCAGGCCGATGACGTTCATCGACACGGGGCTCTCCACCGTGCGGCGGAATGGCGTGGGCCGCACCGTCACGGCATCGACACCCTGACTCTCCTCGTCCATCTCGATCTCGATGAATGGCGTGGCCGCCGAGACCAGATATTCGGGCGTGACGGTCGTCTTGTAACCCAGCATCGAGGCCTCGAGACGGTATATGCCCGGCGCGACACCCTCGATGACAAACTCTCCCTCGGCGTCGGCCGAGGCCCCCTTCGTCCCCTGCCCCACGATCACTACGGCCGCATAGGCCACGCCGCGGCGCGTCAGACGGTCAATCACGCGGCCGCGTATCGGATAGTTCTCGCACAGGGCCTGCGGCGCAAGCAGCACACCCAGCGCAATGGCGATATATATTCTCAACTTACTCATTTGTCGCTGTATTGGTCATGTGGAAGCATCGCCTACACAAAGATACCAAAATCCCGCCAAGATTCGCTTTGTCGTTGAAAATAAATAATTTGAATAACGCATACGGGCACAAATAGGACAAAAGGACACCACGTTACGGGGATAGAGTCACACACGCCGCCCCGCTGCTTCCCACGGGAGATATACGCAAGAGGGCACTCTATTTCCGGCGGCGCAGCGTTATGATGTCGATTTCGGGCCACGCCCCCAGACGGAACGGCACCGTGCCGCCCTCACCTACCGATACGTGCAGCGTACGGTCGCCCTCGCGGTAGACGCCGCCCCACTCAGGATAGACCCACCGTGCGGGCGAGAAGCGCCATATACGCAGCTGCACGGCGTGCGTATGTCCCGACAGCGTCAGGTCGACATCCGTTGCGGGCAGCACCTCATGCCGCCAATGCGACGGGTCGTGCGTAAGGAGTATCTTGAATGTGGTGTCGGCCACCCCCTCCATCGCCCGCCGCAGGTTGCCCCGCGCGGGGAAGGGCGGACGCCCCGTATTCTCGACGCCTATGACGGCTATGGCCGCCGCGCCGCGCCGCACCTCCACACTCTCGTCAAGCAGAAGCCGCCACCCCATCCCCCGCTCCAGCGAGATCAGGCGTTCGAGCTGGCGGCGCGCCCCGTCACGCGTCCCGTAACGGTTGTATTCACAATAGTCGTGGTTGCCCAGAACCGACATCACGCCCTCCGGCGCCCGCAGCCGCGACAGTACTGCCGCATGCGGCTCCACCTCCGCGGCGGACGAGTTGACAAGGTCTCCCGTGAAGAGTATCACGTCGGGGTGCAGCGAGTTGACACGCTCCACGAAGCGGTGTACGAATGCGGTATCGTTGCCGTATGTTCCCAGATGCAGGTCCGAGATATGGGCCATGCGGTAGCCGTCGAAGGCCTCGGGCAGGCGCGGCGAGGAGATCTCCACCTCGCGCACGACGATGCGCCGCCAGCCGAAGACAAAACCGTAGAGGAAAGCCGCCGCCGTCACCACGGCCAGCACCGCAGCCCCGATATTCACAAAATGGGCCGCTGCGGGCAGGGCCAGAGCCGCGGCACGCCCCGCCAGTGACACCACCGTAAAGAGCAGCTTCGGGAGGCTCACGCACAACAGCACCGCGAAGAATATCCTCATCACGGCGGG
>ENA-OVGB01000559-OVGB01000559.1-human-gut-metagenome-genome-assembly--contig:-NODE-559-length-42216-cov-7.830886_pt1 | contig 42216 bp, 33 predicted proteins | sample MGYA00237767_ERZ505413 | MGnify/ENA primary metagenome ERZ505413 (study PRJEB26158, sample SAMN06016410) | human gut metagenome | biome: human gut; feature: ankylosing spondylitis patient; material...
TTTGACGTATACACGCTTTCCAGGCGTGCCTCTTCAACCACTCGAGCATCACTCCATAGATTGAATTATGTTGCTGATTTCAGCGAGTGCAAAGATAGGAATGTTATTTCATTTTTCAAACTATTTGCGGAAAAAGTTTTGAAACTTTCGCGTATGCGGATTTCCCGGTTAAGCGTTTTGTTGTGGAGATATCTGGATTTTATTGTGGATTATGAGTGTAAAAAATGCGGATATTATTTGTTTGAGGAAATAACATTGTTTACATTTGTAATTGAATAATATTTGCTGTTGAGATAACCTATGAATTTCCACCGTGAAGTGAATACCTTATTTCAAACCTTGTAAAGAAAATTGACAATTCTATTATAAACTTAAAATTAGTATTATGAGAAAAAAAACTACACTTATGTCAGTGCTTTTCGCACTGGTTGCTTTTGTTGCAAATGCCGGTAGCGGTATTTATTTAAGAGGAGACGTAAATGGTTGGCTTAATGATGCCACGGACGAAACCAAAGCTGAATGGGAGTTTCAGGAAACTGCCGATCCGAACGTATTTATTCTTACTGGTAAATCATTGCCGACTGGGCAGTTTAAAATTGGTGATGCTAACTGGAGCGAGATCAATTTTGGTGGTGATGGTTCGGCCGTGATTCCTGGTGTAGAGTATGGATTGGTTGGAAATTCAGGTAACAATTTGTACATGCTCGGCGATGCGACCTGTTCGGAAATTCGATTTAATAAGGATAATAAGCAGTTACTTATAACTCTTGCCGGTGAGGATAAAAATTATCGGATAGATTTTGTTAATGAACTTGTTAAGGACCTTGAGTTTACTCGTATGGCTGATGCCGTATATACGTTGGGTGAGGTTGAACTGAATGGTGAATTCTGTATTACATCATTGGATGGAACTATCGTGTACGGTTCAAATGGTGAAGATTTGGGTTTTGGCGAGGAATATGCTTTGGCTAAGGATGGCTCAAATTTCAATTTGACCTCAGCAATGGCGTGCAACAGTGTAAAATTAACAGAAACTGTAGAAGGTGCGACTTTAGAGCTTGCTGAAAAAGGAGTCTTTGAGTTGTATTTGAGAGGTGATGTGAACGGATGGGGTGTATCTGATGATTGGAAATTTAACTATGTAGGAGATGGTTTATACAAGTTGACAGACAAAACTTTATTGGCCGGTAAATTTAAGATAGCTGATGCAAACTGGTCAATTGGAAGCAATTATGGTGGAACTGCAACTGTGGTGTCAGGTGAATCGTTGATCCTTACTAATAAAACTGCAACATCGGAACCTTCTGATTTGGTCGTTTCAACGGACATCCTTTGTTCACAAATCTTGTTTGATACAAAAACAAATGCTTTGTTAATTAATTTTCCGGAAAATGTATATGTTATTGGTAACAATACAAATTGGTGGGAATCTACTAATGACAATTCTGAATTGGTAAAAACTGAAGAAGGTATATATAGTGGTACCATAAATATGAAGGATGCAGGTGATGGCTCTTGTTATTGGCGTGTTTATGACAAGTTGGAGAATAACAAAGGATATTCTTGGGGCTTTGTAGAAAATGCAGAAAGTGGAATGTTGGTAAAGGGGTATGAAGGATGCGTTGTAACTCTCGCAGGTTGGTATGTTGTAACAGTTAATCTTAAAACCGGTGAGGTTACATTGGAATCGACCGGTGATCCTTCTTCCGTAGCCGATGTTGAGGCTGCCGGTGTGAAAGTGATTGGCGGTGCTGGTGAAATTCGCGTTGAGGGTGTTGCCGAGGGCGTGAAGGTGTTTGCCTTGAGCGGTGCGCTTTTGAGCGAAGGTGAAACAATTGTTAAAGTTCCGGCCGGTATCTATCTTGTAAGCGTAGGCAGCAAGGTGGTGAAAGTGGCTGTAAAATAACGATAACGAATATTCAATCAGACAATAAGAAGAAGCGGAAGTTCGGGTGACGGACTTCCGCTTTATATTTTGGTCGGGCGCGTTTGTGAAAATAGATTGCCCGGACAAAATTTTTTTTGTAATTTTGTGGGAGTGGGTGAGGATACAATTCCTATTGCCCTCACATTCCTACTAAACAAAGATTTATTTGTATGATATTTTTGCTTTAGAGAGGACCTTCGGGTTCTCTTTCTTTTTTATATCGTTATGCGGAACAGGTTCTGCGCATTACGGTCGGTAGTTTCCGACACTTCGTCAATGCTGACACCCAACGTGTCGGCTACTTTCTGTGCGATGTAGGGCACATAGGCGCTTTCGTTCCGTTTGCCCCGGTGGGGAACGGGTGTGAGATAAGGGCAGTCGGTTTCCAGCAGTATGCGGGCAAGCCCGATGGCAGGAAGTGTTTCCGAGAGTTTGGAGTTCTTGAACGTCACTACTCCATTAATGCCGAAATAGAAGTCGCCGAAAGAGCGGATAAGTTCTACATCGTCGTTTGTTCCGCCAAAACTGTGGAACACACAGGCAGGAAGCGTGCCGCTGTAGTTGCGGAACACGTCGGCTATCGTCGGCAGCCCTTCGCGGCAGTGGATAATGACCGGCAGGCGGCGTTCCTCAGCCCAATGCAGTTGTGTGTCGAAGGCTTCCATCTGTTGTTCCTTGTAGGTCGTGTCCCAGTAGAGGTCGATACCTACTTCGCCTACCGCCACGCAGGAATGGCGGTCGAGCAGTTCGCGTGTCTTTTCCAAATCTTCGCGGAAATTTTCGCCTACTGATGTAGGGTGCAGTCCCATAGCAATCGAGGTGTATTTCGGATATTGCGTATGCAGTTGCAGCATCGGTTCTACCGTTTCCAGGTCGACATTTGGCAGAATCAGATGGCGTAAACCGGCAGCGACCGCACGTTGCATAGCCTCCGTGCGGTCGTTGTCGAATTCTTCCAGATAGAGATGTGAATGAGTGTCTATCATTTGTTACGTCCCATTATCATTTTGTCAAACTGTTCGAAGCAAGCCAACTGCTCTTCGCCGAAGCCTGTGGCATGGAGATAGTCGAGCGCGATGGCATTATATCGCTCTATTTCTTTGCGGCACAGAGCGTCAACACCCAACTTGTTGTAGAGAGCCGTGACAGCGGCAATCTTTTCTCCGGCAAACGGGGCATCGGCATTCAGCCAGCGTTGCAGCTCGGCACGGTCGTCTCCTTCGGCAAGTTGCATCGCATTGATGAGCAGGAATGTCTTTTTATTGTTGAGGATGTCGCCGCCGATGGCCTTGCCGAATACCTTTGGGTCGCCGTATACGTCGAGTAGGTCGTCCTGCAATTGGAACGCGATGCCCAGGTGGATGGCAAAGTTGTAAAGTGCTTCGCATTGTTTTTCCGTAGCGTCGCCCACTATCGCACCGATTTTGCAGGCACAGCCCAGCAGAACGGATGTTTTCAGACGAATCATGTGGATATATTCGTCGATGCTCACATCGTTGCGCGTTTCAAATTCCATGTCATACTGCTGGCCTTCGTAAACCTCAATGGCGGTGCGGTTGAACAGACGGAGCAGGCGGACTGCTTTTTGGGCTTCCATGCCGTCGACAAGCAATTCGGTGGCAAGCGTGAGCATGGTGTCGCCCGAAAGAATGGCAGTGTTGTCGTCCCATTTGTTGCATACCGTAGGTTTTCCTCTGCGCAGGTCGGCCTTGTCCATCACGTCGTCGTGCAGGAGCGTGAAATTGTGGAACATTTCAATGGCGGCAGCCTGTTTCATAGCCTTTTCCGCTTCCACTCCGGCTGCATCGCATGCGGCAAGCAGGAGTGCCGGGCGCAGGCGTTTTCCGCCCTGTGCCATTCCGTAGCGGATAGGTTCGTACAGACCGTTGGGTTCTGCCGGATAGCTGATATTTTCGACGGCCTTGTTGGCCAGTTCTATGTACTCTTCGATTCTTTTCATAGGTGTGACGATTTATTTAGAATTCAAACGCAGTCAGCCATTGGTCGCCGCCCGCAGAAAGAAGCGTACGCCCGAAAGCGTTTTTCATCCGTTCGAATTCAGAAGGTTTATAGCTTGATTTTAATGAGGAAATACGCTGGTTGACGGTGGTGAACACCTCCTGCTGTTGCGGAGTCTCGGCGGAACGAATAACGTCGTCGGCCATCACTTCGCCAATCATTTCCGGCGACGCTATGGCGCAGTAGATTTTCATCTGCTCGTCGATGCTCAGCCGGTCGATACCCTTTTGGTAGGCTTGGTTGAAAACGACAAAATCTTCGCTGTTCAAGTGGGAATAGAGCATCTGTACGGTTGAAAGGGTGGAAAGAAATGTTTCTTTCGTGTTTCCTTCCGTCCGGCTTTCGATGAGACGATTCACCAGCAGTTCTCCGCATGCGTCCGGCAGCTGTGCTATCAGCAGTGTGGCAATGCGAACGGTGTCGTTGTCGGCATCGTCAGCAAGTTCTGCAAGGGCCTTGCGCTGTTCGCGGCGCGTTTCCTGATCGTCGGACAGCGACGCACGGAAAGCCTCGTCGATTTCAGCCAGACGGTTGAAATCCTTGCTTTCAACAGCTTCTGCAATGCTGTCGGCTACGGTTTGGGCATCGTTTCCCAAACGGATGCACGCACTGACAATGACGGCGAGCAGAAAAGCGGATAATATGTATAGTTTCTGGAAATTCATCGTATCGCAAAGGTAAGTAAAAAAATGAAAAGACAGGTGAGTGCTGCCGTGGTTTTGTTATCCTTTTCCCAGGTAGGCGATAATGATTTTCAAAATCTCCTTGCCGTACTGCTCCTGCTTTTTCTTGCCGAAACCGGGCATTTCCTGCAGTTCCTTTTCCGTTGTCGGGAGTTCTTTTACGATGGCGACAATCGTGGCCGTACGCAGGATTCTGACGATGCGTTCGCCTGTTTCCTTCGATTTCTCCCGCCGCCATTCCGCCAACCGTTTGTAAAGTTGCGGATGGCTGATGCCTTCGGGCACGACAATCGGTTTTTCGAATTGCGAGAGGGCTGCTCCCTGATTGTCGGCTATCAGGAGCAGTGAACGTTGCCGCTGGTAGTCCAGTACATGGAAGCCTTTCTCGTTGACGTATTTCAGCAATCCCTGCTTCACGTTCATCAGCAGGTGAAGCTCGTCGCTGATTTCTTCGATACGCTTGTGGAGAGTAGAGTTGTCAGTAGCAATGAACGTGGCTTCCAACAGTTTCCGCAGCGGCTGCATTTTCTCCTCGAAGTAGGCTGTAGCGCGGTTGATGCGCTCCTGTAGTTGCGTGTCGCTTTCGGGTTTCTCGCTTTGCAACGTGAGCGTGCGGTATTGGTTGTGGAAACGCTGTGCCACGTCGGCGAGTTCCGTCCGCATGCGTTCGTTTTCCGCCTGATAGTCGGCTATCAGTTGTGCGCACTTGTCTGGGAAATTTATGGTCATCAGGCGTTCCATGCGTTCAATGGCCTGGCGTAGCGGAATGAAGTCGAACAGGTCGTCGAGCAGGGCGATGATATAGTTCTGCTTCATCGCTTTGCACTGTTCCGAGTCAGGTATGTATTGCTGAAGGCGGCTGGTGAAGTTCTTGACAAGGCGGTCGTTGATGATGGCGCTTGGCGGAACGGGTTCGCTCAGCACCAGCCCTTCCAGCGAACGGCAGCGGCTGAGTGCCACATACGTCTGTCCGTGGGCGAATGCGGCCGATGCGTCGATGATGGCATGGTCGAACGTCAGACCCTGACTTTTGTGGATGGTGATGGCCCACGCCAGTTTCAGCGGATATTGCACGAAAGTGCCCAGCACCTCCTCTTCGATGTTGTTTGTTTCCGGATTCAGAATATAGCGTGTGTTGCACCATTCTGCCCGCTCGATGCTGATTGTTTCGCCGTTGGATGCCAGCTTTACGTCAATTGTGTCGTCAATTCTCACGACTTCGGCAAGTGAGCCGTTCACGTAGCGGTGTTCGGGTGAGTCGTTTTTTACGAGCATCACCTGAGCTCCTTCTTTCAGTACCAGTTCCGTTTCGGTCGGATAGGAATAAGGCGGGAATTCGCCTTTGATTTCTGCTGCAAAGGTGTGTGTGTCGCCGGGAAGGTCGTCGAGCTCTTCCGTATTGATTTTCAGCGCTTGGCTGTTATGGGTGGTCAGTTGTATGTAGTTGTCCTCTTTTTCCGGTTCGAATTCCGGCAGATAGCGGCGGTTCAGCTCGTCGAGGTCGGCTTGTAGGCAACGGTTTTCGCGTATTTTGTTCAGTATGTCGAGAAACCGGCTGTCGCTCTGGCGGTAGACTTTGGTCAGTTCCACGGCCTGAAAATCGCCTTCCTGAAAAGCCCGGCTGGAAAAGAAGTAGGGAGAATCGTAGTATTCCGACAGCATTTGCCATTCCTCGGGTTTGGCAACGGGCGGTAACTGCTGAATGTCGCCGATAAGCAGCATCTGCACACCACCGAAAGGCAGATTGCAGCGGCGCACATGGCGCAAGGCATCGTCGATGGCATCGAGCAGGTCGGCGCGCACCATGCTCACCTCGTCAATCACAATCAGGTCAAGGCTGCGTATCAGTTTCAGCCGTTCTTTCCGGTAATGGTAGTTGTATTTGGCTTCCTTGCCGAATGCTTCGTTCGGGAGGTAGGGCAGAAACGGGAACAGAAAAAACGAATGGATGGTCATCCCCTCGGCATTGATGGCGGCTATGCCTGTCGGGGCCAGCACCACCATGCGTTTGGGCGAGTCGGCACGCAATTGTCGCAGGAATGTGGTCTTGCCTGTACCGGCCTTTCCGGTCAGATAGAGGTTTCTTCCTGTCGATTCAATCAGCTCACGGGCCAAATCGCGTTCTCTGTTTTCTTCCATTCTGTTGTAATTGGTAAGTCTTATTCAAGGGTAAAGGTACGAAAACTTGCGGGAATCGCCATTCCTTCGTTGTGGAAAGTCAGATTTTTTGTCCGTAGAGGCGGAATATTGCCGTGGATATGCTAAATTTGTAGTTAAACGTAGCGTAACGATGGATAAATTTCAGGTAACGATATTGGGATGTGCATCGGCAAAACCGACTTTCCGGCATCATCCGAGCTCGCAGGTAATCAATTTCCGCGACAACCTTTTCATGATTGACTGCGGCGAAGGCACACAGATGCAGTTTGCCCGCATGCGCTTCAAGATGAACCGTTTGCGGCACATCTTTATCAGCCATCTGCATGGCGACCACTGCTATGGGCTGCCCGGACTGCTTTCGACTATCGGACTGACGGGTTGTGGCGGACGGGTGACGGTGCATCTGCCTGAAGAAGGGGTGCCGTTGTTGAAACCGCTGATCGACTATTCGTCACATGACCTGGAAGTGGACTTTGCTCCTTATCGCTACGGAAATAACGTAATTTTCGAGGACAAGGCATTGACGGTCAATACCGTTCCTTTGAAACACCGTTTGCCTACTGTCGGGTTCGTATTCCGCGAAAAACCGAAATTGAGGCATTTGGATGCAGAGATGGTGCGTTTTCATGAAGTGCCGGTGCGTTGTCTTGCGGGAATCAAGGCCGGTGACGATTATGTGAAACCCGACGGTACGGTCGTTTCCAACGAACGGCTGACAAAACCGGCTGACCCTTCGCGCACCTATGCCTATATTTCCGACACACTTCCGCTGAAAGCTGTTGCCAATGAGGTGAAGGGTGCCGACTTGCTGTATCACGAAGCGACTTTCTTGCACGACCTTGCTGCTCGTGCCAAAGAAACCTGTCATACCACCGCACTTCAAGCGGCTACTCTCGCGCGCGATGCCGAAGTGAAACGGTTGCTTATCGGGCATTTTTCCTCCCGCTATGCCGACGACACACCACTCCTCGACGAAGCCCGCAGCGTATTCCCTGAAACCCTCCTCGCCAACGAAGGTCTGACGCTGGATGTGTGATGTTGGGCATAACCGCTTTGCTGTATTGTTGATTAAATTGGGAATAGGTGGGTGTAGCCATGCCTGAAAACTGCGTTTTCACTTGTCTATTTACTCTTCTTTCAGTATTTTTCCGTATCTTTGCATTTACTATGGCAGGTTCAAATTTTATAGACTACGTTAAGATTCTTTGCCGTTCAGGCAAGGGTGGTGCGGGTTCGTGCCACTTTCATCGTGCTAAATATGTGCCGAAGGGTGGTCCCGATGGCGGTAATGGCGGTCGTGGAGGACATATTATCCTTCGCGGTAACCGAAACTTGTGGACATTGCTCCACCTGAAATATCAACGACATATTTTTGCTGGCGACGGCCAACCGGGTTCGGAAGGACGCAGTTTCGGTAAGGATGGCGAGGACAAGGTGATTGAAGTGCCGTGCGGAACGGCTGTCTATGATGCCGATACCGGCAAGTTCCTCTGTGAGGTGACCGACGACGGACAGGAGGTGAAACTTCTGCGTGGCGGTCGTGGCGGTTTGGGCAACTGGAATTTCAAGTCGCCGACAAACCGTACTCCCCGTTATGCACAACCGGGCGAACCGGCTATCGAGAAATCAATTATTCTCGAATTGAAACTGCTTGCCGATGTGGGTCTGGTGGGTTTCCCGAATGCCGGAAAATCTACGCTGTTGTCCGCTATTTCTGCGGCCAAACCTAAGATTGCCGACTATCCGTTTACTACTTTGGAGCCGAATCTTGGTATTGTAAGCTACCGCGGTTCGCAGTCGTTCGTAATGGCTGACATTCCGGGTATTATCGAAGGTGCAAGCGAAGGAAAGGGGCTGGGACTTCGGTTCTTGCGTCACATTGAACGCAACGCTGTGCTGCTCTTTATGGTTCCTGCTGATGCCGACGATATTAAGCGCGAATATGAAATCCTGCTTGATGAGTTGGAACGTTTCAATCCCGACCTTGTGGATAAGGGACGTGTGCTTGCCATCACTAAGTGTGACATGCTTGACGAAGACCTGATTGAAGAGATGCGCCGTGACCATCTGCCGGAAGGCGTTCCCGTGGTGTTCATCTCGTCTGTGACAGGCTTGGGCTTGACGGAACTGAAAGATGTGCTGTGGCGTACGGTGAACGATGAGGACAACCGCATTCCGACACGCATTACCCATCGCGACCTTGATGTGCGCCACCGTGTAGAGGAAGAGGACGAGTTTATTCTCGAACACGAGACTTCCGGTGATGTGGAAGAAGAATGGGAAGTGGAATGGCCCGATGAATATTGGGAAGATGATTATAAAGATGAAGATTAGACAACTCAATATAAACGGAAACGACGGCAGCGTCTGCGCTTTTACGACAGAGCGAGGCGCTGCCGACTGTTTTAATCCATATTCCGAATTCAATTGCTGCGACTATACAGGTGATGTGCCGGAGCATTACGAGGCTTGTCGTGAAGAATTGCGCAAGGGCTTGGGTGTGGACCGACTTTTGCTTCCTCGGCAGGTGCACAGCGTGAAAGTGGCAGTTGCCGACGATGCCTTTTTCTCAATGTCAGAGGAGGCACAGATAAAGTGTCTGGACGGTGTGGATGCAGTTGTCACTGACCGCAAAGGTGTCGTGGCTGGTGTCTATACGGCCGACTGTGTACCGATGCTGTTCTACGATGTGAGCCGCAGAATTGTAGCCGCTGCCCATGCCGGTTGGAAGGGTACGATGAACGGAATAGCCACGGAAACATTGAAGGCCATGGCCGAGATGGGAAGCCGTATGGAAGATATTAAGGTGATGTTCGGACCTTCGATTTGCCGCAATTGCTTCGAGGTGGGCGATGAGGTGGTCGAACAGTTTGCCGAAAATCCCTATGTGATGGAGGATATTATGGTGCGTCATCCTGTTACGGGAAAGGCGCATATCGACCTCGTTGCCGCCAATCGTTTCTGGATGTTGCGTGCGGGTGTTCCCATGGAAAACATTACGGTCTCCGGGCTGTGCACGCGTTGTCAGCCCGAACGGTTTTTCTCTGCCCGTGCCCTTGGCGTGAAATCGGGCAGAATCGTAACGGGAATTGTGCTGCGTTAACGCTTGTGTTCGGATATGTAGACTCCCAACAGAACTCCCGTAATACCAACTAAAGAGAGCGGCGTCACCTGTTCCCCGAGAATGAGCGAGGCTGTAATCATGGTGACAACCGGATTTATATACAGATAGTTGGACGGCTTCACCGTGCCTATTTTCTTGACTATCAGATTCCAGACAGCGAAACATGCCATAGAGGCTATCAGGCCGAGGAACAGCAAATTGGTCCAAACGCTTGTTGCTGTCAGTGCGCTCCAATGGAATGTTGTCGGGTGGACAAGCTGATAAAGGAGCATGGTCAGAATGCCGTAGCCAAACACTTTCCGGGTGACAAACATGGTGGGATAGCGTTTGGTGATTCTTTTTATCAACAGACTGTAGACAGCCCATGAAAACGCTGCGGCAAACGAAAGAACATCGCCCAGCGGATTGATTTTCAGTACGAAATTTCCATTATAGACAACCGCTGCCACACCGACGAGGGCAATCAGCGAGCCGGCTATGACACGCATCGGCCGATGCAGACGTTCCGACTTGAAGAACAGCGATGACAAAAGGGTGGTGAGCAGCGGAGTAATCGCTATAATCATGGCCACATTCGATGCTGTGGTAAGTTGCAGAGCCGTATTTTCGGTAATGAAATAGAGCGAGCCGCCGGTGATACCTGCGAGCAGAAGCGTAAGCTCGTCCCACAGGTTGTTGGCAAACATGCGTTTGCCTGCCACGAACAGGATGCCGGCATAGGCAAGCACAAAACGGTAAAGGAATATTTCCGTAGGATTAAGCCCGTTGCCGATGAGAATTTTGGTGGAGACGAAAGTCGTTCCCCAAATGGCTACCGTGATGACGGCAAGAATGTGATACCAGAAATTTCGTGATTTAGCCATTGCTGTTGAATGGAAAAGAATTCTACAATGAATAAAAAAATGACGAAAGCCGTTAGCTATCGTCATTTTTTTATCTTTTTGCAAAGATACTGTGTCGCGGTGAGCGCTGATTAGTTTTCAGCTGTTTCAACCGGCTTCACGTTGATGAATTGGCGTCCGCCTTTTCCTTCAGTGAAGACTACAGTACCGTCAACAAGTGCATACAAAGTGTGGTCTTTGCCCATACCAACGTTCAAACCTGGGTGGTGTACTGTACCACGTTGACGTTTGATGATGTTGCCTGCCTTTGCATATTGACCACCGAAAATTTTGACGCCCAATCGTTTGCTTTCTGATTCACGTCCGTTCTTAGAACTACCTACACCTTTCTTATGTGCCATTTCTTTAAACTTTTAGTGATTATGCAACTACGTCTTTGATCTCTACTTGGGTGAAGCATTGGCGATGGCCGTTTTTACGACGATAACCTTTGCGGCGTTTTTTCTTGAAAACGATTACCTTATCACCTTTCACGAGGGGACGTTTAACCTCGCAAACAACTTTTGCTCCTTCAACGGTAGGAGCACCTACCTTAACGGCACCGTCGGCATCAATCAAGAGAACTTTTTCGAAGTCAACTACATCGCCTTCTTTTACGTTCTCGCCGAGATAGTGGACATACAGGAATTTGCCTGCTTCAGCCTTGAACTGTTGTCCTTGGATTTCTACAATTGCGTACATCTGTTTAATTAAGATTTACTTGTTAACCCGTGAGGCGGATGCGCAAGTGGCATCGCTTGTAGAGCCTATTCGGAAAAATTAGCGCACAAAAGTACTGCTTATTTTTGTGATATGCAAACTTATCGTCATTAATTTCTTGTTCCTTTTCAATCTTTTATGTGAAAGTTTGTAGAAATAATTTAGTGAAAATATTTCAAAAAAGCTAATAAGTGTTTACCTTTGTGATAGCAGGCAGGTGTATCCGTTGGGCCGGGTGTGAAAAACATGCTTTGGATTGCCGGGGTATGTGCCTTCCTGATACTTGACCATGGAAGAAAAAATTTTAGCATAAAGTTTGGAGTAGTTTTGACTTTCTGCGGAGTTCTTTTTGCTGTGAGGTACTGAAATAATAAATGATTCTAAATTTAATATTATGAAATTATTGCCATTGTTTATGTTGTTTGCACTCTTCTGTGCCGCTCCGGCTGTCAGAGCCGAAGAACAGGGAGTCAATAAAAAGTTTGGAAAACCGACTATGCAGGAGTTGGAAATGACTGTCTATGAGCCGGAACCTGATGCAAGTGCCGTCATTCTTTACAAGGAAGGCAACGGGCATTTTTACTATGAACCGAGTGAGGGATTCAAAGTAGAGTATGAATTTATGACGCGTATAAAAATCCTGAAGCAGGAAGGTACGGAGTATGCTGATGTGGAAATTCCGTATTACCACACATGGGAGTCCGGTGAAATGAAGGACGAGGTGCTTAACGTGCAGGCAAATTCATACAATCTGGTTAACGGCAAGATTGAGAAGACAAAATTGAAACGCGACCTGATTTTTTCGGAAAATGTGTATGGCAATTATTATGTGACTAAATTTTCTGTGCCAAATGTGAAGGCCGGCAGCGTGATTGAATACAAATATAAGATTCAGACGAGCCGAATCCCGTTCCTTCGCAGTTGGTATCCTCAAGCGGATATCCCCACTGTCAGCAGTATGTTTGATATAAAGATACCGACGTATTTCCGCTTTAATTTGTCGACAAAGGGCTATGAAAAAATTAATGTCAAGAAGGAGTATGCAAGCGACCGTTTCCGCCTGACAAACGACTTGTATGCGGATTATGTGACTTGTCAGTCCGACAGAATTATTATTACTGCCGATTCCTTGCCTTCTTTGAGGGATGACGAGTATACGATGGGTATCAATGACTATATCGCGCACGTCGATTTCGAAATGTCGGGAGTCGACATGCCGGGCATGGGCTACAGGGCTTATTCGCACACATGGGAAGACGTTGACCGCACGATTATGGATGCCGGCATGAAAGATGTCATGGAAATGAAAAATCCGTACCCGGAATTGGCGGCAGAGGTAAATGCGCAGTCAACTGCTATGGACAAGGCATTGGCGGCATCGATGCTGGTGGCAGGCCGTATAAAGTGGGATGGAAGCTATCAGGTTCTTCCCGAGGATTTTAAGGATGTCAAAAAAATGGGCAGCGGCTCTAATGCAGCCATTAATACGGTTGTGATGTGTCTGTTGCGTGATGCCGGTGTCAGATGTTGTCCGTTTGTACTACGTCTGCGCAGCAACGGTATGCTTTCAACGGTCTTTCCGTCGTACGACGATATAGATACGTTTGTTGTCGGTTTCCGCGACGAAGCGGACAAATGGCATTTCCTCGACGGTTCCTATTCAGCGAATGGAGTGGATGTCCTCCCTGTTGATATGTTGGTTTCCAATGCCCGTCTGATGGGAAATTACTCAGGTGAGCGCTGGTTCTCGCTTGACAATCTGTGCAAGAATGTGTCACAGTCAATGATTCAGGCAACGATTGACGAGAATTTCAATATCCAATGTCAGGAACAGCAGCGTATTTCCGGCCAATTGGCGGCTGATTTCCGCAAGTCGTATGCGCAGAAAGCCGACAGTTTGGCATTTGTCAATGATTTGGCTGCAGAAAATGGCATAGAGCTGACTTCAATGTCGATGGAAGGAGTCAATGAACGCAGTATGCAGATCGTTTTGGAAAGTTCATACAGCGTTCCGGCCACTGCGACTGACTCGTTGATTTATGTTGTGCCGACAATTGTGCCTATAATGAGTGAGAATCCGTTCACACAGGAAACCCGTAAGTTGCCAGTGATTTATCCCTACCGTGCGGAGCAGATAATGTCGGTTCATTTGACGATACCGGAAGGCTATACCGTTGAGGAATTGCCGAAAAGAATTGTGGCTTCGACACAAAAAAATGAATTCCAGTTTTCGTTCAATCCGGTTGTGTTGGGTGACAAAATAATCATTACAACTAAAATTGCGAGAAACGAAGTGCTGTTCCCGTTCAATCTCTACGGTATGCTCCGACAGATTCATACCTATATAGTGGATAAAAACAATGAGATGATTGTCTTGCGCAAATTGTAGAATATGAAAAAACTTTTTTTGCTGTTCCCTTTTCTTGCGGTGGCTTTCGATGCGGTAGCACAGTCGGAAATCATTTTGGGCGAATTGGCAGACTCTTTGGTCACGAATGCTTCGTCGGTGGTGAGGCTCGACAGAACGTCGGTCGAAGTCTATGATATGACTTCGGCGGATATCCGGTACACGCGTGCCGTAACTGTTTTGAACCGCGAAAATCCTGCTGCCGGATGGTTTTCATGTACATGTGACAACACCTGTAAACTGACGAAATTCAAGGGTACAGTTTTCGACAGAAACGGGAAAAAGATAAGGGACATTAAAAAGTCGGACTTGTGCAAGACGGAATACAGTCCTTATCTGGCATCGGACAGCTATACTTATTTCTATGAACTGCATTATGCGGACTTTCCTTATACAGTGATGTATGAATGGGAGGAAAAGTACACTGACGGAATTGTCGGTTTTCCCGAATTTGCTCCTGTTCAGGAGTATAAGCAGTCGGTTGAAAAGGCTGACTATTCCATCAAGGTGCCTAATGAAATGGGACTGCGTTTTAAAAAGTTTAATTTTGACGGCGATTTTGTCAGGGAAGAAAAAAACTGGCAGAATAGTATGAGCGTTTCCTTGTCAGGTTGCAAGGCATTCGTGAAGGAGCCGTTTTCGACTTCTTTGACGGAAAAAGTGCCTCATGTCAGCTTTGCTCCAAAATCGTTCGTGTTTGAAAAAACAAACGGCAGTTTGAATTCGTGGGCGGATATGGGAAACTGGAATGCTACGTTGCGGGATGGCCGGACAGAATTGCCGGAAGAAACCCGGCTGTTGGTACATCAGCTTACGGATACTTGCCAAAGTATGAAGGGCAAAGTAAAGGTGTTGTACGATTATCTGGCAGCAACTACCCGTTACGTGAATATCAGTTTGGGTATCGGCGGTTTCCAACCAATGCCGGCGGTAAAGGTGGCAAGTTTGAATTTTGGTGATTGCAAAGGTTTGTCAAACTATATGTGTGCCATGCTGAAGGAGGTAGGCGTGCCTTGCCACTATGCCACTATCTCGACTATATATAAGCGTTTGTATCCTGATTTTCCCTCTTTTCGCCAATTGAATCATGTCGTTGCCTGTGCTGTGCTTCCCAACGATACGATTTGGCTGGAGTGCACTAATCCGCAACTGCCTTTCGGCTACATACACAGCGGTATAGCCGGACACGATGCCGTGCTGGTTCAGGCCGGGGAAAGCCGGGTGGTGCGTCTGCCGGAGTTGCCCGATTCTTTGGAGTTTTCAGCAATCGATTGTTCTGTAGAAATTACTCCTGACGGATTGTCGCATTTGAATGTAAGCGAGTGTTACACGATGAAAGATTATGAAATTCGCCGTTATCTGCTGACAGAAAGACCGGACAAGATAAATACCCGTATACGGGATTTTGCCACGGTGTCCGACGGTGTGGTTTCCAATTTTTCTATTGAGGAATCAAAGGGTGAAAAGCCGTCGTTGAATTTGACCTATACGTTGGAGAGCCGCAAGTTGGCAAGAAAAAGCGGTACTCGTCTGTTTGTCCCGGTCAATACATTCCGGAAAGGTATAACTAAATTTGCCGCCCAGAAGCGGGTGTCTCCTTATGTCATCGACCATGAACTGAAAGCGGACAGTATTGTCATCCGTATCCCGGAGGGTTATGTGGTGGAATCATTGCCAAAAAGCATGAAAATCGAATCACCTTGTCTTGATTTTGACTCCAAAATAGAGAAAAAAGGGGATTGCATTAATGTTTGTCAGCGGATATTGTTCAAAGCCGGTACTTATACGGTCGAACAGATGCCAGATTTTGAAACAGACTACAACAAGATGGTTGCGGCACTGAATGCAACTATTGTGCTGAAGAAAACAGCAAATTGACCATCTTCGTTGAAAATAATAGCGGGGCGGTATCCACCAAGGATGCCGCCCCGCATGTTGTTTATGTAATCCTGAGTAAATAAATTACGGAACCATTACTTTCGTTGTCTGTACGCCTGCTTTTGATACGGCTTTGAGGATGTAGGTTCCTGCTGCGATACCGTCGATGGCCTGGCGGTAGTTCTTGCATTCTTTCACTGTCTTCACGGCACGTCCGCTGAGGTCGTAGACGGTTACATCGGGCGATGCTTCGAAAGTGATGCTTACGATGCCGGAGTTGTCCTTGTTGTTGACTGAAACCGGAATGTAGACATCAGCTGCACCGCGTGACGAAACTTTCACATACGCTTCGTGAACGCCGATTTCGTCCGACTGGAACTTAACGGCAAACTTGCCGCCTGTAGCCGGAAGTTCGGTAACGGTGAGTTCGAAGTTGCTCTTGTTCGGTCCGCCTAATGAAAGGGTGATAGGCTCGGTTGTGTTGAGCGTTTCCAGAGTGATTTCTTCGGAAACCGTAGTAGCGCCCTTCGTCGATTCGAATGCGAGCTGGGTTGCGGACGGAGTAATCATCGGAAGATCGTCGCGGCCGTAAGTTACGTCGTCGATATAGTAGATGGCCGAATTTTCGCGTCCCAACTGGCTCTTGAAACGGAATCCCATGAAGAATACGTCGGCAAGGTCCTGTCCTTCAAGGTTCAGGTGGTATTCCTGCCATTCGTTGTTGAGGTCGGCAATGTTCGGCATTGTCAGTTCAACCGGGAATACGTTCATTTCGCCACCTTCAAGGTCGATGTAGCAAAGTTCGAGCAGGTCGGTCATTCCTTCAGTCAGCAGGTTGCCCATTACGCGGAAGGTGAACATTTTGGTCTTGGAGTTGACAAAGTCGAGCGGCGGAGTGACGAGCAGCATTTCGCACGGAGTGGCCTTGCCGATTTCCACATTGGAGTCGTAGGCTGTCACTTTGGCTGTCTTTTCGCCGTCGGCATCGCTTCCCCACCATGCGCGTTTGCCTTCCATGGCAACATTCTTCCAGCCTTCGATGGAGATAGGCTTGTTGTTGGTGATGTTGTCGAAGTTTTCGTTGAGTAGTGTCAGCGGGTTTTCTGCCGTCAATGGGAGGTCGTCGCCTTCCTTGTCGCCCGGGTCTGCACCGCCGGAAGTTGTACCGGTGATGGTTACATAGAATGTTTCTGCTTCCAGAGCGGAGAATTCGAGGCGTTCAGTGAATGTGCCTTCTGCCTTCGGCTTGAAAGTGACGGTCAGAGTCTGTTCCATTTCCGTCATCAGCATTGTATTGTTGATGAGGAATGCGCCTTCGCCTTCACCCATGATTTTCACCTTGCCGTAGTCGGGCAAGCCTTTGGTAGTCACTTTCAGCGTCTGTTGCTGCTGTTCGCCCACCTTTGCCGAGAATTCAGGCAGTTCCATCGGCTCGACGATGATTGTCGGCGGATTTGCCGGGTCGATGCAGACGGTGTTGAGCGTAAAGGCAGTGTTCAGTTCCGGCATATCGGCTGATTCGAAGTTGATGCGTGCAGTGTGTTTGCCTACCTTTGTCGGCGTGTAGGTTACGATAACGTCTGTTGTACTTGTTCCTGCCGGAATTTCTTCGGTCGACAGTGAGAACATCTTGCCGTCAGTGCCCGTGATATAGATGCTTACGGCTGACGGCAGATTGGCGGCTTCTACTTTCAGTTTCTCGTATTCGGTAGCCACGTTGATAGGAGCGGCCGTGCCTTCAAACAGCACTTCTTCCGTGATGTTCAAAGCCGGTTCGCCGGTAACTGCCGTGATGAAGTCGTCGGCAGTGCGTGCGCCAACAACGGCTGCTGAAGCGGAGGTGGAAACGCCTATGATGGTTACGGCTTCTGTCGGAACAGTTACACCGTGAATGCTTTCAAATACGTTGAAGCGACCTTCTTCCGTGCCGTCGTTGATTTTCGGATTGACCATGTCGGCATTGAATGTTTCACCTGCGTTTTCAGTGAAAGTGACGTTAGCTACTTTGACAAGTTTTGCGTGGAGCGATTTTGCGTTTGCCTTAAGGTCGGCAAGCGTGGTGACAACCGGCTCAACGGTCTGGTTTTCTGCCAGAATTTCAATGCCTGTGCCCTGTACCGGCTGTGCGTTGATAGCTCCCCAAGAGCTGACGGTGTTGACTACGAAGCCAGAAATCTTGTCGCCTACTTTTACGGTTGGGAAATCGCCGTAGTTGTCGTTCAAGGCCAAGCCGCCGGTAGCATCCTGCATGTAGATGTACTTTTTGCCTATGCCCGTCACGATGGCTTCACCGGTGTACTTGTAGTTTGTGTAGTCGTCGGTCGGTTTTGCTTTCAGTGTGGCAATGTCGGCAACATCGGTAGTCGCCATGGCAGCCCAATAGATGGAAAGGGTTACCATATCAGCATCCTGTGTGTTGAGCTCTACAGTTTCCTGATAGATGTTTTCATCAGTCGGAGTGAGCGTAATGGTCAGGTCGTAGCCTTCAGCCGATTCTGCTTCCGATTTGGTGATGGTGGTTGCTGAAAGCTCCACTTCACCTGTGGTCATGCCGTTCAGCGTGATGTCTCCACGAAGATTTTTGGCTTTGATGTTTACGGTTTGAGTGTAAGTGTTTCCGATAAAAACATAATTGAAGCCCACTGTACTTGGAGAAAGTGTGATTTCAGGAGGGTTTCCTGATGACCTCATAGGAGGTGCCGAATTCTGTGCAAATGCCAGGTTGCTGCAGCAAAGCAAACAAAGCACCGTAAAAATGTTGAACAGTTTAACGTAGGTTTCCTTCATCTTTACTTAAATTTAGTTGTTAATGGATATTTTATTTAGGTTCTCAAAAAACAGTATTAGAATAGAAAGCGCAAAAATAAGTTATATCCGAATTCTATGTTTTTTGTTTCAGTATTTTACAAATTTACTAAAAACTTTGAAAAAATATGCCTGTTTTGAAGAAATAATTGAATAAATTTTAATTAAAGCAATTCATGGGGATAATGGGCAATGCCGGTCCGAAATTGCTGCCGAAGGCTATTCCGGCTCCAAGTTTCAGCGCTTCCGTAATGAAGGCTTCTGCCTTGTCGATGGCTTCTGTCAGTTGGAAGCCGCGTGCCAGAAATGTGGCGATAGCCGACGAAAACACGTCGCCCGAACCGTTTACGTTGGTAGTGACGATATGGGCTTTGCGGTAAGTCTTGCATTCTCCGTTGGCAGGATTGTAATAGTAGTCGGTCACTGTCTCTTGGAAATCTGCCGACTTGACGATTACCGCGTTTCCCCATTGTGTCAGTTCTTTCAAGTCGGAAAGAATGTCTGCTGAGTTCAAGCTTCTTCCCAACAGTATTTCAGCTTCTCTTTTGTTTGGAGTGATAAGGGTGGCAAGGGGAAACAAATGGGATTTATAGGATTCGACGGCTTCCTTTTTCAGCAGTTGCACGCCTTTGGAGTTGACCATAACGGGGTCGATTACTTTCGGCATGTCGGGAAAACGTCGGAGAATTTCTGCGAGGCCTTCGATAAGCTCTTTCGAATAAAGCATTCCTGTTTTGATGCAATTGGCACCTACATCGTCAAGAAAGGAAACCGTCTGGCTGAGTACTAATGGAACGGGGAGCATGAAAATGTCCTTTACTCTTGTCGTGTCTTCATCCACAATGCAGGTTAGCGCACCGGCTGCATAGCCGCCGCAGGCCGTGATGCATTTGATGTCGGTTTGCATTCCTGCTGCGCCCAGCGGTTCACTTCCGGCAATTAAAAATACTTTGTTTCGTAGAGTTTCCTTATCGTTCATTTTTCAGAGTTGTCTTTTTGTTTGAGAGAAAGAATGCTAAATTATTACTTTTCCAACAGAAAAACAAAGAATATACATAAAAATAACATATTTAACCGAGAAAATATTAGATTTCTTAAATTTTTGTTGTATCTTGGGTCAAAAAATATGATAAAATGAAGTTGACAAGTGTTTTGATTACCGGATTGTTGGGATTGCTGTGCAGTTTCAATGCCTATTCGCTGACGGCGAATTTTACGGCCGACGAATCGGCTGTTGTCTATTATGAGCAGGGATTTGACTCCGAAGAGGAGTTGGACGGCTGGACGTTGACACGAACCAATGCACAAAATTCCTGGCATTTGGCGGAAAAACCGTATGTCAACGGTGTGCCGGCTTTCACGTCGATTGACCCTGACAGCAAATATTCGCTGGCTATCCGTTACGACGACTATGACTTGCAGAACGAAAAGTTTACATCGCCGGTGATGGATATCCTGCCGGATACGGAAATGGCATTCTATAGCTGTTTCAGTGGTATTTTTCTGTTCAGCTCGCAGTGGAAAGTGGCTGTGATAGAAGAGGGTACGCAAGAAAGAACCGTTGTGTTTGATGCCTTCAAATGGGCACAGGAGGTAGGCTACGACGGGCCGAGCTGGATGCCTTTCAACGTCGATTTGTCGGCGATGGCAGGAAAGCAGGTACGCATCAGTTTTGAATATGAAGGCATGGGCGGCGAGGATGTTCTTGTCGATGGCTTGGAGTTACGCCAGCGCAGTTCCGGCGAGGTGGCATCGGTGAAAATCAATGTGGGCGAGGAAGTGCATTTCCGTTCGTTGGCTGAAGGGGCTACCTCTTGGAAGTGGACTTTTGAAGGTGGCAACCCGGCTTCGTCGACCGACGAAAATCCGGTGGTGCGCTACGATGCACCCGGAAAATATGCCGTGAAACTTGTGGTAGGAAACGGAACGGAAACGGCTGAAGTCATCCGCGATGTGTTTGTCGAGGTGTCGGAAGTGGCGCCGAAGGCTGTTATCGGGTTGCCGGAAGAAGGCTATCAGTCGCCGTGGACGGGATGTTTCGTGCCGGTAGGAGTTCCGGTGCAGTTCCGCGATTTGTCTACGGGCTCGCCTACAACTTGGGAGTGGCAGCTTCAAGGAACGGACAAGGAAAAGACAACCGAGCAGAACCCGGTGGCAACCTATCAGAAGAAAGGAGCTTATAGCTTGTCGTTGCGTGTGAGCAACAGTGCCGGGGTAAGTACCGACATTCTGCAATATGCCGTACAGGCAGGTGGCGCACAGTATATCTGGAACATTGCACCGGAAGAAAATGCCTCACTGGCACCTGTCGATTTGGCTTTCTACGGTTATTATGGAGGTACCAACTGGTTGGGTATGGAAGCCTTTGCCGAACATTTTGCTGCGCCGCTTGCTCCTGCAACGGTCAGTGAGGTGGCCATTTATTTTGCTTCGATTGAAGCCGTGACTACCGATGCCGTGATAACCGTTTCGCTGACGGAGGTCGACGGAAAAGGTATGCCGGGCAATGTGCTGGCAAGCGCATCGCTTCCGGTTACGGAGTTGCAGTATGCCGACGATACGTTCAAGGAAACCGTGTTTAAGTTTACGGCACCTGTGCAGGTTACCGATGAGTTTTTCATTACCGTGAGCGGTTTCCCGAATAAAGACAACGGTGTGGCGGTCGACAACGTGGCCATGTTCTGTTCGCCGAAACGTGAAGCCGGTGGAAAGTGCACAACTTACCATCTGTTGCAGGAATGGGATGATAACGATCAGCCGACAGGAAAAGTGGAATGGTTCAAAGGTGACGAAGCAATATCCTTCGCCCTCTGTCCGTTATTGGACTATGGTGATGATGCCACTGTGGCCGATGTTGTGTCGACGGATGTGCGTGTGTTCGTTGCCGGAGGAATGCTTCGAATTGAAGCCCCGGAAGGCTATCAGAAAGCCACGGTCTACAACCTCGGCGGAACAGCGGTGCTTACGGCTACCGGCGAAGCGAGAATTTCGCTCGACAGCCTTCCCCGCGGCATCTATATTGTAGCCGTCGAAACCAACGGCAAGCACATTACGGCAAAGATTGTGAAATAATAGTAGTAAAAATGATTAAATAGTAGGGGTATCTGTAGTTCAAGGAGCCTCCCTGTTATTCACTTTCATGATTTTTGTGAAAGATAGAAACTCATTTTGTAGCTATTGTAATTCAATTAGTTTATTTTTTTATATTCGGGTTTGGAATAAGGCTGTTATATGAAACAAAAGAATATTATAATATATAATACTGACGATGGCAAAGCGAAGGTCGTTTTGTACGCTAAAGATGGGAATGTTTGGATGAGTCAGAGCCAGATTGCAGAACTTTTTGACACCTCTGTGCCAAATATTAGTATGCATATATCTAATATATTAGAAGATAGTGAGTTGAGTGAGAATTCAGTTATTAAGAATTACTTAACAACTGCGGCTGATGGTAAGAATTATAATGTTACATTTTATTCATTAGAAATGATTTTGGCCATAGGTTTTCGGGTTAGAAGCAAGAGAGGTACACAATTCCGTATTTGGGCGAATCGTAATCTGAAAGAATATATGGTTAAAGGTTTCGTAATGGATGATGATCGTTTGAAAAATCCTGATGGACGTCCGGATTATTTTGATGAGTTGTTGGAACGAATTCGTGATATCAGGGCCAGTGAAAAGCGGTTTTATCAGAAAATACGAGATTTATTGTCGCTTAGCAGTGACTATGACAAAACAGATAAAGCTACACAAATGTTTTTTGCTGAAACACAAAATAAATTACTTTATGCTGTAACCCATAAAACGGCTGCTGAAATAATTGTGAGTCGTGCTGATGCATCCCAACCCAATATGGCTTTGACTTCGTGGAAAGGGCGTGTTGTACGTAAACAGGATATCTACATTGCTAAAAATTATTTAAATAAAGATGAAATTGATTCGCTTAATAGATTGACTGTTTTATTCTTAGACTCTGCTGAATTGCGGGTGAAAGAACGTAAAGATTTAACTTTGGACTTTTGGCGTAGTAATGTTGATGCGTTATTGAATTTTCAGAATAAAGAAATTCTAAAAACAGCGGGAACAATTTCTAATAAGAGAATGGAACAAATTGTTGATGCTGTGTATGAGGATTTTAATCAACGACGAAAATTATATGCAGCACAGCAAGATGACAAGAACGACGAAGAAGAATTAAAAACATTAGAATTGGAGATAAGCAGTCGTAAAAAATAGAATAATCAGGAAAATCAACTGCGATGAAAGAGAAACTGACGATAATAAAAGTGGGCGGCAAGATAGTGGAGGAGCCGGAAACGCTGGCTCGGTTGCTTGCCAATTTTGCAAAGGTAGAGGGCCGTAAGCTGCTGGTGCATGGCGGCGGCCGCTCGGCAACGAAAATGGCGGCACAGCTCGGCATTGAAACAAAGATGGTGGACGGTCGCCGTATCACCGACGAGGCAATGCTCGAAGTGGTGACGATGGTCTATGGCGGACTGGTGAACAAGCGTATTGTGGCTGGACTTCAGGCTGCGGGCGTGAATGCCGTAGGGCTGACGGGTGCCGACATGAATGTGGTGTTGAGTCATAAACGCCCGGTGAAGACCGTTGACTACGGTTGGGTTGGCGATGTGGAACGTGTTGATGCCGATGCCATAGCTACGCTTATCGACGGCGGCTACTGCCCTGTGATTGCGCCGCTTACCCACGACGGGAAAGGCAATATGCTGAACACGAATGCCGACACGATGGCGGGTGAAATGGCAAAAGCGATGGCCGACTGCTACGACACGACGCTGATGTTCTGCTTCGAAAAGGCGGGTGTGTTGCGTGACGAGAACGATGACAACAGTGTGATAGGCGAAATCACGCCGGATGTGTATGCCGCGCTGAAGGCTGATGGCATTGTTTCGGGCGGCATGATTCCGAAACTCGACAATGCTTTTGCCTGTGTGGAAAAAGGCGTGTCGGGCGTGGTGATTACCCGTGCTGACCTGATTGCCGACCCCATAGCCGGAACGCATATCAGACTGTAATGCGATACTGATTTATTTTGACGAGATAGCCGACAGCCGGGAAACAGTGCGTTTCCCGGCTGTTTTTTATGCTAAAAAGGCTGTAATAATCATTTGTGGTTATTTAGTGGCATTATTGACAGAAAAAAAATACCAATAATATGCGATTGATTCATTTTTGAATTAGGGGGAACTTTGCAACGGAAAATTAAAAAAGATTGTATTGAAAAAAGTGCGTAGATTTTGGTTTGTTTTACTGTCAGTGTGCATCGGTCAGATGTTGTGTCAAGCTGCGGTAATTTCTGGAAAAGTGGTGGCCGACAATGGTCAGCCTGTGGATTATGCTTCCGTTGTTTTTGCAGGAACGAGCTTGGGATGCTTCACGGATGCTGAGGGACACTTCCGCATGGAAGCTCCTGCAGGAAGCTATCAGCTTCATGTGTCATCGCTAGGCTATCGGGAAAATGAGTCGAAAGTCCGTCTTTCCGACGGTAAGCCGCTGTCCGTGGAAGTGGTGCTGGATGCCGAAACGCAGATGCTTGAGGAAGTGGAAGTCGTTTCCACCGCAGTCAGCCGCGTGCAGCGTTCGGCTTTCAATGCCGTGGCTCTTGACACGAAAGTAATGGAAAACACTTCACAAAATCTGAGCGACCTTCTTTCGCAAGCGCCGGGCATGAAGTTGCGCGAGTCGGGCGGTGTCGGTTCCGACATGCAGCTGATGATGGACGGTTTCAGCGGAAAGCATATCAAAGTGTTTATCGACGGCGTGCCGCAGGAAGGAGTCGGCAGCTCATTCAGCCTCAATAATATACCTGTGAATTTTGCCGAGCGTATTGAAGTTTACCGGGGAGTGGTTCCGGTTGGGTTCGGCACGGATGCCATCGGCGGTGTCATCAATATCATTACAAAGAAAAAGAAAGACCGCTGGTTTTTGGATACTTCCTATTCTTACGGTTCGTTTAACACCCACAAGTCGTTTATTAATTTCGGGCAAACATTCAAAAACGGACTGATGTATGAGGTAAACCTTTTCCAGAATTATTCCGACAACAACTACAAGGTAGAAACTCCGGTGAAGGATTTTGCGACGGGAGCTATCAACATGCGGAAAAAGGAGACAGTGGAGCGTTTCCACGACATGTATCACAATGAGGCTGTCGTGGCAAAAGTCGGAATTGTCGGCAAAAGCTGGGCCGACCGGCTGGCGTTCGGTTTCACGGCTTCCAACATGCACAAGGACATACAGACGGGTGTGCGCCAGGAAGTGGTGTTCGGTGCGAAATACCGCGAGGGCTATTCGCTGATGCCTTCGGTGGAATACCGCAAGCGCGATTTGCTGACGAAGGGGCTGGACGTGATGCTGACGGGAAACTACAACCACAACATCACTCACAATGTCGACACTTCGAACTATGAATACAACTGGCGCGGCGAGATTCGGCCTTTGCGCACGCCGGGCGAACAGTCCTATCAGTTCCTCCGCTCTGCCAATCACAACTGGAACGCTACGGCTACCGTCAACTATCGCATCGGCAACCAGCATCTGTTCACCTTCAATCATGTGTTCAACTCTTTCCGCCGAAACAACATGTCGCTACTCGATGCCGACAGGGAGCAGGATGCCATTCCCAAAGAGACGGTGAAGAACATTGGCGGACTTTCGTACCGCTTTATGCCGAATGAGAAATGGAATGCGTCGGCATTCGGCAAATACTACCGGCAGTTTATGGCCGGCCCGATGGCAACATCGACGGCGCAGGACGAGTTTGTGCGCACCACACGCGATATCGGTGCCATGGGCTACGGTGTGGCCGGTACTTATTTTGTGCTGCCTTCGCTTCAGGCGAAAGTGTCGTATGAAAAGGCTTACCGTCTGCCGACAAATGAAGAAATGTTTGGTGACGAGGATCTTGAAACCGGCGACCTGACATTGCGTCCCGAAAACAGCGACAATGTGAATCTGAATATCAGCTTCAGCGAAAAGTTCCACGTTCATTCGCTGTATGTCGACGGCGGATTGATTTACCGCGACACAAAGGACTATATACAACGGAAAATAACCAGCCTCAGCGGCGGAAAATACGGTGCTGCCTATGTGAACCACGGCCGGGTGCTGACTAAGGGCTTTACGCTTTCGGCACGCTACGGGTTCAGCAAATGGCTGAGTGTGGGCGGAAACTTCACGCAGATGGATATCCGCGACCATGTGCGGACCGTCAGTGCCGGTTCGTCGCAGGAAAGCCTCACTTACGGCGAGCGTATGCCCAACGTGCCTTACCGCTTTGCCAATTCCGACGTGACTTTCTATTGGAATGACTTGTTCCGGAAAGGCAACAAGCTGACGGTGACCTACGACAACCTCTATATGCACAGCTTCCCGCTCTATTCGGAGGCGTTGGGCAGCGAGTCGGATTATGTGGTGCCGACACAGTTTTCCCATAATTTGTCAGTGTCCTACAGCGTAGCCGGAGGCCGGTATAATTTCTCCGTGGAGTGCCGCAACCTGACCAATGAAAAACTTTATGACAATTTCAGCCTTCAGAAAGCCGGTCGTGCCTTCTACGGGAAAGTGAGAATCTGTTTAGGAAATTAACCATAAAAATATCAGTTATGAAATTGAATACATGTTATGCAGCTATGGCAATGGCAGTGATGACTGTTCCTGTCTTTACATCCTGTTCGGAAGAGCCTGGCAGTGAGAAACAACCGACTGAAGACGGAAGTCTGTCGAAATATGTGGTGGTGGCATCCTACGACGATGCCAATTATCTGTTGGCAGCTGATACGCTCAGCATGGGAGAAATCACAACGAAAAACAACGGTCAGACGACGGAAGCCGGCACAACCTGGGTGTTCCACGGCAAAGACTATCTTTACCGTCTTGTCTACAATCAGGGAAACGCTAGTGTGTCGTCGTCCTACATCATGAATGCGCAGGGCAAACTGCAACAGCGCGACTATACTTACGAAATCAAACGTTACACGTCGTACGGCACCTATAAGGACTATATCATTACCGCTTCGACCGGCGATATGAACGCTTCGTATGCCGATGAAAACGGCTATTTGCCACAGGGTTTCCTATTCTCCTATCTGGATGTGAAAAACGAAACGTTCACTACCAATACCCAGGATATTACTGCCGAAAACTATCTTGGAAACGGAGAGTATGTGACGCTTTCGGGTATTCTGGAAGCTAACAGCCGAATCTACACGGTTGCTGTACCAATGGGATTGAGCAAATATGGCGTAAAGGCCGAAGGCGGCAAATATGTGAAATATCCCGACCTTGTGAAACAGGAATCTGGCGGACAGGGTAGCAGTAAGTATGAAAAAGGCGAATTGCAGTGGACACAATATCCCGATGAGTGCTGGGTGGCAATCTACAACGACGAGACTTTCCAGAATCCCACGTTGCTGAAAACCGACAAAATCAGCTATGCCTGCGGACGCTACAAGTCGCGCTATTACCAGACAATCTGGGCGGCGGGCAACGGTGATGTCTATGTGTTTTCACCGTCGTACGCGAAAGTGATGACCGACAAGCGTCAGCAAACTACGCTTCCTGCCGGGGTGGTGCGCATTAAAGCCGGTGAAATGCAGTTCGACGACAGTTATTACTGCAATTTGGAAGAGCAGACCGACGGCAAGTCGTTCCTTGCCTGCTGGCCGATTGCCGACGACTATTTCCTGCTGCTTATGTACGACCGTCCGCTGACGGAAAGCGGCTACGTGGCAACCGAAATGGCGGTGTTCAAGGCTGAAGACAAGAAGTTGACCTATGTTCAGGGACTTCCTTCGTCGGATGTGGTTTCCGGATTCGGAAATACTCCGTATATCGATGACGCGGGCATTGCTCACGTTTGCGTAACGACTACCGACGGAAAGCCGGCTATCTATCAGATTGATCCGAAAACAGCCGTAGCTACCAAGGGACTTGTTGTGGATGCAGAGTCGGTCGTAGCAGTTGGAAAACTGGCGTATAAGGCTGAAAATTAAATCTGTTTGCAATTCAATGTCAGATGAGAAAGGTATTTCATAAACTTCATTTGTGGCTGTCCATTCCGTTGGGCGTATTCCTGTCGCTGATTTGCCTGACAGGAGCCATTCTGGTTTTCGAAACGGAAATAAAGGAATGTATGTCGTCGGAGCTGTATCGCGTGGATGTGAAGGAGGGCGAAGTGAAACTTTCCCCTTCACAGCTCGCGGCGGCTGTGATGCGGCAGGTGCCCGATACGCTGGTCGTGTCCGGAATCCAGTATTATGCCGATGCCGAACGGGCTTGTATGGTGTCGTTCAAGAATGGCGGACGGCGACAGTTGAGTGTCAATCCGTATACTGGAGAGGTGAACGGATGGGTGGGAAACAGCAAGTTCTTCCAAACGGTTAAGGGCCTTCACCGCTGGTTTCTTCATCAGCCGGAATCGAAGTCCGACAAGACGCTCGGCAGGCTGACGGTGGGCGTATCTACACTGCTGTTTGTCGTGATACTGGTGAGCGGACTTGTGATTTGGATGCCGCGGAAAATGAAAAATCTGAAACAGCGTCTGACGGTTAGTTTTACGAAAGGTTGGCGGCGTTTCTGGTATGACAGCCACGTTGCGTGGGGATTTTATGCCACACTGTTCCTATTGCTCATGTCGCTCACCGGGCTTTACTGGTCGTTTGGCTGGTATCGTTCGTTGGCCACGAGCCTGTTTGTCGGCGAAGTCAAGAAAGAACAGACGGCGGCAGCCCCGGCTGCGGCGAAGCAGGGAAAGCGGAGGCCGTCGGCTGACTATCTTCAGGCATGGGACCGCGTGTATGAGGAGATTGCCCACCGTTATCCGCAGTACACATGGATATCGTTGGAGCAGAAACAGGCATCTGTCAGTACCCGCAGTCTGTCGGCAACACGCCGGGCGGATGTGTTGACGTTCGACAAGGCCACCGGTGCCGTGCTTGATGTGCAGCGCTATGCCGACATTCCCGCTTCGAAAACACTGAAAGGAACATTCTATTCTCTGCACACCGGAAATTGGGGCGGACTGTGGACAAAAGTCCTCTATTTCCTTGCCGCGCTCATTGGTGCGGTGTTGCCGTGGAGCGGTTATTACCTGTGGTGGAAAAAGCGGAAAGCCAAGCAAAAACAAAAAAGAAAAGCCGTATAATCAAGAAATCCCAAACTTCCGTAAGTCGTCGCTTCGAAGTTTGGGATTTTTTATGCTGTACAGATTACGTTGTCAGTTCTTGTTCAAGATAATCAATGCTGCAATGACTCCGGGAATCCAACCGATGCAGGTAAGGATAAAAACGATGAGGATAGATCCGCAACCGCGGTCGAATACGGCCAACGGCGGGAAGATGATGGATAGTATAACTCTGAATACCGACATGATGTTTTGTGTTTTTAGTTGTTCTCTGCGAAGATACAAAAATCCGGCGGTCTGACAAAATGTTTGGGGGTTACGGTTTACAGTTTTCGGTTTACAGTTTACGGTTTACAGTTTTCGGTTGATTGTTTGTCGAGAAAAAATATGCTGATGTGTGTTGCAACTTTTGAAGTTGTTCGTTACGTCTAATAGAGGAATATCGGTAAGTGCGCACTTTCCGCCTAACTATAAGAACGTGATGAAACAGATACTAATGGGCTTGGCGGCCCTTCAGATGAGTTTGTGTGTTTTTGCACAGACTTCGGAAAATACTGTGATTGCTGATACGCTTTCGCAAGGCGTTACGTTGGCGGAAGTGGAAATAAAAGGGTCGACAATGATTGACAAAAGCGACCGCAAACTGCTTATTCCAACGCTGGAACAGGCCGCGCTGTCGGCCAACGGTGTGGATTTGCTCCGCAACATGCAGATTCCGCAGATTTCAGTCAATTTGACAAACGGCGAAATCAAGACGGTTGACAGCGGAACGCTGAGTGTGAGAATCAACGGGCGGGAAGCGACTGTCGACGACGTGAAGGCTCTTGACCCGGCAACGGTGAAACGCGTGGAATATCATGAAACGCCCTCCATGCGCTATGGCGAGGTGGATGCCGTAGTCGACTTTATTGTTGACAATCCTCAGCGGGGCGGCTATCTCGGGGCGGATGTCGTGCAGGGATTATGCGGCTTTGGAAATTATTTTACAACGGCGAAGTTCAACAAGGGGCGGCATCAGTTTGCCGTCACCGGCAGCTACAGCCTTCGTTCCGGCTTCAATATGTGGCGCGACAATGAAGAGTATTTCATGATGGACGACGGCACGCGTATCGACCGTACGGAAAAGGGTGTACCGGTGGTTGGAGCCATGTCAAACGGAAATGCCAAGTTCAACTACAGTTATTCGGAGCCTGACCGATTGATGTTGTATGCCGGGCTGTCGTTATGGGGGACACCTGCAACGGATAATAACTATCAGGGTATATTGACGGATTCGGAAACCGGCGAACAACTTTCAGTGATTGACCAAACAAAAAAAGAACAGTTGCTACCGTCGTTCAACTTCTACGGCCAATATGATTTTGATTCGAGCCAGTCGGTGATGCTGGATATTGTTGCCACCGGAGCATATCAGCATTCCGAGCGCACCTATCGCACGGGAGAAGTTTCGACCCGTGCCGACCTCGTCAACTATCTGACAACCATTGACAGCCGAAACTATTCCCTGATTGTGAACGGCAACTACGAAAAACGTTGGGCTGTCGGCAGATTAACCGGCGGTGTGCGCTATCAGCAGGCATGGGGCGAGAACAAGTATCTGGAAAGTTCGGTGTTGGAACGTAGTCGTGAAATGAAAAGCCTTTATTATGCCGAGTGGTGGCAGCCGCTTGGTGACCATTTTGACTATACACTGGGTGTGTCGGGAAAGCAGCGGATTTACCGTCTGGAAGGTGCGGACGACACGCATACGTTCGACCTGATTGCCTCGTTGAAAATGCGGTGGAAGATAAATGCGGGCAACACCCTGCGGCTGAATTTGTCGACTTCGACAAACACTCCCTCCGCAACTGACCTCAGTAGTGTGGAGCAGCGTATCGACGAGTATCAGGTTTTTCGCGGAAATCCGCAGTTGAAACCTTACCGTAATTTTAAAGGTCTTTTGTCCTACGAACTGCGCAGGGGCATTTTCTATGGAAAGCTGTGGGCGAGCTACGACTATAACCGTAATCCGATTATGTCCGACAAGTATTGGGTGGAGGAACGTGGTGAACGCTTTCTGCTGAACACGGTCAACAATCAGGTGAGCATGCAGACGGCCAACACTGCGGTTACCGTGAAACTCGATGTCGTCCCTTCGTGGTTTTCCGCATCGGGCACGTTCGGCTGGAACTTTCAGCGTTCGGAGGGCCATCGCTATCTGCATCGTTTCAACAGTCCGATTGCCAGTTGGTCGGCCATGCTGACACATTGGAATTTCGTGCTGTCCTACGAGGGGGAAATCAACCGGAAATCACTGTGGGGCGAAACGGTTTCGGGACGGGAAAACTATCAGGTTGTGCTGCTGAACTACCGATACAAGGACTGGCAGTTTGGAATCGGCATGTTCAATCCGTTTATGAAAAACTATAATGTGCCGTCGGAAGACTTGAACCGCTATGCCGGATATTCGCGGAAAATGCACGTCGACATGACGGAGAGTCTGGCCATTGTGCGCATCGCCTACAGCTTGCCGTGGGGACATCAGGCAAAGGAACAGAAAAAGCGGCTGAACAACAGTTACGACGGCGATGCGGTGAATGCCGTGGGAAAATAGTCTTACTGGCGGTAAAGACGGACAACGTAGGTGGCGTAGAGCCATACGACAACGAATCCGAACAACGGCACGACAAACGACAGCGACATGGTGGAAGCGTCGGCTACGTAGCCCATCATCAGCGGGCCGACAGCACCGCCGATAGGCGACATCATCAGGAACGACGAAGCGCGTTTGGTCTTTGCTCCCAGGCCGCGCAGCGCGATGGCAAAAATGGTCGGGAACATGATGGCTTCAAACAGATAGCCGGCAATCAGCGCCGCTACGGAAACATGGCCGAGATTCATTACTACGAGGGTCGTGGTGATGACGGTCATCGTGGCACAAACGAACAGCACTTTTTCCGCACGCACGCGGCTCATTACCCAACTGCCAATCAGTCGGCCGCACATGAAGAGCCCCAGTCCGCCGAACGACAGCAGCGTGGTGGCGGTATGCACGTCCATCCATCCGTCGTCCACTACATAGTTGATGAAAAAGCTGTTGATGGATATTTCCGAGATTTCATAGCAGAACAGGGCAAAAACGCCGAACGTGAAAGGAAAGTACTTGGCAAGATTGGTCACCTGACGGGTGCGCACGTTGCCTTCGCTGTCAGTGGTGTCGTAGCTCATTTCTGGCAGTTTGACACGGGTGAAGATGAACGCTACGGCAAGCACCACAATGCCTGTATACATATAGGGAGCCGCCACGCTCGCATTTTCGCGGAAAAGGAAGAGTCCACCTACTATCGGCGCGCAGATGCAGCCCAACCCGTTGAACGATTGCGCCAGATTCAGACGGCTGGCTGCCGTCGACTTGTCGCCCAGTTCCGTCAGGTAGGGATTGGCCGCCGTTTCGAGGAAAGTAAGGCCGCAACCGATGACAAACAGGGAGAAAAGGAAAAATTCGAACGACATAATCCATTCGCCGGGAATGAACAGCAGCGAACCGATGCCATAGAGTATCAGCCCGAAAATCACGCCGTTACGGTATCCCCAGCGGTTGATGTAGAGTCCTGCCGGAATAGCCATCGTGAAATAGCCCGTGTAGAGCATCACCTGAACGAGAGCGGAATGGGCTTTCGTCATGACCAGTGCATCCTGGAAATGCTTGTTGAGCACATCGAGGATTGCATGGGCAAATCCCCACATAAAACACAATGACGTAATCAGAATGAACGTCATCAGATATTTCTTGTCGACTAACGCCGCCTTTTTAGTTGCCATATTTGTATCATTTATAAAACTCCGACAAAAGTACTAATTTTTTGCGAAGATTGGGATTCTTGGGTTATAGGTTATGGATTAGCGGTTAGAGAAATGCCGTAAACTGTAAATCGTAAACTGTAAACCGTAAACACTCTAACTCATAACCCCTAATCTATTTTTACGGTAAAAGTAGTAGCCGGTGAGGTCGGCGAGTATCCAGCCGATGGGTACGGACCACCAGATGCCTGTCACACCAAAGGCCGGGAGGGCGGAAAGGGCGTAGGCAAGGGCTACACGCGAGCCGAGTGAAACTACGGTAAGCACCACGGAGATGCCGGGCATTTTCACGGCGCGGAAATAGCCGTAGAGCAGAAACAGAATGCCGATACCGAAATAGAACGAGCCTTCGATGCGCAGATAATCGGCTCCGATGGCTATGATTTCCGTTTCCCGGGCATCGACAAATACGTGCATCAGCGGTTCGGCAAAAACGAAGATGACTGCCGACACGGTGAGGCAGAACAGCACGGTGATGCGCAGGGCGGTACGTATGCCCCGGCGTATGCGGTCGGTGTTGGACGCACCGAAATTCTGGGCGATAAACGTGGAAAAGGCGTTGCCGAAATCCTGTGCGGGCATATAGGCGAGAGTGTCAATCTTTACGGCTGCCGCAAAGGCTGCCATGACGGCGGTTCCGAAGCTGTTTACCAGTCCCTGCACCATCAGTATGCCGAAGTTCATCACCGACTGTTGCAGGCAGGTGAGCGAGGAGAAGGCGGTGATTTCGCGTACGGTAGTACGGTCGAAACGGCAGTCGCTACGGCGGGGAAGCAGTTGTCGGCGCGAGTGTAGGGCATAGACGGTGATGCTGACGGCTGAAACCGCTTGAGCGATGACTGTTGCCCAGGCTGCTCCGGCGATGCCGTAATCGAGATAGCAGATGAAAAGAATGTCGAGCGCGATGTTGAGGACAACGGACACGGCCAATGCCCAGAGCGGGGTGACCGAATCGCCCACGGCACGCAGCAGTGATGCCGCAAAGTTGTAGAGGAACGTGAATCCCAGTCCGAAAAACACTATCCACAGATATTCGCGCATCGGGGCGTAGACTTCCGCGGGCACCTGAAGCAGCCGCATCAGCGGGTCGATGAAAAGGAAAACGGCCACGTTGAGTACGGCGGTGACTCCGGCTATAAGCATAAACGCCACGTAAATGTTGCGGCGGAGCTTTTCCGTGTTGCCGCTTCCGAAATGAATGGAAAACAGCGCACTGCTTCCGAGACATAGCCCGAACTGGACGGAATTGAGAAACACCATCAACGCATAGGCCGCTCCAACGGCAGCCAGCGCACCGGCACCGATGAAGCGGCCTACGATGAACGTGTCCGCCAAGTTGTAGCATTGTTGCAACAGGTTGCCGAGCATCAACGGAAAGGCGAAGCTCAGCATTCCTTTGGCTATGTTTCCGGTAAGCAGACTGCTTTGTGACATTTCAGCCTGCCTATTTTTTCAACAGATATTTAAGGAACATCCATCCGCCAACGATTTGGAACAGGATGCCCGGCAATCCCAGACGGAAATCCTGAAGGGCAGCCTGAAGGCTTCCGGTCATAGCCCATTCGGCAAGACCGCCCACTACCTGATAAGCCATGACTACAGCCGCCAACAGCAGTAGGCTCACGCGACGGGTGTAGTGTGCCGTCAGCGAAGCGGCTGCGGCAAGCAGCAGGGATTTTGTCAGAATAATCGGAAGCATTTCAGCCGCCGGCATTCCGAAGAGCAGAGAGTTGACTGTCGGCGACAGCATGGCTGTCAGCACGCCCGCCTGCCAACCGTACTTGTAGGCGGCAATCAGCGTGAAGAAATAGATGGGCAGCCAGATGAGTCCTCCTTGCGGAATGAGGTGGCAGAGTTGCGGCAGGACGATGTTGCCTGCCACGAACAGGGCGACTGCGACATAGGTGCGCAGTTCGCGATAGCTGAACGTATAGAGTTTTACGCTTGCAGTTTGCATGGGTTTATTTGTTTTTAAGTGATTCTACAAATTTGTCGATAAGCGGCAGGCATTCTTCCGCCGTGCGGCAATCGGAGCAGAACTTTTCCACCGGACAGATGCCGTCGCCCTTGCGGTTGATGATGTGCGGCACCAGTAGGCCGTAGGTCGTTTCCACCGCATTGTCGTGCAGCAGTTTCAGCGCCGGTTCGCTGACGGTCAGTGTGTGTACCCGACGCACACCGCCCGCAATCATCAGTGCCGCCGCTCCTTTGCCCACCACCTTGTCGGCGAGCATGGCACCGTCGAGCAGGTGTTCGGGCGCATGGTAGAGCGCATGAAGGTCAGCCACGCCCCGTTGTGTGAACGTGTACCGCTGTCCGTCTTTTTCCAGCACCAGCGAATAGTTGCCTTCCGTCAGTATCCGTATCAGTTCTTCCATCAGAGAGTATCCTGTTTCAGTTGTTCAATGAACGCATTGATGCGGTGCAGTTCGTGAGGAATTTCGATGCTCTGCGGGCAGTGGGAAATACATTGTCCGCAACCGATGCAGTGGTCTGCCTGACGGATTTTCGGCACGGCACGGTCGTAGCTTATCAGATAGGCACGGCGCGCCTGTTCGTAGTTCTCGTCCTTGCTGCTCCGCGGCACATTGCCTTCGTTGACACATTTGTTGTAGTGGAGCAGAACGGCAGGAATGTCGATACCGTAAGGGCAGGGCATGCAGTATTTGCAGTCGTTGCATGGCACGGTAGGGTATTTCTTGATAAGCTGAGCCGTTTCTTCCAAAAATTCATAGTCCTCGTCGGTCAGCGGCACAAGCGGCGAGTAAGTGCGGAGATTGTCCTGCAGGTGTTCCATGTAGGTCATGCCGCTCAATACGGTGAGCACCTCTTTCGGAGAACCGGCAAAACGGAACGCCCATGAAGCGACACTGTCCTCCGGACGGCGTTGTTTCAGGCGTGCCACGATGTGCTGCGGCAGGTTCGAAAGGCGGCCTCCCAGCAGCGGTTCCATGATGATGGCCTGAATGTTGCGTTTCTTCAGTTCGCCCAACAGATATTCCGCATTGACGTTCGCTCCCGAAGCATGGCGCCAGTCCACGTAGTTCATCTGAATTTGCACGAAATCCCAGTGCACCTTGTCGTCCATTGCCAGCACATGGTCGAAAATGTCCTGTGTGCCGTGGAACGAGAAACCGAGGTTGCGGATGCGGCCTACCTCACGTTCCTTGATAAGGTAGTCGAGCATGCCGTTGTCGATGTAGCGGGCATTGAACGTTTCCATGCCGCCGTTGCCGATGGAATGGAGCAGATAGTAGTCTATGTAGTCCGTTTGCAGGTCGATGAACGACTGTTTGTACATTTTGATGGATGCCTCGCGTGTCCACACCTTGAAGTTCGACAGTTTGGTGGCAATATAGTAGGATTCGCGCGGATAGCGTTTCAGCGCGATGCCCGTGCTCTTTTCCGACCACCCCTGTACGTAGGCTGGCGACGTGTCGAAGTAGTTCACGCCGTGCTTGATGGCATAGTCCACCAGTTCGTTGACGGCATCCTGGTCAATCATGTCGCCCTTGCCGTCGGGGGCGGGAACTGTCGGCCAGCGCATGCAGCCGTAGCCCAACAGCGAAACGCGGTCGTTCTTTTTGTTTGACGTGCGGTAGGTCATTTTCCCCGTGGGTACGGGTTGTGTGGCATTGGTGTCGAGTGCGCTGCCGTCTTTCGGCTTGCACCCGTAGAGAGCCGCCGTTGCCGTAGCTCCCGTGATGCCGACAATCTTCAAAAAGTCGCGTCGGTTTATATTCTTTTTATTGTGGTCCATAGTGTTTCCTCCTTAATGGTTAAATGTTTCTGTGGCGTTCGTGGCCTTCAACATAAATGGCGCTGAACGGACGTGCCGGACAAAGATTCTCGCAGGCACCGCAGCCGATGCAGCGTTCCGTGTTGACAACCGGGATTTTCAGCGAGTTTTCGTCGTTGGGGTCAGACGGAACCATCTGGATGGCACCGCTCGGACAGTGGCGGGCGCAGTTGCCGCAGCTCACTCCGTCGGTCAGTACTACGCAGTTGGCTTTCACCCATACGGCATGGCCAATCTGGATGCCGGTCTTTTCCTCGCGCGTAATCGGGCGGATGGCTCCTGCCGGACACACTTCCGAACATTTCGTACATTCCGGACGGCAGTAGCCGCGTTCGTACGACATTTCCGGCTGCATCAGCGTCAGCAGATTTCCCGACGGGCGCAGTACGCCGTTCGGACAGGCCGACACGCAGAGCTGGCAGCCCGTGCAGTGCTGTGCAAAATGCTTGATGCTCAGCGAGCCCGGAGGCGTTATTCTTGTTGTGCGGTTCGGAATCTTCTTGTCCTCGATGGCCGCGAGTCCGCCGTCCACTTTCTTTTCCTGTGCTTCAATCAAGCCGGTAGCCGCAACGGCAGCTGCGGTGGTGATGAAGGTGCGGCGTGCTGTGTCCACCTCTTTCAGTGCGCTTTTTTCAGCACGGCGGCGCGTGTAGCTGATGGCGTGCTGAGAACATTTGTCAAGACAGTCGAGACACACCACACAGCGGCTGTAGTCGATGGTGTGGGCCTTCGAGTTGATGCAGGCAGCCTTGCAGTTGCGGGCGCAGAGTCCGCAGCTGTTGCACTTCGTCGTATCGATGACCGGCTTCAGCCATGAGTAGCGCGAAATGAAGCCGAGGAAAGTTCCGACCGGGCAAATTGTGTTGCAATAGGTGCGGCCGTTGCGCCAGGCAAGGATTACGACGGCTACCAGCGTTACGGCAGCGATGATGAACGTGGGCAGACTTTTCATCCAAACGTCCACTGAATAGAACGCATAGCTGTCGGCGCGTTCAGCAAAGTAGGCGAGCGCATTGTTGCCCCATTGGTAGAGCGGCTGCAACAGGTTGTTGGCGATACGTCCGAATGCCGCATAAGGGTCGAGCAGGGCAGCAAGTGAGCCGATACCTGCCACAAGGGCAATGACAAACACGCCGAGCATCGTATAGCGGAGCCAGCTTACTGCCGGAGAATATTTGTAGGGCAGTTTTTTGCGGCGTTTGCCGAACCAGGCAACGATGTCCTGAAAGATGCCGAGCGGGCAGATGACAGAGCAGTACACTCTGCCCAAAAGGAGGGTAAGCACAAGCAAGGCTACAATGACTCCGACATTCAGCGCCAGCACAGCCGGAATGAATTGTATTTTAGCTAGTCCTCCTAACCAAGTGTGAATAGTTCCTGTAAAATCCAGAAACAGCAGGGTCACCAGTGCGAAAACGATGACCGCTACGGTTAATCTAATTTTGCGTAACATAAGTTTCCAATTGTATTTCGCTGCAAAAATAAGCAGAATTTTTTTCTTTCCTTATTGACAGACTTTGATTTTTGAAAAAATGAACGGCTTAACCAATGTCTGAAAGTGAATTGAAAAAGCTGCGTAAGGTCTTGCAAAAGAAAAATTTTTGTTTTAAATTAGCGAAATCTAAAATTCAAAGTACTATGAAAAGATTGTTTTTAAATCTATTGTTATTGATTGTCACTGTTAGTGCCTATGCTTTTGACAGGACGACCAGTAGAGAAACCGATTCTGTTGTAATCGTGTCGGACGACGGCAGAATAGACGTGCGGACAAAGTTAAAAGCATCTGCATTGTCTTATGATTTGAACGAGCGGTGTTTCACTGTGTATGAGATGAATGGTAGCAAATTAGCACCAACCAACAAAGTGATAGTATATAAACCAACCACGACTATCGAAAAGCTATTGGACAAGCTTTCTATCCGAAATCGAGTAGAAGCAATTGATAGCATAGGAGGGTCGGACAAATTTTACATATTAACATTTACAGACACACAGCCTGATTCTTATGTGAAGATTATAAACGACAGCGGCTTGTGTGAGTTCGCAGAATTTGAATTTGTACATTTCACCAAACCATATGGAGTTGACAATCCTGAGCAGAATCCGTTCTTTGCTCAGCAATGGCATTTATCCGGTAATAATAATATAAATATCTGGAACGCTTGGAATGAGGCTACTGGGGACGGCGTAACTGTCGGAGTCATAGATTTCGGTATAGAGCTAAATCATCCGGATTTAGAGGGAAATCGGGTGGCAGGAGTTGATTTTTCTGCGGACAATATGACTGAAGGGACTTATCATCCATATGAGAAAGATTTAGCCCATGGCACATTAGTCGCAGGATTGATATCTTCAATCAACAATAGTATAGGAGTCGTTGGTGTCGCGCCAGAAAGTAAGGTCGTTTCCTTGAAAATATTTGAACACGGTAAAAGCACCATTAGCTCTTCTATAGTTTTGGAATGTTTGGAATATGTGAAAAACCGCAGAATCGACATTGTCAATATGTCGTTTGGATTAGGTTATGACAGAAGCATTGACCAAGCAATAACTGACCTTGCGGCGAATGGACGCACTGGCCGTGGATGTGTCATTGTTGCTGCATCTGGAAATAAGCCAATTGGCATATACGATCCGAATTTGTTCCCTGCCAATCATCCTTCTGTGATTTCCGTAGGGGCTATTGACCAGAATGGTAAATTATGCTATTTTTCGTGTTATAATGACAACATATCATTGGTTGCGCCAGGAGTAATGCTATATACAACAAATATCGGGACAGGATATCGCGTGGAAGATGTAACGGGAACATCATTCTCCGCCCCTTTAGTTGCTGGTGTTGCGGCTTTGATGCTAAGTAAGAATCCGTTGCTAAAGGCCAAAGAAGTGAAAGAAATCTTGTGTAAGAGTGCATATAAAAGCCCGAATTTCCAATTTTCTGTGGCTAAAGCATATGGCAGTTGGAACGACAAAGTCGGCTATGGCGTGCTTGACGCAGGGGCAGCATTGAGCATGACAAATTCCGAGCCTACTACATCGAATATAACGTATGGTACAGTAAAACAGGAAGCACATTCGTTCAATAATCAGTATTATCCCAGCGTGAATGGGAATATATCAGGCGGAACCGCAAGAATTTACCCGGGTGGATACGCTTATATAACATCTTCCGAATTAGCCGGGTGCGAACTTGTAGAACAATACAATATGAAAGTTGACGCATACCAATTTCCATTCGCCCCGAATCAATTGTATGTCACGATTAACAAAACCGCATCTTCACCATTCTCGTTCCGTTTCTTCAACAGAGAACGTAACGAATATAAGACTCTTAATGTTTGGTCCGTTCCGTTAGGTAGTGTTTTGAATGCAACTCAAAATGGCTCTATGTTAGACATTTCATTGCAGGAAGACAGCTATGCAAATAAGTGCATAAAGTATAAAGTACTGAATGTTGTTAACGGCCGTTCAGTAGAGCAAGTGGAGAATGCAACGACCTGTCAACTGGATATATCTGGCTTGGGTAAAGGTGTCTTTGCCATATCCGCTGAAATTGACGGAGATATTATTACTGAGAAAATTTTAATCAAATAGTTTGTGATGGGTATGGATAAATCAATTTTTTCTTTGTTAGGATTTTGCGTGCTTGCGTTTTTAACTGCTTGCAGCGACGAATACGGCTATCTTGACGACGTTGACACCTCGCAATGGGAGATTATGGACGCTCAAGACTGCAACGGTGTGGCGTTCTCGTTAGTTCCGTGTACGGACGACGAAGTGCCTTGCAATGATTTCAGCGAAGACCAGGCTGTGAATTTCATGCTGACGATTACGAATAACCTTGACGTGCCCATTACGATTATGGAAACTGATATCCACCCGGTTGGCGGTATCGATTGGTCGCTGGTAAGCGTTACGGACGAGAATGGCAATCTCAAGACTGATCTCTATACGCCTCACGGGGTAGTTGCAAAAATGTTCTCCGTTGATATTTATCCCGGAGAGGTATATTCGGTGAAGAGCAACAATACAAAAACGCTGGCATGGCATAAATGGCCGTCGGCAAAAGTACCGGTTACGACCGACGATTCGCGCTATAATTGGGATAGCCGTCCGTATGTGACGAAAGGACTTTATAAAGGAGTGGCAAAAGCCGGCATACAGATTTATGAGAGGGTGGTGGAAGGTGACCTTGTTTCCGCCAAAAAACTTTTTGTTGCCAATGTTGACCTCGCGGTGAATTTCGTGGTGCGCTGACGTGCAGATAGATATAGACAGCTGCGCCCTGTTTCCGTCGGGAAGCAGGGCGTAGCCGTTTTTATTTTATGTCAATCCAATTGTTGTCTTTTGGTTTTCAGCCATGCCGTGTAGGCAAGCACATAGAGGAACGTGAGCACTTCAGCCGCGGGAACTGCCAGCCAAATGCCGTCGTCACCCATAAGAGGCGGCAGGATGAGGAAGCTGGCAATCATAAATATAAAGCCCCGGAGCAGGGTGATGACTGTCGAAGGTTTGGCTCTTTCTATGCTCTGGAAATAGCAGATGGCTACGATATTGATGGCAAAACACAGATAGCCCGATGCAAACAGCGGTAGGCCGTGTACGGCAATTTCATAGGCGTTGGTTCCTTCCACAAGGAAAAGTCCCGCCATTTGCGGAGAGCACAAGCCTTGCAAGGCGATGATGCCCACGCCGCTGACACAGGCCGTAATGAGTGCAATGCGCAACGCTTCCTTCACACGGTTGTGGTTTCCGGCACCGAAATTGTAGCTCATGATAGGCTGTGCCGATTGGCCGATAGCATTGTTCAGCATGAAAATGAGCGGAAACAGGTAGCAAGTGACACTATAGGCCGCCACACCGTCTTCACCCAGGTATTTCATAAATACATAGTTGCCCGTGAACATCATGCAGGCGATGGCGGCTTCGCAAAGGAACGTGGCCGACCCCAGGCGGCAGATGTAGCGGATGTTGCGCCATGTCAGTTCCAGACTCCTGCGTGAGAGGCGGATACGGATGAAGCGGATGCTGGATTTCTTTCCGAAAAGATAGATGACCACCATCACGGCACCCACGATGTAGCCCAGACTCGTGGCAAGCGCAGCCCCGAACATACCCCATTGGAATTCGAAAATGAATACGTAGTCGAGCACAATGTTGATGATGGCGGGAATGGCGTTGCACACCATTGCATAGTTGGGCGAACCGTCGATGCGGATAAAGTACATGCCCAGTGTCAGCATGGCGCTGAACACCAGGAAGGGAACAAACCAGTAGATGTATTCCAGCGTAAGCGGCAGCAGTCGTTCGGAACTGCCGAGCATGATTGCCACATCCGAAGCGTGAAGACACACCGGAATCCAGATGGCAAGCAGCAGTAGGACAAGAATAACGGTTGCCTGCGTGATGTTGATGCGCGCATTTTTCTGCTGTCCGCGCGAAAGGTGGATGGATGCCACTACCGATGCGCCGGCACCGAACATCATGGCAAAGCTCGTGTTAAGCAGAAACAGCGGAGCCGTGATATTGACAGCTGCAAGGGCGTCGCTGCCGATACCTTTTCCCACAAAAATTCCGTCAGTGATGATGAATGCCGTGGAAAACAGCATTCCCAGCAGTGTGGGGATTAGCATTTTCCAGAAAATCCCCGAAATTTTCATTTTCCCGAAGTCGATAGTCGCTTTCATAGATTGTCTGTTTCTGTATTCGGGGTGCAAAGGTAGTGCTTTTTCGGTATTTTGTTTTCGACTTTCACTATATTTGTAGAATATAGGTGCGGCTCGGGATAAAAAATAATTGAAACAAGTTTCATTATTTTATTCTCCGCTC